>Ga0335394_10007590_pt1 | contig 12240 bp, 9 predicted proteins | sample MAT03_FD_205741 | JGI IMG/M metagenome (GOLD analysis project Ga0335394, IMG submission 205741) | Freshwater microbial communities from Lake Fryxell liftoff mats and glacier meltwater in Antarctica - MAT-03 (spades assembly) (version 2) ... | reverse complement strand
ACTGCTGGAAGCAGTAGATGCGCTGGACCGTCGAGCAGTTCGAGGCTTCGAACACGCCGGTGTTGGTCCAGTTGCCATTGGTGGCGTTGTTGCGGCCTTCGTAGCCGATGACGGCGAAGCCGCCGTTGGCGGTCCAGCCGGAGCAGTCCTCCACGAGCGAGGTGCCGTTGGTGGAGGTGCCGGTCCACACGTCGAGCTGGCCGACGAGGGCCTTCTTCTCGTCGACGTTGAGCGGGACGAGGATCGTGCCGTCGACGAGGTCGGCCCAGGTCTTGGCGACGTCCTTGCCGTCGGTGCGCGCGTAGCCGGTCACGGACTTCACGAAGCGGCTCTGCGGGTTCTGCGTGTTGTTGCTGATCCACGCCTTGAAGGTGCCGCCGAGCTTGGCCGTGTTGGCGAGCGTCTGGCACTTGCCGTCGCCGCCGCCGAGGCCGCCGAGGTTGCCGTTCCAACTGCCGCTGCTGATGAACACCAGCTTGGGCTTGGTGCAGGTCGGGCTGCACAGGTCGTTGGCGACCACGTTGCCGTCGTCGCACTGCTCCTTGCCGGCCCAGACGAAGGTGTCGCCGCACTTGGCGTTCTTGCACACCGCCGTGCACGCGTCGGTGTTGCTGGCGTTGCCGTCGTCGCACTCCTCGTTGACGCTGACCTGCTTGAAGCCGTCGCCGCACTTGGGCGTGAGGCAGGCCAGGGTGCAGGTGCCGGTGTTGCTGTTGTTCTGGCCGAGGTCGCACTCCTCGTTGGCCGCCTTGACGCCGTCGCCGCAGGTCTTGACCTTGCAAGCGTTGGTGCAGGCGTCGGCGTTGTTCTGGTTGCCGTCGTCGCAGGCTTCACCCGGGCCGAGCTTGCCGTCGCCACACACGTTGAAGGTGCAGTTGGCCTTGCAGGCCTTCATGTCGCCGTTGTTGACGCCGTCGTCGCACTGCTCCTTGCCGACCCACAGCAGGTTGTCGCCGCACTTGCCGGCCTTGCAACTGAGCGTGCATCCGCCGTTGTCGCTGTTGGCCGCGCCGGCGTCGCAGGTCTCGCCGAGGTTGAGCTGCAGGTAATTGTCGCCGCAGGCCGGGACCTTGCAGGCATCGGTGCAGGCGTCGTCTTGCTTGCCGTTCTTGCCGTCGTCGCACTGCTCTCCCGGGTCGACGATGTTGTTGCCGCAGCCCTCGAGCTTGCAGCTCGCGCTGCAGCCGTCGCCGCCCATGAGGTCGCCGTCGTCGCACTGCTCGCCGGGGCCCTGGTCGCCGTCGCCGCAGACGTTGAGCTTGCAGCCGGCCAGGCACGACTGGCCAGGGCCGTTGTTGCCGCCGCCGTTGTCACACTGCTCGGTGCCGGCGCCGATGTTGTGCAGCAGGCCGTCGCCGCAGATCGCGTCGATGCAACTCGAGGTGCAGTCGCCGTTGTTGGAGTTGAGCGGGCCCTGGTCGCAGGTCTCGCCGTTGATCGGCTGCTCGAACTGGTCGCCGCACTTGGCCGCCGTGCAACTGCTGGTGCACTCGTCGGTGTCGACCAGGTTCCCGTCGTCACACTCCTCGGTCGCCGCGACCGTGCCGTCCCCGCAGGTCGCCGCGGAGCAGTCGTTCTTGCAGGCGTCCATGTTGTTGGCGTTGCCGTCGTCGCAGGCCTCACCGGGGCCCTGCTTGCCGTCGCCACAGATGTTCTTCTTGCAGACATCAGTGCAACTACCGTTGGGACCGTTGTTGGCGCCCTCATCACACTCCTCGACGGGGCCGAGCACGCTGTCGCCGCAGACGTTGAGCTTGCAAGCGGTCGTACACTCGTTCATCGGGCCGTTGTCGGGGCCGTTGTCGCACTCCTCGCCAGGGCCAGCGTCCTTGTCGCCGCAGAAGTTGAGCACACAGTCGTCACGACACGCCTTGCCAGGGCCGTTCTCGGGGCCGTCGTCGCACTCCTCACCGACACCGATGACATCGTCGCCGCAGACCGCCGGCGGGTCACCAGTGGTGCTCGAATCGGTGTCCGAGTCGGTGTTGGAGTCGGTGCCCGCGTCCGTGTTGGAGTCGGTGTTCGAGTCAGTGTTCGAGTCGGTGCCCGAGTCCGTGTCGCTCGCCGACTCCGTCCCCGTCGCCGACTCCGTCCCCGTCGCCGACTCCGTCCCCGGCTCCGTCGCCGACTCCGTCCCGGGCTCCGTCGCCGTATTGCTCTCCGTGTTGGTGTTACTCTCCGTGTTGGTGTTGGAATTTCCCGCGGTCTCGGTGGCGTTCGTGGTGGTGGGCACCGTCGTCGTCGGCGTGGTGTCGGGGCCGCCCGTCGTGGTGTCCTGACCCTGACTGTCGGTCCCCGTGCCGCTGTCGGACTCGGAGACGCTGGTGGTCGTGGTCTCGTTTCCGCAGGCAACGAGGTTCAAACACAGGGAAGAGAGGAGCGTTACAGGGATGAAACTAGCAAGGGTTCGCCGCATCGCTCATCCGTACAGTGAGTCCGCGGCGCTGGCAACCGCTGCGAGCGCCGATGCTGCGCGGCTGGCAACAGGACGTGACGCGGGCGACGGCGCGACCGCGGACCCACGCTCGCTGCGCAACTTTTCGATCCGCCCGCGCATTAGCACGCTGGGGCCAACGCCGCGCGATCGAGTACGGGCCCTGTGGCCGTCTGCATCGTGTGTCCCGAAAGACATGTCGCTTCGAACATGTCCCTTCGACCAGAACATCCGAGGTCAGGCCCGGAGCGCGAGCACTGGCACAGTGCGGACGCCGGGCCGCGGAGCCTCTGCCAGTGCCGCCCGCCGTGTAATCCCCCTCACCGAACGCGTCCCACACCTCGTGCTACCTTGCGGGGATGCCCTCGCGCCGCCTGCTGCTCTCGTGCCTGCTGCTGGCCGCATGTCCCCCACGGACGCCCCCCCAGCCGCCTCCCGACGACACTTCGACGCCCACCGACGAGGGCACGTCAGTGACGGACGGGTCCAAGGTTCCCGACATGGATGTCGCGTCGCCTGCTCCCGACGACCCCGATGCACTTGACGAGCCAGGCGACGTCGAACCCGGCGAGCGTCCGGCGCCCTCGAAGCCGAAGGCGAGCAGCACACGCGCCGACGACGTCCTCGCCGACACCCTCTCACCGCGCGCGAGCCGAAGCGCGTCGCGGCGGCCGGCTGCCGGGGGTTGCGAGCAGGGCCAGCGCCGCGTGGGTGAGACCTGGAAGGTCGACTGCAACGCGTGCAGTTGCGGCGACGACGGCCAGAGCACCTGCACGGTGATGGCCTGCGAGCCGACGCCCGCGCGCTGAGCCGGTCGCCACCGCGACGCGCTCAGCCCCCGGAGCTGCCACACAGGTCGGCGACGCGACCCGCAAACAACGTGCGTGCGGCGCTGATCTCCGCCATCACGAGCGCGACCGGGCGCGGGCGACCGGGGAGTCGGCGGGGTCGCGGCTGCCACAGTTTCCGGCACTGCATCGCCCGCTCCTGGATCCGCACCCAGCAACTGCGAAACGCCGGGGCGCTGGTGCTCAGCTCGGCCGGCGACAGCTCCCGCAGATCCTGACGCCCGCCCTCGATCAGCAGCACGAGGCCGGCGAACATCAGCGACAGCGAGGCGAGCAGGAGGAGCGGAACGATCGGCGACATGGCGACCTCGGGGACAGGGATGACCCAGAAGGAGCAAGCCCCAGGCCACAACCAAGGCCGCGAAAACTCCAGGAATCCGCTGTCAAGACCTGGCGAGCGCCGTCTCCTCCCTGACGTGGCTGTCAGGCCTGTCGCCGCCGACGCAGCGCTAGCAAGCCGAGGAGCAGCAATGCGCCGCCGCCCCGCCGCTCACTGGCACATCCGCAGCCGTCCTCACCGTCGCCCATCGCAGTGTCGCCCGCGGTGGTGCCACTGGCGTCGCTGGCATCCCCGGTTGTGCTCGAGGAGGTCGGCGTCGTGCCGGTGTCGTCGGTGGTCGCGGCCGCCGAGGCAACGACGACGAGGGTGACCGGCGCCGACTCGGCGACGTGCCCCGCGGCGTCCTCGGCGATCGCCACCAGCTCCCATGTGCCCTTGGGGAAGTCGACCTTGGCGAAGCCGTAGGGCGGCTCGTCGTCGGTGATGGGCTGCTCCATGCCGTTGACCTTGAGACGCACCGCGGTGATGCCCCACCCGTCTCCGTCGTCGGCCGCGATCTCGATCGCGGTGCCAAAGCTGCCCTCGACCTCGTACTCACCGGCGGTCGGCGTCGTGATCGCCACGCTCGGCGGGCTGTCGTCCGGCGCGGCGTCGAAGGCCGCGCCGCAGGTGGCGCTGCTCGCAGACTTCGGCGTGGCCGCGCACCACTCGGGCCAGTCGCCGTGGCCCTCGCCGGGCTCGCCGGCATAGAAGCCGGTGCAGCGATAATTGGGGCGCCAACTGCCGTCTGCGTCGTGACACGGCGTGATGTCGATGCCGGAGTTCTCCTCGATGAAGGGCACCGCGTTCCATGCGAGCGCGTGCGTACCGACGCCGCCGCAGAACCCTCCGGACAGGGTCGAGGCGATGCCGAAGATGTGCCAACTGCCATCGGGGTAGCGCACGAAGGCCGGCCCGCCGGAGTCACCCGGACAGATCCCCGGCTCACCGAGACCGCCGACATCAGCCGACTCGCTGAAGACCTGACGGATCGGCGTGAGCGCCCAGTGCTTGAGGCCCGGGTCGCCGTCGTCGGTGGTGATCCCGTAGCCGGTGATCGCCGCCAGTTGGCCCGGTTCGATCATTTCCTTCTCGCAGCCGAATACCACCGGCGTGATCGGCAGCTCGGTGATCGGCGCGGCCAGCCGACAAAATCCCCAGTCGTGCTCCTGGTCCTGCGGCCCGCCGTACTCGGGGTTGACCATGCACAGCTCGCCCTGGATCGTCATGGCTGGCGCGTCGTGGTCCTCGCCGAAGTAGATCTTCTTGGTCCCCTCCCCGCAGTGCGCCGCGAACATCACGATCCGCGGGTGGACCAGCGTGCCCGTGCACTGAAAGCCGCCGCCCTCGACAACCACGGCGGTCGGCCAGGCGCAGCGCTCGGCCGTCGAGCCCCCGAAGATGGCCGTGGGCTCACGTTCTTGGTCCGCGATCCCGACCGGGCCTCCGGCCAGGGCTGGCCTCCCAACGGCCAGGCAGAGGCCCCCCAGCGCCAAATGGACCGGAAAAACCCACAGGGACACGCGCATCGGCCGAGCATGACACATCCCCCGGGTCCCGTGCGGCCGCTGTCTCGCCGCCAAAATGCTGACGCTCCGCGGGCGGCCGGCGTATCATCGCGCGCCATCGTGGCCGTGGGCGGTTGCCGGCGGCCTACCCCCACCCGGAGAATTCAATGCATCCATGCTTCTCGTGGATCACCCTCAGCCTGCTGACCGCCACCCACGCCGCTCCGGCGCTGGCGGCTGCCGCTCCACCGGCTGCTGCTCCACCGGCTGCTGCTCCACCGGCTGCTGCTCCACCGGCTGCTGCTCCACCGGCTGCGGGCGGCGACTCCGAGGCGCGGGCCGAGCAGGCCGCGCGACTCTACAGCGAGCGCAAATATCTCGAGGCGGCGGTGCAGCTCGAGGCGCTGTGGGCCGACGTGCACGAGCCGCGCGATCTCTTTAATGCGGCGCTCGCTCGCCTCGCGCTCAGCCAGCGGGCCCACGCGATCCACTACTGGGAGAGCTATACGGTGCTGCCCGGGGTCCCGGCCGATGGTCGCGAGCAGGCGCAGTCACGCCTCAAGAAGGCGCAAGCCGCCGCGGTCGCGATCGGCCTCAAGCTGGCGCCCGCGGCCGTGTCCGAGGTCGGGGTGACCTACACCCTCAAGCGGACCACGTCTGACCCAAAGGACAGCCGCCCGCCGATCGTGATCGACCTGCTGCCGGGCGCCCCGGAGTTTAGTTCGGGCGGCCGCACGGTCTACCTCGACGCTGGCAAGTGGGAGTTGCAAGTCGAGGCCCGCGGCTACCGGACCGCGGTCCAGGACCTGGTGATCAAGCCGGGCCAGTCCGGTTTCCCCAAGGAGATCGTCCTCGGGCCGGACCCGATGTTTCGCCACGCGAGCTTTCAGATCGAGCCCATGGAGGCCATCAACGCCGGCGCCACCGTCACGCTGCAAGCCATGACCGCCGCCGCCCAGCCGGTCCCCTGCCCGCTCAGCCCGGCTGGCGCCTGCGCGCTCAAGCTCGAGCCTGGTGACTGGGAGGTCGTCGTCCAGGCGCCCGGCTTCCAGCGCTACGCCGAGAAGGTCTCGCTCGGCGCCGAGCCGACCGCGAGCTTCGCGATCTCGCTGGTGCCGACCGTGGCCGCCGCGAGCACGCCTGGGCCCGCGACCGCTGACCCGGACAAGGTCGAGGCCGTCCTGGTCCCGGCCAAGCCCGATGTCGTGCCGCGTGCCGTGCGGATCAAGCTCTCGACCGGCCTGGTCGCGGGTGGCATCCCGATCTTCATCGGCGGGCTCGCGCTCGGCGTCACTGGCAGCAACAACTATCAGGACCGGACCACGATGGGCGCCGGATCCGACGAGCTGCTCGCTCCCCTGCGTATGCGCAGCGCCGGCATGGGTCTGGTCGGCGGGGCCGTCGGTCTGTGGGCGACCGGCCTGACCGCCGAGTACGACGTGAAGCCGGTCTTCTGGTACAGCGAGCTCGGCGTCGGCGGGGCCTTGATGCTGACCGGCGCCATCTGGGCCGCCGTCGGCACCCACCGCTGGAACCGCGATGCATTGGACAAGTTCCACTGCGCCAACAGCGAGGGCATCGACTGCTTCGCCAGCCATCGCATGGCCGCCAGCTTCTTCCTCGGTGCTGGCACCGCGATGGTCGTCGGGAGCACCCTCGGCATCCTCGTCCAGCGCAAGTACATGAAGCAGCGCCGCACCGCGCTCAGCCCCTACTTCGCCGGCTCCGGCGCGGGGCTGGTGGTCCGGGGGCGCTTCTAGGACGTGAGTCAGGGCCCGTCGCACCGGGCTCAAGCCGCGTACGACCTCGCTATCTCACATTCGCGCCGCTGCGCCGTTCGGATACATTCGGATACGATGCGCTGATGATGGCACGCGCTTTCCTTGCAGTTTTACTCCCCCTGACGGCTTCTGCCCTGCTCGGCGCCTGTGGCGACGACAATATGGGTGAGGGAGGCAGCAGCGGCGATACCACCGGCGCCGAGTCCAGCACCGGCGGCGAGGACACCAACACCACGCCGGCGACGACCACCGCCTCGCCGACCACCACGACTGATCCTTCGGGGACCTCGGGCGACGACGCGAGCGGCACCACCACCGGCGACCCGACCACCGGCGACCCGACTGGCGACGAGACCGGCTCCACCACTGGCGAGCCCTCCCCGTACAACGGCGAGCCGCTCCCCGACGCTGATAATGGCGAGTGGAATTGGATCGACTTCCCGGAGGCCAAGTGTCGCGACGGCAGCGGTGCTGGCATCGGTGTGCGCTACGGCAGCGCTCCCGGCCTCGTCGTCTTCTTCGAGGGCGGCGGCGCCTGCTTCAACGCCCTCACCTGCGGCGCCAACCCGGCCAGCTACAACGCCGGCCAGTTCGCCGGATGGGCCGGCGGCGCCGGCAACGAGGGCATCTTCGCCACCGACAACGGCGACAACCCGGTCGCGGATTGGAGCTACGTCTACGTGCCGTACTGCACCGGGGATGTCCACGCGGGCGCCCGCCCCGACGGCACCTTGCCGGATAACCCGGCGCCGCAGCAGTTCGTCGGTTACCTCAACGTCGGTCATTTCTTGCAGCGGGTCGTGCCGACCTTCCTCGGCAATGTCGACCACGTGTTGGTCAGCGGCGTGAGCGCGGGCGGCTTCGGTGCGGCCTTCAACTACGACCGCATCGCCGACGCCTTCCCGGGCGAGAAGGTGACCCTGCTCGACGACTCCGGCCCGCCGATGTCCGACGATTACATGGCCGCGTGTCTGCAGAAGCAGTGGCGCGCGGCGTGGAACCTCGACGCCTCGATGCCGGCCGACTGCGCTGACTGCACCCCGGCGGACGGCGGCGGGATCGTCAACCTCGGCGTGTACCTCGGCATGAAGCACAAGGGTCAAAAGCTCGCGCTGATCTCGTCGCTCGGGGACAACACGATCCGCTTCTTCTTCGGCTTCGGCAAGGACAACTGCATGGCGCTGTTCCCCGACACCCCGGAGCAGAAGTTCACCGACGGCCTGCACGACCTGCGCGACAACTGGTTCACCGCGCCCGCCGACACCTGGGGCACCTTCTATCTCAGCGGGCAACAGCACACCTGGATCGGCGGCGGGAGCTATGCCACCGCCCAGAGCGACGGCACCCTGCTCATTGACTGGGTCACCGACCTCATCGGCGGCAGCGTCTCCAACGTCGAGCCCTGAGTCAGCCCGCGAGCGGCGCGGCGAGCCGAGCATCGCCGCGCCCGAGATTTTGGTGTATCGTCGCGCGTCACTGTCAGGAGCGCGCGCATGGCCGAACAACGCACATATCTCGAGCTGTCCGAAACAGAGGGCGGGTCGCACAAATTCTACGAGGTCACCGTCGCCGGCGCCTCGCTGACGATCCGGTACGGCCGGATCGGCGACGATGGCCAGCGCAAGGTCACCAAGTACAAGAGCCCCGCCGAGGCCCAGGCCGAGGCCCAGAAGGCGCTCGCTGGCAAGGTCAAGAAGGGCTACGCGCCCGCGGTCATCGGCGGTCGCGCCAAGCGGGCCGTCGGCGAGCGCCGGACGACCAGCGTCGCCGCCGCCCACGGCACGACCCGCGCTCCGGTGCTGTGGCGCTTCGAGACCGGTCACGCCGCGCTCGGCATCTTCATCGACGACGAGCTGTGCTGGGTCGGCAACCAGCGGGGCGACGTATATGCGATCGGCCACGACGGCAAGGTCGCGCGCCGCTTCAAGCTGGGCGAGGGCGTCATGTGCCTGGTGCGCGACGAGGACTGGCTGTACTGCGGCTGCAACGACGGCAAGGTCTACGACCTGACCCGCAAGGTCCCGTTCGTCGCTTATGAGATCTCGGAGGACCTCAGCATCTACTGGCTCGACATCCACGCCGGTTCGCTCGCGGTCTCCGACGCCAAGGGTGGCATCACCGTGCTCGACCACGACTGCGACCTGCTGTGGCACAAGAAGTCGCCCGGCGACTCGGGCTGGATGGTCCGCTGCGACGACGACGGCGTCTACCACGGCTACGACGACGGCATGACCGCCTACGACTGGTCGGCCGGCAAGAAGCTGTGGGCCCAGAAGATCTCCGGCTGGGTGATGTTCGGCTGGCAGGAGTCGACCACGCTCTACGCCGGCACCACCAACGACGAGGTGCTCGCCTTCACAAAGAAGGGCGAGGCCCTGCGCAGCTACAAGTGCGACGATAGCGTGTACTCCTGCGCCGCCGCCGGCGACGGCAAGTACGTGTTCGCCGGCGACTCCTCCTCGTCGATCTACTGCTTTGACGAGGCCGGCAAGCGCCTGTGGAAGCTCGACACCGGCGCCGGCTCGGCCCTGTCGATGCAATTCTTCAAGGACAAGCTCTACGTCGTCACCTCCTCCGGCACCCTGGCCTGCATCGACGTCAGCGAGGCGGCGATCGCCGCCGCACGTCAGGGCACCGTCCCCAACGCCAAGCTGGTCGCCGCCGGCACCACCAAGGCAGCCAGCGTCGGCGACGCGCTCGAGGCCGCCGAGACCGGCGCCGAGGGCGTGCTGGTCGAGTGCTACAGCGACGACGGCCGCATCCGCGTGCGCCCGAAGTCCCCCGGCTTCAAGCCGCTCAACGTGCAGTTCCCCCGCAACATCCGCAACGCGGGCGCCATGTACCTGGTCGACGGCCTGCGCGAGACCAGCGGCGGCTTCTATCGCGTCGTCGGCCAGATCCGCACCGCTACCGGCGCCGCCGCCAAGAAGGTCAGCAAAGTGGTCAGCAAGACCGCCAGCAAGACCACCAGCAAGAAGGTGAGCAAGCGCGGTTGAAGCTGTCTCTTCGGACAGCTTGGCGTGGGCGCCACGAAGCGTGACAAGCTCGCCCGGTGCGCGCCCACCTGGTCTATATACTCACGCCCGGCGGCCACCCCGAGCTCGTCAGCTACCACCGCGTCACCAGCCCCGGCCCGATCTCCGCCAGGTGTATCTCCGTGTCGGTCTCGCCGCTCCGTCGGGTGAGGGCGTGGATTCCGTCACCATCGCCTTCCTGCGCGAGTTGCTCGCCGCGGAGGTCCGCGAGGTCCGCGACCGCCTCGGCGCCAGCTATGCCCCACAGGTCTCCGTCGAGCGCCGGTGCGGCGCCGATATGCTCGTCATTACCGGCGATGTTGAGGCCGCTCGTGTTACGGCTCGGTTTATCTCCGTGATCTCGTCCCGGATTCAAGTCGGGGTCTCGAGTATCCCGAAGTGCTCGGACGAATCCTGCGCGCTTCGGCCTGTTGCCTCCTATCGCTCAAACCCCCATAATCGGTCCCAGGCGCCCAATTAGCTCCGCAAGATAATTGGGGACGAAACATCGTCAACCTCCAGGGACAGTCCGGGACATAACAATACGGCGACGGTGATCGGGATGAGCGGATAGACGCAGGGCGTGAGGTCGACCAGTACGCCCTGACCGAAGGCCCAGGCGTAGGTGCCGAGGGTGGCTGCTTCGATCTCGGGGCCGAGAAAGGCAGAAAATAGCGATATGGTCGCCATACGGGCCCCTCGTCACGGCACCCGTGAATTACCAAGCATTGCGCGCAGCGCGGGCCGGATAACCCCCGGCCGAACCCCAACGGCTGAGGTCGTGGAGGTAGCAAAAGCGCTGACAACTTCCGTCATCTTATTATCACTTCACTTATGGGCCAGCGGTCGAGCGCGAGTCCCTGTCCGCACTCTAGCGGCGACGGCTCAGACTCAGATCAACCAGGCGAAACACATCAAGCGCCATCCCTACCTGGATCGTTGGACGGTCCGTGTCCTGGCTTAGAGGCACAGTCATCAAGCGAACATTCGGGCAGAAGGAAGCATGCCAGACACAGAGCATGGCTCCGCCACCGATCTGAAATCCGCTAATATTAGCCACATTTGTAGGTAACTCAATATGCTCAATACCCAGATCCACAAAAGGGTGGAGGCTCAACCAAGGGGCAACACGCGGCGGGCCCCACTGGAGCTCAAAATGGGCTCCGAAGCCGTGCAGATTAGCGTCACCCAGGGCAGGCTGACTCGACCGGAGGAAATTGTAGTAGGGGCCGAACAGCAAGATGACGCTTTTCTGTTCACCCGGCTTGAAGCGCGCGAGCAACTGCGTGCGAAAGTAGAATCCGCGATGATTACTCCGTGTCTTCCGCTCGCCGTCAAGGTCTGCTGTGCCGAACCCGAAGTCGGCGCGCAATGAGAGACGGCCCAGGTACGAATCTTGGAGCGGGGTGTTGAAGGTGACCTCTCCCGCATCCATCGTCACGACTCTGGCTCTTGGTGCTCTCTGCGTCGGAGGCTTCACGTTCGGGTCCGAACTCGCCTCGAGCGCGACGACGACGGCGAGTTCCTTCTCGACCTCCTCACGCGAATGCGTAGCACTGCTGGGCAGGCTCGAGAGCATCGATGTGAGTAAAATTCGAGCGGATGCGAGATGCGCGACGTTGGACCGGTCGCAGAGATATGCACGCTTGAAGTCGTTCGCGGCTTGAATCGCCACGAGCGTCAAATCCTCCGCCGGTTCGCCCATCTCCTTCGCACGTTCCATCCGCGTCATGTGAATATACGCAGCGCGGAGGAACGCCGCTGCCGCCTCGGCATCGGCGCTGGTCTGCAAGTCGACGCAGCGCTCACTCATTTTTTCTTCTTCGTAAGCAGCCGCCGTATCAAGCGCCTGAATGGCCTTGAGCGCGGCATCGGCGGCCGTGGGCGCGCTCCAGGCCTCGCGCGCGAACAGGGACACCACCACGAACATCGTGGCCGCGGACGCGGTGTTGCGATGACTATGAGACATCACTGGCTCACAGGATAGGCGACGGTAAAGGTCGGTTTAAGGTCCTCGGCGCCGCTAAAGTCGGGGACCCTCTCGTTGACGTTGCGGTACACACAGGTGCTATCTGCCAGCGGCGGTTTTATGCCGACCTCCATTATTTCCTTGACCTTGCCGGTGGCCACGTCGACGGCGAACTCGATGGAGAAATTGGCCTTCTCTGTTCCGGAAAACTTGCTGATCTTGCACTCCCTCTTGATCTTGTTCGCCGCCCGATTGGCGATGGATCTCATGGTCAAGACCCGGGGCGGCTTCGGAGTGACAGGTATCGTTCCCGGTACGGTCGAGTTCGGCTTATCGATGCCAGTACCGTCAGGCTCCTGGACCGGCG
>Ga0335394_10007589_pt1 | contig 12240 bp, 11 predicted proteins | sample MAT03_FD_205741 | JGI IMG/M metagenome (GOLD analysis project Ga0335394, IMG submission 205741) | Freshwater microbial communities from Lake Fryxell liftoff mats and glacier meltwater in Antarctica - MAT-03 (spades assembly) (version 2) ... | reverse complement strand
GGTTGTCCTGCAGTGTTTTGATGACATGCGCCATGGTGTCCAGACCCACCACGTCGGCGGTACGGAAAGTACCCGAGCTGGCGCGGCCGAGCTTCTTGCCGGTCAGGTCGTCCACCACGTCGTAACCCAGGCCAAAGGTTTCAGCCTCCTTGATGGTGGCCAACATGCTGGCGATGCCAACGCGGTTGGCGATGAAGTTGGGCGTATCCATCGCGCGGATCACGCCTTTGCCCAGGCCGCTGGTCACAAAGGCCTCCAGGTCGTCCAGCACCTTCGGCTCGGTCGTCGGCGTGTTGATCAGCTCGACCAGCGTCATGTAGCGCGGCGGGTTGAAGAAGTGAATGCCGCAAAAACGCGGCTTGATCGATTCGGGCAGCGCTTCGCTGAGTTTGGTGATCGACAGGCCGGAGGTGTTGCTGGCAACAATCGCGCCATCTGCAATGAAAGGCGCGATCTTGTGGTACAGGTCGGTCTTCCAGTCCATGCGCTCGGCAATCGCCTCGATGATCAGGTCGCACTCTTTCAGAACATCCATGTGTTCCTCATAGTTGGCTTGACCAATCAGGGCTGCGTCCTCGGGCACGCCCAGGGGCGCGGGTTTGAGTTTTTTCAGCCCTTCGATGGCCCGGATGACGATGCCGTTCTTCGGGCCGGTTTCGCCGCCGGGCCGCCCCAAGGCGGAACCCACCCCCTCGGGGAGCGTGGGGGCTTTGTTCTCGGGGAGGTCAAACAGCACCACCGGAATTTTGAGATTGACCAGATGGGCGGCGATCTGCGCACCCATCACACCGGCGCCGAGGACAGCGACTTTTTTGACTTGAAAGCGGGACATCTTGTTTTATTCCTTATCGATTGCTCATCTTGTTTCTTGCGGGCCTAAATTGACTTGAATTCATACCGGGGATGCCGTGGAACCGGCTTTGCCGGGCCACCAGCATCGCCCCTTGGGGGGGATGCGACTACACGCAGTGAGTTGCAGGCAGGGGGGACGTCATTCAACCGGGCCACAGCTGCTGCCCTGCAAGGGGGCATGCGGCTACACGCAGTGAGCCGCAGGCGGGGTGAGTCAATTAATGCGGATCCAGGTCTGGTTGCGGCCGAAGGGGCCGATCGAGCCCCGGACTTCAAGTTTTTTTCCGGCGTCGATGGGCGTCATGCGCAGGGTGTAGTTGCGGCCGTTTTCGGGGTCCAGAATCTTGCCGCCTTCCCACACGTCCTTGCCCTCGGTCTTTTTGGCGCCGCGGATGATTTCAAGCCCGAGGATGGGCTTGTCCTTGCGGTCGTCGCTGCATTCGCCGCAGACATCGTCGGGCTTGACGTCCTTGCCAATACGTTTGTCGATTTTTCCGCTCAGCACGCCGCTGGTTTCAACAATCCGGATTTCGGCTTTCGCCTCGCCGGTTTTGTCGTCCAGGTTGCGCCAAAGACCCACAGGCGTCATCTGGGCAAAAACAGAACCGCAACTTGCTACCAGAATAATAGCTGCCATCGAATTTTTCATAAAAGCTCCAGGGTTAAAAGGTTTGAAGAATCGGGCCATCAGGCGAGCGCGGCGTCGGTGTCCATCAACACTTTGCTGCCGCTGCGGGCGGTACGCATCAGCGCTGCGGTTTCGGGAAAGAGCTTGGCAAAGTAAAAGCGCGCCGTCTGCAGCTTGGCAAGGTAAAACGGATCGGGATTGCCGGCCGCCACTTCGCGCAGCGCCACCTGCGCCATGCGGGCCCAGAAGTAGCCAAACACCAGGTGGCCGGCCACGCGCAGGTAATCGACAGCCGCAGCGCCGACCTCGTCGGGATTCTGGAAGCCCTTGAATCCGAGCTCGGTGGTGAACTTGGTCATCTGGTCAGCCAGGACAGCCAGCGGGTTGATGAACTCGGCCATCTTCTCATTCACACCTTCCTCAGCCACCAGCGCGGCAATCAGCTTGCCAAACTTCTTCAGCGTGGCGCCGTTGTTGCCCAGGATTTTGCGGCCCAGCAGATCAAGCGACTGGATGGTGTTGGTGCCCTCATAAATCATGTTGATGCGGTTGTCGCGCACAAACTGCTCCATGCCCCATTCCTTGATGAAGCCATGGCCGCCAAACACCTGCATGCAGGCATTGGTGGCAATGTGGCCGTTATCGGTCAGGAAGGCCTTGACGATGGGTGTCAGCAGGGACAGCACCTCGCCGCTGTCCTTGCGCACTTTCTCGTCGGGGTGGTAGTGCTCCTTGTCGAGCAATACCGAGCAATAAATCGCCAACGCCCGGCCGCCCTCGGCGTAGGCCTTGGCCGTCAGCAGCATCTTGCGCACGTCGGGGTGCACGATGATCGGGTCGGCGGGCTTGTCTTTGGCCTTCACGCCGGAAAGCGAGCGCATCTGGATTCGGTCCTTGGCGTAAGCCAGCGCGTTCTGGTAGGCCACCTCGGTCAGGCCCAGCGACTGGTTGCCCACGCCCAGGCGTGCGGCGTTCATCATCACAAACATGCCCTGCATGCCCTTGTTCGGCTGGCCCACCAGGGTGCCTATGGCGCCGTCGATGACGATCTGCGCGGTGGCATTGCCATGGATGCCCATTTTGTGTTCAAGGCCGCCGCAATAAATGCCGTTGCGCGCACCCAGCGAGCCGTCGGCATTGACCAGGAACTTGGGCACGATGAACAGGCTGACGCCCTTGATGCCGGGAGGTGCGTCGGTGATACGGGCCAGCACCAGATGGATGATGTTGTCGGCCATGTCGTGCTCGCCGGCGCTGATGAAAATCTTGTTGCCGGTGATCTTGTAGGTGCCGTCGGGTTGCGGTTCCGCCTTGGTCCGCATCAGGCCCAGATCGGTGCCGCAATGGGGCTCGGTCAGGCACATGGTGCCAGTCCATTCGCCGCTGGTCATTTTTTGCAGATAGGTTTTCTTTTGATCATCGGTGCCATGGGCGTGCAGTGCGGCATGGGCGCCATGCGTCAGCCCCGGGTACATGGTCCAGGCCTGGTTGGCGCTGTTGAGCATTTCGTAGAAACACTGGTTGACCACAAGCGGCAGGCCCTGGCCACCAAAATCGGTGTCGCCGCTCAGGGCGGGCCAGCCGCCTTCAACGTACTTCTTGTAGGCTTCCTTGAAGCCTTTTGGCGTGGTCACGGCGTGGGTCACCGGGTCCAGCGTGCAGCCTTCTTCGTCACCGCTGATGTTGAGGGGAAGAACCACCTCGCTGGCGAACTTTCCCCCTTCTTCCAGGATGGCGTTGATGGTCTCCACATCGGCGTCAGCGTATTTGGCGATCGGCTTGAGTTCGTCGGTGACCTTGAGCACTTCGTGCATGACAAATTGCATGTCGCGCAGTGGTGGGGTGTATTGGGGCATGGGATCGTCCTTTGAAGGGAATTAGATGGAGGATAAAGAAGAAGTAATCGATGGCGGTGGCGCCGTCACGGCGCCGCTGCCGTAACGCGCCAGAATGCTCTGGAAGGCCTGCAGCGTGCGCTGCATGGAGCCGGGGGTCTTGAGAAAACGTGCTTCGTAATGCAAGGCCAGGATTAGGCCGTGGATTTCAAAGGCAATCTGGCGCTCATCAGCGTCCTGACGCAAATGGCCGGCCTCTTTGGCCAGCACCACCGCGCGGTACATGGCGGCCAGCCAGGTCTGCACCGAGGTCGCCAGCGCATCGCGCACCGGGCCGGGCCGGTCGTCAAACTCGACCGCACCGCTGATAAAGATACAGCCGGACTGGAGCTCGACCGCGACCCGTTTCATCCAGTTGCCGAACAGCGCCTGCACACGTGGCAGGCCTTTCGGCTCTTTCAGTGCAGGGTAAAAAACTTCTTCCTCGAAACGCGCAAAATATTCGCGGATCACGGAAATCTGCAGTTCCTCGCGCGAGCCGAAGTGGGCGAAAACGCCCGACTTGCTCATGTGCATGACTTCGGCCAGCGCGCCTATGCTCAGGCCTTCGAGCCCGATTTGCGTCGCCAGGCCGAGCGCCGCATCCACGATGGCGGCCTTGGTCTGCTGGCCTTTTTGCATGCCGGCCGCCGTCAGCCGGCCACTCTCGCGAGCAGCCGAGCGGGTTTTATTGACAGGGAGTTCGGTAACAGACATGGCGCCAGACAAAAAAGAACGACCGTTCTATTTTGTCGCAAAACGGGTACCACTGAGACGAATGCGCGAAAAAAAAGGAATCTATAGGGACCGTAGCCTAATTCCATGCCGCATGAACCCACGGCGCGGGCTGGCGCAGGATGGATTGCGGATCAAGCCCGCAATGGCAATCGGATTGAAATAGAAACGGAACAAAGCCATTCGGGGGTAAACCCGGAGGTCGGTTAAACCACCCGTTGCCTGATCACCGCTGAAAGCTCCAGCGGGTCGAAGGGCTTGGTGAGGTGAAGGTCAAAGCCCGCCGCCAGCGCTTTTTGCCGGTCGTCTTCCTGCCCCCAGCCGGTGGCCGCGATCACCAGCGGTCGGCTTCTCCAGGGCTGGGCGCGGACGTGGCGTGCCACCTCATAACCGTTGCGGCCTGGCATGCCGATATCGAGCACCAGCACGTCGGGCTGCAACTGCCCGGCCAGCGCCATCGCCTGCAGCCCGTCGTTGGCTGTGTAAACGGTATGGCCGTCCAGCCGCAGCAACTCGGCCAGAACCTGGACGGCATCGCGGTTGTCGTCGGCCAGCAGTACGGTTCTGGCGTGGCCGGGCGGCCCGGCCGATGCAGCCGCCTGCTCCTGGGCAAACATGGTGAAGATGTTGCCGATGGCCGCCTCGCTCATGCCAATGCCGCTGTCGGTGACGCTGAACACCACGGCGTCGCCTTCAAGCCGGACGTCCAGCATGATGTGCCCACCCATGTCGGTGTATTTGGAGGCATTGTTCAGCAGGTTGGACAAAATTTGCGCCAGGCGCACCGGGTCGGCCACCAGTTGCAGGCCGGCGCTGGCAACCGTGACACCCAATGCCTGCCGCTTGGAGGCGGCCAGCGGCCTGGCGGTCTCCATCGCCGTCTCCACCAGCTCATCCACCGACATGCGCTCTTTCTTGAGGTCAAGCCGGTGCCGGGTAATGCGGGCGATGTCGATCAGGTCGTCCAGCAGGTGCGCCATGTGGCCCACCTGGCGTCCGATCACCGCTGTGGCGCGCTCTCGCGCCTCCGGGGTCAGGGCGGGCGAGGCGAGTAATTGAACCGCCGTACGGATAGGCGCCAGCGGGTTGCGCAACTCATGCGCCAGTGTGGCGAGAAACTCGTCCTTCTGGCGGTCTGCCTCCTGCAGCATCTGGGCCGCGGCGCGGGACTCCTCGATGTCGCTGGTGGTCCCGAACCAGCGCAACACCCGGCCGTCGGCATCGAGCTGGGGCACGGCGCGGGCATTGAACCAGCGGTAGCCCCCGTCCGCGCCGCGCAAACGGTAGTCCACCTGCCAGGCCTCGTTGCCGCTGCGCACCCGTTCCCAGGTCTGCCGCGCCAGCGCCAGGTCGTCTGGGTGCAGAAAAGTGGTCCACCCATGGCCCAACGCACTCTCGGCCGTCTGGCCGGTATAGGCCTGCCACTGTGAATTGAAACGTTCCAGAGAGCCGCTAGCTGCGGCCTCCCAGGCAAGCGCGGGAATCCTGTTATCAGGCGCCGCGCCTCCATCACACCCGCGATGTCGGCCATCGGCAATTCGGGCAGTGGCAGGCCGCACAACTCGGACGGCACCGACTGGCTGATGACAAAGATGCCGCCGGACGAACCCGGCAGTACGCTCAGCACCCCCGCCTGCGACAAAAGCTTGATGGCTTCGCGCAACGTGGGCCGGCTCACGCCGAGCTGGGTGCTGAGGTTTTTCTCGGAGGGCAGCCTGTCGCCCACCCGCACGTCGCCCGCGCGGATAGCTTCCGAAATACGGTAGGCCACCATCTCAGCGGGCCGGACCAATTGGACTGGCTGGAAAACAAAGAGGGTTGGTAGGGTGCGCGCCACAGAATGAAATCCTTTCGCGCATTCTGCCGTCAAAGCTTGAACGGCACCACCACCTGCTTCTGCTCGCCCAGGCCTTCGATGCCCAGGGTCATGACGTCGCCTTTTTTCAGGTAAAGCGGCGGCTTCATGCCCAAGCCCACGCCGGGCGGTGTGCCGGTGGTGATCACATCGCCGGGCAGCAGCGTCATGAACTGGCTGCAGTAACTGACAATTTTGGCAATGCTGAAGATCATGGTCCGGGTATGACCGGTCTGCATGCGCTTGCCATTGAGGTCCAGCCACATGCCGAGCTTTTGCGGGTTCGGCACCTCGTCGCGCGTGACCAGCCAGGGGCCGAGCGGGCCGAAGGTGTCGCAGCCCTTGCCCTTGTCCCAAGTGCCGCCGCGCTCGATCTGAAATTCACGCTCGCTGACATCGTTGATGGTGCAATAACCCGCAACAAAACTCAGCGCGTCTTTTTGCGACACGTACCGCGCGCGGGTGCCGATCACCACGCCGAGCTCGACTTCCCAGTCGGTCTTGACCGAACCCTTGGGCAACATGACCGGATCGTTGGGCCCCTGGATGCAGCTGGTGGCTTTCATGAACACCACCGGCTCGGGCGGAATCGGCATGCCGGACTCGGCGGCGTGGTCGGCGTAGTTCAGGCCGATGGCGATGAACTTGCCGACGCCAGCCACCGGGCTGCCCATGCGCGGTGAGCCCTTGACCAGCGGCAGCGTCGCCGTCTTGAGCTTGCGCAGTTTGGCCAAAGCCGCATCACCGAGTTGATCGGGACCAATGTCCTTGATCGCGCCGCTGAGGTCGCGCAGCTTGCCGTCAGCATCAATGAGGCCGGGTTTTTCTTTGCCCGAGTTGCCATAACGAACGAGTTTCATGGTTTTCCTTTTTAAATACACAAGAACAGGTGAAAAATGAGGCCCTATCAGTAGGTGGAACGGCCGCCCGACAGATCAAACACCGCGCCGGTCGAGAAAGAGCATTCCTCGGTGCACAGCCAGCCGACCATCGCGGCCACCTCTTCGGGCGTGCCGAAACGGCCCATCGGAATTTTCGACAGCATAAAGGCGATGTGTTCGGGCGTCATCTGCTCGAAGATCGCGGTCTTGACGGCGGCCGGCGTGACGCAGTTGACCCGCACGCCGGTGTCGGCAAGCTCCTTGCCCAGCGACTTGGTCAGCGCAATCACCGCCGCCTTGCTGGCGCTGTAGGCGCTGGCATTCGGGTTGCCGTCCTTGCCAGCCACCGAGGCGATGTTGACAATGCGGCCGTAGTTGTTGGCGCGCAGATGCGGCACCCATTCGCGGCAGCACAAAAACAGGCCGTTGAGATTGACCTCCATCACCTGGCGCCACACGTCCACCGGGTAGTCCCAGAGCTTGACGTTGGGCCCGGTGACGCCGGCGCTGTTGACCAGCGCGTCCACCCGTGGCGCGATCAGCAGCGTCGCCTTGACGGCCGCCTGCACCGAGTCATGCTGCGACACGTCCACCGCCACAGCCGACGCCTTCGGTCCCAGTGCAGTTGCCGCCTTTTTTGACGCAACATCGTCGCGGTCCCACAAGGTGACGCTGCCGCCGGAAGCCAACAGCCTCTGCGCAATTGCGTACCCGAGACCCGTGGCGCCGCCAGTGACCACCGCATGCCGGCCCTGAAAATCAAGCTGGTTCATATGGTCATACCGCCGTCAATGTTGTAGGACTGGCCGGTGACAAAGGCCGATTCGTCGCTGGCCAGAAACACCACCAGCGGCGCAATTTCGTGCGCCTTGGCGAGCCGGCCCATGGGCTGGCGCGCGACAAAGTTCTTTCGCGCTTCGACCGGGTCTTCGAACACATTGATTCGGTCCTGCAGCGAGGGGGTGTCCACAGTGCCCGGGCAAATCGAATTGCAGCGCACGCCCTGCGTCACGAAGTCAGCCGCCACACTTTTCGTCAGGCCGATCACCGCCGCTTTGGACGCGCCGTAGACAAAGCGGTTCGGTAGCCCCTTGATGCTGACTACGCTGGCCATGTTGATGATGCTGCCGCCGCCCTTGCCGCCGTTGTTGGACAGCATGCGCGGAAGCGCCGCCTGGATGGTCCAGTACTGCGAGCGCACATTGAGGTCGAAGGCGAAGTCCCATTCTTCGTCGGTGGCCTGCAGGATAGAGCCCGCATGCACAAAGCCGGCGCAATTAAACAGCACATGCAGCGCCGGCATACTGGCGATCATGGCCTGAATCGCCGCCTTGTCGAGCACATCGAGCTGCACCGCGTGGATATTGGGCACGCCGTCATAAGCGTCCAGCAGCTTCTCGCTGACGTCGGTCGCCCACACCTGCGCGCCTTCTGCCGCCATGGCCAGCGCGCTGGCCTTGCCTATGCCCTGCCCGGCCGCCGTAATCAGAGCGGTTTTTCCTTGAAGTCTCATGTGTTTTCCTCAGTGTTTACTTTCTTGACTGGAGTTGCTCGAAAAACAGGTTTCCCCGGATCGCCCCAAACAGGGCTCGATGGTGCGTGGAGTTTCATTGGGAGCAGCAGGAATGTCAGGGATACAGGGTTTAGCCGGATCCCTGAGATGATCGATTCATGGGATTATCAATTGGTCTGACCACTTGTCCAATTCTGGCTAACCCTTAAGACCTTTTTCAAACGACAAACGCGCCCCGCATGCCGCTGCAAACCGTCGAACCGCAACGCCTGTACCGCCAGATCGCCGAGCAATTGCGCGCGCTGATCAGCCAGGGAGAATTTGCAGCCGGCACCCGTCTGCCGGCGGAGCGTGATCTGGCCAAGCAGTTGGGCGTGAGCCGGCCTTCGGTGCGGGAGGCGCTGATCGCGATGGAAGTGGAAGGCTGGGTCGAGGTGCGTACCGGCTCCGGCGTCTACGTGCTGGACCGCTCGATGCGTGCCAAACGGGCGGACGGACCGCCGATTGCGCTGACCGAATGGGGCCCACTCGAATTGATACGGGCGCGCCGCGTGGTGGAAGGCGAAATCGCCTCCATGGCCGCGTCCCAGGCCAGGCGCAAGGATACAGACGCGATGCGCGGCGCGATTGATGCCATGGTCAACGATGCCAACCGCGGGGTACTGCCCCTCGATGGTGACCGGGCCTTTCACACCGCGATCGTGGAGGCCTGCGGCAACGTGGTATTGATTGAAACCGTTCAGAGCTTCTGGGATTCGCGGCGCGGGCCGCTGTTCACACGTCTGACAGGCTACTTCGAGACGATGAAATCCTGGCAATGCGCGATTGCCGAACACGAAGCGATATTTGCAGCCATCTGCGCGCGAGACGGCGCCGCCGCCCGCCTGGCGATGCATGCCCACATGGACAAATCCCACTCCCGATTCAGTGCGAGCTGGCGCCGCGCGAAGACGAGCTGATTTCCGCCCAGCATTTCCCCCCTTGTTTTCACCTTTTTTTAACCGAGGAGACATCATGAAAAGACGATTTACTATAAAAACCATAGCCGTGTGCGCCCTGTTGACGGGGACTCTGGGCACTTTTGGCATTGCAAATGCGCAAACCAAGCTGAAATGGGCGCATGTGTACGAAACGTCCGAGCCCTATCACAAGTGGTCGGTCTGGGCCGCCGATGAGTTCAAGAAACGCACCAATGGCAAGTTCGAGATCCAGGTGTTCCCGGCTTCCAGCCTGGGTAAGGAAAGCGACATCAACCAGGGCCTTCAGCTGGGCACGGTGGACATCATCCTGACCGGCGCGTCCTTCGCGTCCAACTCTTTCCCGCGCCTGGCCGTGAGCTACTACCCCTTCACGTTCCGCGATGCCGACCACGTGATCAAGTACGGCAAGAGCGACGTCTTCAAGGAGCTGACCGAGGGTTACAAAAAGGCAACCGGCAACACCGTGACAGCCCTGACCTACTACGGCGCACGCCACGCTACCAGCAACAAGCTGTTCAGGAATTGTGACGAGATGAAGGGGCTGAAGATGCGCGTGCCCGACTCGCCAGCCTACACCGCGCTGCCGCGCGCCTGCGGTGCCAACCCGACACCGATTGCCTTTGCCGAGGTCTATCTGGCGCTACAAAACGGCACGGTAGATGCGCAGGAAAACCCGCTGCCCACCATCGAGGCCAAGAAGTTTTTTGAAGTACAGAAAAACATCATTCTGACCGGCCACATTTCCGACGCGCTGCTGACGGTGATCTCCCCCACGACCATGGGCAAGATGACTCCCGCCGAGCAGAAGCTGCTGGCAGACATCACGCAGGAAGCCGCTGTCAGCGCCACCAACGACATCCGCAAGCGCGAAGGCGAGCTGGTGGAGGAATTCAAGAAGAAGGGCATCAACGTCGTCACGGTTGACCGCGCGGACTTCCAGCAACGTGTGCTGAAGGCCATCACCTTCGAATCCATGAAGCTCGACAAAAAGGACTGGGACCGCGTGATCGCGATCAAATAGGCCCACCCGGAAACCGGCGCGCTGCGCCGGCCTCCGCTCCAGGGGAAATGCATCGGACCGGCGAAGCCGGATCCGCGCATTCTGGAACGAACTCAACTGAGGACACTGCGATGACCCCATCGATTGATGAGATGGCCCCGGTGATGGGGGCCGACGGTGAATTCCACGCCCAGGACGAAGCGGTGGACCTCTCCGGCACCAAGCTGGAGGCCTGGGTCGCCCTGGGCTTTTTCTGGGTGCTCGGGCTCACCGTGTTCTACCAGTTCTTCACGCGTTATGTGCTGAACGACTCTGCCGCCTGGACCGAGGAGATTGCGCGTTACCTGCTGATCGCGGTGGTTTTCACCGGCGCGACCATCGGCGTGATCAAGAACAACCACATCCAGGTCGATTTCTTCTACAAGTTCATGCCGCCCGGGCTGGCGCGGGTCATGGCGACCAGCGTGGATCTGCTGCGTGTGGGGTTCTTTGTGGCAGCCGCTGTGCTGACCGTGATGATGATGCTCAAGCTGGGCAGCAATTCGCGCATGACCATGGTCGACCTGCCGATGAACTGGGTCTACGGCGTCTGCCTGCTGGGCTTTGCCGCGATGGCCTTTCGCTCGGTGCAAATCGCGCTGTTTCACCGCAAGCGTGGCTACAGCGTTCTTGAGCGACCCGAATCCTCAATGGACGACAACTAGCTTTCTGCCACGACCAAAATATATTTCATGCTAAAAATCATTTTCCTTGTGCTCATGAGTGGCGGCATCCCGGTCGCGATGGCGATGGCTGGTTCGGCCCTGCTTTATATCTGGTGGACGGGCAATCTGCCGGCCTTTGTAGTGATTCACCGCATGGTCAGCGGTATCGACAGCTTTCCCTTGCTGGCCGTGCCTTTCTTCATCCTGGCCGGCAATTTGATGAACAACGCCGGCATCACCAACCGCATCTACAACTATGCACTGGCGCTGGTCGGCTGGATGAAGGGGGGCCTGGGCCATGTGAATGTAGTCGGATCGGTGGTGTTTGCCGGCATGAGCGGCACGGCGATTGCCGATGCAGCCGGCCTGGGCACCATTGAAATCAAGGCCATGACCGATCACGGTTACAGCAAGGAATTTGCCGTCGGCGTGACTGCCGCTTCAGCCACGCTGGGGCCCATCATCCCGCCCAGCCTGCCCTTTGTGATCTACGGCATGATGGCCAACGTCAGTGTGGGCGCGCTGTTTCTGGCGGGCATTCTGCCCGGCATCCTGATGGCCGGGTTGATGATGCTCACCGTGGCTTACTTTGCCCACAAAAACGGCTGGGGTGCCGACATCAAGTTTCAGTGGCCGCGCGTCATCAAGGCGCTGGTCGAAACGCTGGTGGTGGCCGGCTGGCCGCTGCTGCTGTGGTTGCTGATCACCAAGGCGGGCTTTCCAGCCCAGATCACCGTGTTTGTCGGCATCCTTGTGCTTTTTGCAGCCGACAAGTTTTTCAATTTTCAGGCGGTGCTGCCGATCATGACACCAGTGTTGTTGATTGGCGGCATGACCACCGGCATCTTCACACCCACCGAAGGCGCGATTGCTGCCTGCCTGTGGGCCATGGTGCTGGGTCTGGCCTGGTACCGCACCCTGAACTGGAAAATGTTCGTCAAGGTCTGCCTGGACACAGTAGAGACCACCGCCACCGTGCTGTTTATCGTGGCAGCGGCCAGCATTTTTGGTTGGATGCTGACAGCCACCGGCGTGACTGCAGCCATCTCGCAGTGGGTGCTGGGTTTCACCAAGGAGCCCTGGGTCTTTCTACTGCTGGCCAATGCCTTGATGCTGTTTGTCGGCTGCTTTCTGGAGCCGACTGCCGCCATTACCATCCTGGTCCCGATTCTTGTGCCGATCTGCCAGCAACTCGGTATTGACCTGGTTCACTTTGGC
>Ga0335394_10007588_pt1 | contig 12242 bp, 16 predicted proteins | sample MAT03_FD_205741 | JGI IMG/M metagenome (GOLD analysis project Ga0335394, IMG submission 205741) | Freshwater microbial communities from Lake Fryxell liftoff mats and glacier meltwater in Antarctica - MAT-03 (spades assembly) (version 2) ... | reverse complement strand
AACAGGTCGAGGAATGCATACAATTCATCTGTCGTCATCATGTTCTTCATCCTTTTACCCTTTAAGTAAACGCAGCCACGACATGTGGCCGACACTTCCACCATATCAGTCATCCAAAAAATAGGAAGACAGCTTTTTTTGCACAACTCAACCCAAGAAAATTCCTCATGTTCATCAAAAAAATCGTGATGACGTGCATATATACAGTGACAGAAAGGAACCTGATGAATGAGCAAATGACACTAAAAGAGGCTTCTGAAACATTAGGCGTGAAATCGTTCCGCATCTCGTATGCGATTGCGAACGGGTACGTGCCCGAGCCCAAGAGATTTGGGAACCGGCGAGTATTTGGGCGAGAAGACCTGAAGCGGTTGGCGGCGTACTTTGAGATCGATCTAAATGATCGAGAAGGGGGGAGTGATGTATGAAGCATTCAATTTCTTGAGCCTGAGACAGTTGGGAACGATCTACGGGGTGTCGAGCCATAAGGTTGGCCGCTGGCTCAAAGAAATTGGACTCAGGACGGCTACCGGTGAACCGACGCAAGACGCCATCGACGCCAAGTTCTGCGAACTCGTAGTCCTTGACGATGGGGCAGTGTTCTGGGCCTGGAGCCGAGAAAAGGTCGCAGGAGTTCTGGAACAGCACGGATTGAGACCCTCGACTCCAGCATCCTCAGCGACAACCGAAAAATCTAGTTTTTCGGGACCATTCGAGTTTCGCTTGTCCGGCTCGAACACCTGGGAGATTATTTGTGGCGATGGGTCGGTATGCGTATGGGTGCTGGGTGAAGATAGAGCGAGAAAAGTTTCTGTGCTTCTGAACTTGGCGTGCAAACACGGGAAGCTATGAGAGCTATTAGCGATGTGGCTTGGCCTCCCTTTGTACGAGAGACGCTATTAACCGCAACACAAAAAATGCTGTATAGGATCGAGTAATGCGAAAGAGTATAATAGCGATATGTATGCGACCCTGCCCCAAAAATACTTGAAGTGCCGGACTGTACCGAGTTTTCTGAAGAAACTCTGTGATGGCTTCCGGTATGGCTATAAGCAGAAGAAAGACTTCCGCCCACGGCCCTACAATACAAAGCAACGCATCAAGTCCATTGTAAATCGAGAGTCTAGGGGCTACTTTCGCTACCCAAAGAAGGCGGCATTCGAGAGCCACAATGCTCGCGACCTGTCTATCTACTTTAATGCTTCCAGTCGCGACCTCGGACTTCTTGAGGTCGATATTGATTGTCACGGCGTAGGGGATACAGCAAGTTGCCAAAAGGCCCTGGCGAAACTCCAGGAGTTCGCGGGCTGGGATGATGGTGTCTTCGACTGCGACTCGCCCGGTGGCGTGAATGCGTTCTTAGTCGGTAACATCGGTGGCGAACCCGAAGAATGGCAGAAAGTTGCCAAGCGATTCAACCGTGCTGTCAAACTGCTTTTCGACCAGGAACTCGGTCGAGATGTGTCGGAAGTCGCACTTGTTGGTCTGCCATGCTCTTGGGAATGGGCCAACAAGCCAGGAAAGCTCGAAAATATCCGATGTGGCCAGTGGGGTAAGCTGCCCAGGTGGCAAGGTAAGGAAGACCTCCAGAAGTTGAAGTCCATGAGGGTCGTGACCCTTTTGGAAATGGAGGATCTCTGTGATCGGTTGGAGAAACTAGAGTTTCCCAAGAAGCCATCTATGCCCAAGAAGAGGAGAGTGACGGGAAGCGTCCTGGGCCTGCCTTTTACTCCCGAGCAACTTGAGGAGAATCGGGAAGAGATGCAGGTGGTTGCCCACAACATCTTCGTCAAGGAGAATCTCTATGGCAGGAAGGATGGCTATAGCACGCTAAAAGTTCTCAATCAGGGTAAGTCGGTTACATTTGAGCAAGTACGTGACTTGCTGATGATTCTTGCGGTGTTGCCGGAAAATGAGAATGGTGCTATGCCAACGGAGAGAATTCGCAGGGTATGGCAAGTTTGCTATCGCGATGGACTATTGGATTCCTCATTTGATTCTTCAAGATTCAAAGTTATCCGTGATCTTCTTTCGAGACATGGGATGATCGAGTGGCAATGCAAGTTCTATAAGCCGGGATTCGTTGATGCAGATGGTGAGAAAGTCAACGGATTTGCGTGTAAGTGGAGTCTCAGGATTGAATCTTCACAAATGAGTAGTGTGTGTGTGATCTCTATACGAGCCTATCTGAAAGTAGAATTTCTTGATAAGGCAGGAGTCATCGTTCCGACCCTCGTTTGGGAAAGGAAGATCGCTATTCCGCTCGATGACCCGTATCTTTTTTGGGACAACATGCAAGTTGCTGCTTGATCCTGCATCTTCTGTATCGTGAATGTTCATTAGCTCGGAGTTACCACGGACCTGTGCCCGTTGCCGGTCACCCGAAAGAACCCCATGACACATATTAGGTTACGTTGCTGCGAGTTACTGGCAATGTCTCTTGGCCAGGGTAGTGCTGGATGGGTGTTGTAGACGACCCCAAATCCCGGCACTAACGGCACTCACAGATTTCTTACACGTCGCTCTTGGCGGCTTGGCCGGGGAGAGCGGTGAGCCTGAGTGGTCGCCCCGCACAACGAGACCGGCCAGGGCGTGGACGAGTGCAACTGTGTCTGGCAACAAGCAGACCGCTGAATGCCAGATCCGCGTTGTCTGCATTTAAACGAATCGGACGGCCCCGGAGTCCAGTTCGCCCCAGAAGTGCGTTAGGGTCGATTCTGTGCGATCTGGAGGGGTCTGTGGGCAGTCCCGATGGCATGTGGCCATGCCTGGGTTGATTTCGAGACCTACCAGCCTCAATAGAAATCCATCCCCTTGGGGGGTGTGGGCCACGAAGCCCTTCAGGGCGATCTGGAGGGCTTTTTTCGTTGGTGGGGTACGACTTAGGGCGATTGTGTGGCGATGGGGGGTTGCCGCGAACTTCGCTTTTTTGAGCCCACTCTAGAAGGCATCGAAAGACCGGGCCCACGGGCAAGGGATTTTGTGTTCATTGACAATTTACATGAGTGAAAAACTTAACCCTTGGGGATGTTCCCTAAAGGTATGTGAAAGGCGTTTATGTATTGAAACCACTTAACTAGCCCACAAGGAGAATGAACATGGCCATTATTGCTAAGAAAGCCGTGAAGAAGCCAAAAGCCCCGCGTTTGGTTGTGGTTATGGGGGGAGTGGGCGTTTCGCACGACGTTTCCGCCCGATGGACCCACGAAAGCGAAGCGACCTATAAGAAGCGAATCAAGGGGCTTCCCGAGGGCCTTCGCCCCTTGGCCGAGAAGAACCAAAAGAAGCGATACGGCTAGCCCCTTCCCACGGCCACAGACGCCCTTCCATTCAACACTACCCCATAGAAATACTTATCAATGCCGATGCTTGCTCTACTCCATAGAGAAGCCCACCAATAACCATCCTGAAACGGTGTCAGGAGGTTTTTCTACGCATAAGCAGACTCCGATAAACAACCGGTATTTATCTGGCTATGATGCCTTTTGAAGGCAGATTGGAGTACACAACAAGGAGTATAAACATGCGATTGAGTGAAGTCGTTAACAGCGAGAGATTACAATATTGGATTGATGCCCCCAAAGTGAGGTTTAGACGCGAAGGGGGCAAGCTAAAGAATGTAGGGGATCAAACTCCCTTTCGCATGCCTCCTATTCAAGGCGACACTGAAAGGCTTAGAGAGAACCCCTTGCCGCTCTTTTCATGGGCCGAGATTGTCCAGAACACGCATAGCCACGGGATGAAATGCGTAGCCCTCTCGCAAGAAATGTTTGATTCGCTGGCCCGTACAAAGTGCGTTGTACCCCTCGCCGATTACCGGCAACCTTTCCCCGTCTTGTGGTTTCAATTCCCCGACGGTTCACACGCGGTTAGCCTCGCACCCGAGGGGGGAGGAGTAATCATGTGGATTATTCCCGAGCCGAAGTATTTCGCCCCGAGGGACTACTTTTGCTGGCTCTCTTCCGAAACGTTTTGCGATACGTATCGCGGCTACGACGAAGAAGAAGAGGACGAGCGTGCGGCCAATGACAAGCGATTTCGGGCGATGGTAAACGCTTGCCTTTTGCTCGCCTACAACGGCCATAGAGATGGGGGGGCGAGCGAACGGCCCGAGAAGCCCAGAGGCAACGGCAAGCAGCGTAGGGCCATCGAGAGGGCAAACGCCAGAATCGGGCAATGGGTGGAGTTCAACCAAAGCATCGATTTTAAACCTAGCCAGGAGGCCGCGAGCCCTGACCAAGAGCCCACCGGCACACGTAAGAAACCGCACTGGCGATGCGGCCACATGCGAACGGTCAGGAAAGGCAAGGGACGAACCGATAGAGCCCTGGTCTGGATTCGCCCCGTGTTCATCAACGCCAATCTAATGGGCAGGCCCCTCGGCGATACCGACTACCAGAAAAACCTCTAACCCCTAACCTTAAAGGAGAACATTATGAGAATTAACGACGGGATTGGTCGAATGAAAGCGGGGCAACTTTCGCCCCAAGAGGAAGCGATGGCAAAAACCATTGCCAATGGGGACTGGGTTTACCACTTATCCCCATTGGGTGTTTTGCAAGTGGATCGGATCATTTCCGATATGATTTTTACAGATGCAATGCAACTCGCGGAAATGGTCAGCCAAGGACAAGGGGTAAACGAGTGGAAGGCGGACCTCCCTCCTGGCAGGCTTCGAGGCTTGGAGTTTTCCCCGCCCGACGACGAAGGCGTCCTGCAAAAGTGGTTCCTCATTTTCGACGGGAAGCAAGTCTACGCGACTACGGCCCGAGACGAGTACTTTGACTAACTTTAGTTCACGGCCACGGAGGGCCCTTCCATCCATAAGTCACTTTTGATCTACAACCGCTTACGATCTGGCTATGATGCCGTTTGAAGGCACTTTTCAAGCCGCAAAGGAGCCCAACTTTCCACAATAGAAGGAGATACCTATGCCAGCGACCAAAGATGAAAAGGTAATCAAAGCAAGGTTGCAGAGAACACTTTACACGGCGGGCGTGAAGCTCTTGAAAGAAAGCCACTTGATTCGGCTTAAGGAATTCGATTCGTCCCTCCTCAATCAATTCGAGGAGGAATTCTCGCGTGAAGGGTTGGATATACTCCTTGTGGGAGGGCGAAACCGAACCCGAGCGGAGAATTGCGTCGATTGGGTGAAAGCCAATCTGACACGCAAGAGAGAAATTAGCTATGTGGAACTACGCGGCGAGCGATACATTGCGTGGCATCCCCCAGGATGCATGATTCCGCCAGAGGGGGAGGGGGATGGTCTGGCGTTTTACGCAACAAACCACGTACATGCCCTTTTAAGGGCGATCCAGCACGCGGTAAACGACAAGTCGCCCGACTAGCCCCCCATGAACGAACCAAGCCCCACGGCCACGGAGGGCCTTCCATTTCCACAAGAGGAGGCCACACATGGCGAAACGAAATTGTGAACGATTGCGAATCGACAACTTGCGTTTACGGTCGATCATGGAGAAAGAGGAACATAACCAAGAGGAGCAACGATGGGCGTGGCTCTATGCTGGCAAGCTCTTGGGAATGTCATCATTTCGTTTCCCCGATCAAGGCGATTGGGTCGTGATGAGGTCCTTCATGCAATGTCCGAAGCTGTGGGGTTTAGCGAGTGGGTGGAGGTGTCTGGTTCTGACTCGATGATTCTACGGTGAGGTTCTGCTTCGACGAGTCCCGACTGCACCGCTCCGGCTAATAGCCACCTCAGAGTGATTGTCTTTTTGCCTTCATAAGTTGGTCCTCCAGGTCTCAGGGCCATTTTACTTCCAGGTGGTCCCCGGCCTGTGCTGATCTCGAAGAGAGTTACACCGAGAAGAACGGCTTCTGGCCGAAACGTCTTCGGAGGGGTCAGGGGCGTTCTCTTTGACCATCGGGGCTTGATCGCCGCCCTACTTCCAGCGGCCAGGACTTCTTGGAAGGGGGCGTCATGGAACTCCATAGAGTTCCGAACTTACTGATCCCGAAGCATCTCGCTGAGAATCTCAATCGCTTTCACGAATCGTTGGGTCGGTTGCTCAACCATGTAGATGGCGATCGGAGTATTGACGTGCCGTTGGAGGTATTCAAGAGGAATCACGTCGCCAAATCCATGCAGGTAGGCGATTGTTCGCCGGAAGAGCGATTGCAGTACCTGCACACGATCAGCGTGCCCTTCGACGAATGTCGAAATGTTTGTCCCTACGACGACTCCGGGGCAAACCCAGTCCCAGTCTCGGATGAAACGACACAGCAGCAATGCCGTCGCCTGATCTGTTCCTAAATCGTCGTGGCCTGTCGTCTCGGAAACATGCTGGAAAAAATGCCGCAGAGTCCAGATGTCCCAGTCGCTGAGCCGAACATGCCGATCCTCGTAGTCGATGTAGTCGTGCCCCATGCATGATTCTCTTGAAAATGGCGGGTTCTGCAGCATTCGGGAACAGTCCCGAGGAGGGCAGCAATTCGATTGGAACCTCCGGCAACGGTTTGTCGCAAGACGCACTTTCGCCATTGCCGAGGCGATTGAATAGGCGAGGGATGCCAACCTCAGGGGCGGTCTCTTCGACCGTAGGGCTTGCTCGTCGCCGTACAATGCTTCCAGCCAAGAAGACCTTCATTGTTTCCGGTTGGCTCCCGCTTCCCTCAGGAATTGGACCATGAGAGGTTTGCCCATGAGTTCCGCATACACGATGGGGGGCAATTCGCCGTCAATAAGCATTCTTACTTCGGGGTCTGCTCCGTGGGCCAAGAGAATGCGAGCGGCGTCGATATCTCCAGCCCCGGCAGCACGATGCAATGGCGTACCATCGATGCCTTGAACGTTTGGATCTGCCCCACCTTCGAGCAAGGCCGTAAGAATCGCCAACGCTTTGCCACGTTCGAGATCAGTCGCAGCCTCCGTAGCCTCATCCACCGCTTTGTGGAGAAGGGAAAATCCATCGGACGCCGGGGCTGATGGGCTTTCACCCAACGACATGAGTAACTTTGCTGCTCCGAGGTCGCTCGATATTACAGCCTGCATGAGCAGGCTCTCGTCTGCCATCTTAGGTGACGAGTGCCAAGGGCAAGTCAGGATGTCTTCCCGCAACTGATCGAGGTTGCGATGCTTAAGATACTCCTCCCAGATTGGATCGAGATAGAATACCACCTTTGTGCCCTTTGCTAGCAGTCGTTCGGTGTTCCAGAACAGCGTGGGTCCATCATACGCCAGGACTGATCCGGGATCGATGTCCCTGATGGGGAGTCTCGTTCGGCTCTGGGAACCTTGAAGGAACCCTTCGCCCCTGGGCGAAGGGTTATCTTGATGCTTTCCTGGAGGGAACAGCAACTCTCGGCAGCAAGATTGGCGGTCGCCCTCTGCTCAGGTCCCAGGTCGGAAACCCAAGAACTTGCCACAAACATAACTGGAATCGATCTGAAATCGCTGATGGTCTATTCCTTGTGGATATGAAGTGAATTTCGTCGTCTACCGATCTTCGAAACAAACAACATACACATCACACTGAGGCAATGCTTTTCTTAAAAGCCCAAACTCGCAAGTTAGTGTTCCGGCCTTCGCTCGCTCCTCGCAACACCGTTGGATCATCCCCTGCTTGGGAACGAGATGCTCGTAGATCAAGTTACTGTACACACCGTCTTGAAGCTGCTTGAGTGCCATCGGGGATACGAAATGCGTGCGGTGGTGCTTGTGGCATCCCTTTAGGGTCGCCAGGAAGACGCTCGTGAGGAATTTGTTGAGCCGCTCCCGAATACCTGCCATGAATAATCGATCATCCCAATCGATTCGAGTCAGCAACTTGTGGTATTCGACCGCCATCACTGCGAGAATCTGATCGTGGAAATTCGATGGCACCACAGGTGCGACGATGGGGGCATCGGACGGTCGGTCCATAGCACGATCCACTGAGAACGGCGTTCGGGGGCGGGTTCTGGCCGAATTTGCCCCGTCATGGGCATTCCGCGAACCACGTTTTGGCTCCGAAAGCCTTGATTTCAGAAAGCTCCAGCCCTGGAAGCAACTGCTTGGGAAGCCGCCCAAACTGGTTACAATCATGACTTCCACGGAATCGTCGAAGCACGCCACGGTGGGCCAAAAACTGCTAGGAAACAGAGGCGTCAAACATGGCTGGAAATACCATCGTTCAGCTTCGTCGATCCTGGAAGCCGCACAAGGAGCGGCTCAGCATCAAGAACCCCGAACACCCAACCAACGTGAGGTTCCACCGGGCGTGTAGCTGGCTGCAACGGTCCGAGGTTCTTGCCGTCGAAGACCTCGACTTGGCCCTGCTCAGCCAATGGGTTGCCTTCAACGCTCTTTACGGTCAATGGGATCATGCGGCCCGAGAGCCTCTTGCCGATCTTCAGTGCTGGAAACACTTTTTGGAGAGAATGCTCTCACTCGACCAAGAAAATTTCGTTGTCGATGCCCTCGTAGACAACAAGCCATTGGTGATGTCCGTGTTCGACGACCAATTTCTGAGTCGGCACTTCTGGCAGGAACCGAGCGAGAGACGTGCTGGACAGTCGAAGAAGACTTGGTTCGACGCCAGGACATGGTTTGTGATGGGCAACTGGTCGCTCATCCTCGACCGTCTGTTCGACCGGATCTACTTCCTGCGTTGCCAACTGGTTCACGGTGCCGCCACACACAGCAGTTCGCTCAACCGGAAGGCCCTCCGTAACTGCACGCAGATGATGGACCACCTTCTTCGAGCATTCTTACTGGTGTGGTGCCAGTATGGCTCAGATGAGGACTGGGGCATCATGTGCTATCCACCAGTGCGAGCGGCCTCTGCCGTTCGGTGAAGTCCTTTCAGCTTCAGACCTCGGGCAGATACGCTTGCCTTCTGACTCACTGACAAACGAGACCTACCTATGATGACTCAAACCTATTCCGACGTGGTACAGCGTGTCGAGCAGATGGTCAGTGACCGGTCTGCCCAGAAACTTGCTAGCAAGCACGGTCTGCAAATCTTGAACGTGACCTGGGAAGACACCGGACGGTTCAAAGGGTCCTCCGTTGGTCCCAACATCAGCGACATGACCATCCAAGTGCAGAGCCCTCTCGAGAAGGGCGGGTACAAGCTGTCGTGCATGCCCGTGATCCGTTCCCCGAACTTCACGGATGTGACAGGCGACATCTCGCCAGACCTGTTCTTTCTCCTGGTCGGCAACGAGAAGGGGCAATCACTTCGGAAGATCACCCTGCGAGAACTGCTCGGCGATCTTCGTGAACATTTGGCCAACTCCATGTCTTGGGCGGGCAACTGCAAATCTTTGCTTGCAGATCGTGACACCCATGTTTTAGTGAGTGCCCAGGCGTGCTTCCTGCCGATTCCCAAAGTTGGAATCGCGGAGTTCAATCCTGTCCTGTTCAACTACCAGTCTCGGAAGGACGATCCTGCGGTGCTGACCATCCTGGCTACCAGAGAGGGAACCAGCATCACCGTCATCGACAACACGCGGGATGCGTTCGAGGCAGGTCGCACATGGGGCCAGCGGCTGTTCTTCAACCAAGACGGCGAGCGTTGCAGCCTGACGGGCCAGCGAAAGAGCGATTTCCTTTCCACTGCCACCGGAACCAAAGCAACCGCCGAGGCCGAGCCGCAGGACTCCGAAGGGTTGAACATGGTTCTGCTCATACAGGTGCCGTTGAAGCAGAAGAACCCGGAGGGGTCTGATGAAGATACTGGAGTTTTCTACTGCCTTTCTGCAGGGCCAGCGTCGGTCGAGCTAGGAATCAGCGACGTTGAGGAAGCCGTGATTGGGCACGGCAAAGTCGAAGGACCGTTCACCGAGATTGACGGCCTGGAGATTGAACGCGATCCCGACTATCCGATTCGAGTCACAGCCCAGTTCTACAAGGCCACCAGCAACGGCATCGTTTCCGCGAAGGACATCCAGGAGATTGCCGCCCAGATCAACAAGGTCTACGAGCAGGCCGACTATGTGGGCAGCTTGGTCGTCGCTGGAGACACTGGGAGACCCACTGAGCATGTTGGTGCGAAGTTCCAGCCGCCCGGTTGGTGGAAGGATTTCTGGAAGCGGCACCACGAGAACACTGGGCAGACCGAGGCGGAAGCGATCACGATGCTTGAGAGGTTGCTCGGAGCCGGGTGGAAGGATCGAACGGCTGAAGAGGTGGAACGGGCGATCAAGGAGGACTAGGAAGCAATGGGGTTTCATTTGTCACGGACGACTCCTGAATGCACTTCAACCGTACACTCAGGCAACGCCTCTCTGAGACGCACGATTGCGTGAGTGGACAGGTTAATCGGTCACCTTGATTTCCGAAAGTATTGTCCAGCCATCACGCACAGGCAGATCGTTGGCAAAGTGAATCGCCGGACGGTCTTTCCAGGGATCGCGAATTCCAAGTCCCAAACGATAAGCTCCTGGCGGCACACCGAACGTGATCTGTACTTCCTCCGAGAATGAGCCCGGTTGCCACTTGCGAATGTCCCAATCGGTGGATTTAAGCGTGGCCATTTTTCCTGCTGGACCGAACAACGCCCATTCTACCTTCCACGGGTAATAGAACGGGGCGACTCCGATGTTCTTGCCTTTCAACGAAATGGGAGCCGTCTGATTTGACCTCACTTGAGAAGGATGTGCTACCTCGGTGATCTGAAACTCGTAACCCAGCTTGCGAACCAGTTCCTCGTTGCGTTTGAGGAAGATGTCGTCCTTGGGTTTTGCCAATGCCGGGCAGTAGGGTCCAACCCATGTGAAGTGAGATCGTTCCAGCATGGTTCGTGTCGTCTCGAAATCAGCCCCCACCCATCGTTCCGACTCGCCGGGCACCATCTCGCCGCCGACAACTGAGACTTTCCAGTTGTTGGTACGTTTTTCCCGACGCAATCCGGCGAGAAAGCTCCAGTCTTGGCCGTTGTCGGTGTCCTGCGGAAACATGTCGTCGTGAAACCCAAGCCAATCTTGCTTGCCAGCATGTCCTCTGGCGTAGCGAACCATGAGGCATTTATCGGGGAATGCTTTACGGTACGCATCTATCACCCGGCGTTCCGTTTCTGGCGAAGCGTAGAGTTGTGTGCGAGGGTAGGTGTGCCACTCGCCCCAGAATCCAAGCAATCCCAACTGGATAAAGGCGATGCGGGGATTGGTATTGTATCGCTTGCCAAGTGCAGCAATCAGTCGCTCCATGCCCGCAATCATTCGGGCGTCATCATAGTCCGGCGACTTACCACCCCCATGATCCTCGTAGGCAGTCTCCTTCACGCCTGCCTTTCGCAACCAGTCGGGAAGGCCGGGTTGCTTTGAAGGGTAGTCCACATACACCCGAAAGATAATGTGCTTTCCGGTCGCCGCCTCGACGTTCCACGACTTCTCCCATTCGTCAAACCGATAGTCGTTCTCCGTAGGTTCCAGTTCTCGCCAGGAAATGTACTGGAACACCATTGAGTACGGTTGGTGAATCTTGCCTGCGTCTGTATAGGGACACCACCCCTTGAGTGGATTGTCCAGAGGGCCAGCCTTTGGCTGGGGTCGGATGACAAGTTCCTCGCCGGGGGCCCGTCCAACCAGCGTCAAAACCAGCAAGACGCTCAATAACGCAGACAATACTGCCAAACCAGATCGCTTCATGTTCCCAGTTATCCTTTCGCTGTTCGTGATGTCGCTTTCGGAAGGTCAGGTTCACCACGAGCCACGGACCATTCTTCTGGGTCGCCTTCACGAACACAAAACCGAAGCTCACGACGATCACCGGATGTGCAGTGTCGAAAATTGAAACACATCACGCAAGCGGGAACGTACAACACCAACCCAAGAACGGTCAGTGTTCCAACGAAGACCCACCGGAGGGCTGGATTTGGTGATCCTACTCGGCGGACCTTGTCATCGGTGCTGATAGGGCCATCCCGGGTCGTCTCGGGAGACCTGGAATGAGACCTGCTGGTTACGACCGCAGCAGAATCGTCACCAGCACCGAGGAATTCTCAATTCCTTTCAACGCATGGGGCTCGCCCGCTGCAAGGTGTAGCAACTGCCCGGCAGTAAGTTCTTGCGTTCTGCCCTCCGCAGTGAAGGCGATTCGCCCCTCAAGGCATTGCACCGTGATCTCACCCGGTGCTTTGTGCGATGGAATTTCCTTGCCTGCAGGAAGCACCAACCGGATCAATTCCAGATCGCTCGACTTCACCAGGGTTGTCGTCTTCGAGTTGGCCAACCCCGTACCAAGTGGCAATTGGACGATCTCGTTCGATTTTGCGTGTTGAATTGACATCGCTTAATTC
>Ga0335394_10007587_pt1 | contig 12242 bp, 14 predicted proteins | sample MAT03_FD_205741 | JGI IMG/M metagenome (GOLD analysis project Ga0335394, IMG submission 205741) | Freshwater microbial communities from Lake Fryxell liftoff mats and glacier meltwater in Antarctica - MAT-03 (spades assembly) (version 2) ... | reverse complement strand
ATTAATTCTTTGTTATTTTTGATCTCTAGGGAATCTGTAAAAGCTATTGCTTTGTGGTTTTTTTGGATAGCCTCTAACATAAAGTCTTTATCATTTGTGAATCGTTTACTTGCATTCAAAAGAACACCTTCACTTTTTTTCACCATTGCAAGTAAAACCTCTCGATCATCATTTAATCTTGAATTTAGGGCTTCATATCTCTTTTTAGGCTTTTCAATGATTAATTTTCTTAATGTGTCGAATGTCAATTGATTCCAACTCTTGTTTACTTGAGAGCATGATATTATTGATTTCAAATTTAAACGGGAAAATATTTTATCAATCTCACTAACTTGAATTTTTGTGATTTGACTTTGAATTATAGGTGACGGGTAAGAAAGTGCATTATAAACACTATTAAATAAACTAGAGAGCATATATACCTTGATAATTTTTTTGATAAAAAAATATGGTATCAATTAATGTAATTAAACTAAATTAAACAAATTATTTTAATTGATAAAAAGTTAATTTTTTAAAAATACATAACAATTATTTTAAACTTGCTCGTTTTTTATTATTTTGTTAAGGTGACAATTTATTTTTCTAAATCATAAATTTAAAGGAAGTTATCATGATCCCACCAGTCACAAACATACCTGTTAAGCCAAATGAATTTGCTTCAAATTCTAAGGGAGATAAAGGATCTTTTGATCAGATTTCTGAAATCATGAAGAAATTTCAAAATGAGCTTGAAGAGCAAAAAAAAATCATGGCTTCTCAAGCTGGAATTATTAAAAAACTTCAGAGTGAGGTTTTAACAAACAAAGAAGCAGAAAAAAAAGTTCAAGATAAACTTAACGAAGATCTTAAAAAACTTTATGAAGACACTAATAACCTAAAAACTTCAAACCAAAACATGAGATATATAACTATTGGTTGCACTACTCTTGTAGGCGGATGTGTTACATTTCTTGCTGCCCCCATAATTGTGCCTTCTTTTATAGCACAAACAATCCTTGTGAAAACTGGAGTAGTTGCTTGCGGTTCTGCCATAGGTGGTATTTCAGGTCGCTTATATCTAGGACCAGAAACAGAAGAAAAAAAAGAAACAAAAACTGAAACAAAAACAAAAACTGAAACAAAATAAGTGAGGTTGTAATGAATACTGTAAATATTTCACCTGACCTTTACAATCAAAAATTACCTCAAGAATATTCTCAAGAGCTTGATAAAATCAGTGTTGAATTTAATCTTTTTAAAGAAGTTGCAGCTAAACAGAATAAAGAATTCAATGACATAATATCTAATCTAAGATCAGACATTAATCCACCTCCTAAAAAAAAAATTTATGAAGCGACTTCAATATTAAATAGTGATGTAATCCTAAAAGTTTTAGGTAATGTTGATTTAACAGACATATTTAACATGATTTGTGTTTGTAAAAATTGGAATGATGTTTCAAGAAACACAGCTATGTGGAAGAATTTAATTAAGCATAATAGACCTGACATTTTTAAATTATTAGGTAAAAAATTTCCAACATGGGAATTGTACGGAAGGAGACTTGCCTCCATAGAGGTAACTAAAATTGATTTATTCAATATAAGAAAAAATCAAGAAAAAAATTATTGTTTAAGCGTTTGTAATACATTAGCTTTAAGCGTAATATGGCTACCTTTATGCTTAAACTCTTTGCTGTATGGGTTTGAAAAACTAAATGAGTTTCAGAAGGCCAATATAACGAAGTCCGCAATGGCATACTTAAAAGACCATCCTGATATGACAATAGATGAGGCTATCTCTCACATAATGCAACAATACAGTGATCTGTCCGACCTCTATTCATAAATAAAATGAATAAAAAATTATAAATTAAGGAAAAAAAATGAGTTTTGGTTTAGGTGATAGTATTAACAATTTTGATTTCAAGGCAAACTCTAAACAGCTTGAAGATATTGAAGTTAAAATGAGGACTAGGAAAGAAGAATTAAGTGAAATGGATAAATCTATAAAAGAATGTGGAAAAGCTATTAAGGAAGACCACATAGAATCTATGAATGAAAAAAAAATCATATCAAATAAAATTAATGATCTAAGGGAATCTTTAAAAAAACCTTCAAGTTCCCCTATGACTAGATTAATGGCTGCTATAATTCAATTTGCGTCACATATTTTTTCGCCCATTTTTTACATAGTTTCTTTGTTTTATCCAAGTTCTAAACCTCAAAATGTTAAGCCAACGGAAGAAAGCTTTAAGGCAAATAATCAGCAAGCGGATGATAAAAATCGTGTTTAAAAAATCTTGAACATTCCCACAAACCCCGTTTATGGTAGTAACTTACTATTTGCGGGGTTTTTGGGATTCTATTTAATTATTTTGCAGAGCCTAATCTTGGGTTTACTCTTATCTTTTCAGTTGTAAGACACGGCTTACAACCTAATTTTCACCATTCAATTTAACTTACCATTGTTTAAATGCAAGAAAAAATGAGTAACTCTTAAACTTTCAAATCTACATGCCAAGTTGTAAGAATGGCACTTGAAGCCGTTTACCCTATGGATAAGCAATTAAATTTATTCCAATAATGAAGAGTATCAGCCGTGCAAAGTATGCAAGCCGTGAGCTTGTCATATGGATTAAATTCAGGCTCTCTCGTAATATGCTAAAAAATCAAGCTGACATGTTGACTATAATCAGTAGTTGCTGTAATATTGAGAATCATAGGCTCCTTGTTAGGTTTAGGTGTTGATAATTTAAACTTTACTGGAATCATAAAGGGCTCATTGTTTTGGTTTTAACTTAGTAATTTAAATTTTACAATGAGCCTTTTTTTTTGTCCAATTCTCTTAATATGTCAGAAACTTGCAGTTACCTCAAAATACAGACTACCTAAAACATTGAATTTCTTCCTTGCAAGCCTTCATAAATGCTTTAAGTTTGAGTGCCTCTTCACGTGCCTCTTTACTCTGTAACCCATGTTTCCAGTTTGCCATTTTCTGCCTCATCTTACCTTCTTTTGTCTTAGCCCCCGTGCTTTTCCCTCCATGAATATGACAAACTCTTTTCCCTTTAACTGAAAAATTCTTGCATTGTTGCTGTGATTGTTTCGATAACGCCTGACAAATAGGTAAGGTATCCAAAAGGTATTGAGTCATTTTTAATTTACCCCTCACCCTGCAATCATATTTCCAACGATTGCCTTACCACCATCATTAACCTGCACATGCTGCACAATAACGTTTTGCGTACCACCTCTTCGGTATTTGCCAAGGGCCTCGATTGTTTCATTGTGAAGCCTTAAAAGCTTGATTGCATTTTTTAAATAAAATTCACTTTGAGCAAGATTTTTATTACTGTTTAATTGAAATAAATAATTCATGCCGTGATCGTATAAAGCTGTTGATTGAACGCATAGTCTAGCTTCGTGTTGATCTCTAGGCTGATACTCTGCCAGTGCTTGAGAAATTATATTATGGCTCTCTGGTTTTTTAGACCCAGTAAGTGATAAAGCACCATTTAAAATTATATGGTTAGCAAGATCTTCATTCGCTGTACCTGTTAACTCGCAAATGGCTTGCTTATAGTACTGTTCTGGCGTCCTTCTATTCTCAACTTCAGAACTTATATTGACAGTACTAATTATTGAATTACCTGTTTCGTTTTTGGAATACTTTAAAGGGCACTCCTTTGTTTCTCTCCAACTTGCACCTTTTCCAATCATGCAGTTTTCACCCTCATTTTTGACAACATCTTTACTTTCTGCACCCATTAAAAAACTCCTATTTTAAATTATTAAAATTATTACATTTTGAGGCTTGTCTTAAGCTCTCTCATGCGATTTTGCCTCGGCGGTAAGTCTACATATTCTTTTTTTGCTACATCTGGAAGCTTTCTTATAGAAGCCGTTTTATTGTTCCTTGGCGAGCTTTCACAAGCTCTTAAGGTGTTTCCTTGGGTATCTTGTTTTTCTGCTGATTTAGAGCTTCTATGTGAGCCTTGTTTTGCAGTCCAAGCCTCGATAAATTCTTTACCTTTCATTTTTATTGCTTCGATAAGTGATCGCTGTTTTTCTTTGTCTTCAAACGAAAAACAGGGATATCTTGTCGCTTTTTCTTTTAAATGATCAAAGCCAATTCTTGACGGTAGTTCAAAAAACCAATAATCTTTTTTCTTCACAACATTAATTCCTAAAATGTGAATTGCAATTTCAGGAAGCTTAATTCGCATGGTTCCGTTTAAAAATCCTTTCGATTCATTTTGCTCTTTTAAATAAAATTCTATGATTTCAATGTTCAATTTTAGTCCTTATTTTTATTCATGTGAGAAGTTATCCAATGCTTTAAATCATACCCCTCAAGGAGAGCATCGTTTGAGTCTTTCCCAAAAGGTGTTAAAATTTTTTCAAGCGAAGGATACGTTTTTTTCCACTTTTCCCAAGATTTAACCCCTGCCTTGTCGTAATCAGGGCAAAAAAGAAGTCTTTCAGTGGTTTGCAAAATTAAATCTGTATTAAAATCAAATTTCTTAGTGCTGCCGCCAAGGCAAATAGAAAATACTAAATCCGAAGCCTCCTGTTGAATAATCAAGCCGTCAATTTCCCCTTCGATGATAATAGCTGTTTCTAGACCTACATTCCCGTAAATTGAAGGGCATTTCTTAGATCCTGAAACTTCGGCATATTTAGGAAATTCATCTCCATTAAACCATTTTGAACGCCTAATATTAATCTTGATAACGTCATTCTTGAAAAACGTTGGAATAACAAGCCCTTCGGCTAACCAAAGTTTTCGGAAATGTCCATCTCCTTTTTTTTCAATAGGTAACCCCCATTCTTCCCGACTATTCCAAAAATCATTTGGATTAAAGCCGAGTTTAAAACGGGTGATAGAATCAGTCGTAAAACCTCGATTTGTGAATTCAGCTAAAGCGTTTTTATCATTCATTAAATTTTCATGACTGCGAGTAACGAATTCTTTTGCTTTTTCCTGCCAGACGTTAGAGGGGTTTTCGGCTTTCACCAATCCTTTATCTTGCTTAATAGTCTTTGCAGAAAGAAAGTTTAAGGGTTCTAATTTGAGCCTTTCGCAAGCCTCTTTGAATGTAAAGCCGTGAAGTAACTCAAGCAATTTAACGGCATCCCCATACTTATCACACTGCCGGCAAAAGAAACGACCGCCCATATATCGACCGTTTTGGTTTTCTTTACTTGGTGAAATTATAAAACGATCATCTCCGCCACAAAAAGGACAAGGTGAGCTATATTCTCCACCGTTTGTTTGAGCTTTCCATTTTAGCGTTAATCCAAGCTCTTCGATTATGTTTTTTATGTCCATTTTTTATCCTAATAAGGGATTTTCCTTAAAAATTCTTTTCTGTTCGCTGAACCTTAAAATAAGTCCGTCGCATGCCGTCGCATGCCGTCGCATGCCGTCGTAAATATATTTTCATCTGTCGTAGCTGTCGTAAATATTAGTAGCTTCTCGACAGCTACGACAGATAAAATATATTTATTATTTTTATCTGTCGTAAGTCTTATCCTTTGCAAAGTAAGCAACTTATGATTAAGTTACGACAGCTACGACAGCTACGACGGCACTTTCCTTAACTTTTGGGAAATTCTCTTTTTGAGGTGTTTTCCTATGTTTTTTTACAAATAACCAGTGTTTTGGGCTAGTTTGCATTTTGCTTCGTCGTGCCGTCGTAACCGTCGAAAACCTTACGTTTGCCTTTTGTTTTTTTCCATTTCTTTAAGCTTGTTTAAGCAATCTGTAGTGTCTGGCATTGTTCTATAACGATGAGCAGCTCTTCTAAGAACAAAGCCTAAATCGGTCAATAACAGACCCAGTCTGTTCGGTGCAGTTAATCGTGGTGAAACTGGGGATCTAACCGTTTTTTGCCACTCTGCATAGGCAACTTGAAGTAATCCGTTTTCGTATTCGGTTCCTTTTACCCAAGGTTCCCAAGGATACTTGCTTTTTTGAGAGGTTCCATCCTCCAAAATTGGCTTTAAACCTAAAATCATTTCTGCTTCGCAACAATGCTCAATCCATTTTCTAGCGTCATATGGATTAATAGAGTTTTTTATCATTTTATTTTTAAACTCATTGTCTTTCGGGACATCTCTCCAAGGTAAAAAATCCTTCACATCTAAATTTGTTAAGTAATAATGATAGGCTTCTAATCCGCCGTTGTTAATCTCTTCAAAAAGCAATTTAAAATATTCTGTATCTCCTTTTTTATGTGTACTTACTTCTAAAATCCAGTATCGATCGTCAAGCTCCTCAATATGAGCCGCATTTTCGTGATTTGTGGTTAAATAAAAGTTGATTCCGACCGGTGCTTGGATTACTGCTACGTTTTTTGTTTCAATACCTAAAAACTTTGCTGTTGTTAAGGATTTAAGGCTGTCAGCAGATCGCAAGTCACCCGCAAATAAAACTTCATCCAAATAAACGAAGGCTTTCCCTTTCATTGTGTCGTTGAATCTTCCTATTACTTGCTCTAATCCTGCTGGTTTAAAGCCCGAATTCCCGTAAATTGGCAATAAAATATTTTCTAAATAAACTCCCTTTCCTGTTTGCTGTTCTATACTTTTTAGAATTACCACAACCCTTGAAGGCTCTCCGATATTTTGAATTTCCCAAGCTACTTTTTTATTAAAAGCGTTGTAATTTTCTTCATTTCCGGAACAAATAACATCTTTCACGTGAGAAATAATTAGGTCGCAATTACCTTTTTTAGGTTCAGTGCCAAATCCTGAAAACAGATTGTAAGTGTCAGCACTTACTGCCTTGTTTGTGAATGTAATTTTTCTATAAATCGTTTTATCTGTATTCCCTCTCCAGTATTTACTTGCTGGGATGTAATTAGCTTGTCCTTTGTTATTGACTCCAGATATAACCGCATATCCACTTAAAAGACTTTCAAGCTCCATTATGGAAATTGGTTTCGTATCTTCTCTTTTAATGGTCATGCAAGGTTGGTAGAGTGCTTCTAGTTGGGCGAATTTTTTATTTAAAGACTCCATGTTTATTATCGTTTTAGGGATTCCATTGACTGTAACACGACACCCTGACTGTTGGGTTTTGACCCAATCAACGGCGTTTTTCGCTATAACCTCGGCATTGTTTGAAATTACTGGATATAGTTTTATTGTGTCTTGAGTGATTTTTTCTACAGAATCATTATCCAATGCCATTCGTCTTGCTGTAGCTTTTGCTCTTTCGTTTATTTTGGTAATATTGCTTCTATCAGCATATGAAATAGTTTCTTCTTCTTGGTTATCTAATGGTTCATGTTTTTTATCTGATAAATTATCAAAATCTGTTTCCCTTTTTTTTGATTCTTCTGGTGTAACCTGTCTTTTCTGTCTTTTCTCTTGTGTTTTTGTGTTGTCTCGTGTCATTGTAGAGCTGTTATTAGGTGACATTTTAAATCCTTTTTAATCTTTTGCAAATTAACATTTGAAGTCCGTTATAATCTGTTTCTGTTGAATCGAAAACCGCGCTTGTTACGCGGTTTTTTTATTTAAATTGTTAAATTCTACCCAAATTTTATTCTTCTTGTAGATCTCAAAGCGTTTATTAAAGCTTGATCCAGAAAAACCGCAATCATCTTTTAAGTCATATGCAATTGCATTTTCTTTGCCTTCAAAACTGCGTGTAATTCTTCCTATTGCTTGCAAGAGCTTGATTTCGCTTGAAATCGGGCTTCCCATTATAAGAACGGCTAAGTTTTTTATGTCTAACCCCTCACCGAGAATCCCTGTTGTACCTATCGTGATCTTAGCCCCTCTAATCTTTTCGAGCATTCCTTCACGATCTTTTTTTCCGATCTTGCCATGCGCTAAAACATGAATTATCCCTCTCCTAGTCATCATTTCGGATATTTGCTCGGCGTGTTCTACCCGATCAACTAAGATCAAAGTATGCTCGTTTGCTGCTCTGGCTAAATCTATAATAAGTGTGTTCCGCTGTGCGTTATGTGTGATTGATTTCAAGTAGTCGTTCCAAGAGTCAATGATAGACGGCTTAAAACCTGTTTGAATGGCGATCACTTTTACCGGAACAGTTGCCCCGATGTCCTCGACCTCTTCTTTTAAAATAACAGCTATCTTGTCGCCTATGGCACGATAAATCATTTTTTCAAGACCGTCTCTACGCGTTGGCGTCGCTGTAAGGCAGTAAAGAAATTTCGCTTTTAAAGACCCTATAACGTCAAAAAAGCTTTCGGCTGGCAAATGGTGCCCTTCATCTACTAGAATCAAACCAAAGGTATCTGAAAGGCTTTTAGCTTCATTTTCTTTTGAATATAGAGTTTGAATCATCCCTACAGTTATTTCTTTTCCAATATCGAAAGAGCCGTCCCCAATTAAGCCTGCTGTAATCCCGAACTTTTCTTGAATAACATCTATCCATTGTTTGGCTAAGTCTGATCTGTGTACAAGTATAAGAGCTTTCTGTCCTCTGCGTCTTATGATCTCAAGCCCTAGAATGCTTTTTCCGCTTCCTGTTGGTGCAATTATTGACCCTTGTTCTTCTTTCATCGCAAGCTCAACAGCTCTTTCTTGATAAGATCTAAGCACTACATCTTTTAATATCGGAAATGAAACAAGACTCTCGCTTCTTAAATCCTCGACAGTAGGGTTTATTTCGAAGCTGTTGCATAATTCTAAAAGCTCCGACAAGAAACCTCTAGGCAGCGATAAAGAGCCTCCTGAAAGATATTTGTAAGTTTCTATATTTTCGGTAGTTTTCCAATTGGAATAACCGTTTTCACTGTTGGATTCATATTTCGGATTCTTAAAAGTGTTTGCTTTTTTGACCGCTGAAATAAAATCATCATTCGAACAATTGAGAATAATTTTTGAAGAAATTTCTAACTTCATTTTAAACATTCCTTTTATGAGAATGTTTCGTTAGATTATTTTCTAAATATTTTATTGCGATTTCACGAAGAACGACGCATCTTTTTGAAGAAATGCGTGTCCAAGGTAAATCTTTTACGGCAGAAATTGCGCCTGTGGTAGATCCGCAAAGTCCTAGCATAATACAAATGTTTACTAATTGAGTCCTTGAGCAATAAAGCTTATCTCCAAGGTGTTCTTCAATTAGAGATTCAGTTTTTATAGACATTTTTACTCCTATATGCTAACGTTGTTAACTTTAAGAGTGTAAGAATGAGATTGCGAAGGGTTTAAGATCTAAGCCGTTTGGTAAATTAAAAAAATAACTTACACAAAAATATCATGTTGCACAAAAAATATTTTATATTTATACATACGAAATAAAAACATTCAAAATTGATAAATAAAATACTTTATTTGCGCAACTCTCATATTTTGACAACACAAAAAACTTTCCGTGGCACATCATAACCACAATTTCGTCACGAAGCATTACTAGTGCTTCGTGACAAACTTTCAACTCAATCTTCATTCTTTTTTTTACACCCTTTGATATATTAAAATTATTACTTTCAAGTCTTAGTTTAGCCCCTTCACTTATAAATCACAAGAACTTCAAATAAAAATTAGCAACGGAGCCTTTATTCTGCTAAGATTTTTATCTTTTCATTTTTATTAAATCATTAAAAGCATTCTTAACCCACTCTTGAACGTCTTTTTCTGATAATAAAACTTCCGATTCAAAAGACTCTTCTATTTCTAAAAAGTGATTCACTAAAGCTCTTATTAAGGTATTAGTAGTGATTCTTTCTTTATCATCACTCACTTTTAGTTGCTTAGACCTACGTTTCATGATCTTTTTTGCAACACGATCTAAGCCGTCTTTTTGATCTGTAGTTAGTAAAACAGTTACTTTATCCAAACTTAACCATTTTGGATTATTCTTTTTAACTTGCTCGTTTTTTATTTTAGGGTCTAATTCTTTCCTTTTTACTAAAATTAATTTTTCTTCTGGTGCTTGTTTCAGTTCTGAAATAACCTCTAAAGGTTTTACCTCAGCTTTAAGACCACCGAAAAGGCTGTTTTTAGTTGCTGTTGTGTCAATTCCTGCCATTTTAAGCCTTCTCTAATCGCTTTAAAAGTTCATTTGTTACGTCTAAATAGTCGCTGTAGCCTTTCCCTTTTTTTGTTTCAACTTGGAAAATCGTTTGTTTCTTTTGAGGGCAAGCTTTCATCTTAGTATTAATTCTGACCACGTTTTTAAAGACTTGGTCGGGAAAAGATTCTCTTAATATTTTCTCTACGTCTCCAGATATTCCCTCTCGTCTATCAACCATCGTTAAAACATAGCCTAGATTCTTTATAGTAGGGTTTGAGGGTTTTATTAGATTTATAGTCTTAATTAAGTGTTTTATACCCACAAGAGGGAGATATTCAGCACTCACGGGGACAATATAATAATCACTAGCTATCAAGCTATTTATAGTTGTAAAGCTTATATGCGGAGGGTTATCTATCAAAATAAAATCATATTCATTAATCGTTGCAGAATTAAAAGCATCTTTAAGCTTAAATTCACGTCTAACAGGTGCGGAATGCAAGTTCAAGTCAAGATCAACCATTGACTCGCCAGATGGGGCTATATGAAGATTTTCTACACTTGTTTTTCTAATAATTGATTTCAGAGATACTTTATCGTTAAGTATTGCCTCCGAAATATTATGTTCATCTTCTCTTAAATCATCTATCAAGCTATGAGTCAAATTCATTTGTGTATCTAGATCCACTACAAGAACTTTCTTTCCAAGTTTTGCTAAGCCTGCCGATAAATTAACGGTTGTGGTTGTCTTACCTACACCACCCTTGTGATTGATTACAGAAATAATTAAAGGTTTCATTAGATTGCCTTTTTGCTACGAGCTTGAGTATCCTCAATAATCCTTCCCCTAACCCAATCGTCAAGAGATACTTTATGAAATCTCCAAATACGACCCACTTTAAAAGCTGGTATTCTACCTGCTCTAATATATTTATAAAGCGTAGGCTTTGCTATCTTAAGAAAATCGCAAGCCCCTTTTACGTCTAAAACATTCATCTCAAAACCTCATTAAAAAACCGTATCTAACAATAATAGTTTTTTTGTGTCAATATTTAAATGATCTTGAGTGATATTTAAGAGCATTATAAGAGATCCTTCAAGCGCCTAAAGCCTTGACTCACTAACTCCTTAACTTAAGGAGTCATGAAGTAACTAAGTTTGGAAGTTCCCGACTTAAGGAGTTAAGGAGTTTGGAACTTAAGGAGTCACAAAGTCACTAAGTTTGGAAGTTCCCGACTTAAGGAGTTGAGGAGTTTGGAACTTCCGAAGTTAATAGTTGCCTAACTTTCGTAGTTCTGTTATTCTAACTTCCGAGATGGGTAGCTTCTCGGAACTTAGAAAGGGATTTATGAGCTTTGACTTACAAATAATTGACCGTACAGAAATTAGCGTTTCTTTAGATTACAAAAATTCTTTTACAAATCAAGGCTTGGAAGCCAGTTCACAAAAAAGATATATTCCGGATTGGGAAGACTTTTCTTTATGGTGTTCCAAAAACCGCCGTCAAATAATGCCGGCTCATCCTCATGATGTCGCCGATTATTTAGAAGATAGAGCTTTAAATTCTTGGGTCGGGTTTTCAGGTAAGAATAAAGAGCTTAAAGAAAAACAGCCTTTAAAGTGGAACACGCTAACGGGGCGTTTAACAGCGATTGCAAAAATCCACGAGTACCACGGACACTCTTTTAACCGTAACGATCTAGCAATTAAAAAGACCTTAACAGGAATTAAAAAAACTTTATGCAAAGAACAGCCTCATAGAATTATAGAAACAAGAAAGTCTCCTCTCCTGATGGACGATATCAAGAAAATGGTACGATCATTACCGGAAACATTAACGGGGAAGAGAGATAAGGCTTTGCTTCTCATCGGTTTTGTTGGGGCTTTACGCAGATCCGAAATAATAAATATTCAAAAAGAACATCTTTCATTTTTAAAAGAAGGGCTTGTCATAATGCTGCCGTGGTCAAAAACTGGGTCAAGAGAAGTGAATATTCCTTATGCTTCAAACCCTGAAATATGTCCGTTAAGATCACTTCAAGATTGGATCAGCTGTGCCAAGATAGATTCAGGTGCGATATTTAAAGCAATTAACAGACATGGACACATTCAAAATAAGGGCTTATCCTGCAAGTCTGTAACACTTATCATTAATCGAAATAGTCACATTGTCGAAATAATTACGGACGCTAAAAAAAGAAAAGATCTTGATTCAACGGTTTTTTTACCGGACTTCGGAGGGCATTCTTTGAGAG
>Ga0335394_10007585_pt1 | contig 12245 bp, 15 predicted proteins | sample MAT03_FD_205741 | JGI IMG/M metagenome (GOLD analysis project Ga0335394, IMG submission 205741) | Freshwater microbial communities from Lake Fryxell liftoff mats and glacier meltwater in Antarctica - MAT-03 (spades assembly) (version 2) ... | reverse complement strand
AGGCGAGGGGATCGACCTCGACGATCGGCTGGAGCAGGGGGGTCGCCCAGCGGCGGGTGACCTCGGACGGCGCCAGCCGAGGCGCGGGGACGATCGCGGGCGGCACCGCCGCCGCCGAAGGCTCCGCCGTGCACCGCATGCCTCGCGGGCGATTGGCAGACCAGCCGTCGTACCGCGTCGTGACGTGCCCCTTGTCGGGGATGTGGACCAGCACCCGAGCGAGGAACTCGAGCGGGTCCACGGTCTCGGTGCCCGCCGTCGGGCCGTCGGACGTGTCGGAGCGGTAGGTCACCGCCTTCGTCGTCCGGTCGTACGTGAGTCGCTCCACGGCGACGGGATTCCGGGCGCAGTCTCGCGCGAGCCGGGTCGCGAAGGCGCGGTCATCCTCGGGCACCCACACGGCCGTGTGCCAAGGCATGGTACGTCGATGCGCGCGAGATCGAAATGAAGGTCAAGGAGCTCATTCTACGGGAGCGTTCGAGCGAGGAGTTCGAGAACGAGGTCCGTCGTTTCCTGGTTGAGAAGCAGAAGTGCAGCCAATCGTCCGCGAACAGCGTTGCAGAAGCCGAGAAGCATCTGCGGGATCGTCAGGGTGCGTTCGCGCGAGGTGCGAAGGTCCTTGCTGCGGTCATGTCAGTGGACGCGGCGCCGGTGGGCGGCGACGAGGTTTTGATGGAGCAGTTTTCTCGACTCCGCCGACAGGTCGCTATTGCCGAATCGAACTTGAAGAGGGCGAGGAAGCATGCCGAGTCGGGCGAGCGTGCCTTCGAGAATCTCTCGTCCCTGATCCACGAGACTCGGAACATCGGGGAGGCGTGGGAGCGTCTGGGCGAAGTCGAGCGGCGGTCGATCTTCGACCACTGGGTGTTCGCGGTGTACATCACTGTCGCGCCGATCGAGGGCATGCGCCGCGCAAACCGGAAGACGGCCGTGGTCGTGCTGCGGACCGATCCGTATGCACCCCGCCACTTCGAGGTGCCCAGATCCTACGTGACGATGGGGCCCAGCGCGGCGCGGAGCTCGGCGACGACCGACGGGTCCGACTCGATGCCCAGCCTCGCCTCTAGCGCGGCGGCCGACACGGCGCCGCCCAGCCTGCCGAGCGCCCAGGCCGCATGCGAGCGCACCAGTGGCTCCTCGTCGCCCAGAGCGGCGGCGAGGGGCGCCGCGGCGTCCATGGACCCGCTGTTGCTAACGCCACCGCCACGTTGCGCAAGAACCCGCGCCGCTTGGTGCGTTTGATCGGCGACCCGGCGGAGAACTCTCGCCACGCCTCCACCGACATGGTCATCCAGTCGAGCGGCGACGACTCGGTGAACTGCGGTCTGGAGGCGAATGAACCAGATGTCGCAGGTTCAGAAAATTTACGGTTCCACGGACACACTTCTTGAGAGATGTGTCGGGATAACCGTTTTGAGATTCCGCTCCGTACCGGCCGCAGCACTCGCATCTAACGAGGCTGTAGAAAAAGGTCGTCGCCGCGCCTGATTCTTGCACGGGGTATCCGTAGCGCTGTGCCTCGAATCTGTGCCGTGGACCTCTCGCCCTCGAGCCCTGCATGCCTCGTTATAAGTATATCGACACGAATCCCAAGTTCCTGACCGTAGACTTGGCTCGGCAACTCCTCCCGGGGACCTTCGAGCACGCGCTGAACCATCTGCTCGACCACGAGCTCGAATTGAGCCGGTTTGACGCCCGGTTTTTGGAACGACGAGACGGGCGCCCCAGCCTACCCGCCCGCGGTGCTGCTCAAGGTCGTACCCTTTACCTACGCGCGTGGGATCGTCAGCAGTCGGGCCATCGGCCGGGCGTGCGGCGAGCATGTCACGTTCATCGCCCGCTGTGGCGATCAGGCGCCGCACTTCACGACGATCGCCCACTTCGTCAGCACGCTCAGCGACGAGATCGCCCACGTGTTCGCGGCGGGCGTCGCGATCTGTGACCGCCAGGGCCTCATCGGCCGCGAGATGTTTGCGATTGATGGCTTGAAGCTCCCGAGTAATGCGAGCAGGCAACGCAGCGGCTCGCGAGAGGAGTTCGTACGGCAGGCCGAGAAGCTGGAAGCAGCCGCGCAGGTCATGCTGACGCGCCACCGCACGACGGATACACGGCCGCTGCAGCCGGAGCTCGACGCGAAGGACGCCGCACGCGTCGCGCGCTTGCAGCACGATGCCGCCGAGTTGCGCACCTGGCTCACGGCATATCCTGACGAGCGGCGCGGACCGAAGGGCACCCTCCGACAGAGCAATCGTACGGACAATGAGAGTGCGAAGAAGGCCGCCAGCACAGGCGTCAGCCAAGGCTACACGGGCGTGGCCGCCGTCGATGCACACGCGCAGATCATCGTGGTGGCGCACGCCCATGGCACTGGGTCAGAACATGAGTTGTTGGTGCCGATCGTCGACGCGCTGGCGCCAGTGCTCGCGCCGGCGTCGCTCGTGACGGCCGACGCGGGGTATCACAGCGAGGTGGCGTGCCGGCTCCTCGAAGAGCGCGGGATTGACGCGCTCCTCGCGGACAACACAATGCGGCAGCGTGATGAACGCTTCGCGACGCGGGGTCGGCATCAGAAGGCGCCGGCACCGTTGCATGACAAATCTCGGCGCGTCAGCGCGACCAAAGCCACGACGTTTACGCCGCAGGATTTCGTCTACGATCCGGTGGCACGCACGTGTGTCTGTCCGGCGGGGGGTTCTGCAGCGCGTCGCCCGCGGCGGGACGCTCACGGCGGCTGGAAGGAGAGTCGGCTGCGGTCGCCAAGCGCATGAGACACCGAGTGCGATCTGGCGCACCACGACTTCGTAATGCTATATTTGTCTGACAGATGTATTTAGGCTCTCGTTAAAATACAGGTTCGCGATGCCTGAGCCGTTCACGCAGCGCCGTCTCCCTGCGGTGATCGTCGCCGCGCTGTTGACCACGCCGCTTCAGGCGCAACCGGAGGTCGCCGCACCACGCGATCGTTTGCGTTTCGCGGAACTCACGCTCGGCCTGGACGGTCTCGTGCTTCCTGCCACCACGACGCTGGCGGCGGCTGGCGCTGCGGCCCGTACCGTGAGCGTACCGTCGCGCCTCATGCCACGACTGACACTGGGCGGCACACATTTTTGGGGGTGGGCGGAGTTCTACCTCGCGTTCCCGATTCCGTCTGCGGCGATTGGGAGCCGCGGACCGACGGATGCGCGCTGGGGCTCGAACGTCGAAACCGGCGCGCGCATCTACAGTGGCCCGCTGACGGCCGGCACCGTGCGCCCGTTCGCCGCGATCGCGCTCGGGCGTACGTCCGTCCGCGAGCAGCGCGAGGCTGGCGCCGGACCAACAGTGACCAGTCTGCGCGCCCTGCCATCCATCGGCGCATCGTGGGCAGTCGGACGGGTAATCGTCGAAGGTGGTCTGCAATGGCTGGGCGGAGGGACACTGCCGTCGCCGATCGATCGCCAGACCGCTGGCGCATTTGCGATACCGCAGACGGCGTTCTGGTTCGGCGCCAAACGACGACTCGAGACCACCAACAACGCGGAGATGCGTGCGCGCCTGGCGGGCGAATCGGGCGGAGATGCGCTGCTTCGGCGTGAAGGCGTTCCCGGCGGCGCGTTCATTGGTGTCGGACCGACCGCCGCCTGGGCGCTCACCGCGTCGACGCACAATGCGCGTGTCTCGCCTCAGCTTCCAGGGCGCGATCCGAACGCCCGTGCCATCGAGCTCGCCGCCGGCTGGCACTTCAAGTCGGCGAGACTGTCGCTCGCGCTGCCCTACCGCCGTTTCACATCGAGCAACGAAGGGTTCGGCCTCGCGCAGAGTCGCCGACGCGACGCCATCAGCATCGAGGCACTGCGCTTCATCGGCGACTACACCGGATTCGTTCCGTTCGTAGGTGCGGGTGTAAGCGGGGAGCGGTACACGGTCACCGAACACAACGGCAGACAGTCACCAACGCGCTGGAGTCGATCACACCTCGCACCCGCCGTCGTCGTGGGTTGGGATATCCGTCCGACGCGGCAGGATCGTATCGTTTTGCGCACGAATCTCCGGTACACGCCGGGAACCTCGCTTGATATTCCTGATCGCGGCCGCGTGCAGCTGCCGGCGTTCGAGTTCAACTTCATTCAGCTCATCTGGCACATCTGAGGCCATCCGAGGTGACCATTCGACCGACTACTCGCACACCATTCGCCATTCTTGGCGTCCTGGCAATGCGTCCGATGAGTGGCGCCGAGATCCGCCGCTGGCTCGATGAACGCATCGGAAACTTCTGGCGCGAAAGTTCGGGACAGCTCTATCCCGCCCTCACCGAACTCACAACCCAGAAGCTGGTCCGTTCCTCTCCGCGCGTTCACCTGGGCGCGCGAGGTCGTCCCGCAACCGAGTTTACGATCACCGCCGCCGGACGAGTGGCGCTCACGCGCTGGCTGGAGGCGCCAGTCGCCAGCGAGCCGCGACGGATCGAGCTGCTGCTGAAGCTGTTCCTGGCCGCAGAGGATCCCCGCCAATCGCTGGCCCATCTTGCGCGCTGTCGCGCCGAACAACTTGAACTCCTCTCGCACTACGCGCGGATCGATGAGGAACTCGAGCACCTTGCGGTGGAGCGTCCCGCCGAGTCCGCGAAGTTCCGCGTCACGTTGCGGTACGGAGTCCGTGTCGCGGACGCGCTGCTGGCGTGGACGGATGAAGCGGCAGGGGTGCTGTCCGCAGGTGCGGCGGCAGAGCTCGCCGTGCCGCGTGCGGAGCGTCGGTAGCGCAGTGCGTCACCGATCTCGCGCCGTACTGGATCCGGCCGAGCATGGGGTCCGAGTCCATGACCTCCCCTGCATGTCACGGGCGCAGGGCATGCAAGAGCAGGGTGACTGGTGGCACGTCATCCTTGCACCGAGAGTGATGGGTGGATCGGCATTTGGAGACTGCGGGCTTGTGTACTCCCCGCAATAGCCATCCACGGCGCACGTTCACTCCGCCGTCGGCACCCGCGAGACCAGCGGGAAACTCGCCGGCGCCCTGATCGACGACACCGCCAGGTCCACATCGAGCATCGGCCAGTACAGATGATCAGCCGTCGGCCACTCGACGGTCGTGATCTGCTCGATGGTCGCGGCGCGGAACCACGGAAATTCGTCGAACGGCAGGTGCAGTTCGTCGCCGCCGAGCAGCAGCCAGAACCCATGCCGCGAGACATACGCGACTTCAGCGACCGAAGTGGCGGACCCAGGCATCGCGAATCTCCGGCAGGTAACGTAGAACGATATCCTCAGCCTCGGCAACTTGCCGCGGGGAGAGCCCGGTCACGACGCTGGTTGTGAGGTCCGGCGCGATCCAGAATTCCGCCTCCCCGTCCTGATGCGCCACAGGCACGTGCATGCGTGCTTTCTCACGCGAGAAGAAGAAGAGCCGGAACGGCCCTTCACGAAGGATCGTCGGGGACATGCGCGGAAGCTAGCGCTCCGGGCTGTTCTCCAGTACCACCGCCGCAGTCCGCTGCAGCCCACGCAGCTTCGCCCGCTTCATCGGCGACTTCCGGAACGCCGCACTGAACGCGTCCCGGTCCAGCGCCACGATGTCGCGTGCGAGTGTGAGCGCGTCCTTCCCCGCAACGAACTCCCGCGCCGCAAACGGCGACCCCGCCGTCAACTCCTGCGAGAACTTCTGATTCCAGGGACACACCTCCTGGGAGATGTGTCGGTATAACCGTTTTGAGATTCTACTGTCCACAGGTCTCGGAACGGTAGGATTACCAAAGGGTCAGCGGGAACACGGGGGGCGCCTGCCAGCTGCTCCGAGGCGATCAGCAGCTGGCGATGGATCGCGGCGAGGCAGCCCGCGCCAACCTCCGCGCATCCCGGTGCAACGGATTCTCCTACGGGCAGCTCGATCCGAGCAATGCTGTCATGGTGACTGACATCTGGTCTGTGTGGTACGATTCATCCTGTCACTGCGCGCATGGAGTCAGAGTCCATGTCCTTAAAATGGGTCAAGGACTCTGACCCCTTGATTCGCAGAGGTCGAGACTGGTGCGGTTTCTCAGCGAGACGGCTTTTGTCGAGCCTTTCGATCGAACGACCGCATTTGCGCAAACGCGAGATCGAACGCATCGAGTGACGCTTGGTGCAACGCGGATCCGGCTTCGATCACGTCGCCAAATTCCATGTGCTGGTCCGAGGAGGTCGCATACCGCGGCCACTGCGGCATTCCGTCGCCTTTTGGATTCGAACTCTTCGCGAACTGCAACCAAGCACCACTCATCGTGCGCGCGAGCGTGCTGTCGACGGCACCATACGGCGACGGTTCGTCTTTCGGCGCACGTAACACCCCGAACACGTGCGCGATTTCGGCCGTGTGAAACACCCCCATTTTCCGACCTCGGATCGGCTCAACGGGCGGCTGGTGACTGAAGCCGTACAGGTACACCGGCACTCCACGCTACGAGACGGCGCGTGCGACTGCGCGGGCAGAGCCATGGAAATACCAGTCGTTCACCCACCGTATTCCCGCGGGCACAATCTCTTCGGCGGTCGCTACGGCATAGGTCGATTGTACCAGCGATTCCGCGCCCAGACTCTGACGCGCGAGATACTTCTTCCAGTCGGGCGGCGACTTTGCGAGTGGTAATGGTTCGAGGAACGTCGCGAAAAGTGTGGCTTCGTCGGTGTTCGTTCCGACAATCAGCGGAACCCGGTAAAATCGACCTGCATCGAACAGTGTCGCAGGTTCGTCTGGCAGCGCCGTACCGTCCACGACTGGCCAGTACTCGTTGCCGGACTCGCTGTACATCACGTCCCATCGGGTCGCTGCACGTTGCAGCAACTCGGCCGCCGGTAACGCGCGCAACACGCGGATGTCACCGCCGAGTGCGGCACTCGTTTGCTCCGCAGACGGCCGACCGTAGCGCGACTCCGTGCGATGCGTGAGTGGCGCGTAGATCGAGGCGCCACTCTGCGAGATGGCGCGCGCGAAAAGCCCCCGTGCGGCAGGGGCGACCATGAGATACAACACCGATGAACCACCCGCCGACTCGCCGAAGATGGTCACGTTCGCGGCGTCCCCTCCACACGTCGAGACGTTGTCGCGCACCCATTGCAGTGCGGCGATCTGGTCCATCAATCCGTAGTTGCCAGTCGGACGCTTCGGCGATTCCTGCGACAACATCGGGTGGGCGAAGAACCCGAACACGCCGAGTCGGTAGTTGAGACTCACGACGACCACTCCGCGCGCGGCCAACGCTGCACACTCCCAAAGTGATTCGGCGCTACCGCCGCCGAAGAATCCGCCGCCAGGAATAAGCACCATCACCGGCAACCGCTCGCCGCCGCCTGACGCCGGCGTCCACACGTTCAGCGTGAGGCAATCCTCGCTGCTGTTGCGCCACGCCGACCCTACGGGAGAACGCGGCTGACTGTACGACGGACTGAACGTCGTAGCTTGACGGACGCCGCTCCATGGTTGCGCCGGGCGCGGTGGGCGCCGCCGCAGACTGTCAACCGGAGGCGCAGCATATGGGAATTCGCTTGAAGGCAAGGTTATTCCCCTCGCGCACGCCGGCAATCAGCCCGGAGCGAACACGTGCGGTGTCGTTGGTTACAGCTGAATCGCTGCTGCTCGCGATGTGCCAACGAGCAGCAAAACACATAGGGCGATGCTGAGCGCGTAGCTGTTCAAGGGCCCCAGGATAGGAAATTTAATCGGGGTCGGTCGAGTATCCGGCGAACGTACGGCGCGATCGCTGACCCCGCGAGGGCCGCCGGGCGCGCGGCGGCCTGATCTCCGCCCGCCGCCGCGCCTCGGTGTTCGTCTGGACGGCGTTTTCCGTGGGCGCCGGGTCGCCGCGCGGACCGATCGGACGCCCTCGTTGGACTGACGCGCCCACCGACCGTCCCCGCGTGGTGGCGGGGCGTCGGGGCCGTGCGCAGCGGACTGTCGGGGCGTCGGCGGGGGCGCGTGACGCGCCCGAGCGCGCGGGGGCCCGGATCGACGGGGGCTGCGTGGCCCGGCGTGCGCCTCGCGGGTGGCGCGCGTGCGGAGGTGCAGGAGGATCTGGTCGATCACCGACACTTGGGTAACGAAGGCGACGAGGCGCATCGCGCCCCGGCCGGTGGGGCACGCGAGGGACAGCAGCGCTGCCAGCGCGGCCGCACCACCAGGTTCCACCACCAGCTTGAGTTTACGCACCGCAAACGTAATGGCGTCGAGGACCTCGTCATCGGTGACGCGCAGTCCGTGTCCAACGCGCGGCAAGTTGCTGGAAAAGGTGATCTCACCCGGCGTCTCAGTGACAATCGAATCGCAGATCGAGCGCACACCCGGCGCATTGGCCCCGCAGTGCCCAAGCTCGAGCGAACGCGCGGTATCATCGAACACCGACGGTTTGCACGGGTGCACGCGCGTGCGCGGCGACACGGCTTCTGCCGCCAACGCACATCCCGCGGTGAGTCCTCCGCCCACGCAACACACGAGTAGCGCGTCAACCTCCGCGCCCATGGCGGCGGCCTGCGTCAGCGCTTCGAGCGCCAACGTGCCTTGCCCAGCCACAATATGCGGGCTTTGAAACGGCGGCACGATCATGGCACCACGTTCCTTCGCGATCGCGCCGCCAATCGCCACCCGGTCCTCCGTGTAGCGATCAGACAGCACCAGGTCAGCGCCAACTGCGCGCGTGCGCTCGATCTTGAGAGGCGGCGCGTCCTTGGGCATCACGACCACCCAAGGCAAACCAAGCAGCGTCGCGTTGTCGGCGATGGCTTGGGCGTGATTGCCCGAGGAGTAGGCAACCACGCCGTTGATGCGCTCGTCCGGTGTGAGCTGCAACAGCCGGTTGAGGGCACCTTGCAACTTGAACGAGCCGGTATGCTGCAGCACTTCGGCCTTGAGTAGCACCCGTCCGCCAGCGGCGGCGTCAAGGGCGGGCGAACTCAGCAGCGGTGTCACGACCGCATGCGGCGCGATGCGCTCGGCGGCAGCGCGAATGTCGGCAATCGTGGGCGCGATCAGGGGAGTGGAAGGCGTTATCAAAACTATCCCGTGGTCACCACGTCGGGCGGGGGGCGCCGAGGCTTGGTTCAGGTGTCGCCGTTGCGGCGCAAACGGTAACTTTCCCGCCATGCAACGGCACGTCCTCCTCTATGGCCTGCTCGCCGGCCTCCTGATCACCGCGATGCAGCTGATCCAGTATCGCTGGCTCGTCGTGGAGCATTCAGTGGAGATATACGGCGCGCTGGTGGCTGCCCTGTTCGCTGGACTCGGCATCTGGCTGGGCAACGGACTGACGCGCGCCCGCAAGACTGAGCTCGTGGTGCGGGAAGTGCTCATGCCGGCACCGACGGAGTTTCAACGCGATCAAGACAAAGTCGAGTCGTTAGGGCTCACCCCACGCGAACTCGAAATTCTGGCGCTGATGGCCGAGGGGCTCAGCAACAAACAAATCGCCGAGCGGGTGTTCGTCAGCGAGAACACGGTCAAGACTCACTCGAGCCGGGTGTTCATGAAACTCGGAGCGCAGCGGCGTACGCAAGCTGTGCAGCTGGGCAAGGCGCTTCGGCTGATTCCCTGAAGCCATTCGTGTGGATGTCCGCCGTTCCGCATCCGCACTTTCGAGTGATTTTCTGCAGTTTGCCGTCAAATCACCCTTTTGTATGATGTCCCAAGGGGTGCGGTCGCGATAAAATCGTCGCTCCTCACCCACTCGGACGGAGCTCTCATGCGCAGAATCATCCTGACATTTGGACTCATCGCCGGCGGTATCCTGTCGGCGATGATGATGTTGACCATCCCGTTCCAGGACCAGATCGGGTTTGATCGCGGCGCCATCATTGGCTACACGACGATGGTTATCGCGTTTTTGATGGTGTACTTCGGCGTTCGTTCTTTCAGAGACAATGTCTCGGGTGGCTCAGTCACGTTTGCACGGGCGTTTGTCGTGGGGCTCGGCATCACCGCCGTCGCGAGCGCCTGCTACGTGGCCACATGGCAGTTCGTATACCACAAGCTGGCGCCCGACTTCATGGACAAATACGCCGCCTATGCGATCGAGAAATCGAAAGCGTCGGGTGCATCCGCGGCAGAGTTGGCGACTACGCGTCAGGAGATGGACGCGTTTGCCACGATGTATAAGAATCCGCTTGTAAGCGTGGGGCTCACCTTCCTCGAGCCGCTACCGGTGGGCCTGCTGTTCACGTTGGTCTCGGCGGGCGTGCTGAGCCGCAAACGACGGACTGACGCCGTGGTGGCCTGATGCAGCCGAACCCAGGCTATCGCGAGAGGCCCTCACGAAATGCCGAGGCCTCGCGCCGGATCTGCCCGTGACTGCTCCGGCGCTCCACACCGCAGACACGAGGAGCGCGGTGCGACCGACCCTTCGGATACCATCACACCAGCGCATCGCGTTGCCAGTCAAGAAGTGTGGTAAGGCTGCGGATTAGGAGCATGATGATATTTCATCTGCCGATGGCGGTCGTCAAACGGCCGGTCGCCCTTAGTACCCGCTGGTGCCGAACATTACCAGCGTCCCCTCGCCGAGAAGGTGGCTGTCGGCCGCGGGCACGACGTGCTAGGGCCGCCTTAGCACGTCCAGGATTCGAGGCCGCGGAGCCGCGTGAGCGCCCATGCCGTCTGTTCGCGCACGGGCGGTTCGTCATCGTCGAGCGCGTGCGTGAGCACGTCGACATCCTCCATCGACCCCACGTTCCCCAACGCGACAGCCGCGTTGCGTTTCACGTCCCGTAATTTTGCCCGCTTCATGGGCGAATTCTTGAACGCTTCGCCGAACTCCTCCTGCGACATCGCCAGCAGATCACGTGCGAGTGTCACCGCATCCTTGCCGTCAAGAAACGATCGCGCCCGGAACGGCGAATCCTCGGCCAGCGCCTGCGAGAACTTCCGGTTCCACGGACACACACTCTGGGAGATGTGTCGGTGTAACCGTTTTATGGTCGAGCTCGATGCGGGGAGGCGATCCGCCGGTCTCCCCGAGCAGACCACCGCTGCCTCGTGATACTCGTCCCGTCAGGACCTTGCGCAGTAACGACAGTAAAATCAGATTATACATATGTCTAATCCGACCCGCTCCTTGTCCGTGACCGACGCCGCGCGCCGATTCGCCGACGTCGTCAACCGGGCGTTCTACCGGCATGAGACCACCGTCCTGCTCAAGAACGGCGTCCCGGTGGCCTTCGTCGCGCCCATGGCGCCGACCGGCATTCCGGCGGGCGAGCTGGCGCATCGATGGGCACTGCTGCCGCGACTGACGCCATCGGACGCCGCGAGCTTCGCGGACGACATCGCCGCCGCACGCGCCGATCTCGCACCGCCCGCCGACCCGTGGTCCTGATCGCGTGAGTGTGCTCCTCGACACCGCGGTCCTCATCGCGGCAGAACGGGGGACCTTCGACATGCCGGGCTATCTCACCTGGCTCGGTGATGCGCCCGTCGCACTCGCCGCCATTTCCGCCTCCGAGTTGCTGCATGGCGTCGAGCGGGCGCGTGACGCCGCCGTCCGCCAGCGGCGCAGTGCGTTCGTGGAAGGCATATTGGCGAACGTGCCGGTGATTCCATTCGGCTTGGCCGAGGCGCGCGCGCACGCGCGGATCTGGGCCGAGTTGGCCGGTGCAGGGGCGTTGATCGGCGCGCATGATCTGCAGATCGCCGCGACGGCGCTGGTGGCAGGCAGCGAGGTCGCCACGCTGAACCTCAACGAGTTCAGTCGGGTGCCGGGACTGCCGCTCGCTGCGATCACACCGTTTGTGCGGACCTGACGAGAGCGCAGTGTGGACAACAGCTCTGTGCGCTCGGCGCTGCCGGTCATGATCGCATCAGGTGGACCGCTGCAAATGACAGGGTCCCTCCGCCCGCACGCCTGACTCGACCCGCACTCAATCGGCAGCGGTCTGCTTGTTCGTGAGCACCACCGCCGCATTCCGCCTGAGTCCCGCCAACTTCGCCCGCTTCATCGGCGACTTCCGGAACGCCGCACTGAACGCGTCCTGGTACAGCGCCAGAATGTCCGTCGCCAGCGTCACCGCGTCCTTCCCCGCGATGAACTCCCGCGCCGCGAACGGCGACCCGTCCGTCAACGGCAGCGAGAATTTCTGATTCCACGGGCAGACGGATTGGGAGATGTGTCGGTATAACCGTTTTGAGATTCGGCTCACGACTGGGGCCAACACTTTGCGCGCCGGCCACCGCGCCGGAACGGCGCCAAGGGAAGGCTTGACAGTGTGACTTTAGTGACACACATTGCGTATTCTGCCGTATCTCCCGTGTCC
>Ga0335394_10007582_pt1 | contig 12246 bp, 11 predicted proteins | sample MAT03_FD_205741 | JGI IMG/M metagenome (GOLD analysis project Ga0335394, IMG submission 205741) | Freshwater microbial communities from Lake Fryxell liftoff mats and glacier meltwater in Antarctica - MAT-03 (spades assembly) (version 2) ... | reverse complement strand
GGTCGTGTATTGAACGTTCGCCTCCGGCACGGCGTGGATGACCTCGTCGAAGTCCTTCCGCCAGCGAGACCAGTGCCGAGCTTCTTGGCCGAAATTGACGCTGGTGCGGAGGAAGTCGTGTACGGCGCTTTGTCAAACTGGAGTGCGAACTGATCCGCCGGTTGCTACCACCTTTGTTGGAGGACGCGAACATTCGCGAATCTCTAGTTATCGCCAGCAAGCTGCGGCCGAAGCTCGCAGCAGACAATGAGAATCTGACTCCCTACGAACGTACAGCCATGCTGCACCGCCGCAAGTCGGCAGATCGGATTCGGGCCGCCGTGGCGTTCCATGAGTTGCTACATCTGTTGACCAGCCACATCGAGTCGGAGACAGATGTCGAGCGATTGAACATACCGATGACGAGTACGGGTATACCGAAGGTGGATCGGTTGCTCACGATTATACTGCGAATTCGTCGAGAGGCGGCGTACTGGCTCGGCTTCCAACGTGGGCGGAATACCCAGTGGTTAGACGAACTCTACTTTGGCATTGCCGTACATGGTCTGTTGAATGTTCGTTGGAAATACGAGCGTCCGGAAGTGGAAGTGACACTCATAGGCGCAGGCGTCGCACTGGCCCGTATGCCATCGACACCGCAAGTGCTCCGAGCGGGTCTCGAGATGGGTCAGACTGCGACGAAGCCCTTTCCGAGTTACTGGGTTCCGCTGGCCATCACGCATCGCCTTTGGTCCGCCAATAATCACCCGGCAGCGGATGATTTCATCACCCGAGAAGTGACCAAGCTAACGGCGATTGCGGGCAGACTTCCCATTCGAGAGGAGTTCCAGCACGCGATTCCGCTAATCTGCGAAGCGTTACTGATCCAGATGGAAGTAGGCAACATCGGCGGGAACGTGGAGGAGCAACTGGACAATGTGTTGCGACCGCTGGCGCGCGAGTTCGGTGATTTTGAAACGCTGGGCCGCACCGCTCGGCTGTTCAAAGATGCGGGTGACAATAAATGGGAAGAATCGAAACTCCCGTACGATCAGTTCGCGACAAATGCAGGATGGCAAATGTACAAAAAGTCATTTAAGGTCTACGCAGAGGCTTTTGCCGCAACTGACGACTACTACGTCGGGGTCAATGCCGCGACTTTGGCATTCTTGACGCATGATCTGGAAGCGGCCAAATCGATCGCGGGTAAAGTCGCGAAGTTGTGTGCCGACAATCACGATCACGAGAAGGACAATCGATATTGGTTGTTTGCAACGGAGGGCGAAGCGGCCTTGATCGGCGGGCACTACGCCAAAGCGTTCGGGTTCTACCAGGAAGCTCTCATAGAACTCTCCGAATGGCAAGGCGGCATGGCCGCCAGCACGTACAAACAAGTCTGCCGAATTGCCAAGGCGATGGGTGAAGACGATCCGAACATTGCCCCGATCTTGGCGTTGTTTGAGTCGAAGACGTTCACGAACCCGTTGCCGGGCAATTATCTTGGTAGAAAATGGTCTCCGCTGGGTTCAAATTCCCAACCTGAGTCTCAACCATGAACACCTACGCGCCGCAGCCACTCGATACTTCCTTCGTGACTTTGCCCCCGACACTCACGGCACTCACGGTGAAACTCGCAGAGAACACGCACTACGTGTGGGCCGTCACCCGGATCGCTCAGGGCTGGACCTACGGCCCGAACCGCGACGACGCGAAGCAGCATGCCTGCCTCGTGCCGTACGCCGACCTGCCAGAGAGCGAAGAGGACTACGACCGCCGCACAGCGGGCGAGACGCTGAAGGCGATCGTGGCGTTGTGAAGCAGAATTGCTAAACAAATCACAACACGTTTCCGGAGCCGCCCATGAGTTCGATCTTCTTGAGTTATCGCCGTAGCGACAGTCCGGACAGCGTCGCCCGCATCCACGGCAAGTTCGTCGCCCGGCTACGCAACCGCGAGGTCTTTTACGATCACAGCAACATCGAACTCGGCGCGGAGTTCCCCGAAGTGCTGCGGCACAAGGTGACTACCGCCGGCGTGGTGCTGGTCGTGATCGGGCCGAAGTGGGTCGAGGAATTGCAGAAGCGGAAGTCGGCCCCGGTCGATTTCGTCCGCGAGGAAATCCGCCTGGCACTCACTTGCGGTGCCGAAGTCATCCCGATTTTGGTCGGCAACGCACCGATGCCCACTGAGGCGGATCTCGCCGACTTTCCCGAGTTATTGCCGCTGCTGCGCAAGAATGCCAAATTGGTTCCGCCCGATCCGCAATTTGACATCGAGTGCGACAAGCTCATCGCCCACCTCGAACGCACGGGACCGAGCGACATCGTCGGCAGCATCCTCGCGGGCAAGTACAAGGTTCAACGCCAGATTGGCGAAGGCGGCATGGGCGACGTTTACGTCGCCGAACAGACGAACCCGGTCAAACGGCTCGTCGCGGTCAAGCTCATCAAACCGGGCATGGATACCAAGGACGTGCTCGCCCGCTTCGACGCCGAACGGCAAGCTGACGCCTAAAGAATGGCTCGAAGCAAAAGAACTACGAGACGGACTTTGCACACGAGATGGCCCGAGAATGTCGTCACGAGGATCGCCCACCATGCGTAGCGCTTTCATCAGCCACAGTAGCCCGGACGACGGCTACGTTGCCGAGTTCGACTCCCTACTCACGTCGCTGGGCTTCACGGTCTTCAACGACGTGCGTTCGATCAAGTCGGACAAGAAGTTCTGGCCGGAAATCGAGTCCGGGATCCGCGCGTGCGACGTGTTCTTCGTGGTCGTCACGCGCGCGTCGATGAAATCCAAGTGGGTTCTGGACGAGATCGTGTTCGCGGATTCCCTTGAGAAGGAAGTCCGACCAGTATGGATCGAAGACTGCGAACTGCCTGCTCGCTTTGCCGACCGCGATGTCATCGACTTCCGCCCGAAGAACCGGGTTAAAGATCGCAAGATTGCTCCCTCCAGACTCTCTCGGCACGCGGCGAAGCAATTCTTCGGGCGGGAATCGGAACTCGAACTGCTCGACGCCGCGTGGGCCGATGGCGGCATGCACGTGCTCTCCATCGTTGCTTGGGGTGGTGTCGGCAAGACGTCGCTGGTGAACCACTGGATCGCCACGCGGATGGTCGCCAAGAACTGGCCCGGCGTCGAACGCTTCTACGACTGGAGCTTCTACTCGCAGGGCACCGGCGACTCGCGGCAGACGTCGTCCGACTTGTTCATCAACGACGCCCTCAAATTCTTCGGCGATCCGGACCCGGTTAAGGGTTCCCCCTGGGAACGCGGCGAACGCCTCGCCCGGCTCGTTCGCTCGCACAAGACCCTGCTCGTGCTGGACGGCGTCGAGCCGATGCAATACCCGCCGACGGATCGCTCCGGGCAGGCGGGTCGGCTGAAGGATCCGGCGCTGGAAGCCTTGCTGCAAAGCCTGGTGCAGGACAACAACGGCCTCTGCATCGTCACCACCCGCGAGCACGTCGCCAACATCGACAGCTACCCGACGCAGCAGGAACACAAGCTCGACAAGCTGATGCTCGAAGCCGCCATCGGCCTGATTCGCCACCTGCAACTGATCGGTACGGACGACGAAATCAAAGAAATGTGGGACAAACTCGACGGGCACGCCCTGTCGATGTTGCAACTCGGCCGGCTGCTCGCCCGCGGCTACGGGCACGACCTCCGCAAGTGGCGGGAGATGGGGTTCACGCAGGCGGACAAGTTGGGTCAGGGCCGCTCGACCATGCGGGTGATGGCGAAGTACGAGGAGTGGCTGGCGGCCGGCGACAAGGAACAGCTACTCGAACTCGCCGTCCTGCGGCTGATGGGGCTGTTCGAGAAGCCGATGTCGAACGGCTGCTTCGCGGCGTTGCGGGAGCCGCCGACGATTGCGGGGCTGACCGAACGGTTCGCGGGGGTGGAGAACTTCGAACTCGAATCGGCGATCACCACGCTGGTCGAGAACGAACTGCTGTCGCACGGCGGCGCGGACGACCACCGCGGCCCGTTGCTGGACGTGCAACTGGATGCCCACCCGCTGATCCGCGAATACTTCGCCCGGCAGTTGCAGAAGGACCACCCGGAGGCGTTCAAGGAAGCCCACTCCCGCCTGTTCGACTACTTGTGCAAGAACACGCCGTACCGCCCGGATGGGATGGAGGGGCTGGCCCCGCTGTACGAAGTCGTCAGCCACGGCTGCCTCGCCGGGCGGCATCCGGAGGCGTGCCGCAAAGTCTACTTCGACCGCATCCTCCGCGGCGATGGATTCTACAGTTCGAGCAATCTCGGGGCGATCGGGGCCGACCTCGCGGCGGTGGCGGCGTTCTTCGACGAGCCGTGGAGGCGCGTCTCCCCGAATCTCACCGAAGGCGACCAGGCCTGGCTGCTGAGCGAAGCGGCGTATGCCCTCCGTGCCCTCGGCCGCTTGACCGAAGCCGTGCAACCGATGCGGGCCGGATTGGAAGGAGCGGTTCAGCAGAAAGACTGGAAGAACGCAGCGATCCGCGCCAGCAACCTGAGTGAGTTGGAGGTGACACTGGGCCGGTTGCCGGACGCCGTGGCCGACGCCCGTCAGTCGATCACCCACGCCGACCAGAGCGGCGATGCGTTCCAGCGTATGGGCAAACGCACCACGGCGGCGGATGCGTTGCACCAGTCCGGCCAGCGGGCCGAAGCCGGCACGCTCTTCGCCGAAGCCGAACGGATGCAGAAGGAGATGCAGCCGCATTTCGACCTGCTCTACTCGGTGCGAGGCTTCCAATACTGCGACTGGCTCATGGCCCCTGTCGAACGCGCCGCGTGGCAGGCTCTGCTTAGTGGCACGGGTGTCCCGCCCGCTGGGGCCGTTGCCACGAGTTGCGATGAAGTCGAACGCCGTGGCCTGAAGATGTTCGATTGGCGGATGCCAAACGATTCCATGCTCGACATCGCCCTCGATCACCTGACGCTCGCTCGCGTCGGACTGATCCGGGCGATTCTGGCGCACCCGCTGCCGCAGCCGACGCTCGAACTGCCCCACGTCGCCGCCACCGTCAACGGCCTCCGCGCCGCTGGGACAATGGTTTACCTTCCCAGCGGGCTGCTCACCGCATCCCTCTACCACTTCGTTCGCGGGGAGCATGACCTTGCCCGCAAGTACCTCAACGATACGCAGCAGATCGCCGACCGCGGGCCGATGCCGCTGTTCCTCGCCGACGTCCATTTGCACCGTGCCCGCCTGTTCCGCGACCGGGGCGAGTTGGCGAAGGCCGCCAAGCTCATCCGCGACCTCGGCTACGGCCGCCGCTACGACGAACTCGCCGACGCCGAAGCCGCCGTAAAGAACTGGTCACCATAAGGAGCATCTGTCATGCGTCAGCAATCCGCCATCGTCGCCGTCATCCAGAACGGCCACGGCCGCTTCCTGGTCACATTCAACGCCAAGTGGAGCGGGTATGCTTTCCCCATGATTGCCGTGCCCGAGGGCGGCGACATCCTCGGTTCGCTCGCCATCCAGGCGGTCGAGGATGACCTTGGTTGTCGCTTGTCGGCCGCCACCGCCGCCGAGCTTGATTACATGAGCCGGTTCGGCGTCTCGCAACGCAGCGGCGAGGAGACGCTTTACGAATACCAACTCTACGCGGTCGAACCGAATCAGCCGCTCGACCTGCTCGCCGCACCGACGTGGAACAACAACCCGCCGATGTTCCTCAGCTACGAGGAACTCACCATCCGGACGGACTTGACTTGGTCCACGTCGGCCATCGTCCAGGAGTTCGTCGAGAACCAGGAAGTCTGGCAAGACACCCGCGAAATCCGGGCGGGCAAGGAATGGGAAGAGCAGATCGCGGACGGCCTTCGCAGCACGCAGGTCGTGATCGCCCTGCTCAGCCCGCACGCCGTACGCCGTTCGACCGACCCGAACAGCCCGGACAATGTCGATAGCGTCTGCCTGGACGAATTGACCTTCGCCCGCTTCACCACCCCGCCGACGCCAATTGTCCCCGTCATGGCCATCCCATGCGAGCCGCCGTTCCCGGTATTCCGACTCGATTACGTCGCCATAACGAAGTGGATGCACTCCGAAGACGAATATCGCCTCGGTTTTCAGCGTAAAATAAACGATATACTTTGCCTACAACTTCAGCGATGGCCAATGCCTAACTAATATGGACCGAAGGCTCGTGCAATAAGGAAACAACCGCCGAATTTCTTCGCCGTATCAAGGAATGGGTCGGCAATGACGGCCCGGAAATCGTAGTGATTTGGGATGACGCTCCATGGCATAAAGCGAAATTCGTCCAGCAAACGGCAGTGGAGTTGGGTATCACGCTGGAACTGTTGCCTGGTTACAGGCCGGATCTGAACCCGATCGAAGGCCTGTGGAAATGGATGCGAGAAGAAGTGACGCAGCATTTCTGCCACAATACGCTTCGAGACCTCTTCGACGCCTGCAAATCATTCATCGACGAAATTAACCGAGACCCACTCGCGATCGTTAATCGACTCTGGCCCCGATTCCAACTCGATCCGGAGGTCGAAAAACTCGGATTCTCTGGCTGAACGGGGTTTAACTAAAATGCACCAATCTGAACTGAGTGCGAAAGCGGGGATAATCCCTCTGAATATTTGCCATACGCGGCAGAGCGCCTCGGCCTGTTCCTGCACCGTGGTGGCGGTAAGTGACCATCCGGTGAAGTCGCGCTTTGCTGCACATTTCGGTCGGGGATCGCTGGGATTATTAAGGGGTCGGTAGTTGGGAGTGAATTGAGGCTGGTGGGCCATGTTCAATGACCTCTGATCGGCCCACCATCATTTCGCCATGGGGGACCGTCGTTGGGTCAAGGACCGCTGATGCGCTCCGGTTTCAATGGTATCTGATCGGCCCACCATCATTTCGCCGCGGCGGAACTACGTGCGCATCGTGCTGCCCGTGCACGTTTCAATGGGGCCATTGCACAAGCTCTACGGCGAAGCGTTGCCTGAGAGTGTGTTCGCCCACGTGAAAGTCGTTGCCGGGAACGTTCCGACGCTTCGAAGCGAGTTTCGCGAGTTTACCCAAGCCAACGTGATTGCCAAGTTCAAAGTGCCGATGGTAACGAGAACCGTTGAGGATTCTAAAAGACACTTTTTGAATTGGAGACGATTGCAATTGGGACGAGGGAAAGCAATTGAACCAACTCCCACGCGAATTCCCGAATCGAGTAAGTTACGTAACTATATAGCTAAACGGCGGGCCACGCCGAACCGATCAACTTTCGCGGGGCCGATGGCGGGGACGAGCAACTCGCTGCCGGATTCCACGCCGTGGGCACTTACGAGGGGTGGCTGAAGGGTATCAAGTTGATCGAACCTTATCTGCGGGTCCGGCTCGGGTTCTATGCGGCGTTCGTACCGCCGATGCTCCCCATCTTCAAGTCCGATAACTTCATCATGGACTACTCCGGGTCCACGTTTCAAGGAAAGACGACCACGCTCCGCGTGGGGGCGAGCGTGTGGGGAAAGCCGGGCCGGGACGGTCGCGAAGGGACCGCCATGCATGACTGGAACACGACGCAGACGTGGCGAGAGCGGGCACCGACCGTCATGAACCACATTCCGCTGTTCTTGGACGACAGCAAGACGGTGCGCCACCCCGACGAGATCGCTCAGACAGTGTACAGGTTCACCCAAGGCCGGAGCCGTGGTCGCGGGACGCTCGCGGGCTTGGCTCAGCAACTCAGTTTCGAGTCGGTGCTGTTCAGCAGTGGAGAGCGGCCGGTCGTTAGTTTCGGCACGGCAAAGGAACGTCAGCCGATACGCAAACCCGACCGCAAAAAAGAACTGCGGCATGATCGAATCGGCATAGCTGAAATACGTGTGGTGGTGGCTGAGGACGGGAAGTACGGCCTTGATGGCCGCAAACGACCCGACGAAATTCACGAGGAACATCTTGAGGACGGTATAGCCACGGAACTGATCCAGCGACGCGCTCCGCGCAACATCGGCCATGTTCACTTTCGAGTGGGACGGTCCGCAGATATCGTTGGACGCTAAAGCGACTTCAGGAATTCTAGAAGTTCCCATCGTTCGGTATCCGTGAGCACGGGTAGTCCGTCGCCGCCGTCGGCGATCGCTCGGCCGGTGCCGTACTCGTGGCCAAAATTGCCATTGCCGGGAATAGGCTTGCCCTCGGCGTCGAGAGTGTGAAATACGAATGCACCTGGCAGTGTCGGATCGGAACGGAACCCGACGTGAACGGGGTCGAACTCGCGGCTGCCCACCGAGAAGGTGGCCACCCTGTCTTTGGCGGGCTTGAGTAACTCCCACAGATTGGGGACCGAGCCGTTGTGCAGGTAAGGGGCCGTCGCCCAGATGCCGTTGAGCGGCCTTCCCTTGTACACGTTGAGCGAGTCTGCGTTTAAGGCGAGCGTCTCATTTCGCACCTGGAGCAATTCGCTTTCCTTGTAATTGTTATCCACTTTGATGATGGTTCCGAGCACGACGTGGACGAGGATTTCGTCGCCAGTGGCCATTTGCTCGAAGCGGTCCCCGAACAGGAATAATCGCTTGCGTCCATCGATCGGTCCGGTTTTCCCGCGGCGCGTGGAGAAGTTCGTCGCCATCCGCGAATCGGTCCGAATTTCCTTGACGGGCGTTTTATTGGCCTTTACCACCCGATTGGGATCTTTGCGGTCGGGGATCGGTTTGTGACAGACTTGACAGTGGGAGACGAAGTGCGTTTGCCCCCTTACGCGTTTGGCCTCTTCAATCGTCGGAAATTCGGCGGGCCAGAGCGGGGAGTAGAGTTTCGCGACGGTTTTTTCGAGTATCCGAAGGTCGCCGATGCGGACAGACGAGTTGTAGCCGGGGAGGGTATCTTCCTGACCCATGGGCGGAATTTCGACTTCGCCGAACACGCCCAGCACTTCGCCGACGTTCCTAGATAAACTGCCGATGACCGGGCTTCCAATGATGCGGTTCGCAGCGATGGCGTTCCACTGGACGAAATCGTGATGCGGCGTATCCCACAAAAACGGGTAGCTGACGGGGGCGTCGGCGGGTTTGCTTTGGCCACTGACTTCGGGCAGTTTCAAATGCCGAACCAGTACTTCGTTCAGAATGCGGCCAAAGGCGTCTAGCCGGGCAAATCCGTATGCGTGCGGCGATTGATTCCGTGCGTTGTACTGTTCGCGAAACGTCGTCACACTGTCCAGTTGGGCTTTCAGCTTAGCACGATCGTCATCGGATGAACCGAGCGGCAGGACCGCCTTGGCGAGTCGGTCGAATTTCTCGAGCGATGTCACCGTTTCGCGCATCGCTTTCGTAAGGCGGGTCATGAAAAGGTCCATGTTCGACATCGTCGGTGCTCCGTCAATTCGATAGGCGGTCCCCTTGTAATGCACTTCGTTCGTGTGGCACGCCGCACAGTTGAGGCCGAGCCAGTCTTCTTGCCCACCCGGTCGTTTTAGGTCTTTCACGAAACCGACGGGCAGGCCGTCCGGGTTGCAGTCGTTCTTTTTCTGGGGAAGGTAACGAAACGAATTCATGTTGTCATCGGCGCGGAACGGCAAGTTGTTACCGGGTTGTTCCAGTGCGAGGAACCACGAATACGGGATCAGCCGCGAACCTTGCGTGCGCGTGTAAAAGTCCATACTGTCTGCGGGCGTCCAGCCCTGATCGAGGTAGGTTACGCGCGTGACGGGCAGATCGATGATGTCGCTATCGAGCAATCGGGCATCGCGAATCGCGTCGGTGTAGTTGGCGAGATCGCACGCTGCGGGCGACGCTGTTAAGAATCGATTCAGGTGATATCCGCCGACGAGAACGATGGCAGCCATGCCGAAAATGAGCAGGTACTTATTCACGTTTCACTCCTGAAAATGGACTTGATTTAGACAAGATAACAAATTATCGCGAACCGAGTAGAAGTAATTCTAAAAGAACCTCGGAATGTTATTGCAATGCGTCAGCGAAAGCGGTATCACTTATAGTTACTGGCGAATTCGTGGAGCCGAGTTCCCGATCGATTTGTCAGTCACCTCAGATCCACTCTTTTTGAAGGGGTTATCGTGGCCAACTCGATCGAAGACCAACTAAGCGCCTTTGGCGTCGCTCAGGTTCTCGTGCTGCTCAAAACACCGAAAGCGACAGCGGCAGCGAGTGCGAAAATTCTGTCCGCCAGCCTTGCCGCCTCCGTGCCGGTCGTTGCGTCGAAAGTCCTTCGCCTGATCGCGGAAGATGTCGTTTCGCGGCTGTGTAAGCACTTCCAAACGAGCGAAACGAGTGCCGATACTGCACTGGCATCGGTCAAAACGAGAGGGAAAAAGGGCATCGGGGCGAAGTGGTTCAAAAAAGCGCAAGACGAAACGAACCCCACACCCGCGGCCCGCATTTATCCGAACTTGAGGATCATGCTCGGTACCGTCGACCGGGCGGGCCTCGACGCGCTCGTCAAAAGCAAGGACGTCGCAGACGTCATCGCTCCCCCCGTCATGAGCCTGATTCGACCCACCTCGGTTACCGCAGCCGAAGCCGCGGTCGACTTCACTTGGGGTATCAAGCAACTCAAAGCGGATAAATTGCACGCGCTCGGCATCACGGGCCGGGGCGTGATCGTCGGCCACCTCGATACGGGTCTCGATGGCACGCACCCCGCGCTTAAGAACGCGATCCATGCGTTTGCAGAGTTCGACGATCTCGGTTTCGAAGTCGTGCCCACGCCTGCGGCCTTCGACTCCGACGAGCACGGCACCCATACGGCCGGTACGATCGCCGGACGCACGATCGGTGGATGCGCCATCGGCGTTGCACCGGAGGCGAAACTCGCGAGTGCCATCGTCATCGAAGGGGGCAGCGTGATCGCCCGAATTCTCGCAGGAATGGACTGGGTCGTCGGTCAGCAGGCCCGCATACTCAGTATGTCGCTCGGCATCCGCGGATTCACGAGCGACTTCCTCAGCCTCACGCAAATTCTTCGCGCTCGCGGCGTCTTGCCCATTTTCGCCGTCGGAAACGAAGGCGCAGGCACCAGTCGATCGCCAGGCAATTACGCCGAAGCACTCAGCGTCGGTGCGATGGGCGAAGACAAAAAAGTGCCCGAATTCTCGTCGAGCCGCTTGTTCGTGCGTCCCAACGATCCGATCGTACCCGACCTCGTTGCCCCCGGCGTGGCTATCATTTCCGCGAGACCCGGCGGCGGCTACCAGGAAATGGATGGTACCTCCATGGCCACGCCACACATCGCGGGCCTCGCAGCGCTGCTCATGAGTGCGGAATCGACCAAGACGATCGACGACATCGAAAAGGCAATCTTCGACTCGTGTAAACCATTGGCCGGCGAGGCGGTCGAACGGCAAAATCGCGGAGTGCCCGATGCGGTAAAAGCCCTCGCTCTTCTGCGCGCCTAATGCGAGAAACCCGCAACGGCACGGCATCTGCTAGATTTGAAAGAGAATAGGGAGGAAAGCATCATGCCGAGTAAACCCATCGACCCACTCGAACCATGCGTTCAAGTGGTCGTTCAGCTCAAGCCGACCAAATCGACTGGCGAATTGCTATCGCCAGAGGAGTCGGCCGCGCTGGCCGATTGCGTACTCAAACGCGTAACGAGCGAAGTCGGTCGCCCAGCCAAACGAGTCAATGTTTTGCGAAACCTCGCAACGATCGTCGTCGAGGCGGACGGTGAGTTTCAAGCCTCGCTCGCACGACAACCGGAAGTGACTTCCGCCATGCCGAACAAATCGGCAGAGTCATTCCTGATACCGCCCGTTCGCAAACAAAAATGAGGTTCATCCGGGAAGTGCGTACTTCCCGCTGGCCAAAAGGTACGGATACTCACCTCTGCTGGTTATCCATCTGTCGCCGTTCCACCCTATGACAGTGACCTCCTGGGAAGTGCCAGATCCATCACACACCAACGCCCTCCAGGGGGATGCCAGCGTGAAAGGCTGGTGTATAGTGGACCCCGGAAACCGGACCGCGGGTAGAACTCCCTTGTGGGGGGTTTGGATCGCGGTCGTCAAAGGGGTGTGTGAATGAGCAAAAGCCCACGGGTGCATACGGCGGAGTTCAAGGCGCGGGTAGCGTTGGCGGCATGCAAGGGGGATCGCACGCTGAGCGAGATTGCGGCCCAGTACCAGGTGCATGTCAAGCTGGTACAGGGTTGGAAGAAGCAGATGCTCGAAGGAGCGGCGACGGTCTTTTCGAGGACTGACAAGCCGGTGTCATCGAAGGAGGCCGAAGCGAAGCAGACCGAGTTGTTCGAGCAGATCGGTCGGCTGAAGATGGAACTCGAGTGGTTGAAAAAAAAGTCGG
>Ga0335394_10007580_pt1 | contig 12247 bp, 10 predicted proteins | sample MAT03_FD_205741 | JGI IMG/M metagenome (GOLD analysis project Ga0335394, IMG submission 205741) | Freshwater microbial communities from Lake Fryxell liftoff mats and glacier meltwater in Antarctica - MAT-03 (spades assembly) (version 2) ... | reverse complement strand
TCCCGGGGCTCATGCGCGCACCGCCTTGAGCGCGTCGTCGAGCGACGCCGAATCGACGATCGGATGGCCGGTGAGCGCGCCGTCGATGCGTCGGGTCAGTCCGTTCAATACCTTGCCCGGCCCGCACTCGATGATCGTTCCAACGCCGCGCGCCGCCATGGCCCGAACGGTCTCCACCCAACGCACCGGACTGCGCGCCTGGCGGGACAAGGCATCGCGGATTGCATCCGGATCGGTCGGGCTCGCCACATCGACGTTGTTGATCACCGGAATCACCGGGGTGGCGACCGCCACAGTGCGCAGGAACGCCTGCAGACGCTCGGCTGCAGGCGCGAGCAATGTCGAGTGGAACGGCGCGCTGACCGCCAGCATCAGGGCACGCTTGGCCCCCGCAGCCTTCGCCTGCTCGCTGGCGCGTTCCACTGCTGCCCGGTGACCAGCGATCACTACTTGATTGGGGGCGTTGAAGTTCACTGCCTCCACCACCTCGCCTTGCGCGGCTGCGGCGCACACTGTGCGCACTGTGTCGTCGTCCAGTCCGAGAATCGCTGCCATGGCGCCAGTGCCGATCGGCACCGCCTCCTGCATCGCCTGCGCGCGAAAGCGCACTGTGCGCACCGCGTCCGGCAGTGCCAGCGCGCCTGCGGCAACCAGGGCGGCGTACTCGCCGAGGCTGTGGCCGGCAACGACCAGCGGCTTCGGTCCGCCGCAGGCAAGCCACTCCCGCCAGACTGCGACCCCTGCGGTCAGCATCACCGGCTGGGTGTTGACAGTGGCATCGAGTTCGCTTGCCGACCCGGCCTCGACCATGTCCCACAGGTTCTCGCCCAGCGCTGTCGATGCTTCATCGAAGGTCGCACGCACGCCCGGGCGGTCGGCAAAGCCGCGCATCATGCCGACTGATTGCGAGCCCTGTCCGGGGAACACCATCGAAAACTGCACTCGCACTGCGCTCATCCGCTGAGATCTTTCGTTCGCGTTGTCAATGCCGTCGGTGCCCGCGGTTTTACCACCGGATCAGCACCGCGCCCCAGGTGAAGCCGCCGCCCACGCCCTCCAGAAGGACATGCTGGCCGCTGCGGATGCGTCCATCGCGCACCGCCTCATCCAGGGCGAGTGGAATCGATGCCGCAGAAGTGTTGGCGTGACGATCGACGGTGACCACCACCCGCTCCATCGGCAGCCCGAGCTTCTTGGCAGTGGCCTCGATGATCCGGATGTTGGCCTGATGCGGAATCAGCCAGTCGATGTCCAGCGCAGTCAGTGCATTGGCATCGAGCGCCTCGTGCGCCACCTCGGCCAGAACCTTCACCGCAAAGCGGAACACGCTGTTGCCATCCATGTGGACATAGGGTGATCCCTCGATCCTGCCGCTGTCGATCCGGCCTGGCACCCCCAGGATGCCACTGTAGCGGCCGTCTGCATGCAGGTGCGAGGACACCACGCCAACGGCATCCGAGGCGCTCAGCACGACCGCGCCCGCCCCATCGCCGAACAGCACGCAGGTCGCCCGATCGCTCCAGTCGAGGATGCGCGAATACACCTCGGTGCCGACCACCAGGGCATGCCGGCAATGGCCGGCGCGCACTGCAAGATCCGCCGAGGCGAGGGCATAGACGAAACCGCTGCATACCGCCTGCAGGTCGTAGGCGGGGCAGCCGCTCACGCCCAGCTTGTGCTGCAGGATGCAGGCGGTGCTCGGAAACACCACGTCTGGTGTGGTGGTCGCCACGATGATCAGTCCGATGTCAGACGCTAAGATGCCCGCCGCGTCTATCGCCTTCAGCGAAGCTTTCAGGGCCAGGTCGCTGGCCAGTTCGCCATCCGCTGCGAAATGGCGCTGCCTTATGCCGGTGCGGGTGCGAATCCACTCATCCGACGTGTCCACCCGGGTGGCAAGTTCGTCGTTGGTGACGCAATGCTCCGGAAGGTAGCCGCCGGTGCCCGCGATCCGCGAAAACAGCGGACGGGACACACTCACGCCGCGCCCTGCTGCAGGTGGCCGACCCGCGCTTCGATGCGGTCGGCCAGACCCCTGCGCACCTCTTCAACCGCCCGGCGGATGGCAAAGCCGTAGGCGAAGACGTCGGCCGAGCCATGGCTCTTGACCACCACGCCCCTTAGCCCGAGCAGGCTCGCACCGTTGTAGCGACGATGGTCGACCGTGCGCTTGAACGCTCGCATCACCGGCAGCGCGCACAGCCCGGCGAGTCGGGTGAGCCAGGTACGCTCGACTTCGCGCCTGAGCACGCCGCCGAGCATCTGCGCCAGACCCTCCGAGCTCTTCAGCGCGACGTTGCCGACGAACCCATCGCAGACCACGACATCGACCGTGCCCTTGTAGATGTCGTCGCCTTCCACGTTGCCGTAGAAGTTCAGGCCGCTGGCACGCAGCAGTTCTGCAGCCTGCTTGACCGTATCGTTGCCCTTGATGTCCTCCACGCCGATGTTCAGCAAGCCGACGCTGGGGGATTCGATCTGCTCGAGCGCGCCCACGAGACTGGAGCCCATGATTCCGAACTGCAGCAGCTGCAACGGCGTGCAGTCGACGTTGGCACCCAGGTCGAGCATGTAGGTGCGACCGGTCATCGAGGGCAGGATGCCGCAGATCGCCGGGCGCTCGATATCCGGCAGGGTCTTCAGCACGAAGCGTGCGGTCGCCATCAACGCACCGGTGTTGCCGGCGCTGATGCAGGCGTGCGCATCGCCCGACTTGACCAGATTGATCGCGACCCGCATCGACGATTTCTTCTTGTTGCGCAGTGCCCCCGCGGGCGCCTCGTCCATGGTGACGACCTCCGGGGCATGCAGCACCCGCAGCCGGTCGCTTTCGGGTCGGCCGGCTGCGCTGAGCGCGGCGGCAATGGCGTCAGTCAGCCCGACAAGCACGATCGACAGCTCAGGGTCGCTGTCGATCGCCGCGATGGCTGCTGGCACCGTCACGCCGGGCCCGTGATCGCCACCCATGCAGTCGATTGCCACCACGACCCGGGGCATGATCAACCACCCGTCCCGCGCAGCCAGCGCCCGGGGCGGTGTCGGTCGACGTTCAAGCGCCTGTCCGACTGCAGAACGCAGGAACTGCTCAGTCCTTCTTGCCCGCAGCCACCTTCTTGCCGCGGTAATAGCCGGACGGGCTGATGTGATGGCGAAGATGAACTTCACCGGTCGTCGGCTCGACACCCAGCGGTGCCGGGCTGAGGAAGTCGTGAGCTCGGCGCATGTTGCGGCGGGAGGGCGATTTTTTGTTCTGCTGAACTGCCATGACGAAACCTCTTAGTTCTTAGTCTTTGCTGCCTTGTTCGGTGCCGCCGCGTTGCGACGACAATTGTTCCAGCACTGCGAACGGATGTACTGCGTTGGTTCCGGCCGTGCTGGCCGCGTTGGTGCCGCATGCCTGCATCGCGTCTTCATCGTGGCGCGGCGCAATCGGCCATTGCAGCAACAGTTCGTCTTCCACCAGAAGTTCCACGTCGAGTCCCTCGGACGCCGCAATGGCGTCGATGCCCTCTTCGTCTGCTGCGTCCAGATCAGCCTCGTCGCGCGCGAGGCGCACCCGATTGTTGATCTGCACCGTCCAGCGCATCGGACCAAGACAACGCAGACACCTGACCATCAGCCAGCCATCGACGTTGAGTTCCAGCGCTGGTTTGCCGTCCCACAATGTGCCACGCACCTCATAGCTGACCTCCCCCGCCATGTCGACCAGGTTGTCGTGCAGGCGGGTCAGTCGATCACCTTTGACCGTGCCGCGGCACTGTTTGCCGGCTCGGGCAAAGGCGATGCTGTCAATAACCGGGGTGTGCGACATAAACGTCGGATAATATTGCGCTTTCTGGCCGTTGTCAAAAACTGCGGCAATCCACAAAACTGCGGCAATCCACAAAACTGCGGCAATCGCCCCGGCTATTGCAGGAGCGCCATGCCTGAGCTCATCCTCGCCTCGACATCGTCCTACCGGCGCAGCCTGCTGCAGCGGCTCGGGCTGCCGTTCTCGGTCGCCGATCCCCAGGTCGACGAGACGCCGCAGGCGGGCGAGCGTCCGCTCGCTCTGGCCACCCGCCTTGCCAGCGCCAAGGCGCTACGGATCGCCAGCCAGCGCCCGGCTGCGGTGGTGATCGGCGCCGATCAGGTCGCCGATCTGGACGGCGAGCCGATCAACAAGCCGGGCAGCCATGAGCGCGCCGTGGCGCAGTTACGCATGCTGAGCGGCCGAACTGCGGTTTTTCACAGCGCTTTCTGCCTCGCCCGGGTCGGTTCCGGCCAGACCGTGGTCGAAGTGGTCAGCACCGAAGTCTGCTACCGCCGGCTGGACGATGCGACGATCGAGCGCTACCTGCGGATCGAACAACCCTATGACTGCGCTGGCAGCGCAAAGGCCGAGGGCCTGGGCATCGCGTTGGTCGAATCGATCCGCTGTGACGACCCGACCGCGCTGATCGGCCTGCCACTGATCGCGCTCAGCCGGTTGCTGCCTGACTTCGGTCTTTCAGTACCGTGAAAGTTCCGTGAGCCGGCGATCGCCCCCCGTTCAGCGCAAGGTGCCGGGCCGCCCGCCGGTGGCCAGCGTCCAGAACGCCTCGGCTGAGGCGGCCCCGAAGCGCTTGGCAACCCGCTCCGCGAGGTTTTCGCGCGCGGTGTAGTCGACGATGGTCTCCGCCTTGATCACCTCGCGCGCCACATACTCGACGCTGCCCAGGGCGTCGGCCAGCCCCAGTTCGATGCTTTTCTCCCCGGTCCAGATCAGACCACTGAAGATTTCAGGCCCGAGCTTGAGGCGGTCGCCGCGCCCCTTTTTCACCACCTCGATGAACTGCTGGTGGATGTTGGTCAGCATCGACTGGGCATACTCGCGCTGCTTGGGCTGCATCGGTGAAAACGGATCCATGAACCCCTTGTTGTCGCCGGCAGTCAGCAGCCGGCGCTCGACGCCAAGCTTGTCCAGCACGCCGGTAAAGCCAAAGCCGTCCATGAGCACACCGATCGAGCCGATCAGGCTGGCGCTGTTGACATAGATCTTGTCGGCGGCCACGGCGACGTAATAGCCGCCCGAGGCACAGATGTCCTCGACCACCGCATAGAGCGGGATGTTCGGGTACAACGCGCGCAGTCGGCGGATTTCATCGTTGATCTGGCCGGCCTGCACCGGGCTGCCACCCGGACTGTTGATCCGAAGCACCACGCCCGCCGTGTTGGTATCCTTGAACGCTGCCTGCAGCCCGGCCATGATCTGGTCAGCAGAGGCGGCGCTGTCCGAAGAAATCACCCCGTTGACCTGCACCAGCGCCGTGTGCCTGCCCGCAACCATCTCGCGGGCGCCGAACCAACCCGCGGCGATGAACAGAATGAGGAACAGGTAGACGAAGGTCAGAGACTTGAAGAAGATGCCCCAGTAGCGGCTGCGTCGCTGCTCCTGCAGTGCCGAGGTGGCGAGCTTCTCGAGCACCTTACGTTCCCAGTTCTCGCCACCGCCTTCGCTTCCACTCATGTCTGTTTCCTTTTCGTGTCGTACCGGCGCGGGCGTCCCAGCCTGCCGCCGTGTTGGCCGCTGAACCGTGCAAGTTCAACGCTGCCATGATGCGCCAGACGATCAGCGTGATGCGTTCCTGACCGGCAGTCCAGGGTGTCAGCCCCGATCAGCTCAGGCGTTGGTCGCCAGCCATCGGTGCAACTCGTCGAAGCGGTCGACGCAGGCCATGGGACTGGCGGCCACCAGCCCGGCCCTCGGATGCGCCCCATAGGTCACCGCCACCGATGCCACGCCTGCTGCACGCGCCATGTCCAGGTCATGCGTGGTGTCGCCGATCATCAGGCTGCGCGAAGGTCCGACACCGAGCTCGTCGAACAATTGATGAAGCATCATCGGGTCCGGCTTGGAGGCAGACTCGTCGGCACACCGGGTCGCGTCGAAGCAGTCGGTGACACCGAGGTTGGTCATCGCCCGATCCAGCCCGCGCCTCGTCTTGCCAGTCGCCACGGCGAGCCGGAAGCCCTCCGCCCGCAACTGCAGCAGCGCGTCGCGGGCACCACCGAATAACGGCACCTGCGCATCACCGGCAAAGTAATGCGTGCGGTAGCAGTCGGCGAGGCGACGGTAGTCCGATACCGGCAGCTCAGGCACCAGATGCGCCAGCGCGTCCTCCAGGCCCAGTCCGATCACGTAGCGCGCCCGCGCCTCTGTCGGCACCGCGACCCCGATGTCGGCACAGGCCTGCTGTATGCAGCGGGCGATCAGCCCGGCCGAATCGGCGAGGGTGCCGTCCCAGTCGAACACCAGGAGCTCAAACTGTTTGGGCATGCACAGCTCCGGCTGCGCGCAGTGCACGCTGTTCCTCGGAACGCGCATCGAGCTGCGCGATGAAGCTATCGAAATCAGGGGGCAATGGCGCTTCCATCTGGATGATCTGGCCGGTTTCGGGGTGGGCGAACTCAAGGCTGAATGCATGCAACATGAGGCGCCGGATGCCAAGGCGCTTGAGCGGCTTGTCGCGCTCCGGATCCCCGTACTTGTCGTCGCCCAGGATCGGATTGCCGACATGCGCCAGATGGACCCGGATCTGATGGGTGCGCCCAGTCAGCAGATGGGCATCGAGCAGGCTGAATGCTTTCCAGGTGGCCAGCGGCGTGAACACCGTGGTCGCGGTGACGCCGGACTCGTCCACCCGCATCCGCTTCTCGGCCGGGGCAACCATCGTCTGTTGCAGGCGGGCATCGACCGTTCGCTTGCCCTTGCGCCAGGTGCCGTGCGCCAGCACCCGGTAGTGTTTGGTGACCCGGCCTTCGCGCAGATCGGCATGCAGGCGGATGAGCGCGCTGCGTTTTTTAGCCAGCAACAGTAGCCCGGAGGTGTCGCGATCGATCCGGTGCACCAGTTCCAGGAACCTGGCCTCTGGCCGTTCCGCCCGTAACTGCTCGATCACACCGCGCGCCACCCCGCTGCCGCCATGCACCGCCCAGCCGGACGGCTTGTCGAGCACCACTATCCAGTCGTCCTCGAACTGCACATGGCGCGCGAGCAGGGAAGGCTCGTGCGAATCGACCGCTGCGGTGCTGTCTGACGCCGCCCCCAGCCGTACCGGCGGGATGCGCACCTTGTCGTCCACCACCAACCGGCGCTCCGGCTGAGCACGCTGCCCGTTGACCCGTACCTCGCCGCGCCGCAGCAGCCGATAGACATGGCTCTTCGGCACGCCCTTCAGCACCTTCAGGAGAAAGTTGTCGAGTCGCTGGTTAACGCTTGTTTCATCGACGATTTCCATCCTCACGGCGACTTTGCTTGTAGCATCCATATTGCCTATACTGCGCCGCAAGGGGTGGCGCTCGCAAGCCGCCCCGGGGGAAAGCAGAATTGGCGGCGAAGTTGGCAACGAAGTTGGCGGCGATGTGGGCAGCGATGTGGGCAGATTCGGCGCCCGACTCGCTGGCTGATCAAGCCTTTAGGCGCAATCATGGCGCTGGACAACCTTCCAGCCGAAGTGGTACACCCGATCCTGTCACCCAATTGATTCACAGGTTACCTTCGCTCACCTAGGCAAGCAGCGATGTTACTCGATCAAGTGCGTAACTCCGCAGGGCGTCGCAGAGTCGTTTTCGGCAGTGCGCCACCGCGGCATGCAGACGCAGAAACCGAGCTGGTCCGTTAGATGTCTTTCCTGTGCTTCCGGCCGTTGAATCAGGCACTAGTGCAGTCGACTGCTGGTCGACCGATGGCGCCGCAACATCCGTCTGAAGACTGTCCCCGACAGAAGGTGCAAGACCCTCACCACTGACCTGACGCGTGCGCGACCTGACTGAACGGTCGCCCCTGCGCTCTCGGCTTCGCGCGACCCCGTGCTTGATCGCGGGAGTCTGAAACAAATGAAACGCATGTTGTTTAATGCGACGCAGGCAGAAGAACTGCGCGTCGCAATCGTCGATGGCCAGAAGCTCGTCGATCTCGATATCGAAACCGCAGGAAAAGAACAGCGCAAAAGTAACATCTACAAAGGCACCATCACCCGGGTCGAGCCCAGCCTCGAGGCGGCGTTCATTGACTATGGCGCCGACCGGCATGGTTTCCTGCCATTCAAGGAAGTTGCGCGTTCCAATTTCCGGCAGGGCGCTGAGACCGATCCGAGCCGCGCGACCATCAAGGATGCGCTGCGCGAGGGGCAGGAGATCATCGTCCAGGTCGACAAGGACGAGCGCGGCACCAAGGGCGCGGCGCTGACGACCTACATCAGTCTGGCCGGGCGCTACATCGTCCTGATGCCGAACAACCCGCGCGGCGGTGGCGTATCGCGCCGGATCGAGGGAGAAGACCGCAACGAGCTGCGCGACCTGGTTTCGCAGTTGGACGTCCAGTCCGGGATGAGCGTCATCGCCCGCACAGCGGGCATCGGGCGCACCCTGGATGAAATGCAGTGGGATCTCGCGTACCTGATGAAGCTGTGGGAGGCGATCGAGTCGGCAGCCAAGCGCGAGTCGGCGCCCTCGCTGATCTATCTCGAGAGCAGCCTGGTCATCCGGGCGATCCGCGACTATTTCAGCCAGGACATCGGCGAGATTCTGATCGACACGCCAGACATCTACGATCAGGCGCGCTCTTTCATGGCCGCGGTCATGCCAGCCAACCTGCCCCTGATCAAGCACTACCGGGATGATGTGCCGCTGTTCTCGCGCTTCCAGATCGAGCATCAGATCGAGAGCGCCTACTCCCGGCAGGTCACACTGCCCTCCGGCGGGGCGATCGTCATCGACCACACCGAAGCGCTGGTGTCGGTCGACGTCAACTCGGGTCGGGCCACGCGCGGTGGGGACATCGAGACGACCGCGTTCAACACGAACTGCGAAGCGGCGGACGAAACTGCCCGCCAGCTTCGGCTGCGTGACCTCGGTGGCCTGATCGTCATCGACTTCATCGACATGGAGAACGCGCGCAATCAGCGCGAGGTCGAGACCCGCCTGCGCGACGCCCTGCATGTGGACCGCGCCCGGGTGCAGATGGGCAAGATATCGCGCTTCGGGCTGATGGAGCTGTCGCGCCAGCGGCTGCGTCCTTCCCTGGGTGAGTCTGCCCACATTCCCTGCCCGCGCTGCGCCGGAACCGGCTTCGTGCGCGGCATCGAGTCGACCGCGCTGCACATTCTGCGCATCCTGCAGGAAGAGGCGATGAAGGAGAACACTGGCGCGGTGCATGTACAGGTGCCGATCGATGTCGCAACCTTTCTCCTGAACGAGAAGCGCCAGGACATCCAGAGCATCGAGCTGCGCCAGAAGGTGAACGTGGTGCTGGTGCCCAACCTGCACCTGGAAACGCCGAACTACACGGTGACGCGCCTTCGTCATGACGAGCTCAATGCATCCGAGCCGCCAGCCGCCAGCTATCAGCTGGTCGCAGCCCCGGAAGCAGCCGAGACCTTGCCAGGCATGCCGGCGGAAAGACCCCAGCGGCCGCAGGCGGCAGTGCAGGGTATCAACCCAGAGGCGCCCCCGCCCCCGGTGCAGGTCGCTGCACCAGTCATCCCGCCAACGCCAGTCGCGCCGGCACCGCGATCGTTGTTCGACAAAATGTTCGGTTGGCTGAGTGGCAAGCCGGCCGACGCCGTGGTTGCGACGCAGGTCGACGAAGCGCCGGCCAAGCCTGCTGCGCGCAGCAATGGCGACTCGACCCGGCGCAGCCGCAGCGACAGCGAGCGGCGCCGTGGTGGCCGTGGCGAACGCGGCGAGCGTGGCGGCGAACCGCGCCGAGAGGGCCGCGCCGAGAATCGAACAGAGGGTCGTGCAGACACTGCAGAACCCAGGCGCGAGGGTGGACGAGACGCGCATCGCGAGCCCCGGGCCGACCGACCAGCGCGCGGCGAACGGCGTAACGGCAGCGCCCGCGAGTCACTGCCGCGCGAGGAGGCCAACGGCCAGTCGCCGGAAGCGCCGCGCTCGGAAGTACGCTCCGAAGTACGACGTGAGGGCCGCGGCGAAGGGCGTCCACCGCGTGAGCGGCCAGCGGCGGCTGATGCTCCGGCCGATGCCGAAATCCGGTTGGTCGATGGCGAGCCGGTGTTGACTGAGGCAAACGGCGAAGCTCGTGAGCCCCGTGAGGGCCGTGGTCGTCGGCGCCGTGGTCGACGGGGCGGTGGCGGTGGCGAGCGCTCCAATGAAGGGGACACCGCGACTGTTGAAGGGTCCTTCGAGTCGGACCCTGAAGCTGCCCAACCCGCCGCCCTGACCGGCGAACAGGTTGCTGAGCCCGCGGTTGCCACGGCGTCCACGGCCACTGCGGCTACTGCGGCTACTGCGGCTACTGCCGCTACTGCCGCTTTCGGCCCCGCGGTAACACCGGCTTCAGCATCGGTCATGACGACTGCCGTCCTGCCCGCTCGGGCTGCCATGCCGGCGGAAGAAGCCCCAGGCACACCGGCGCCGTCTGCGGCCCTGGCCGTCCCGGTAGTCGCGCCGGTGGCGCCAGTGCCGATGCCAGTGGCTGCGCCCGTGCCGGCGCCAGTGGCTGCGATACCGGAGCCTTTGCAAGCGCTGCCAGTGACCAGCGATCTATTCCAGCAGACGTCACCGAAGCCGGCAGTGCCTGCCCAGGTCTCAGTGCCGCCGTTGGCCCCGGTCCCTCCGCGCCAGGAGACACCTGCACCTGCACCTGCAACCGCATATTCACCGGCACCGGCACCGGCCCCGATCAGTCTGCCATCAGAGCTGGTGATGATCGAGACCCGGTCTGGAACCACTGCAACGACCCCGGCTCAGGTGACGCCGCCCCCGCGTCGCGAACCCCGCGCACGTCCGGTGGTGCCGGCAGCGATCGCCGAGAGTGCGACGCTGCAGCAGGTCGAAACGCGCAACAAGTAGACCGTGCAGCCACGCAAGCGGCTCCGCGCGATCGGACCGCTTGCGATGGCGGGCTGCCGCCTCGCCCAGCGCGGCGAATCAGTCCGGGAATCAGGCCGAGAATCAGTCCGGTGGTAGCACCGGCGGACCGCCGCGACCGAACAGCAGCTGCTTCAGAACGTTCAAGCGGTCGCGTGCCTGGGCCGCTTTCTCGAACTCGAGATTGCGCGCGCGCTCCATCATCTCTTTCTCCACCCGTTTCAGTTCGCGGGTCAGCTCCTTGTCGCTCATCACCTCGTAGCCGGCGTCGTCCTGGGCGGCCTTGAGTTGCAGGTGCGCCTGTTCTGTGTCGTACACGCCGTCGATCAGGTCACGGATCTGCTTTTGCACGCCGCGCGGCGTGATGCCCTCGGCGATGTTGTGTGCCTCCTGCCGGGCCCGCCGCCGGTTGGTCTCGCCGATGGCGAGCTTCATCGATTCGGTGATCCGGTCGGCATAGAGGATCGCCCGCCCGTTGATATGGCGGGCCGCCCGGCCGATGGTCTGGATCAGCGAGCGCTCGGAGCGCAGAAAGCCCTCCTTGTCCGCATCCAGGATCGCCACCAGCGACACCTCGGGCAGGTCCAGCCCCTCGCGCAAGAGGTTGATGCCGATCAGCACATCGAACTGACCCAGGCGCAGATCGCGGATGATCTCGACCCGCTCGACCGTATCGATATCCGAATGCAGGTAGCGCACCGCGAGGCCCTGCTCGCTCAGATACTCGGTCAGGTCTTCGGCCATCCGCTTGGTGAGCGTGGTGACCAGCACCCGTTCGTTCTTCGCGATACGCAGCTTCGCCTCGGACAGCAGGTCGTCGACCTGGGTCGTCGCCGGGCGCACCTCGATCTGCGGATCGACCAGCCCGGTCGGACGCACCACCTGCTCCACCACCTGCCCGGCATGCTCGCGCTCATAGGTCGACGGCGTCGCCGACACGAAGATCGTCTGCGGCATCAACTGCTCGAACTCCTCGAACTTCAGTGGCCGGTTGTCCAGCGCAGACGGCAGCCGGAAGCCGTACCCGACCAGGTTCTCCTTGCGTGCCCGGTCGCCCTTGTACATCCCGCCCACCTGGGGAATGCTCACGTGGCTCTCGTCGATGATCAACAGCGCCTCCTGCGGCAGATAGTCGATCAGCGTCGGCGGCGGCTCGCCAGGCGCCCGCCCGGACAGGTGGCGCGAGTAGTTCTCGATGCCCTTGCAGAAGCCCATTTCGTTGAGCATCTCCAGATCGAAGCGGGTGCGCTGTTCGATACGCTGCGCCTCGATCAGCTTGCCGGTGCTGGCGTAGTGATTGATCCGCTCGGCAAGCTCCAGCTTGATCGCCTCGATCGCCCGCTGCGTGGTGCTGCGCGGGGTCACATAGTGGCTGGACGGGTATACGGTGTAG
>Ga0335394_10007577_pt1 | contig 12249 bp, 9 predicted proteins | sample MAT03_FD_205741 | JGI IMG/M metagenome (GOLD analysis project Ga0335394, IMG submission 205741) | Freshwater microbial communities from Lake Fryxell liftoff mats and glacier meltwater in Antarctica - MAT-03 (spades assembly) (version 2) ... | reverse complement strand
ATCGAGGTGGTCGATGACAGCACGGTGAAGCTGACCTTGAAAGCGCCGGACGCGGCTCAGTTGCATCGCCTGTTCCATCCGGCCGCCGCCATCATGAGCGAGAAAGCCATGGACGAGTTTGGCCCAGAAGTGGGTCTGAATGCCGTGGGCGCAGGGCCGTTCAAGCTGGAGCGGTTTGTGCCAGGGCAGGAAGCCTTGCTGGTGGCTTACGATGAGTACTGGCAGGGCCGGCCCAAGCTAGACAAAGTGATCGTGCGTGGCTATCCCGATGAGGCGGCCATGATTGCGGCCATCGAATCCGGCGAGGTGAACTTTGCCGCATATCCGCCATCCAGCGCCATCGAGCGGTTCCAACAGGACCCCAAGCTGGTGGTGAAGAAAGGTCCGCCGTTGGTGAACCTGTTCCTGGGCCTGAACCAGCAGGAGAAGCCGCTGGACAATATTAATGTGCGCCGTGCGATTAATTACGGCATCAATCGCCAGAGCCTGATCGACGGTGCGCTGTATGGCCTGGGTGTGCTGCCGGCCTCATTCGTGGGGCCGGCCGAGTTTGGTTACGACAATGCCGGTCTGAAAGTCTCGGTGTATGACCCGGAGAAGGCCAAGGCCGATCTGGTCGCCAGCGGGTTGCCCGAGCCGGTTGAGATCACTCTGCGCTACGAGAACAACCGCTTCTGGCCGCAGATGGCCGAGTTGATCAAGTCTGACCTGGATGCGGTGGGCTTCAATGTCGTGCTCGATAAACTGGACGGCGGCGCATCGGCTGGCAAAGGTCCCAGCGAGCTCAACATGAACCAGCGCAGCCTGTGGGTACCTGACCCTGACAACAAGGTGCGGCTGTTGCACAGTTCGCAGGGTTCATCGCAGACCGAAACGGGTGTGGCGATGGGGCCGTTGAAGGAAAAGTATGACATGTTGCTGGATGAGGGCCGTGGCGAGAGCGACCCTGAGAAGCGCAAGGCCATCTACAAGGAGATTCAGGATTTGATTCTGGAAGACCTGCCGTATGTGATGCTGGCCTATTATGAGAAGCCGTATGTGGTGGCCAAGAACGTGATTGTGCCGGATAACGCGGTGAACACCGAGCGCATCTTCCTGCGCGGCGTGGACATTCAGTAGGTTAAAACGCTAAAGTCTGGAGTCTTGACTGAAGACTCCAGACTTTAGACTTTATGATCTCCAATCTGACAGACCCAGGGCCACCGGTTTTCGGCAGCGAAACCACCAGCCCACACAAGTGAGATGGCAATACCTACGGCACAAGTTCGGATGCCTCCGGGCATGAGCACACCACTGGCCTCAAACGTGGTTGGTGCTCGCCTGGTGCGGCAGTATCTGAGGTTCACGCGCCGGTTCAAGGCCGCCACGGCCGGGACGCTCTTCTTGCTGGCCATGGTGCTAAGCTCGATCTTGGCACCCGTGCTGACGTCGTATAGCCCCACCAAACCCAACGTGCCGGAGCGCTTCAAATCACCCAGTCTGCAGCATTTGCTGGGCACGGACGATCTGGGGCGTGATTTGACCGCGCGCATTCTGTATGGGGCGCGGCCCACGTTGACGGCCGGCGCGTTGTCAGTGTTGCTGGCCTTGCTGGCCGGCAGCGCCATCGGCATCATTGCCGGCTATCGCGGCGGCTGGCTCGACAACATCTTGATGCGGTTGATGGACATCATGCTGAGCTTCCCGGCCATCCTGCTGGCGATCCTGATCGTGACCTCACTGAGGCCGAGCCTGTTGAATTTGATCGTGGCCATCTCGTTCTCGCTGGTGCCGTCGTTTGCGCGGCTCACCCGCTCGGTGGTGCTGGTGATCATGCAGCAGGAGCACATCACGGCCGCCCGGGCCATCGGTTCGTCGGACACGCAGATTATTTTCAACCATGTGATTCCCAACACGGTGCCGTTGATTTTTGTACAGGCCACCGCCTCGCTGGCTGTGGCGATCAGCACTGCCGCGGCACTGAATTATCTGGGCCTTGGCATCGAGCCGCCCCAGGCCGATTGGGGCTTGATGGTGAGTGAGGGCCAGAAGCACGTATTTGGCGCGGCGTATATCCCATTGATTCCCGGCGCATTTATTACCGTGACCGTGCTCTCGCTGAATTTCATCGGCGATGCGCTGCGCGATCATCTGGATCCGGTATTGCGCCGGTAAAGCGTGAATGTGCCACATGAGATGCGACGCTGAGAGGATGACAGGATTGGGAGGACCCCCCCTCATCCTGATCCTGTCATCCTCTCAGCGCCGCATTGATTTTTTAGGCCTTCTGCTCATGAACAAGAAATTTTCGCAACATGATTTGGCAATCGACCTTGAAGCTGTCCCTGATGCAGAACCCACCCCCAACCCCTCCCTGGAAGGGAGGGGAGTGTGATCCCCCTCCCCATGATGAGGTAACGCAAAGACTTTCCTTGACAGATTTTTAGCACATCAGGTCTGCACGTATTGAAATGCGATATATCACTTCTCGTCTTTTGTGGCTGCCGATCGTGTTGTGGGCCGTGGCCACGCTTACCTTTGTAGTGTTGCGGCTGGTGCCTGGCACGCTGATGGATTCCCTCACCATGCTCAATCTCAGCACCGAGCAAATTGCCAAATTCAAATCGCAGTGGGACCTCGACAAGCCCATGATCCAGCAATACGGCATTTTCATCACCGATCTGGCACGTGGCGATTTTGGCATCTCCATGAGCAGTGCGGTGCCGATCTCGCGGCTGCTCTACGAGCGCATTCCGCCGACCATCGAGCTGGCGGTCACGGCCATGGTCTTCAGCGCCATCATCGGTGTGAGCGCGGGCGTGATCAGTTCGACCACGCGCAATCGAGCTGTCGATTTCTTTGTGCGCTCGGGCGCGCTGTTGGGTATGTCGGTGCCATGGTTTTGGATCGCAATCGTGCTCATCGTGGTGTTTGCGGTGCGGCTGGGATGGACGCCGGTGAGCGGCCGCATCGACAGCGGCATCGATTACGAGCGCATCACCAACTTCATGCTCATCGATTGCCTGATGACGGGTAACTGGAAAGCACTGCTAAGCTGGCTGCATCACCTGATTTTGCCGGCCTCAGCCATCGCCCTCACCTCGGCCGGCTTCATCGCCCGACTTACCCGCGCCGCCATGCTCGAAGTGCTGAGCAAGGACTATGTGCGCGCTGCGCGGGCCAAAGGTTTGCTGGAGCGTGTTGTCATCACCCGCCACGCCTTTCGGAATGCCCTGCTGCCCGTGCTCACATTCCTGGGCCTGCAATTCGGCGCGTTACTGGGCGGCGCTGTCATCACCGAGATGGTGTTCTCGTGGCCGGGCATGGGGCGGCTCCTCCTTGATGGCATCGTCCGGCGCGACTACCCGGTGGTGCAGGCCTCTGTCATCGTGGTCGCGTCGATCTATGTGCTGGTCAATCTGGCGGTGGACCTGCTATACCACCTGGTCGATCCGCGGCTGCGGCGCGCCTAACCCCCATGCGTTTTGCGTGTTTGACGGGTGCCGCGCCGGGGGCTGATCTACAGGCGCAGTGCGCGGCCATTGCCGATGCGGGTTGTGCCGGCGTCGAGACGATTGTGTTTCCGCATACGCAACTGGAGCAATGGCAGCTCGAATTTCGCACCGCCACTGCCAACGTCCACCTTCAACCGGTCACAGTCATTCTCGGTGGGCTGGCCCTGTTCGCAGGAAATCAATCGGCCTACGTGCGCGAAGCCATGCAGGCGATTGCCGAGGTGAATGCGGCTGTGCTGCTGACGCCGGAATATCAATCGCAAAATCCACTGCCGCTGTTTCCGCCTCATCCCCGGCCACCTGTTGAAGAACAAGCGCGGGTTGATAGAGCCCTAGATGAGGTCAGCATCCATGCGACACAGTTCAACGCGCGTGTGTTTCTGGAGCCGATCACCCAATTTGAGAGCCGTTTCTGGCGCGATGTGGACACGGTACGGCGCGTGTGCGAGCGGTTGAATAACCCGCTGGTGCAAGTCGTGCTCGACTTCCACAACATGAACATCACCGAAGCCGATATGAACCAGAGTATTGACATGGCCGGCCCGCACATCGGCCACGTGCATCTGGCCGACAACAACCGGCGCCTGCCCGGCTACGGTCACATCGCCTTTGCCGATGGCCTGCGCACTTTGCGAGAGGTTGGCTACACCGGCTGGTTTAGTTTCGAGTGCGCGATTTCTCATAACTATTTTTCTGGCGAGCTTCGCCGCTGCATGGCCTGGCTGGAAGGTTTGCACTAACCCATGAACAGATTTAATCCGCTGCAACCGGATGTGTTGCAGAACCCATACCCGCACTATGCGTGGTATCGTGAGCACGAGCCGGTGCATTGGGGCATGCCTGGGGACCCTGGCACTCCCGGCACGTGGTACCTGTTTCTCCACAAAGATGTGGCCCCGGCTCTGAAAGACCCCCGCCTGGGCCGCGAGATTCGCGCTGTGTTGCAGCGCGAGAAGCCCGAAGCGGTGCAGCCGATTGTGCCCGAGTTTGTGCCGCTACAACAGATGATGGATCGCTGGATGTTCCTGCGCGATCCGCCCACGCACACGCGATTGCGCGGCCTGGTCAACAAGGCCTTTGTGCCGCGCGTGGTGGAGCCTCTGTTTCCCAGCATTGTTGCCGGCGCGGATCAGTTGATTGATGCCGTCATCGACTCTGGTCACATGGATCTCATCGCCGACTTTGCCAAACTGTTGCCGGTGTTTGCGATTGCCGAGTTGTTGGGTGTGCCGGCCGAGGATCACCAGTTGTTTTTGCCGTGGTCGAACGCGTTGGCCACCACGATTGAATTCAAGCAAACCGACGAGGTGCGCCGCAACGGCACGCAAGCCATGAACGCGATGATGGCCTACCTGCGTGATTTGATCGCCGAGCGGCGCAAACAGCCCCGCGAGGATCTGGTGACGGGGTTGATTCGCGCCGAGGATGGCGGCCACGCGCTCAGTGAGGATGAAGTGCTGGCGACGATTACGCTGCTGCTCTCGGCCGGCAACGACCCCACCCAGCACATGATCGGCAATGCCGTCCTGACGCTGCTTCAACACCCGCAACAACTGGAATTGCTGATCAGTCAGTTTGAGTTATTGGACTCGGCCAATGACGAGCTGTTGCGTTTTGACAGTTCGGTGCAAGCCACCTTTCGCTATGCGTTGGAGGATGTCGAGATTGGCGGTAAGCAGATTCGCATGGGCGATCACGTCGCGCTGGTGTTCGGCTCGGCCCTGCGCGACCCAGCCTATTGCGCGCAGCCAGACGAGCTGAATTTGACGCGCACCAACAACCGCCTGCCATTTGGATTCGGCCCGCACTTTTGCCTGGGCATGCCGCTGGCCCGTCCGATGGGTCGAATTGCGTTGGAGCGGCTGTTGCGCCGTTTGCCCCATCTCAAATTGCAGATCCCGCCCAACGAGGTTGCCTGGGAAGAGCGGGTGGCCGTGCGCGGCGTTATGACCTTGCCGGTGTCGTTTGGTTTGAATTAACCCAATGTGAATCGCAATTGGGTTTGGTTTAAGAGACCCCCGACCCCTAAAGGGGAGTCGCTGACTTACTCAACGACTCCCCTTTAGGGGTCGGGGGTCTCTGAATTGAAACAGAAGTCAACAAACCAAGTTGGCAAATTTATTGATCAGTTGATTTGAAAATCATGGCTAGCCTGAAAAACAAAGTCACCATCATCACTGGCGCAGCGCGTGGCATCGGCCGCGCAACGGCGCTTCGTTTCGCTCAAGAGGGTTCGCACCTGGCCCTGTCCGACATGAATCTGGAGGGTGTGCAGGAAACGGCGGCGCTGTGCCGCGACCTTGGCGTGAAGGCCGTAGCGACTCGAACCGATGTCACCAACACGGCCGATGTAGCCGCAATGGTCGATCACGCGGTGGCAGAGTTGGGCACGATCGACGCCGTATTCAACAATGCCGGTGTGTTCTACAACGCCGGCGCGATTGGCATTCATGACATGAGCGATGAGCAATGGGATTTGATGATCTCGATTTGTCTGACGGGCGTGTTCAAGGTCAGCCGCGCTGTGCTGGCCTATTGGGTGAGCGCGGGCAAAGCCGGCTCGATTGTGAACTCAGCCTCGATCAGCGCCGCGATTGCGTTCACCCGCTCGGCCCACTACTGCGCGGCCAAGGCGGGCGTGGCCTCCTTCACCCGTTGCACCGCCCTTGAATACGGCCCTAAAGGCATTCGCTGCAACTCCATCGCACCTGGCATCATCCAGACCGACATGACCAAGCCGGCCTTGAGCAACGCCGACACCGTGGCCGATTGGATGCGCCGTATTCCGCTCAAGAAGCTGGGTCAACCTGAGGATGTGGCCGCCGTGGTGGCCTGGCTTGCGTCTGACGACTCGCGCTATGTCACTGGCGACATGATCACCATCGATGGTGGCTGGATGCTGGAGTAGATCGAAGAGATGAGACGACGGACGGAGGACGACAGACGACAACCACACCGGTCGTCTGTCGTCCTCCGTCCGTCGTCTCATCCAAATAACGCTATGAACCTATTCACGGCCGCCATGCGGCAAAACCCGTATCCCTTCTATCGCTGGCTCCGTGAAGCGCACCCCATTTACTTCGATGCCGAGCACGGCTTCTGGCTGGTCTCGCGCTATGCCGATGTGCTGGCGGCCTTTCGCGACCCGCGTTTGCTCTCTGGTCGCGGTGATTCGCTGGAGAAGTTGAAAGAGGCGGGTGATGAGGACCTGTCGATGGTCTACAACGCTGTGGCCGACATGGTGCTGTTTGCCGATCCGCCCAAACACACCCGCCTGCGCAACCTGATGCAAAAGGCGTTTACCCCCAAATCGCTCGAAGTCATGCACGCATCGGTGCAGCGCATTACCGACGAGTTGATTGATGCGGTGCGGCCCACCGGCCAGATCGATCTGGTCAACGACTTTGCGATGAAGCTGCCGATGTTTGTGATCAGCGAGTTGTTGGGGGTGAAGCGCGAGCATCGTGAGCAGTTCCAGCAGTGGACCGAGGCCTTCAACACCTTCACCGGCAAGGTGAACACGAGCGCGGAGGAAAACGATCGAACCGTGCGCGGCATGAAAGCGATGTTTGCCTATTTCCGCGAACGGATTGTCGAACTGCGCGCGCGGCCGACGCAGGGCTTGTTATCGGATCTGGTGCAGGCCGAGATGCAGGGCGACCGGTTGACGCCGGACGAGTTACTAGCGAATTGCGTGTTGTTGCTATCGGCCGGCTTCGATACCACGGCGAATCTCATCGGCAACGGCGGGCTCGCGCTCATGCAGAATCCGGCACAGATGCAGCGGCTTCTGGCCGATCCAGGCCTCATGACCGGCGCGGTGGAGGAGTTGACCCGCTACGACAGCTCGGTGCAGTTCACGGGCCGGATGGTGAAGCAGGATTTTGAGTGGCACGGCCAAAACCTGCATGCGGGCGATTTTGTCATGCTGCTGACCGGCTCAGCCAATCGAGACGAGCTGCAATTTGCCGAGCCGGATGTGCTGGATGTGGCTCGCAAAGACAATAAGCATATTGGCTTCGGCTATGGCATTCACTTTTGCCTCGGCGCGCCGCTGGCCCGGATCGAGGCCAAAATCGCGTTTGGCACACTGCTGAAGCGCCTGCCCAATCTGAATTTGACGACGGATCAACTGGAATGGCGCGACAACTTTTCAGTGCGCGGGGTTTTGTCCTTGCCGCTGGCGTTTGATATATCAAGTGATTAGTGGTTAGTCGTGTGTCAACGCAAAAACTCTACGTATCCACGTCATTCCCGCCTACGCGGGAATGACGGCTTGGAGTAATCGTTTCCATCAAGTCTCAGGTTCGCCCTTGGACTAATCTAAAGTCTTTGCTCTGACAGACTGTTAGTCGTTAGTTGTTGGTTAATGCTTTACAAGCAGCGACTCATCACTAAAAACTAACGACTAATCACTAACAACTTCCCTAATCTCTATGAACAGCAAAGTCATCTTCATCACCGGCGCTGGCTCCGGCATCGGCAAAGCCTGTGCATTGGCATTGGCCGCGCAAGGTGGGCTGGTCGCTGTTACTGGCCGCACGGCGAGCAAGTGTGAAGCGGTGGCCGCAGAAATAGGCCCGAACGCGTTGGCGATTGAAACCGACATTGCGAAAAGTGCCGATGTGCAACGCGCCATTGCCAAGACGGTGGCGCACTTCGGCCGGCTCGACAGCCTCATCAACTGCGCCGGCATTAGCCCCAGCGGCAGCGTGACCGAGATCAGTGAAGCCGAGTGGGACGAGTGCCTGGCCATCGATTTAACGAGTAATTTTCTGACGGCCAAATATGCCATTCCGCATCTGAAACAGGCCGGCGGTGGCACCATCATCAATGTGGCCGGCACGTTTGGCATTCGGGCCGCGCGCGGCAAGGCGGCGTATTCGGCGGCCAAGGCTGGCGTGGTCAATCTCACCCGCGCGATTGCGCTGGATTACGCCCGCGACAACATTCGCTGCAATGTGGTGTGCCCGGGTTTTGTGGATACGCCATTGACCGAAGGGTTTAGTGGGCTGGCGCGCGATGCCTTTCTGGAGCGCAGCCAGCCTCTGCGCGGCATGACCCAGCCCGAAGACGTGGCCTCGCTGGTGGCCTATTTGTGCAGCGACGCCGCGCGCATGATTACGGGCCAGAGCTTTGTGATTGATGCTGGGCAGCAGGCGGGCATGTTTTGACTCGCACGGGTTGAGTCGCAGGAAAGAAGAACGGGGAAGGCGTTCTTCTTTCCTGCCCTTGGCTTCTACTTATCCGTTCGCCGAATCATGATGCCGTCGGCGGTTTGCTCGATGATGGCGCGCTTGCCGATGCCGAGCTTGTCGCGCATTTCTCGTGGCAACTGCACGCGGCCGGCCGAATCCAGCACTGCCACCTCGACGAACTCATCGAACTTGGCCTCTTCGGTGCCGGCCATGCTCACCAGCGCGCTCTCGATGTTGCCGGCGGTCTGGCGCACAATTTCGGATGAGGTTTTGCCGTCGCGGATGGCGACGACGCGGCCGACTTCCTCGGCAATCTTGGCATCGTGCGAGACGATGAGCACGGTGATGCCGTCCTTCTCGGCCAGTTCGCGAAACAGGGCGAAGATGCGCCGCGAGGTCTGGGTGTCCAACTCGCCGGTCGGCTCGTCGGCCAGTAATAACCTGGGGCTGTTGGACAGGGCCACGGCGATGGCCACGCGCTGCTGTTCACCACCGGAGAGCTGACTCAGCTTGTGGCTGCGCCGGTTATCCAAACCGACTCGAGCCAGCAATTCGCGCGCGATCTTGCTGCGGTTGCGCCGGCCGCTCAGCAGCATGGGTGTTTCGACGTTTTCCTCAGCCGTCATGTAGGGCAGCAGATTGCGGCTGACCTGTTGCCACATAAAGCCCACTTTGTCGCGACGATATTTGTCGAGTTGGGCATCGTTTAGCTTGAGGAGGTCCTGCCCCTCGACCAGCGCGGTGCCGGCTGAGGGCCGGTCCAGGCCGCCCAATACATTCATTAGCGTGCTTTTGCCGCTGCCGCTAGCACCGATGATGGCGGTGCATTCGCCGTGTTCGATCGTCAGATCAAGACCTTGCAATGCAAAGACTTCAATGTCGGCTACTTTGTAAATCTTGACGAGGTTTTCACAGTGGATGAAGCTCACACGTAGCAGTATAGAACAGATGGGAAAGTAAGAAATTGAGAATTGAGAATTGAGAAATCAGAGACGCGGTGAAGTTCTACTATCCTATTTCTCAATTCTCAATTCTCAATTCTCAATTCTCAATTTCTTACTTTCTTACTTTCTTCAAGCTGTCGGCGTCAGCAGATCGCGCCAGGCTTTTACGGTTTTGCGGCCCCATTGGACTCGCTGGTCCGGGGTCATGGCAAAAATGGTTTGCAGAATACGGGTTCGGGTGATGGGCGACATTTTCGCGATGGGCTCGCCGGCATCGCGCACTTCGGGGTGGGTGTCGATCCATTCCTGGTGCCGGCGCTTCATCTCGACGCTCAATTCGGGGATGCGCTCGCTAAAAATATTGATGAGCTGCATGTCTGGCGTGAAGAAGGCCATGATGGGTATGCGCAGCGGGGTCGTGGTGCAATCGGCCGGCGGCGTGTGGCACAGTTTTTCTACAATATGCGCGCTCTTGGTGAAGCGAAACAGCTTGAGCTTGAGCGTGCCGACCTCGACCGAGAGCCGGCTGATGATGGGCACATCGCGCAATGAATCCGGGCTCTCGTCGTCGGTGACGACCAGCACATTGGTTTTGGGCATTTTGCGGAAAAACGCCAGATCATCGGCCGGCACGAGTTCAATCGCTTTGATGAAGTTGGCCCTGAAGTTTTCCTTATTGCGCTCGATACTGGCCATGTAGTGGTCCAGCCGCAGCCCTTGTTCAAAATCTTCTGCACTAATCATTGGTGGGGGTCCATTTGGCGCAGTGTGCGCGTGAGCGTGGCATGGGTGTGTTGAGTTTCGGAAGGCGATTTAGCCGGCTTCAAAAGTATAGCCGATGGCTTTGAAGTATTACGCTTTGACAATAAAGACACAAAAAGGTTACGTTAACCGATAAACCCTGAGTGTATTCTAAACGCTCGGGGCTCATTTAGCGCTATTTCACCTGCGCAAGATATAAAGGCGTGATGCTGACTGTTTTTACAAGCTTGTTGCAAGGCCGGGTCTGACTCGGCGACTCGCGCCAGATGTATTGAGCTTTCACCTGGATCGAAATCTTTCTGGCGCTGCTTCTTAGCGTTGCTTCTTAGCGCTGCTTAAGTCTAATCTCAGCAAACGGAATTGTAACGCGGTGTCTTACAAATCAGCGCTGGCCTGAAAGCCTATCCTACACAGATGCGGCCCTTTTCACTAACAAATCCGAGATAATGCCTTCAATGACCTGCTCAAGTCAGCATGGCCGGTGTGCGCCTCATCGCCGGGCCTCAGCCCCCTTTCGTGTCGTTACCTTGCTGTTTTGTTGTGTGCTGATGGGTCTGGTGGGATGTACGTCGGAACCGCAGCCGGCTGATCTCACTCCCACTCCTGCCAGCGAGCCCACGCCCTCCGGCTCAACCCAGCCCAACGCACCCACCCTGATTGTGACGGTGCCGGCCAATACGCCGGTTCCCACCCTTGCTCCCACGCCGTTTCAGGTGAATTATGTTGCGGGGGTGTTGCCAACGCCGGACCCGCCCAAGCCCATCAAAAACACCGGCGCCATAACCACGACCTATCTGGTTCAACGCGGCGACACGATCGGTGGCATTGCAGTTGCAGTGAATCTCGATGTTGAAACCCTGCGCCTTGCCAATGGTCTGACGGTGCGTCAGGCAGATCGGATTCGCGCAGGCCAGACCCTGCTGATCCCGCGGGCGGTGGTGGAGCATGCGCCAACGTTCAAACTCATCCCCGACAGTGAACTGGTGAACAGCCCCACCGCCATCGACTTTAAGCTGGATGGCTATGTAAACATGCAACGCGGCTACCTGAATAACTATACCGAGGATGTGGCTGGCGAGACGCTGACCGGCGCACAAGTGGTGCAGCGGGTGGCCGAGCAATTTAGCGTGCACCCGCGGCTCCTGCTGGCGCTGATCGAATACAGCAGCGGCTGGGTGACCAATCTTGCGCCGACCGGCGACCAGCTGCTTTACCCACTCGGTTGGAAGCGCACCAATCTGAGCGGCCTGTATATCCAGCTGAATTGGGCGGCCGCGCGCCTGAATGAAGGCTATTACGGTTGGCGGTTGGACAGCCGCTACATCATCCGGCTGGACGGCGGCGGCTATGTCTTTGTGGGCAATACGATCAACGCGGGGACAGCCGGGTTGCAAAACTATCTGGGTGCCATCCACACCCAACCCTTGTACGCCGATGCGATGGGACCTAACGGATTTATCCAGACCTACATCAAGCTGTTTGGTGATCCGTGGCAATACGACATCGGCCAGTTGGTGCCGGCTGGGTTGAAGCAGGTGCCGCTGGCGTTGCCGTGGAAAAAGGGCGAGATCTGGTATTTCACCGGCGGCCCGCACAGCAGTTGGGGCAATGGCACCCCGTGGGGGGCACTGGATTTTGCGCCAGAGAGCACGGCCGGGTGCACGCCGCTGGACGATTGGACCACAGCCATGGCCGATGGGCGGATTGTCCGCAGTGTGAATGGCGAGGTGGTGCAGTCGCTGGACTCACGTCAGGACGAACGCGCCGGCTGGAGTGTGCTGTATATGCACATCGGCAATAAGGCCAGGGTTCCGGCAGGCACGTGGCTGGCGCTGGGCGACCGCATCGGCC
>Ga0335394_10007576_pt1 | contig 12250 bp, 9 predicted proteins | sample MAT03_FD_205741 | JGI IMG/M metagenome (GOLD analysis project Ga0335394, IMG submission 205741) | Freshwater microbial communities from Lake Fryxell liftoff mats and glacier meltwater in Antarctica - MAT-03 (spades assembly) (version 2) ... | reverse complement strand
CTGGAATCGGCATGTCGTCCGTTCAAGCATCGCGAATCAAACGCAACACATCACCGGACTGGCGGAAGCAGACAGAATTCAGCGTGGCTGGGGATTTGGCTGGCGTCGCAATTGGCCGGATCACTCCGCGACGTTCAGCGACTTTCTTCCGGCAGATGCCTTCGGGCATTGGGGAGCATCCGGCACAATGATGTGGATCGATCCCGAGTCGTCACGATGGTGCGTGATTCTGACGACTCAGCCGTATGAACAAAGTCAAAGCGTGATTCAACGCATGTCGAATGTGATTGCGACATGCGATGATTTCGATCGACCGACAACATAAAAGACTGCTCAAACTTTGCGGCGAGAGAGCTCATACACGGGCCATTCAGTACCGCAATCGTTACAGTGAAAGCCGACGATCGTAGCGGTACCCGGTACCGGCATGCGATTCTTAGCACTGATGACAGCGTCAGCCAATTCAAGCGGTTCAACGCTGTGCTGAGCACATTCTGGGCAGCAGTTGTTGTGCTGCAGAATTCGAGCGCGATCCTGTGGTTCCATGAATCGGCCGCTGATGACTATTGAGCGACGAGCGCGACCGATTGGGATGATGTCTTCAAACACTTCGTCGGAAATGCGATTGTGGATGGCATTCTGACGGGACGTCTCGAGATTGCTCGTGATATCTTCTTCTGGCGAAAACAAACGCAGGCGAAAGCTGTTCATCGTGGTTCCTCCTTGAAACACTAAATCAGTTTTAAGCAGATTGAGGTCTCTGCGGTCGCTTCATCACTCCATGTTGAAATGAGCGGCTGGGTCAGAGAGAGAATTACGTTTTCGAAATCCACGTCGATATTGGACAAAGGACTTCATCGTTGAAGGTGTGAGACGTTTGAGACATCAACGATTGAGGGTGGCATCCTACCTTCGCCCGAACAGGAATTCAAGCGCTGAGTTTACGATTTGAATCCTGGTGGAATGCGGCGAATAGGATAAGATCAATCGAAGTCCGAAACGCAGAAATGAACGTGCCACAATCGGTCGCGGAGTTCATGAAATTCGTTATACTTTTGGGTAAGGAATGATGCTTTCAACTGCAATCGTTGCGCATGCCCCTTCTCCCCCTGGCAACGGGGCTGTCGATTGAGTGGGTTTTCACAACCCGACACATCATTGAGGGATAAAATTACCAGCGTTTTTCGGCATTAATCCCTCATTTATCCACGCATTCTAGAACCCCCGGAATAACTAAATGCCCGTCTTTCTTGGCATCGATATTGGAACAAGTGGTACGAAAACTCTTGCAGTCACCGAAGACGGCAAAATTCTGGCGTCGGCCACCGAAGAATATCCCTTGAGCAGCCCGAAACCTGGCTGGTCAGAACAGGAACCCACAGACTGGTGGAAGGCCTCGGTCAATTCGGTCAAGCGCGTCATGAAAGCTGCGAAATTGAAACCAGCCGACGTCGGCGGGATTGGTCTGAGCGGGCAGATGCATGGCAGCGTGTTCCTGGACAAATCTGGCAGCGTTATTCGCCCAGCGTTGTTGTGGAACGATCAACGCACGGCTGCGGAATGTGCAGAAATCGAAAAGCTGGCTGGCGGTCGCAGCAAGCTCATCCAAATGGTGGCCAACCCCGCGCTGACAGGTTTCACCGCGCCGAAAATTTTGTGGCTGCGGAATAAGGAAAAGAAGAACTTCGACAAGACCACGCAGGTTCTGCTGCCCAAAGATTATGTTCGTTATCGGTTGACGGGTGACTTCGCGACAGAAGTCAGCGATGCATCCGGAACATTACTGCTGGACGTGGTGAATCGTCGCTGGTCCACGAAGCTGATGCAAAAACTGGATCTGGACGCAAAGCTGTTTCCAAAGGTTTATGAATCCGAAGACGTGACTGGCGTTCTGTCGGATATCGCAGCCAAAGAAATGGGCTTGAATCCTGGAACACCAGTTGTCGGCGGTGGCGGCGATCAGGCGGCAAGTGCGATCGGTAACGGCATCGTCGGTCGCGGTGTTGTTTCTGCCACCATGGGCACCAGCGGAGTTGTGTTCGCTCACAGTGACGAAGTGCAAGTGGATCCCGAAGGACGATTGCATACGTTCTGCCATGCTGTGCGAGGCAAGTGGCATGTCATGGGATGCGTATTGTCTGCTGGCGGAAGTCTGCAATGGTTCCGCAATCAACTGTGTCAGGCGGAAGTTGCTGCAGCGAAGAAACAAAAGATCGATCCTTATGAATTGATCACCGCAGAAGCCGCGACGGCACCAGCAGGCAGCGAAGGCTTGTTCTTTCTGCCTTATCTCACTGGCGAACGTACGCCACATGCAGATCCAAATGCCCGCGCGTCCTGGATTGGACTTAGCCTGCGACACGGCAAAAACCATATGGCTCGGTCAGTAATGGAAGGTGCCACGTACGCCATGCGCGATACTCTGGAAATCATCAAATCGATGAATATCCCGGTGCAGGAAATTCGACTGTCCGGCGGTGGTGCTCGCAGTCCATTCTGGAAGCAGTTGCAGGCCGACATTTACGGTCAGCAGGTCGTGACGATCAATGCATCGGAAGGACCCGCCTATGGTGTCGCATTGCTGGCGGCGGCAGGGACGGGTGCTTACAAAGACGTCGTGGAAGCGTGCCATGCGACGATTTCTGTCGTCACCAAAACGCCCAACAAAGCTGCCGCGACGAAGACATACAATACTGCGTATCCCGTTTATCAGCAGTTGTATCGATCACTCAAAGCGGACTTTGCATCGATTCAGAAATTGATTCAATAATGGCCTGGCGAGAAACGCTGCTCAATTCTTTTGGCCCTGGCTTGATGGGGGGCATTACGTTTGGAAACTGGTTGCGGGTGCTCGCTGACAATAATTTTGCAGTGTCGCCGAGTTGCTGGCTGCGGGCGATGACGATTTCTCTGCAGAGTGGTCCTACGAGCCTGATTCACATGGTGGACCAGGTTCGATTTGGAAGCAAGTTAAAAGATATTGCGGTGCCCCCGCCAATTTTTGTCCTCGGGCATTGGCGGCAGGGAACGACTCATTTGCACAATTTGTTGACGATTGATCAGCGATTTGCATTTCCTGACATCTATCAGTGCCTGTATCCGGATTCGTTTCTGACGGCGGAAAAGCTGCATTCAAAGGCCGTGGATTTCGTCCTGCCAAAGATGCGTCCCATGGACAATGTGGAATGGCGCATGTCGTCGCCCCAGGAAGACGAATTCGCGCTGTGTGTGATGAATTTCAAATCGCCGTGCATGGGCTGGGTGTTCCCGCAACGTCGCGATTATTATGCTCGCTATCTCACCATGCGCGATGTTTCGGAAGCGGAAATCACCGAGTGGAAAAATTCGTTTCTGCTGTTTCTGAAGAAATTGACTCTGCTCTACGGACGGCCGTTGGTCTTAAAATCGCCGCCGCATACAGCTCGCATAAAGCTGCTGTTGCAGATGTTTCCGGATGCAAAGTTTGTGCATATTCATCGTAATCCGTTCGACGTATTTCATTCGACGCGAAAAATGCTGACGGCCGTTTCGCATTTGCATCGATTGCAAACGCCGCCTGCCGAGGGCTTGGACGACTGGATTCTGCAGATGTACCGCCAAATGTATGATGCGTATTTCGAAGAACGAAGTTTGATTCCAGCGGGGCAGTTCCACGAAATCGGTTTTGAACAACTGGAACAGGATCCGATTGGGCAAATTCATGCGATCTACGAATCGCTGCATCTGCCCGACGTGTCGCACGTGGATGCCGAATTGAAGTCCTATGTGAGCTCCATCGCAAACTATCGCAAGAATTCGTTTCCTGAATTTCCTCCGGATCTGCGGCAACGAATTGCCACAGAATGGAATCGATCATTTGAAGAATGGGGTTATCCATGTCCTTGATCGTTTCGCATGATGCGTTTCAAACGCTGGTTCGAACGTTAAGCGAACTTTCTGAGCCCGATACAGCCGACATCTGGCCCGCTGGTCAAATGGAACTTCTGGCCGAAGCTGGCGGCAATCGTTGGAACTTACCTTGCGAGTATGGCGGCGACGGAGCGGACGACGGCGAGATGCTGGAAGTTTATCGCGAACTGGCAAGCGGCAGTCTGCTGACAACGTTTATTCTTACGCAACGAAATGCGGCCTGTCAGCGAATCGAAACGTCGTCGAATGTCGCGATCAAACAACGCCTCTTGCCAGCGTTGTGCGAGGGAAAGATTTTTGCGACGGTGGGTATTTCGCATCTCACAACATCGCGTCAGCACTTGAGCACGCCTCCTGTCGTCGCAACGGTGGACAAGAATTCGAACGGCTATCGACTCAAAGGTTCCGTACCGTGGGCCACTGGTGTGCTGGCTGCAGACGTTTTAGTCACCGGCGGTACATTAGAAGACGGTCGCCAGATTCTGGCGGCGATTCCAACATCGCGGGAAGGCGTTCGAGTTCATGCGGCGATTGGCTTGATGGGGTTGAGTTCATCGCAGACGTCGATTGTGGATTTGCAAAATGTGTTCGTTGGCGAAGATGAAATCCTGCACGGGCCGATTGAAAGGGTCATGTCATCGGGAACAGGTGGCGGAGCAGGTTCGCTGGGGACTTCGGCAGTGGCGATTGGTGCGGCTCTGGGTGCATTGAGAAATTTCCGCGAAGAAGCCGACCGACGTCCGGAACTTGCCGAATTTGTGGAACCTCTGCAATCCGAAGCCTCAATTCTGACGAGCGCTCTGCGAGATTCAGCAAAACGTGATGGCGACACTGCCGAAAGCACCGGCTTGAGCGTCGAAGAAATCCGTCAGCGAGCAAATTCGTTGGTTTTGCGAACAGCTCAGGCATGGCTGGCGGCCACCAAGGGAGCGGGTTACATCGTCGGTCATCCCGCCGAGCGTGCTGTTCGAGAAAGCATGTTTTTCCTTGTCTGGTCTTGCCCGCAGCAGGTATTAGCAGGAAATTTGCGAGAGTTGTCGTGTTCCCGGCATTGATTCATCCAACGATTTTCACAAGTTTTCGTACGGAAAATACGTAGGATCGGACTCCAGTCCCGTCCTGACACAATTATGAGCCGCAAAGCGCTAGCTGCGGGTGTCTTCAGACACTCCCGGCTTCCTATCCAACAAAGTATCTTCGAATGCGATTCTCGCCCGACAATTTAAAGCGTTCAAAATCCGTCAACGTCGCGTTCTGCCTTTTAACCGCCTGCCTGCTCTTCGGCTTGCAGTCCGGGTGCGGTCAATCATCAGGCCCGGCCACGGCTGTTGATCCGAGCAATCAGGCCACGGCAACTGCCGACGATGAATGTCGCGACAAGCTGAATTCCGTTATTGGACGCATGCAGCCGAAATCGATGGCCACGCAAACCCGCAAAGGTTCGATCGCCAGCGGACTGAACGCATGGATGTCATCGTGCGTTAAGGAAGAGGCCCGAAACCTGGAACTCAGTGCCGCCAACAGCGCGATGCTGTCCACGAATGTTCAGCGAGCAGCAGGACAAAAGAAGTTCACAGAGAGCGACGTGAACTACATTCGTGATTGCCTGCTGCTGAGTCAACTAACAGAATCCTTGTGGACTCATGCCGACGCAGCCAACGGTGGGCAGGTGAGTTCTGATCTGGCTCGAGTCCGTCGTCTCTTTAATTACGTTGTTGAAAACATATCGCCGTTGAAATCCGATAACACTCGCATCCCGCTTGGCATGTACGAAGTCATGTTAACTGGCCGCGGGACGTTTGACGATCGCGTCTGGATTCTTGCCGAAGCCCTGCGTCAGCGGCAGTTTGATTCCGTGCTGCTTACAGCGTCCACGCCAGGTGACCCGGCTTCTGAGAATATCATTGACGCTGCCGATCAACTGCTGGTGGTTATCATCGAAGAGAAGGCGTATCTGTTCGATCTCGTTCGAGGAACAGCCGTACCGAAGAATGGCGATACCGCCATGCTTATCACGGAACCTGCAGAAGCTTCAATGCTGGCCGAATCTGAGCGATGGAAGTCGGCGAAACCGCTGATCGTTGCGAATCCCGCAGCGTTCGCTCCACGTATGTTCCTGTTGCAGGAACGAATGGAAGCATCAGACGCCGCGACGTTGTACGAAGAACTCGCCGGTGGCACCAGTGAAATTCGACCGTTGGTGCAACGACTGTCGGCCGCTCTTGGAGCCACGTGGCCAGCGGAAAGTTACAAGGTATGGGAGTTTCCGGAACAGCAGATAGCCGCCGCCGCTGCATTAAACGAAAAACAAAAAGAAGAATTTACGGTGCTGATGAGACCATTAGATAGCCCGTTCGAACGTGAATCCATCAACGTCGGCGATTCACTGGACGATCCGGGATTAAACGCTGAAGAATTGAAACCAGAAGAACTTTTGCAATTGCGCATCAAGGTGTTGGAAGAACGCTGGTCACGTGTGAGTGCTTCGAGCGATGAACTGTTCGGCAAGCCATCTCGACGATTGCTGGAAACTCGCGTCGAACAGATTTTAGGTTCGCTCGATGCCGAAATGATTCAGGACCTGCAGCAAATTCGTCAGGCCAGCATGCAGACGATGATTGAAGTTGAAGTGCCAGTGGATGGTAAGCGCGTCAGTCGAATGAGCATCCCTTTGCCGGATATGATTAAGAACGTTCAGCAAAGCGCGCTGGGAGACACGTTGTACTGGATCTGTTTGATGCAGTTGACCCGCGGCGATTCCGGAGCTGCCATCTCCACTTTGCGTAACTATCGAATTCAGTACCCGACTGGAGCTGCGGCGTTTCCGTCCATGATGAATGAAGCCGACGCACTCATCGCACAGGGTAACACTGCAGATGCGGTCGGTGTGCTGAAACAGGCTGACGTAGAAGAAAACCCGGAACGCATTCGCGCTCAATGGTGGCTGAAAAGATTGGAGGCCGCGAAGTAGTCACCACTCCGGCGAGCGGCATGCGTCAGCTTGTCGGTACAAATGCGATTTTGATCCTCGTTCCAGGGCTCCAGCCTTGGAACGCACTGAACAGGAGGCTCCTGCCTCCTGTGACAACAGTTCGAAGCAGTCACTTTGAAAAAAACGTTTCGTACGTGTTTCGTACCGGCGGGCTGACGCCGCAGTGCTCGCCGATTTGGACATCATTTTTCAAGTGATTTTTCAAGCATCGACAACGCTTGCCAAAGATTTCCCTGAGTCCACAACAGTGGCGTAATGTCGTTCGGAATCCATTCGCCGTTTTCACAGAAGTACGATTCCGGGCAGCGATACTGTGGAAACCGGCAACCGGCCGGAGTCAGTTGCGACAGCGCGCGGCGAGTTGCTTCGATCTGCAATTGCAGTGATGCAGGATCGCCGTCCCACAGATATCGTTGACCGTAAACGCAGGCAATGATCGAATCAAAAATGCACCATTGAGCCTCCATGCCGGGCTTCAGTAATTTATCGCGAGCCCCCTGGGCGTCGCTGAAGTCGGCTGTTCTCGCGTCTGCAGTTAACAGTGTCCGATAGTCCGCGCACCAATAGGAATCGCCGAGGTAGCGACGAATTCCATACGGTCCCTGCAAGTGCGTCGTTACGTCAGACAGAATCTTGTCTTCCATCGTTCGATCGCCGATCACGTTCAGAGGGTAGATCAGGAACAACAGAGCGGCATCGTAACGGCGGTTCTGAAGCGGATCCGATTGAATGCATTCAGCCGGCAGAATTTGTTGCAATGCCGTTCGACACTTCTCCAGCAATTCGTCAACATCAGACATCACGATTGGATGCGCCCCAGTTGCCAGATGTTTGCATACAGTGGTTTGATTCGTTAACTCCCGCAACGATGATAAGCCTGCCACAACGCAGCCTATGCTCGATGCGGCAACTTTGCGGATTTCTTCCCAATGGCCGCTGTCTTCGTCCTGCCAGACTTCGACGGCTTGCCAGTATCGCACAAACTGAGCGAACAACTTCCAATCAACGTCATCAACCTTCAAATCGCCGCGAATGATGAGGCGACATGACAGCCATAAAAAATACCCCAGTGCATCGTTTTGAGCGTGTGCCCATTTTTCAGTGTTCTCAGTGAGATGTGTACCGTCAAAACGAATGTGAGGCCGATGCATGGGATCTGATGCATCAGTTTCGCCATCGATAACGCCTGAAAAACGATATCGATACTTGGCGAAAAATGCAGTGAGCGACCGAATGCAGTCCGTTGCAATCTTCGCATCGTTCAACACCGCCAGATGCGCCCACGCGATTTGAATATTGTCGCGAACCCAAACGTTGTGGTAACCGGACAACTCAAAATCACCACCTTCACCTGCGGCGGCAGAAAACAGTCCGTTCGGTAGAGTCGGAAACTGAAATGTTCCTTGCGCGGTCAGGAATTGAGTTATCTCGCGAACATCATTTGCTGTCGTTGATTTTGAAATCCAGTCCGTCGGAGCTGTCGTCTTAAAATCCATTGTTTACGATTTCCGTTGTTCGGTGTGTTCTAAAAATGCGAGGTCTCAGAAAAGGCATGGTACAAAATTCGATGCACAATTGAAGCACTTGTATCTCGATGAAAACATCTATGGCCGCGTTGTCGTTGAAATGGCGATGATTCAGCAGGAACACGCCGGTCGTGAGGTCCAGGGGATTTTGATTTTCGGATCGAAAGAAATGGATCCGCAAACGCTACCGTGGTCAAAAGTGGTTTCCGCGTATTTTCTGGACGAGATGATCGCCGGACTGGAGAAATCATCCCCCGACCATCCGCTGGTTGCCTTATTCCAGCCGCTGGTGGAAAAAAGCAATAAACGGCTTCACGACAACGCGAGCCGGTATTATACTCGGATCGAGACTTTTGCCACCGACGAACGTTTGAAAGCCAAATTGACAGGCGTGTTCATTGACTGGCTGCTTCAACGTTTCAAGACTCTTGGAAAAACGGAGATCGAAAAGATGTTACTCGGCAAACTCCCCGACTTGCGTGAAACCCAGGCCGGAAAAGACTTGATCGCGATTGGTATTGAGCAGGGTATTGAGAAAGGCATTGAGCAGGGCATTGAGCAGGGTATTGAGAAAGGCATCGAGAAGGGTGAATTGATTAGTACCATTCGTACGTGTCAATCGTTGCTGAATAGTCCCAGCGACAGCGAAGATAAGTTGTTGACGAGGTCGATCTCTGAACTAAGCGTATTGGCGACAGAACTTCAGGCGAAGCTTCGCAAACGCTTCGGGGCGGCCCCACAGTAATTGCAGAGAGTGTCATTTGAGTATTGGACGCCAAGGGGAATAGATGCGACAATGAGGGGCTACGTTTTGCATGACATCCTCTCGCTCTCAGCCGGAAATTCATATGTCCACCCGTCGCACTGTTTTGAAATCCGCATTGGGCACTGCTGCCATAGCGTCACTTCTGCAACGCGATGGCCTCGCATCTGTGGGCTCCACGCATTTCGCCCCGAAAGCAAAGCGAGTCGTCTATCTGTTTCAGTCAGGTGGGCCGTCGCATCTGGAATTGCTCGACGAAAAGCCGGAGTTGCGACGGCTGAATGGAACTGAGCTACCGGAATCCATCCGACAAGGCCAGCGACTCACAGGCATGACATCTGGTCAGGCGAGTTTCCCCGTAGTCGCACCGAAGTTTCGATTCCATTCTGCGGGCAAATCGGGAACTCGCATCAGCGAACTGCTGCCGCACATGGCTTCTGTCGTCGATGACATCTGCATCGTGAAATCGATGTATACAGAAGCCATCAATCATGATCCGGCAATTACGTTTATTCAAACAGGATCGCAGCAACCGGGCCGCCCGTCGCTGGGAGCCTGGGCCAGTTACGGTCTGGGCAGCGAAGCAGAAGACCTGCCGGCGTTTCTGGTCTTGATTTCGCATGGCAGCGGAAAAGATTCCAATCAGGGATTGCTCGAACGACTCTGGGGTAGCGGCTTTCTTCCGTCGAGTCATCAAGGCGTGAAGCTCCGCAGTCAGGGCGATCCGGTCTTGTATCTGTCTGACCCGAAAGGCATCGATCGCGGCTTGCGACGACACATGCTCGACAGCATAGCCAAGCTGAATCAGGAACAGCTCGCGAAGTCAGGCGATCCGGAAATTGCAACTCGCATCGCTCAATATGAAATGGCGTTTCGTATGCAATCGTCGGTGCCTGAACTCACTGACCTCACGCAGGAAACCGATGAAACATTCCGCATGTATGGTGAGGACGCTCGCACACCAGGCACCTACGCCGCCAACTGTTTGCTGACACGTCGGCTGTTTGAAAAGGGCGTGCGATTCGTACAACTGTATCATCGCGGCTGGGACAATCACGGCGGCCTGCCGACGAATATCCCGAAGCAATGCATGGACATTGATCAGGCTCAAGCGGCCTTGATCAAGGATCTCAAGCAACGCGGCATGCTGGAAGATACGTTGATCATTTGGGGCGGCGAATTCGGTCGCACGGTCTATGGACAGGGCGGCTTGCAGGCTGACTACGGCCGCGACCACCACGGACGTTGCTTTTCGATGTGGCTGGCCGGTGGCGGCATCAAGCCCGGCACAACGCTCGGTGAAACCGATGACTATGGCTACAACATTGTGAAAGATCCCGTTCACATTCACGATTTGAACGCCACGATCATGAACTGCATGGGCTTTGATCACGAAAGACTGACCTACCGCTACCAGGGTCGCGACTTCCGATTGACGGATATCCACGGCAAGGTTGTGGAATCAATATTGGCATGATTCGAAACCCGATGTCCAAATGTGACGAAATGTGGGTGGCTGACAGGACTCAGTTTCCCAGGGACCACAGACGGGACATATAATTTGGTAATCGCCTTAATGTCGATGCCACCGCTGGTTCCTCCGCAGTCATGGAAATGCATGATGAAAATATTGATTGACAACTCAGCTCGCAGATCGGTTTTCTATTGCCTGCTTTTTGCGTCGCCGCTTCTTTTCCATGCTGCGGCGAACGCCGATGATCTGACATTCGAACGCGACATTCGTCCGATTCTGCGGGCTCACTGCTTTGATTGTCACGGTGCAACAGCCGAGCCCAAAGGTGGTCTCGACCTGCGGCAGGTTCGCAAGATGCAGACCGGTGGCGAATCGGGCACAGCAATTGTCCCCGGTAATGCAGATGAGAGCCTGGTATTGCAGCGAGTTGTCTCGAAAGAAATGCCGCCGGGCGAAATGAAGCTGACTCCTAAAGAACAGGAGACGTTGAATCAATGGATCGCTGCTGGTGCCAAAACCGCGCGGCCGGAACCGGAGACCATTCCGCCCGGATTAGGAATCACTCCTGAAGAACGAGCGTTTTGGTCATTCCAACCGATCGTGCGGCCAACGGAACCAACTGTTCGTAATGATGTGCAAACTCGCATTCGAAATCCAATCGATGCCTTTCTGTTGGCTCAAATGCCTGAAGGTTTGACGTATGCGGATGATTCAGATCGTCATACTCTGATTGTGCGAACTCACTTTGATCTGACTGGACTGCCGCCATCGGCTGAGCAACTTCAGCAGTGGATCAAAGATCCGTTGGAAGACTGGTTTGTCAGGCTGGTGGATTCGCTGCTGGCGTCACCGAATTATGGCGAGCGTTGGGGACGGCATTGGCTGGATGTTGCTGGTTATGCAGATTCCGATGGCTATACCGTCAGCGATCCAGAACGTCCGTGGGCCTGGAAATACCGCGACTACGTGATTCGATCTTTTAACGTCGACAAGCCGTTTGATCGATTCATTGCCGAACAGCTTGCGGGTGACGAACTCGCGGGGCCGCAACAGGGTGATCTTACGGCCGAACAAATCGAACTGCTGACTGCCACCGGCTACCTGCGCATGGCGGCCGATGGAACAGGCAGCGGCGAAGACAATCCCACCGGCCGCAATCAGAACATTGGCGATACATTGAAGATCGTCAGCACGTCGCTGCTTGGCCTTAGCGTCGGCTGCGCGCAGTGCCACGATCATCGCTACGATCCAATTCCTCATACGGATTACTACGCCATGCGAGCGATCTTTGCTCCCGCGTTGGATTGGCAGAACTGGAAGGTTCCTTCGCAGCGAATGATGACGCTGTACACAGAAGCCGATCGGAAGAAAGCGGCTGAAGTGAGTGCCGAAGCTGGCGTTATTGGAACAGAACGCACGGCGAAGCAAACTGAATATATGGCTCAGGCGCTGGAAAAGGAGCTACAGAAATACGAAGAGCCTCTGCGTGCATCGCTGAAGCTGGCATATGAAACCGAAGCAGGAAAACGGACGCCAGAACAGTCCGAGTTGCTGGCGAAGAATCCCAGCGTTAATATCTCACCTGG
>Ga0335394_10007572_pt1 | contig 12255 bp, 8 predicted proteins | sample MAT03_FD_205741 | JGI IMG/M metagenome (GOLD analysis project Ga0335394, IMG submission 205741) | Freshwater microbial communities from Lake Fryxell liftoff mats and glacier meltwater in Antarctica - MAT-03 (spades assembly) (version 2) ... | reverse complement strand
CGGCTTCAACATCTCCCGTGTGTTCACTTTGGTAAAGCCGAAGGAACCCAAGACGATCTAAGATAGATCGCTGATCGCTAATTGCGGATTCCGCCTCCTGTGTCGCATGTCGGGATCAGCAATTAGCAATCAGCAATTAGCAATTAGCGATCAGTCTATTCCATGGTCGTACTCAATTGGTTTTGGTTCCGACTTGTGCGTTGAACGTTTCCACCAAGCTGCTGCGCAATACCACTCCGACTAGCTGGTCGCCATCCATTGCGGCGTAGGCCAAGGACCCTTCGTTCACCATTTGCTGGTAAAGCGGTAGCGCAGCATCCGTGGTATGCACGCGGATCGCGGGGCGCACCAACGGACGGATCGTTCCTGTTAAGCCGTTGGTGAGCGCGGTTTGCATGTCTTCGCGAAGTACAATGCCGAGGTACCCGCTCGCATCCTTTGCCACGAGCGCCTTGTGGTCGCCAAAGGTGAGCGCGTTCCACGCCTCTTGGATCGGCGTATCCGCCTGTATTTGTAAGGGGGACGAGGCCATTACCTCGCTCACAAGCAAGGCCTTTACACGATCACGCATGATCACCTGTTTCCTTTCGGCACCGGCCGCCATGAAGATGAAAATGCCGATGATGGCCAGGAATGGTTCGCCTTGCCAGATCCCGAATGCAACGAACCCGACTGCCAACACGCGCCCTACGGAAGTGGCTATACGGGTGGCCTTTTCCCGCGGGATGAACATGCTCAACAAGGAACGGAGGATCCGGCCACCATCCATGGGAAATGCCGGTACCAGATTGAACAGGAACAAGCCCAAGTTGGCCGTGAAAATGAAAATAAGAACTCCGGACCACGTGGTTATCGATCCCAACGCATCGGTGAACAACAGCGCCACACCACTGATGGCGATCACCAACAAGGCCAGGCCGGCTATGACCAAATTCACCAACGGACCGGCGATCGTGATCCAGAATTCCTGCTTGGGATCTTCGGGCATGCGCTCCAAACTGGCCACACCACCGATCGGCAACAAGGTGATGTCCCGAGTGCCCACACCGAATCGCTGGGCCATTAATGCATGGCCGAATTCATGCAGCACAACACAGAGGAATACGATCAGCACCAAGCCCACATCAGTGCCGATCATCCGCCAGCTAGAGCCACCCTGTATACCGGTGAAGGCGATGTAGGCCGGCAACAATAGGAAGGACCAGTGTACCAGGACCTTGATGCCCCGGAAACGGAAAAGTGGGAGTCCACCGCGCATGAGCGTCAATTGTCGCCAAGCTGCAATACCAACATGGGTATGCGTGTGTTCATTGCCAAGCGGCTGCTCATGCTCCGGTGGAAATAGCGTTCAAACTGGCTCCGGTGGCGATGAGGTACAGCAATGATGTCGACAGCGTGTTTGTCCGCAAACTCGTTGAGTTCAACGATCAGGTTGTTCTCTTTAATGGAATGGTGCGTTCGTGGTATAGGGCCCAGCAGTTCTTTCATGGCCGCTGAGTCCACAAGTGGAGGCACCGGTTGGCCCGATCGCTGAATGTGTACGATCATCAATTCCGCCCCGGTATGTTGCAAGACATGCAGCAGTTGTTGCACATTCGGCTTGTCCAAGGTGCGCCCATCATCCAACAACATAATGCGTTCCGGGACCTTGTAAATGGCTTGCTCAGGGATAGCAAGTACGGGCGTGCGCACCCGCAGGATCACCGAGACGGCGTTGCTCCCAACAAGGATCCGTTTCAAGCCCGTAGCACCTTGGGTGCCCATTACGATCAGGTCGGGGCGGGTGGGAAGTTGTTCGTAACGTTTCAGTACTTCTGTTAAGTTCCCGTGCTCCGTCGCAATGCCCATTACCGGGGAATGGTCGGAAATTGATACACGCAATTCCCGCTCGAATTCGGTGAGGTCTTCCAAGGCATCGTGTGCCAAGTGCTCCGAAAAATCCACCATCGTGGTCCTTGTGCCATGGGGCACGGCATAGCAGTTCAACAAGGTGAACGTATTGCCCTTGGCCCCATACAATTCCACCGCGAAAATTGCCGCTCGACGTGCGTTCTCGCTAAGATCGGTGGGAATGAGAACGTGTGCCATGGACTGCGCTGCCCCTAACCTTAGTGGCCATGTGCCTCCCCGGATCCCTGCTTCTTGGCGGAATCAACCAAGGCATAACCGGCGAAGAACAACGCGATCACCGCAACAAAGCTCAAGAGACCCTTCATGTTCTGCACTGTACCATCCGGTTGTATCAGGTCCGTGGTATCCAGGATCGCGTAACGGAAGGGAATTAGTAGGGCTACCAACCACAAGGCGAGGCCGATCATCTTTTTCATGGGTGTGGGCAATTGGTTTGCGGCGAAGGTAAGTGGACGGGATCTAACCGAGTATTGGGTACAGGGTACTGGGTAACTGGTATCCGGTACTAGGTACCAGTTACCCAATACCCTGTACCATTCTACTTCCTATCCTTCAGCGCAACGAAATCGCGCTTGGTGGCTCCGGTGTAGATCTGGCGTGGGCGACCGATGGGGTCCTTGTTCTCCACCATTTCCCTCCACTGCGCGATCCAACCGGGCAGGCGGCCCAAGGCGAACATAACGGTGAACATGCGCGTGGGTATGCCAATGGCGCGGTAGATGATCCCACTGTAGAAATCCACGTTCGGGTACAACTTGCGCTCCACGAAGTATTGATCCTTCAAGGCGATCTCCTCCAGTTGCTTGGCGATGTCCAGCACAGGGTCTTTTACGCCTAGTTTCTTCAGGACTTCGTCGCAGGCCGTTTTGATGATGGTTGCGCGCGGATCGAAGTTCTTGTACACACGGTGCCCGAAGCCGAACAGGCGGAACGGATCGTCCTTGTCCTTGGCCTTGTCCACCCATTTCTGGATGTCGCCGCCATCGTTGCGGATGGTCTCCAACATTTCAATCACCTCCTGGTTGGCACCGCCGTGAAGAGGTCCCCACAGTGCTGCAATGCCTGCGCTCACTGCACTGTATACATTGCTTTGGCTGCTGCCCACCAAACGGACGGTGCTGGTGCTGCAGTTCTGTTCGTGGTCGGCGTGCAGGATCAACAAGGTGTTCAAGGCATTTGCAACGATCGGGTCCACCTCGTATTCCTCGGTGGGCAAGCCGAACATCATGTACAGGAAGTTCTCCACATACCCCAATTTGTTGTTCGGGTACATGTAGGGGTGTCCCAAATTGTTCTTGTAGCTGATCGCGGCAAGGGTCGGCATTTTGGCGATCAACCGATAGATCGTACGGTCCACATCCTTCTGCGGGCGGTGCGGATCCTGACTCTTCGGGTAGAACGTGCTCAAGGAAGTGACCATGGCGGAAAGGATGCCCATGGGATGCGCGTTGCTCGGAAAGTGCTGGAAGAACTGCTTCATGTCCTCGTGTACCAAGGAATGATAGCGGATGTTGCCTTCAAATTCCTCCAACTGTTGCTTATTGGGCAGCTCGCCGAAAAGGATCAGGTAGGACACTTCGATGAACGACGCTTTCGCTGCCAATTGATCAATGGGGTAGCCCCGGTACTGCAAGATCCCAAGCTCCCCATCGAGGAAGGTGATCGCGCTTTTGGTAGCTCCGGTGTTCTTGTAACCGCTGTCCAAGGTGATGTAGCCCGTCTGGTCGCGCAGCTTACCTATATCGATGGCCTTTTCTCCTTCAGAGCCTTCCACGATAGGGAATTCGTAAGTCTTGCCATCCAAAATGATCTGCGCCTTCTCGCTCATCTGCTACTTCTGTTGTGACTTGGTCCTTGAATTTTCGAACGGCCGCTAAGGTAGCACAGAAGAGTGGCCTTGTTTCTTTCTGGTGGGAAGAATTTTGTGTGGATGTTGGAGAGGTTGGGGGTTGAAGAGGGTTGAGGTAGTTGAGGGTTGAAAGGCCTCACCTCCAAACTTCTCAACTTTTCAACTGGCGACGGTGCTGGGACGGATCAAGCACATGGCGATCTGCACGTCCTGATTTCATCGAGTGGCAAACGGGTTGCAGACTCCGCGGCCCTCTGCGCCTCTGCCTGTCCGGCAGTCTGGTCGGCGATCAAACTTTGGATCCTCTAAGCCGAAAGTGAATTAACGCCAAGCGGGTTTCCCAACCCCCAACTACCTCAGCCTTATCAACTCTCAACACTAAGGAGCCGTCCACTTCGGCTTGAATTCGCCCATGAAGGATTGGTACTCCTTCCCTTTGTAATGGCCCCCGCCGAAGTAGTGCAGGATAGGCTCCATTTGGTCAGGGGTAAGGTAACCTTGCACGGGTGCCAGCACGTTCATGGCGCTATCCAAATAGACCACCGTGGGATAGGCGATACGGCCTTGCACGTTGGCAATTGTGTAGGTGAGTTGGTGTGTGCCGTTGCGGCCTCCAACGCGGGAAGCATCGAATTCCGGGTTCTCCAATTTCTGGCCCTTGAACATGATCGGTGTGCCGCTCTCGGCATTGAACTTCACCGCATAGAAATGGCTGTTCACGTATTCGGCCAAACGCGGATCACTGAAGGTGTTCGCCTCCAACATCTTGCACGGGCCGCACCAACTGGTGAAAACATCCACCATCAATGGCTTGGGAACTTTCTTCGCCTTTGCCTCGGCTTCTTCAATGCTGATCCAATTGATGGCTTTGCCCTCCGTGGCTTTGACAAGCGGCTGGGCTGAAAGGGAGAGAGAAGTCAGGGATAGGGCCAGGATCAATGTACGCATGGGTAGTTGGAAAAACGGGTTTCAAGCGAAGACCGTGCCGGATCCGTGGTTCAATGGACACCTTTCATCAAGCGCCGTACAAATGGAGAGATGGCGACCAGGACAACACCTGCGACCAAGGCATACAGACCAAGCTGTGCATAGCCGTCCGTGTACGAGATCAGCTTTTCGGTATTGGTCGCGTTCGGGTCGGCAGTGCTCATGCCGGCGCCTAACAAGCCGGCCACGTATTGACCGTAGGCACTGGCCAGGAACCACATGCCCATCATAAGTCCTTGTACACTTTGGGGCGACAACTTGGTCATAAGCGACAGGCCGATGGGAGAGAGGCACAGTTCGCCGAAAGTGATCACGAAATACCCGAAGGTGAAGACATCCAAACTGGTGATGCCATCCGCATCAGCAAAGAAGATCGTACTATAGAACACGTAGAACGCCGCGCCCAAGAGCAGGAAGCCCAGGCCGAACTTGACCACGGAGTTGGGTTCAAGTTTCCGCCTGCTCAACCAGACCCAGAGAAGCCCGATAAGGGGAGCGAAGATGATCACGAACAAGGAGTTCGAACTGTTGTTCACCACATTCGGGTCCATGGGGATACCCAAGAGCGAATGCTGCAGGTTGTTCAGCGCGAAGAGGCTGAGCGACCCACCGCTCTGCTCGAAAAATGCCCAGAAGAGGATCGAGAAGAAGATGAAGACCAAAGCAGCCAACAAGCGCTTGTTCTCTTGCATGTTGAATTTGCGCATCTCCCAGCCCAAATAGACCAAGGTGGCAGGGCCGATGATATACATGAACAGGTCCGTGTACCGCGTATTGGTCACCAGCATCAGAATGAACGGGATCGCGATCAGTGATCCGATGTACGTGGCGATCTCGTAGCCCCTACGCCTGTTGGCAGGAATGTCCGGGTGCATAGGCGACAACCCAATTGGCCCCAAGGACTTTTGGGTCAGGAGGAAGTTGATCAAGCTGATCGTCATGACCACGCTGACGAGGGCGAAAGCGATGGCCCAACTATGGTACTTTCCCACATACACCATGATCACGCCACCCAACAGTGCGCCCAGATTGATGCCGGCATAGAACAGGCTGAAACCAGCATCCCGCCTACTATCGTCCGTATGGTACAGCGCGCCGACCATGGTGCTGATATTCGGCTTGAAGAAGCCCGTACCGATGATGAAGAAGCAGGTGCCGATGTAGAACAAACTCGTTGGCGAGAATGCAATCACTGCACCTCCGGCGATCATCAGCAACGCTCCCCAAAGCAAGGACTTCCGGAATCCTAGGATCTTGTCCGCGAATACGCCACCGATGAATGTGAATGCGTAGACGAACGCCTGTATGGCCCCGTATTGCAGGTTGGCAGTTGGGTCGTCCAGCCCCATTTGCGAGACCATGAAGACCACCAGCATCCCACGCATTCCGTAGAAGCAGAAACGCTCCCACATCTCGGTGAAGAACAGGCTCCAGAGTTGCCGAGGGTACTTGCCTTGGAAGTCACGGATCTCTTGGAGGGTCTGGGTGGTTCCGGCCATGGTGATGTGTGGATCGGGTAGTTGGAATTATTGGGTGCAGGGTATTGAGTACAGGGTACCTAGTACAGAGTACGCAAGGAGCAGTACTCAATACTAGGTACTCTGTACCCTGTACCCAATAACTTGCCCCAGCTACTCTGTACCATCGATCAATAAATGTTCTTCTCGCGCATCACCGCGTTCAGCCAACGGAGCAGCAGGAACAGCATCACCGCTGCCGCCATGGCCAGAGCGAAGTTCATGTAGAAGAAATGGGTCTTGTCCTCAAAGCCTTCCCAAAGCCCGCTAAGCATACCACTGAGCTTGTTGCCCACGGAGGTGCTGAGGAAGAAGCCGCCCATCATAAGCGCGGTTATTCGAGGAGGACTTAGTTTGCTCACCAAGGACAGGCCCATCGGGCTCAGGCATAACTCGCCGATCGTGATCACACCGTAGGAAGCGATCAACCATAAACTACTGGCTTTGCTATCCAGGTTGTTCGTGGCCATAACGGCACCCACCATCACCAAAGCCGATAGAGCGGTAATGACCAAGCCGATCGCGATCTTCGTGGGCGTTGTGGGTTCCTTTCCACGCATGCGCATGAAGCCCCAGAAGGCTACGATCAACGGCGTTAGCAAGATCACCCAGCCGGGGTTGATGCTTTGGTATAGCTGAGTGGAGTACAGCTTCATGCTTTCCCCTTCGGCCGGTATGTTCTCCGGTGCCATCGTGTGGAAGTAGTTGGCACTGTTGGGCGTTGTGGCCGCTCCCGCGTTGGTCACCGTCTCGGCCATGTTCATATCGTCGGCGATAGTGGAAATGGCGAGTGGCATTTCACGGTCGGTATGGTCCTTGGCGAACACGGTCAATGCATCACCGTTCTGGTGGAAGACGGCCCAGAAGATCACCAAGCAACCGAAGACCGCGAGCAGCGCTCCGATCGGACGTTTGTCCTCTTCATTCGCTTTCACGTACAAGTAAATGAAGAAGCCGACCACCGGGATGCAACCGAAGATGAAGGCATCATTCGTGTCCGTTCCCAGCAGGTTGCCGGGGATCAGGTAACCCAAGATCCCGAATACGAACATCGGTACGATGGTGCTCATAAGGATCTTGCCGGTGCTCATGTCGCCTGGTTGCAAGGGCTTGATCACATCGGCTTCCTTCACATGCTTGTTTCCATAGAGGAACACGCCCACTCCGATCAACATGCCAATGCCTGCAGCAGCGAAGGCATAGCCCCAGCCGTACTTGATCTGCATGTAGGCCGCCACGAAATTGCAAACGAAGGCACCGATGTTGATGCCCATGTAAAAGATGTTGTATCCTGCGTCCTTGTTGGCCCGGTACCGGTCATCGCTGTACAAGTTGCCGACCAAGGTGGAGATGTTCGGCTTGAACATGCCATTGCCCAGGATGATGAGCAGTAGTCCCACATAGAATGCGGTCATGTCGTGTACGGCGAGCGTGAGGTAACCCGATGCCATCAGCAACCCACCGATGACAATACTCTTACGGAAGCCCAAGATCCGATCCGCCAGCAGGCCACCGATGAACGGCGTGAGGTAGACGAGACCGAGGTAGGTGCCGTAGATGTCGCTCTTCTTCAAACTATCGAATCCCATGCCCCCACTTTCCCAGCCATCGATCATGTACAGGCTGAAGATGCCCAACATGAGGTAGTAGCCGAAGCGTTCCCACATTTCGGTGAAGAAGAGGACGTACAGGCCTTTGGGATGTTTGGCTGCTGCGGTTGCGCTCATGGTTCGGTCTTTCGGCAATGCCGATATTTCTCGTTCAGAAAAGTGGGGACGATCAACGCACCCCGTGCATCATCTTGTTCAGTGGGCCGGAGATCAGGAGAAGGAACACGCCAACGCCAACAGTCACCATGCCCATGGTCGCATACACGTCGGAATAGGTGGCGAACGAGGTAGCCGCATCTGCTGCGATCTCCACGCCCTCGCTGTCTTCCGCCCCGGTCAATGTGGCGATCAGGCCTGCAACGTAGTTCGATCCGGCGAAGGACAGGAACCATGCACCCATGGCCGTACCCGTCATGTCCTTGGGGACCAACTTCGTTACCATGCTAAGACCGATGGGCGATATGAAGAGTTCTCCCGTGGTGTGCAGGAAGTAGAGTAGGGCCAATGTCCACAGTGGAACCAAGAATGCTTCCGAGACCGGTGCGATCTGGATGGAGAGGTAACCCAGACCCAGCAGGATGATCCCGATGCCGAACTTGACGGGGATGTTCGGGTTCTTCTTGATGCGGTTAAGGTAAACCCACAACATGGAAAAGATGGAACCCATGATGATGATGAAGAGTGGATTGAAGAACTGCGTGGTCGCAGCACCCATTTCCCAACCGAAGATGTGCCTGTCCACGTTCCTTTCGGCGAAAAGCGTCAACGAGGTGCCAGCTTGCTCGAAGCAGGCCCAGAAAACGATGTTGAAGAACATAAGGATGATGAATACGATCATCCGGTCGCGAAGCACGTTGCCCTCCTTGATCCCACGTGCGATCAGGCTGTAGATCACATAAACCGCGATCGCAGCAAGCAGGATACCCACGACCTGATTGAACTTGATGAACATGTACAACACAGGAATGATCAGCAGGGACCCGATGATCACCACATGGAACTGGGTCAAGGGACCCAGAAGGGGCTTGTGCAACTTCTCAGGGTTTGGTGGTTCCGCGATGTGGCGGAAGGTCTTCTGCCCAGCAATGAAGAAGAGCACGCCCAAGATCATTCCGAACCCAGCAAGCGCAAAGCCTTTGTCGTAGCCGTATTTGATACCCACCTCGGCACATACCGTGGTGGCCAGCAAGGCGCCGATGTTGATGCCGATATAGAAGATCGTGAAGCCGGAATCCCTGCGCGGGTCGCCGTCCTCGTAAAGCTTACCGACGATACTGCTGATGTTCGCCTTGAAGTAGCCGTTGCCGACGATGATGGTGCCCATGCCGATCAGGAGCCAGTGTTCGGTACCGCCCAGGATCATGAATTCGCCGATCGCCATCAGTATCCCGCCAAGGATCACAGCTATGCGGTAGCCAAGTATCTTGTCTGCTATTCGGCCACCCAGCACCGGTGCGGCGTACACCAACGCGGTGTATGCCCCGTAGATCAAGAAGGCCTGCGAATCGCCCTTCAGCAGCACATCGATGAGATACAAGGTGAGCAGCGCCCGCATGCCATAGTAGCAGAAGCGCTCCCACATTTCGGCCATGAACAGGACATACAAGCCTTTGGGATGGCCACCGGTGGGCATGTCTCCGATCTCGGTGGTCATAGTATCAATGGATGAACTCATGGGGTTGGGTTAGGTTTTCGGGACCCGAAGGGTGGAATGCCCGCCAAGATAGAAAAGCACCGATACCTTCGATGAAACTGTGTGGAAAAGGTCGAAATTGTTGAAAACCGGGGTGTTGGAGTCTGCTGACCTTATTGATCAAGAAGGGTTGCCACGCATTCGAACCCGAAAGGTCTTCGTCCTATTGTCGTTTCAGGGATAGCCTGCTACGTCGCACTTAGCGCACTCGCTCCTGGATCCAATTCATTCAACAGGGCTGACAATGAATAGCCCTCGTCGAACTGACCATTCTCCGCTTGTTCAGATCCTTCGGCCAAATGTGCGCGGAGCAATTTCAACTTTTCACCGCGTTCATCCATTTGTGGAATTGTTCACGGTCTAATGTTTCAAACGTCACTTCCGTGGATCATCCGCCCCTACGATCATCCGCCCTTACAAATTATCCATTAACCACTCCGTCATCATCTCGAAAAGATGCATGCGCGTAGTGCCACCATGGATCCCGTGGTTCTTATCGGGGTAGGTGAACTGATCGAACTGCTTGTTCGCCTTTACCAACGCCAAGGTCATTTCCGTGGTGTTCTGGTAGTGTACGTTGTCGTCGCCCATGCCATGGATCAAAAGGTAATTGCCTTTCAATTTGTCAACGTGGTTGATCGGGCTGTTGTCGTCATAGCCGCTGCCATTGTCTTTCGGAAGGCCCATGTACCGCTCGGTGTAGATGCTGTCGTAATAGCGCCAATTCGTTACGGGCGCCACAGCGATAGCCGCCTTGAACACATCGGCCCCTTTGGTGATGCATAAGCTGCTCATGTAACCGCCGTAGCTCCACCCTTGGATGCCGATCCGGTCCTTGTCCGCCCATGGTTGCTGGCCGATCCACTTCGCCGCAGCGATCTGGTCCTCGGTCTCGTATTTGCCCAATTGCCCGTAAGTGATGTGGCGGAAGTCACGACCGCGATGCCCTGTTCCGCGTGGATCCACGCACACCACGGCGTATCCTTTTTGGACCAAAAGCGAATGCCACATCTGGTCCCTTCCATCGAAACGGTCCAGCACTTCGTTGCTATTGGGGCCACTGTATTGGGTCATGAACACCGGGTGTTTTTCCCCCGGCTTGGCGTTCGGTGGTATCATTTTCCATCCGCGTAGCTCAACGCCTTCCGCAGTTGTGAATTGGAAGAACTCCTTCTTCACCATACCGAATTCGCTCATCGTTGTGGCCAGTTTGACGTTGTCCTTCAACTCCTTCACCAACTTTCCTTGACCATCGCGAAGGGTCAATACCGGCACTGTGTTGGCTGTGCTCCGTGTGTTGATGAAGTACCGGAAGCCGCTGCTCCATTCCGCGTCGTTGTATCCGCCTTTGGGACTCAATTCCTTCAGTCCCTTTCCATTCAAGCCCACGCTCCATATCTCCTGGTTCTCCGGTGAAGTATGGGCAGCCATGAAGATGACCCGCTTGTTCTTCTCGTCGATCCCCGATATGCCGGTCACGTCCCATTCTCCGCTGGTCAATGCGCGTGGCTCCCCGCTCATGGGCACGAAGTACACGTGGTTCCAACCGCTCTTTTCGCTGCTGAGCACGAAGCCACTGCCATCGTCCAGAAAGTGCAGGTCGTTGGTTACATCCACATAGGTCTTGCTGGTCTCGCGGTAGATCTCTTTCGCGGAGAGCGGTGCAAGCGTGCCCGTTGGCGGGAGTTCCACGGTGAGGATCACCTTTTCGCGCTGCAGCCGGTCCATGCGCATGAACCAAGCGGCACCCTTCGGCGTGAAGCCCAAGCGAGGAATGTAAAAGTCCTTTTCTGTTGTCCCCAACGGAATACTGGAAGTGCTGCCTGCTGAAATGTCGAACACATGCAGCGACACGGTGCTGTTCACCTCGCCGGCCTTCGGGTATTTGAAACGGTATTCGCTGGGGTAGAGTTGGTCCTTGTAGAAGGTGAGGTCGAATTCGCGCACTGCACTTTCGTCGCTGCGGAGGTATAGGATCTTGGAACCGTCCGGACTCCATGCGTAGCCTTGTACCAATTCAAATTCCTCTTCATACACCCAATCCGTGGCCCCGTTCAACACCTTGTTCCATTCGCCATCGCTGGTTACGCGAGTTTCTTTCATGCTTGCCAAGTCCACAACGTAGAGGTCGTTGTCGCGCACAAATGCGGAACGTTTTCCATCGGGACTGAAAGTGGCCAGACGTTGCTTCGCCTTGGTGGGATCGCTCAACGGGACCAGCGTTTTGGAGGCGCGGTCGTAGATGTAGTTGTGGGCCTTGGAGCTCCAACGGTAGATCGGCTCGCCATCGGTGCCGATCATCATCTTCTTTTCATCGCCACTGAAGCTGTAGTCTTCCACGGTGATCGCTGTGGTGGATCCGGTGGGGATCAGGGTGTTGCCATTCACCAAAGTGCTGACCTTTTTCCCTGTCTTGTACGCGTATTGATCGATCACCGCACCGCTTTCCGTTTCATCCAGAACGGTGTAGTGCTCCCCATCGTTCATGCTCGCCAAACCACCAACGTATTCTGCGCTGAACGCCGGGCTGTACCAGATATCGCGCACCGTAAGCGTTTTCTGCGCTGTGGTTTGGCCGATGGACAAGAAGGCGAGGAGGAGAAAGGAAAGACTGCGGAGCATATCGTTTGTTTTGAAGGTCGGCGAAGATAACTGGGAACGATTTTCGACGGAAAGTTTCCGCGCCGA
>Ga0335394_10007568_pt1 | contig 12263 bp, 6 predicted proteins | sample MAT03_FD_205741 | JGI IMG/M metagenome (GOLD analysis project Ga0335394, IMG submission 205741) | Freshwater microbial communities from Lake Fryxell liftoff mats and glacier meltwater in Antarctica - MAT-03 (spades assembly) (version 2) ... | reverse complement strand
GCGCTCGGCGAGCTGCTCCTCCACCTCCCCGACCTCGCCCGCCTGCTCGCCCCCTGGCAAGACCCCGGGGTCGCCCTCGCGAAGTGGCAGCCCGGCCTGTGCGAGCTGCACTTTCATCGCACCATCGCGACCCCCTGGCGCCGCCACCTCGCCCGCCGCAGCCACGGCGAGGACGGCGGTCCCGACGCCCGGCTGTGGCTCGCCCGCCTCGGCGACGTCGACGCCCTCGCGCGCCACGAGCGACCCAGCCACCTCGCCCTCGCCCACGACCTGCGCCGCCAGCACGCCCTACGCGACCGTCCCGCCGACGCCGCGTGCGACCCGTCGATACTGACAGCCGCGGCCACGACGCGCGCCGACCTGCGCACCACCGACCCATACACCCTCGACCTCGCCCTGCTCCGCGAGGCCGCCCGCGCCCTCGAGGCGCCGCACGACCTCGGCGCGCTGGTCCCCGCGCTCACGCTGCTACGCGCCGCCGGCCTCCCGGCCGAAGTCTGGCACGACATCATCGACCGCCTGCTCGGCCCTGCCGGCCCGCCCGCGCCGGAGCTCGTCCCGCATTTGTCCGCGCTGCTCGAGCACCCCGCCCTGCGCACCCTCTCAACCCAGCAGATCGCCCGCCTCGCCGCCGTCCCGGCCCTGCACGCCCCGCTCGTCGAGCACCTCGAGCGCGGCCTCCGACACGACGTCAACCTGCACCCCCAGTACAGTCGACTCGAGCGCGCGCTCGACCTCGACCCTATCCACCGCGACGCCCTGCTCGGCCTCTGGATCTCGCGCACCGACCACGAGGCCGCCGGCATCAATACCCCCTTCGGCTGCGCGGAGGAGGCCCGCTTCACCGCCTGCGTGCCCGTGTGGCTGCGCGCCGCCCCGCCGATGTGGCTCGCCGTCTACCGCGAGCTGTGCGACCTCCACTATCAGTCGCGCTTCATCGACGCCCTGCTCGCCCTGCCCCCCGAGCGCGCCCCGGAGCTCGCCCTGCTGCGCCGGCTCACCGCCGAGTGGCAGCCCCACGGCGAGGACGAGCAGGTCGCCCACCACTGGCTACTCACCGCATTACCGCCGCCCGAGCTATCTACATAGATGTCCCAAGAGACATCCAGTGAATCGCTCACGCCCGCGCGATCTTGACCACGCCCGCCCGCGGTGCGATCCTCCTGCCACCATGCAGGTGCAAGAGGCCGACGCCATCAAGATTACATTCTGAGTCGCGCGCATCTGCGCCGGGGCAGCGCGCCGTCTGCGGCGGCGCCGCCGCGCTACATAACCGAGCTAAAACGCGAACAACCCGACAAAGACACGGGTCGGGCACGAGTCGACGGTGCTCGACCTGACCGGCGCGCGCCCCGGGTACGGGGCTCAGAAGCCGACATAGTGGATCGAGCGCGGCTCGCCGCTGATCGCTCGCGCGGCGAGCATGCCGGAGGTGGTCGCGGCCTCGACACAGCCACAGTTCAATTCGGTGCGGGTCCAATCGCCGCACAGGATCAGCGAGGCCACGCCGGACTGGGCCTGTCCCAGCCGCAATTGGGTCGACTGCTGCTGGCTCAGGACGTAGAGGTTCGAGGGCTCGACGTCGGCGATGATATGTTGCCACAGCAGCCGGGCGACGTCCGTGTGGGTGGAGTCCTCGACCGCGAGGATCGCGAGGAAGTCATCGAAGGTAGGCGGTGCGCCGGGGCCGTCGAAGAAAGCGGCGTAGTTTTCGCGCAGCCAGCAGACGACCTTGTCTTGCCAGTCGCGCTGCATGTTGGCCGGGAAGTCGGGGCCGCACGCGGGCGGTAGCGGGGGCTTGCCGGCCACCGAGGCGCCGGTGAAGTAGGCGACCAGGCGCGGCTTGGCCGTGGTCCACGCCTCATGAGCGAGCAGCGAGGTGAAGTCGCCGTAGCTCGGCTGGGGCTGCACGTAGGTGGTGAGCAGGCCGCGTGGGGTGCCGGCGATCATCTGCGCGGCAGGCTTTTCCAGCCACAACTGGAACGACATCGTCTGGGTGACGTTGATCCCGTCGATCATGCGCTTCCAGCGGGGATCGGGGTGGGGGTGGTCCGGGCTGGTGAGCGGCGAGTCGATCATAGGCAGCGCGCCCAGCGGGATGCCGAGCACGCACAGGTCGTAGTCGCGGCCGTACTCGAGGGTCACGGGCTTGGCCTTGATGTTGCTCGGGGCCTGCCAACTATCGAAGAAGTCGAAGTTGTTGTCCTTGAACCACTGGCCGTCGACGAGCTGGTCGTGGTGGGGTTTCATCGGCCAGTCGTGCAGGTCGGGCGGGTTGCCGCGCAGGTCGGGGATGACGAGCGGCTGGTACTTGGAGGCGCCGGCCTTGACCTCGGCCTGGCGCGTCAGCTTGACGCGGGTGAGCCGGCGGTGCGGGCCGACGCCGGTCAGCTCGAGGCCGTCGACGACGTGGAAGAAGTTCACGGCGGCGCCGAGGCGCTCCAGCGCCAGGTAGAGCGGGGTCATCATCGTCTGGGCGCAGCTATATTCGAACCGGTACGAGGCGGTCCCGAAGATACCGGTCGCCCCGAGCAAGTACCAGCGCACGCCGACGCCGGCGGCGAGGTTGTCAGGGCGGACGTCGGTCTCGAGGTGCTCGCAGGCGCCTTGCAGGCGGTCGTCGTTCTGGTGGGCGAACAGGGTCTCGTAGACCTGATCGATGACCTGCCACGACTGTCCGGCGGGCTCGTGGAGGCCGTTGCATCGCAGCCACACCCGGAAGTCATCGCCGTCGAGCTCGGACAGGTTGCGCGGGCGATCCTTGAACAGGCCGCGGAGGATCGTCCCCATGGTGTCGATGCCGGTCCACAAGAACCACCAGTAGGTCGGAATGAGATCGTCGACGTCCTCGAGGACGTGCTTGGCGAGCACGTCGTGGATGCTCTTGAAGTCGGCGACGAGGCCGGACTCGACGCGCTCGAGCGGGCTCGGCGTCGGTGCCCTGGCGTCGGTGGCGGCGATCTCCATGAGCTGGCCGCGGACCCGGTCCACGGTCTGGTCGTGGGTGTCGAGCAGGTCGTCCAGCTCTTTGGTGTGGCCGCGCATGAGCCGGGAGTAGTCGCGGATCCGCCGGGCCAGAGTCACGAGTACCAGCACCAGCGGATGCGCCTTGGGCCCCGGTGCGCCCGGCGGCGGAGCAGACGAGCTGACGCCGGGCGTCGCGCAGTAGGTCCACTGCTGCTTGCGGTAGACCATCAGGCCGTTGTACGGCTCGGCGTAGAACGCAGTGGCGTAGAGCGCCGCGCCGCGCCTGGGGTCCTCGTAGGCGTCGTGGTAGGCGTCCTTCACGACGGTGAAGGCGTTGCGGTAAAACCCGAGGAAGGCGTGGAGGCCGTGCTCCTCGATGCGATCGGCCTTGGCCGGGTTGCGCCACGACTGGCACTTGCCGCCGAGGCGATAGCCGGTGGTGTAGACCGAGACGTCGAAGCGGTCCTTCTGGCGCGCCAGATACAGCGCGGCGGCGCAGGCAGCCGGCCCGCCGCCGAGCACGGCGACACGCAGCTTGCGGGCGCCCGGGGGTCGCGGGTAGCGAGCGGCGTCGGCCGGTCCGGGGACCGACACGGTCTGCGTACATTGCAGGCGAAACGCGCCGAGCTGGTCGTCCTGGAGGCTCGGGAGGTCGTGGGTGCCGGTGGGGATGCCGGGCAGGTTTAGCGCCGCGGAGATCGTGATGCTGGCGGTGATCGGCGTGAGGGTCGCGCCGGGCAGGTCGGCGTGGATCACCACGTTGGTGGCGAGGAACCGCCCGGGGAGCCGCGAATCGAAGGAGGAGGCGTCGACGATATGCAGCGCCTGGGCGATGATCGGCTGCTCGAGCAGCAGGCGGGCGATAGCGAAGTTGGCGGCGGCGTCGGTGGGGCCGGCCACGATCCCCGGCACCTCGGTGAAGCGGGCGGTGACGGCGGGGGTGGTGGCGCCCTCGGGGACCACGACGAAGTCGGTCTGCGGGTCCGCGGCGCCCCCGGGACGGTGGACGCGGATCGTCGCGTCCTGCGCCTCCCAGCCGTGGATGTGGGCGCCGACCCAGGCGGGCTCGCGTTCGTTGACGAACTGGCGTCGCACGTAGATGAAGGGTCCAGGGTACGGGGCGTGGACGTCGCTGATCTGCGCGTAGGGGACCGCGATCGTCAGCCCCTCGTAATCGCTGGTGCCGAGCAGGTTGCGAAAGACGTTGCGCGACGAGAGCAGCAAGACCGGATGCCAGTCCGAGGGGACGATCGGCTGCGGCGCGAGCTCGAGGCCGGCCGGCAGCAGCCTGCGCACGTCCGCGGCCGGGAGCACGAGCACGGCGACGCGGGCGTCGAGGGTGCCGGTCGACTCGAGCCACTTGCCGGCCGCGGGCGCGGCGTGGCCGAGGCTGGTCGCGAGCTCGCAGAGCAGCGCGGCGCGGTGCTCGTCCGGATTGTTGGTACCCGGGGATCTGGCCAATTCGAGGACGATTGCGTGGGCGCGGCTGGTGTCTTGCATCGACTGTTCCTCGCTGTCAGGGTCGCCGGGTGAAGCCCGCGGCGTTCATGTCGGTGTAAAGGTCGGGTCGGACGATCGCGTTCTTCGTCATCCAGGCGTCGGACAGGGCCATCAGCTCCCGCCCCTCGTCGCCGCCGACCAGGGCGGCGAGGCGCCGCCGCATCACGGCGAGGTAGGAGGTCATGCCGAGCGCCTCGTAGGCGGTGATCGCCCGCCGCGCCTCGGCGATCGCCGGCTCGCTGCGACCGGCGAGCGCCTCGGCGCTGGCCAGGAGGAAGCGCCCGAACGCCTCGCCGGTGGGCAACGGCAGGCGCAGGCACTGCTCGGCGGACTTGCGGGCGATCTTGAGGAGCGGCGCCGGATCGCGGTGCTGGGCGGCCAGCGCCAGCGCGGTGGCGCCGCGGTTGCGGTGGAACTCGGCCTGCACGAACGGGATCCGGAAGAAGATCAGGCGCCGGATCTTGGGGGCGTCGAGCAGGTGTTGCTGCCACGAGGCCAGGGCCTGCCCCTGGTAGCGCAGCAGCTCCGACTGCTGGCAGGTCCAGTTGAAGTAATGCACCTCGAAGTGCCGGGGGGCGCCCTCGCGGTAGAGGGCCATCTGCTCGGTGGCGGCCTCGACCTGGTCGGCGGCGAGATGGACGACGTTGCCCATCATGCCGCGGATGAAGCCCTCGACGTAGGGATTCGGGCGCTCGGCGCAGTCGCGGATGAGCCGCGCGGCGGCGGCGCCTACCGCGCCGACCTCACCGCGGTACTGGTGAAGCAGGGTGCGATGGACCTCGATCTGGCTGACCTCGTGCATCTGTCCGGTGCACTGCGAGCGCAGGATGGCGATGGCGCGCTCGTACTCGGTGGCGGAGGCGGCGAAGCGGCACAGCATGTTGTGGGTCCCGGCCCGGAACTGGGCAAGCATACCGAGGGTGTAGGGGCTGCCCTGGACCGCGGGCGACTGCTCGAGCGCGTCGAACAGGACGTGCGTCTCGGCCTCGACCGGCACGCCCTGCATCAGGGCGCGCACATAGGCCTCGTAGCCGACGGCCCGCGCGGCCCGCAGCGGGTCGCCGCTGGCGAGGGCGAGGCGCAGGTGGCGGGCGTGGAACAGCGCCGAGTTGAGGCCATCGACGTAGGCGAGGCCGCGGGTGGCGGTCCAGCACACGTCGAGCCGCTCGGCGTCCTGCTGCGAGAGCTGGCCCGGTCCCGGCGGCGGCACGCCGAGCTTGCGCGGCAATCGCAGGCGCTGGCCGATCAGCGAGACGATCGTCGAGACGGTGCCGCGGGTCCGCGAGAGGCCGACCCGCGACAGCAGCTCGTCCAGTACGGCGCGGCCCTCGTCGTGGTGGCCGGTGGTCAGGAAGTGGGTGGCGGCCAGGCGCAGCCACTCGGTGCGTTGCGGGTCGCCGGCGGCGCCGCTGGTATCGTGGCCGGCGTCGGTGTAGACGCGCGCCGCGGCGTGCATGCGCCCGGCGTTGGCGAGGGCCTCGGCGAGCCTGGCCCGGGTGTCGATGGTGGCGACGGCGCCGAGACCCCCGATCGCCAGCGCAGCCCGGTACAGCTCGGCGGCCTGATCGAAGGCGAGGGCGCGCGCGGCGTCGGCGGCGGCGGCGAGGGTGTAGTAAATGGCGCGCGCGCCGTCCTTCGCGGCCCGGAAGTGGTGGGCCAGCGTGGCCATGTCGGTGCTGCCGGTTCGCAGCAGGGCCTCGCCGATGGCGCGGTGGATCGCCGGGAGCGGGGCGTCGGCGGCCTGGGCGAGGTCCTGGAACGCGGCCTCGCGGACGCGGTCGTGGTAGGTCTCGAGGATGTCGTCGTCGGACGCCCCCGCGATGCGGATCAGGTGCTCCGCGCGCAGCCGGGCCAGCGTGCCGCGGTCGACCTTGCCGGCGCTGGCGGCGACGTCGAGGGCGATCGCCCGCGGCAGGCGGCCGCCGGCGACGGCGACGATCTCGACCAACCGCCGGGCGGCCGCGGGGAGGCGTTGCAGGTGCATGCGCAGCACGCTGTCGAGGCTGACGGCGTCATCGTCGAGGCCGCCGCGGGCGAGCACGTGGCGGACCAGCTCGCCCACGAAAAACGGGCTGCCCTGGGCCTCGCGGGCGATCCGTTCGGCGACCGGGTCGCCGCTGCGTCCGCCGAGCAGCCGCGCGGCGAGGGTGGTCGACTGCTCGGGGCCCAGCGGACCGATGGCGAGGCGATGCACGGTGAACCCGGGGTCGGCGGTCAGTCCGGCGATCAGGTGGGCGAGCGGGTGGCGGGTGGCCTCGGCGCCCTCGCGGTGGCTGACGAGCAGCGTCACCGGCGGGGCCGGCTTGCGCAGCAGCACCGAGTGCAGGAACAGCACGCTATCGAGGTCGGCCCACTGCAGGTCATCGAGGTCGAGGACGACCGGGTGGTCGGCGGCGATCCGCGCGAGCACGCCGGCGAACGCGTCGGCGGCGCGGCGGCGGATCTCGACCGGGTCACAGCCGGCGGTCGCCGACTCGTCGATGCCGCGGATCGCCGGGACGGTGCGCAGGACCGGGAACAGCCGCGCCAGGGCGGCGAGGTCCTCGGGGCGGGCGAAGCTACTCAGGCCCGGAGGGCCGTGAAGGCTACTCAGGCCCCCGTGAAGGCTACTCAGGCCCCCGTGAAGGCTACTCAGGCCCCCGTGAAGGCTACTGGCGTCGTCGTCAGCGCGGCCGCGCAGGTGCAGCGCGAGCGCGTCGATCGCCGAGTCGAGGGCCTTGAACGCGATCGACTCGCGCTCCGAGCAGCTCCCGGAGAACGCGAGCAGCCCGTCCTCGCCGCGGGCCGCCGCGAGCACGTGGTCGATCAGGGTGGTCTTGCCGAAGCCCGACGGGCCGCTGACGAACACCGCGTTGGGCGCTCCGCCGCGGGGCTCGAGCAGATAAGACCGCAGGGTGCGGACCTCGGCCTCGCGCCCGAGCAAGCCCTCGGCCGCGAGCGGCGCGGCAACCAGCTCGTGGCGGTCGAGGCGGGCCAGCACCTCGCTGGCGGCCGGACGGGCCTCGGGCCGACGCGCGAGGAGGTCGACGCACAGGCGATCGAGGCGGGGCGGGACGCCGGGCTGGCGCTGCGACGGGGGTGAGGGGTCGTCCGCGAACTTGCGCTCGAACAGCTCCGACGAGGAGCTGTCCTTGTGGCGCGACTCGCCGACCAGGCACTCCCACAGCACCTCGCCGACGGCGTACCAGTCGGAGGCGGGGCCGACGGCGGAGCCGAGGGCCTGCTCGGGCGCCATGTACAGCGGCGTGCCCACCAGGGTGCTCCGGCCGCTACCCTCGAGCGACAGGTCGGCGCGCTCCTGGACGAGGCCGAGGTCGAGGACCACGACGCGACCGGTGTCGGTGACCATCACGTTCGAGGGCTTGATGTCGCGGTGGACGAGCCCGTGCTGGTGCACGCCGGCGAGCCCGCACGCGAGGCCGACCAGGGCGTCCTGCAGGCGGCGGAGGGCGGCGTCGTCGAGCGGTTCGCCGAGCTTGCGGTCGCCGCGGACGTGGGCGACGAAGTCCTGGCCGCGCAGCAGCTCCATGGTGAAGAACACGAGGCCGAACTCGTCGCTGCCCTGGGCGTGGACGAGGTCGTAGAGGGCGACGATGTTGGGGTGGACGACCGCGCTGAGCGCCCGGAACTCGCGCTTGAAGCGGTACAGGCGCTCGGGGGTGGCACCGCGGATGATCTTCAGGGCGACGGCGGTGCCGTCGGGCGCGCGGGCCTCGAACACCTGGCCCATCCCGCCGATGCCGATCTGACGGATGAGGGTGTGGCGGGCGATGTCCGCCGGCAGGGTCCAGGCGATGAACATCGCGTCGGTCGCCTCGCCCGAGGACGACACGGTGGCGTCGAACCGCGACGCGGGCGTTCGCCAGAGCACGCTGGTGTCCGACCCGAGCGTGCGGGCATAGGCGATGGCATCGTCCGCCGGTCGCGCGGGCGGATCGCCCCCAGCTTTGACCCCCATCTTGCCCACCTTGCCATGGGTACGCGAATCCCCGCCTGGCGTCAATGCGGGCGGAGGCGACGGCGGATGCGACACGGCACCTCGCGGGTCGGGGGCGGTACGCCGAGGCCCGCGCGGCGCTTGTCGTGCGACGGGAGCGGCCCGGGGCCGGTCAGCTCGATGTCGAGGCAGGTGAGCGCGAGGCCGACGAATTGCAGGACCTCATTGTTGGCGAAGAAGCGCCCGGGACACATGCTGACGCCGCCGCCGTAGGGCATCAGCGGGATCGGGACGCGTTTGCCTCGCTTCGTGAACTGGCGCGGTCCGTCGTCGGCGAGGAAACGATCGAAGCGAAAGCACTCGGGGTCGGCGAAGACCTCGGGGTCACCGTGGGTGATCTGTGGGCAGAGCGCGACCCGATCACCCGCACGTAACGTCATGGAACGCCCCCCGGCGAGCGCCAGATCGCAGTCGCGCTGCACCAGGCGCAGCGTGAGCGAGTCGCTGCGCAGGCGCAGCGTCTCGTCGATGCAGCTCTGCAGGACGCGCAGCCGCGAGATCTCGCCGACGCCGTGGACCGCGAGCTCGTCGACGACGGCGGCCCGCGCGTCCGGGTGGGCGAGGACGTGGGCCAGCGACCAGAACGCGGCCGGCACGGTGTTCGCCTGCGAGGCCCACAAGATCGCGACCTGGTAGTGATCGCGGTTGCGACGGCTGGTGATCCGGTCGAGCGAGACCTCGCGGGCGCGAATGAACGCGCTGGCTTCGGCGTGGGCGACGCTGACCCGGGCGCGGATGCAGTCGCGCGCCCGCCGGACCCCCGGGAACAGCAGATCCGGTGCGCCGCTGGCGATCAACGCGAACCAGCGATCGAGGCGCCGGAAGTCGGCGAGGTAGCGGTCGTCGATGTCCCCGCCGAACAGGGTCTCTACGCCGGCCGTAAACATGCAGCGGGCGGTGAACGCGAACAGCTCGTCGCCCTGCCAGGCGTCCCCGGCGAACCGGTCCATGGCCGCCCGCAGGCGGGCGTCCATCCGGGCGGTGAGGGTGTCGAGGGCGGCGTGCTTGAGGTGGAGATTGTAGAGCCCCACCACCTCGTCGAGGCCGGGACCTGCTGGCAACGGCTCGTAGCCGAACACGCGCGAACCGAAGGTCTCGCCGACCTCGTGGAAGGTGAGCTTGTCCTGCGCCTTGAGCACCGGCAGGAAGTCGGCAGGATCGAGGATGCAGGTCATCCGCTGACCGGCGATGAGCAGGGTGAACACGTCGCCGTGCTCGAGCTGGCAGGCGCGCAGCACCGCCACGAGGTCGCGGCCCATGGCCAAGGCGTGACCGAGGAACGGCAGCCGCGGGCGGACCAGCGGCGGCTCGCCCGGGCGCAGCGTCCCGCCCGTGATCATTTCCGAGGCCCGATTGATCGCGGTACGAAACGAACGCATCAGTGTCGCTGGCCATACCACGGATCCCCCACGGACTGCGCGAACTCGACGATCTGGGCGTCGACGACGTCGTCGCCGAGGCGGCGCCGGAAACGGGGATCGGCGCGGCGAGGCACTCACGAGAGCCTCAACACGGTCCGCCTCGACGACGACGGGCTATGTGCGCTCGAGGCCCTCGGCGAGGTCCGCCACGTCGTCCGCCTCGGTGCGTTCCACGGCCGCGACGACCCGTTCTACTGCGACCGCTATGGCGCGACGCTGTGGGCGCTGCCATCGGCGACCCACGCCGACGGCCGCGCGACCGGACGCCTGCTGGCCGAGGGCGGCCCGTTCCCGCGCGTCGATGACTTCCGTCGCCTGCTCGCGCTGCAGTTTCGCCACCTGATCAGCGCCCACGGCGAGCCTCTGCGCGCCAGCGCCGACGACATCCCGCTCCCGGCCCCGTCGCCACCCTCGGGCTCGGCAACACCCACACCTGCGCGCGGCTCACCAACGGCGAGACATATTGCTGGGGCGCCAACTTCGACGGCGAGCTCGGCCTCTCCGGGCTTGTCCTCGTCGCCCCCGTGCCGCAACAGCTCGACGGCGGCCTCGAGATCGCCGAGCTCGCCCTCGGCGCGGCGCTGACCTGCGCCCGCCTCACCGACGGCGGGGTGCGCTGCTGGGGTAACGGCGCCGCGGGTCAGCGCGCCAGCGGTACCATCGACAGCTCCGGGGTGGGCACGCCTGCGCTCGTCGCGGACGGGGTCGCGTTCGCCGTGCTGCGCACCGCCAGGATCGGGCTGGCGCTGCGGCGCTCGAAGCCCGCTCCGGAGGCGCCACAATACGTCCTGCGCCCTATCGTTTCCTCGGCGAGCCGCGACGGATCGCCAAGGGCAAGGCCCACGCCGTGCTCGCGCTGCACGCCGACGGCGCCGCCCCGGCGCAGATCCAGGCGCTCACCGGTTGCCCCCTCGCTACCGTCACCCGGCACATCGCCGACTTCGAGGCCGGACGCGGCGTGACCGACTTCGCGGTGTACTATGATATCGACCCCAAGCCGCCGATGCTCGGGCGAATGCACGGTACATGGCACGCGCGCTGGGTCGCGGGCACCTGACCCCGGCCCAGCCGGCGTCACTCGTCGGGCTCGCGCTCGACCATCCGGTCCAGGAACCAGACCAGCCCGGCGAGGTCACAAGCCAGATCGACACGCCTCGGCGAAGTACACCCCACGGCGCGCGGCCTGACCGGGGGGTTAGGCTGCGTATCCTTTGTCTGTCACCCGCGGCCCGCCTGCCCGCTCAGCCCTCGGCGACGCGTGGCGCCTGCGCGGCCGCGTAGCTCGGCCCGCGGATCGCGTGCAAGAACCCGCGAGGCACCAGCGCCTGGCCGGTCTGAAACGGCGAGAAGCACAGCGCGCGCGCATCGATCTTCAGCGGACCACGCAGCCGCAGGTCGCACAGCGGACGCCACGATCGGTGCATGCCGCCGACCCCGCGCAGCTCGAGCCGCATCCGTGCGTGCCCTGACGCCATCGCCGAGCGCAGCCGGGCCCCGCGTCTCGCCTGCTCTGGCGCGGAGATCGGCAGCGGCACCAGGCGCAGCTCGACCTGTCCGATCTCCGCGACCTCGAGCCGACCGATCGTGTAATAAACATTATCTAGATAGTCGTGCTGCGCCGTCGTCAGCATCGCCAGGGGGATCGCCCACGGCGTCCTCGCGGTCGCGAACAGAAGATCCTGGTCCTCCGGATCGACCTCCGGTGTCAGCGTGCGCGGCCCGCGAAAGCGCACCGCGCAGCCGAGCATCTCGGGCAGATCGGCGCGACGCCACAGCGAGCCCGACATGCGGACGACCGCCCCACCCGCGAGTCGCCGCGCCAGCGGGACCAGCTCCGGGTCCTCGGCCGCCGCCACCACCTCCGCCGCGCACACAGTCCCCTTCGGGTGCAGCGCCCGTCCGCCGCGCGCCCGGGCGACCGCCGCCGCCACCGGTGCCAGCACCCCACCGATCACGCGCCCGATCGCCTCGCCTGCCGTCTGAAGAGACATGGCCCAGTCCTTGGGCCGGGACCAGGCCCCACGCAAGCCAGGACAGCCGCCTCCGGTTGTGGTGATCTCTACGCCCGCGCGAAGCGCAGCCCATACGCCGCGACCCCGAACGCCACGCTGACGTTGAGCGACCCCTTGCTGCCGAGCATCGGCAATCGTAACACTTTTTCGCAGCACGCCAGGATCCTCGGGTCCACCCCCGAGACCTCGTGGCCGAGCACCAGCACGATCGGTGGACCTGTCCTCTCGGACATGCTCACGCCATAAAAATCCTCCGCGTCCGGGCCGCCCTCGAGCGCCCACAGTCGGTGCCCCGTGCTCTGCAACAATGACGCCGCCGCCGCGCCGTCGCGGTGCAAGGACCACGGCACCGTCAGCTCGGCGCCG
>Ga0335394_10007562_pt1 | contig 12272 bp, 14 predicted proteins | sample MAT03_FD_205741 | JGI IMG/M metagenome (GOLD analysis project Ga0335394, IMG submission 205741) | Freshwater microbial communities from Lake Fryxell liftoff mats and glacier meltwater in Antarctica - MAT-03 (spades assembly) (version 2) ... | reverse complement strand
CGCTGTAGACATCCGGAAGGGCGGGTTTTGTTGATCAGTTTATTGCGGTAGGGGTTACGTATTGGCTAAACCCGCCCCTACGAACGACCGAATCTGAGGCGACAAATGCGATCGCAATTGCAATACCCAATCATATTCACGTCGTTGTCACATTAACCGACACCCTCGTAGGGGCAGGTTTAGCCGATCGTGTATCGGCAACCCCCGTTCGGGTTAAATCAAAACCTGCCCGTCCGGATGCAGGCGATCGCGGTAGACATCCGGAAGGGCGGGTTTTGGTGGTCAGTTCCTTGCAGCATGGGTTACGTGTGGGCTAAACCCGCCCCTACGGGTGGCTAGATCGCCACTTGCTTACAAATCAGTGGTGATAATCAAGGTCGTGATTTAGCAATGTTCAGAGGTCGAAGTTCCGAGCAAAAAGGCTAAAGAGGGCAGTTGTTCCGGCGATCGCGATCGCATCATCATTCAGCGATCGCATTTAGGGGAATCATCAACTTCAAGGAAGCCGTAACCCGATGCCGTACTCTTACAGAGTTGGGCTAAACTGCTGTCACTTTCCCGGTCTCCATCATTAAATCTCACAGTGTGGGCATCGTCTTCATCCGTCGATCCTTGACTCGAAAAATCGCTAGTTAGCACAGACTTGAGATTGCTGCGAATGCACTTTAACTGAGCATCCGGATTCAATGGGTTAAGACGTTCTTTCCAACACGAAAAATTGGAGGCTTTAGCTATTCCTTCAGCCAGCGCATAGGTTGCATCATAAGACATTGCTGTTCGCCAACTTATTTTTGCGGGATCCCCGCCGACACCTATCAAATAACGCCCTCTTGCCATTTTTTCAATGGGATACTCGTTATAATCAGGGCTTCTTAGCCACGGTACAGAGACAACCATACGCTCTGCTAAAGGCTTAAAAAAACTCTGATCATACATACTGTCAGAGCCTAGTAAGGCAAACGAGTATTCCTGATGCATGGAATTCAGAGTTAGAATTCCATCTTTTCCAAGCAGCTTCCCCACATCCTTATTACGCGGTACAAGAAGCAAGGCTTTAGCATCTTTATTCTGTGCATAGTCTAGGCAAGCCCTAGAGGTTCTACTATTACCCTTCCCCCAAATATTACAGGGGTCTTTCTCATCCGAATCTATTTTCGGATTAATCACTTGGCTATTCGTTTTGTCATAGGCTTCTCGAAATGCCTCTTTGAAAGAATTACTGTATATAGAGTCACCTTGATAAACTACTGCTACATTTCCACCTACTGTATCTGCATGATAATCAGCCAACGTTTTAGCGGAGATCCTATCACTCGGAGATGTGCGGAAGACGTAGCTACTTAACTTGACCTGAGCCTGAGAAATGCAAGCTTGTTGCGCACTTTCTGAATCACATCTAACTGCTGTGCTTGTTGGAGAAATAGAAACAAGTTTCCCCTCATATTCCTTGGATGCTTCTTCTGTTGCATCACTACTAAAGTGACCAACTACACCAAGCGGGATAAAGAGATTTTCTTTAATCTTTTTTGCTGCCACTTTTGCGGCACCGCGCTCTCGCTCTATAGTATCCTCAAAAGGTCCATCATCTAAAATTCCAACGACGAGTTTTGTACTATTACTCAGTATTTCTTCCTCATTAATTTTGTACTGAGCCAGTTCAACTCCTCTCAGAATTTCCTGAGAATCAAGACCTCCTTCTCCATTTTTTCTACTAATTGGAACGCTGACAACAATCCGATAAATACGGTTACTAGAACTTTGAGCCTCGGCATTATTCTGATATATGCGCGCCTCTGGATCATTAGGACAAGAGGCATCAACAAAATCCTTAAACCCTTTTGCAGCCTTACTGAACTTACCAGAAGAATATGCTTTAGCTGCATCCTCCTTAGAAGACCAGTTATCAAGACATTTGGCGTCGAAACCTTGCCAAACGGGGCTGGGCTGAATGCTTGTGTTATTATCCTTCCTCACGGAGAATTCTTTTTCTATTAGGATGTCTTCACCCCAACTCAAGCAGTCCTTAGGGTTTGGAGCTGGCTTGCACTCAGTTACTCCGTATTTCTATTTCTTGACGTTAGCTACAAAATCTTTAGCTGAGCCTTCACCCGACAGTATGCCTGGGCTAAAAATAAAGATTGCTAGACAAACTATTAAGCTAAGCAAGCTAATCGATAAAAATCGTTTTAATCGCTTGCCTAAATGAAAACTTTCTAACAACTTAAGAATGATGAAACCGAGGAGCAAAAGACACAGTGTAGCAAGCCAAGCAACAACATAAATCGGTTGTATATCGACTTTAAGAAAAATGAGAATCCCAACAATTGCAGAACCAGCCGAAATTACTACTGCTGCAATTCTTAGTAAAAACTCTGACCAATTGCCTTGCCTTGCAGCATCGAAAAGCGATTCAAAGATCGTGGTTAGAGTATCAAGAATAGACTGAAACGAATTCTTAGGGGGCTGTGAACTCATGTTAAGGATCGTCTAGCAGAATTAAACAAACAGTCAAATCAAAGCTGTGCAAAACTTACAATCAAGGTAACTGACGCAAAAAATATAGCATGTAAAAAATGAAAGGGTAGTGCGCTAGACCTGCGGATGGCTGTCCCAGAATGGTTGCCGTTGCTTAATCTGGCTTGGTGACACACACAGGTCTACAACACTACCAAATGAAAGCAAGCGCTACTGGATTACTTTTAACTTCAATCGAAGTGTAACTCTTTCATATTTTCTCTGCAAGTAAAGATTGATCTAAACTATGGATTTTCCTGGATCTATGAAGTGCCCATGTATAAAAAATCACACAAGTCCAGTATGTCAGATAACAGTACAGTTATTTCCCTTACAAGTCATTTCCCTTACGTAAGAGTAGAAAAGAGTAGAACTCTCTACTGAGGACATACTACTAAGGTCTTGTATACTTATTTACTTTTGTTTTGCATAAATTCTCTAGTGATACCTCTCCAGGTTTACTTTGGAAAGATGTCGAAGCGGAGCTTTAGAGTCTGCCTAAGAGTCTTATGTCTAGTATAAAAACGGTATCGATCCTCCGTACCTTCAGGACTGGTTCAATGTGATGGCAGATAATTCAAGATGTACCAATTTCTATGGTACTAATTGCAGACCTTCAGAAAGTTGAGCCAAACGCAGACAACAATATCCACCGTTGATCCTTGTGCTGCGATCGCCATCTTCTACCGGGTTAAGATACAAGAAGAGTTTTGCCGACTTAAACCCAACCCCATCTTCTATGCAAATTACCCTAAACCTGGATGAATCTCTTCTCAACGAAGCCTTCCAACTGACTAACCTCACGACCCAAGAAGAACTGATAAACTTGGCTTTGCAAGAACTCGTGCGTTCACGAAGTGGCTCCTCTGGAGCATCGCGCCGCAAGAAAAATCTTCTCGACCTTGCGGGACAAATTCAGTTTGCCATAGACTTCGACCACAAAGCCCTGCGTGAAACTCGTCATGTTGCTGATTGATACATCCGTTTGGATCAGCGTATTGCGCGATCGTAGTGGTCAAGTCCGCCAGCAGCTCGAAACTCTGCTCGCTGGTCGTGAAGTTTTGCTCACTCGATTCTCTCAGCTTGAATTGCTACAGGGCAGCCTGAATGAAAAAGAGTGGACTCTCCTCTCTACTTACCTTGAAGCACAAGATTACATTGAACCTGCAATTCATTCTTGGCAAGCTGCTGCTCGCATCTACTATGATTTGCGCCGTCAAGGACTCACGGTTCGTAGTCCGATTGATTGCTGTATTGCTCAAGCTGCTTTAGAGCATGATTTACTTTTGATTCACAACGATCTTGACTTTGAAACTATTGCTCAGGTGCGATCGCTCCAACACCATCGCTTTCAACCTTGAGTTTTTCTACAAAGCACAAAAGGGCAATCGCTGATCAAGTAGTATCAGGACGTATCTATTCAAAAACAGCGAATGGTCAAAAGCTGCGCTGCTGACTTCGAGGTTATTTGCCGCTGCTGATTCGAGCCGTTAGACTGCCAGTACGGAATTTTCGTACTGGAGCGAAACTCTCGTAGTGACCAGATTTAACGTGAATCAACGCGATCGCCCTCAACCCGTCGAAAAACACGCTTGCCAAAAATTCATTTCTCCAGTACGGTTGTTTTTCAGTACCAAACAAATCCGTAATCTAAAGCGTCACCTGGAAGCTGCTATCAACAGCCCCAGGCGACTAACCCTCAAAACTGCGTTAACAGTTCGGAGGGCTAGGGGCAGTTTATCACTCCACTAGCCACCCTGACTTTGCTATGGCAACCCGCTACAGCAAGCAAGCAGCAGGGTGGCTTTGATTTTGGGTCTTTCAGCAAACCCATTTTTAGTGGAGTGAAACACTGCCATGTCTGATAGTCCTGTGCCGCTGCAACCGATCAACCCCGATCCGCGCATCCTTACCTTGCTGGTGATTGGCACCGAAGACAACGTGCGATCGCATATCCTGCGACAGCACACCCTCGGCGTTGCCGAAGCAGGCACCTGGAGCAAGCTGATTCCAGTGCCCAGTTGCCCCGATAAATTCATGTGTGTGCTCAACCGGATTATGGTGTAGCCTGTCTCGGTTTACGGGCAACGGCGATCGCCGTTCTAACAAATGCGATCGCCGTTGTAATGTCAGCACCTACCCTTTGGGCGTTTTGTCTTGTTCAACCAGCTTTTCCCAGGCGGCTTTGGCGGCTTCGGAGAGGCGATCGCCCAAACCACTCATTTCATCCACTAGAGCCTGCCAGTTTTTCTCCGCTTCCTGCTGCAACGAACCGATAGACTGCTCTAGTTGGCTTGGGTCTACTAGAGAATTTTGCTCTACCGCTGCGCGTGCCTGCCGAATCACCTTGAGATAGGTATCGCGGGTGAATTCTCCAGCGGAGTGTGCTTCTGTTTGAGCACGACGAGTCAGGGCTTCAATCAGTGCCTGGGTTTCTCGCTGAATTTCCTCCAAGCTGTGCTCACTGGAGCTGGCTACGTTAGTTCTGGGTTTTACATCCAACACAATGGGGGTTTGATAGTCATCCGAGTCAACGCTCATACTCTGTCTCCTTGCCGTAATGTGCAGTGAAGTATTAGCCGTATCGTAAATCTACCTGTTCTAAATCTAACTGATTTAGAAGGTACGTAGTTGAACGGATAAGTATAGCCATAGTCATAAAGCTTAGGACATGCCAGCGTCATTCCCGTGCAGGTGGGAATGACGCTGGCACCTATCGAGCAGATGGATTCCCGCCTGCGCGGGAATGACAGGGAGGCGTCCTATTGATCATGGCTGCCGCTATAGATGGGCGTAATTAAACATAAAATCCTAAAAGTCTGTGCCGCCCGCGCAGCAGGCGGCACAGACTTTTAGAAGCTTGTTTTTTAGGTCGAACTATTTATTGCGGTCGAACTACTTATTGCGGGCGCTCCTATGCAACTCTTAACTACTTGCCGATACAAAATCGGCTAAAAATTCGATCGAGCACTGATTCTGTCACGGATTCTCCGGTAATTTCACCCAATGCTTGAGCAGCCGTACGGAGATCAATGCTCCAAAAGTCGAGAGGGAGCTGATCGGCAATGGTTGACTGCACCTGCTGAAGGGCGATTTTGGCACGAGTAAGGGTCGCTGCTTGACGCTGATTGATGGCTAGATCTAGGTTGGCAGCGGTGAGGCTAGTGGTTTGGACGGTGGTCAAAATTGCTTGTTCTAAATTCTCAATTCCCTGGTGATGCGCGGCGGCGGTGTGGACGATCAGGGGAGAGGAGGGGGTGAGGGTGGCGGTGAGTTGGGTGAGGGTGGCTTGTAGAGTTGCGATCGCTTCCCCATCCACTAAGTCGATCTTATTGAGCACTAAGATTACGGGGCGATCGCACACTTGGCGATAAATCTCCTGGTCGGATTCTGTCCAGCCGTCGGTGGCATCCAGAGTCAAGAGCACGAGGTCGGCAGCCTGAGCCGCCTGACGCGATCGCGCCACGCCAATTTTTTCGACCTGGTCTGTGGCCTCACGAATCCCAGCCGTATCCAACACCTGGATCGGAATGCCGCCCACCACTAGCTGCGATTCCACTACGTCGCGGGTGGTGCCCGGTAGGTCGGTGACAATGGCGCGATCGCTGCGGCTCCACGCATTTAGCAGACTCGACTTACCCACATTAGGGCGACCTACGATCGCCACCTTTAGCCCCGATCGCAGTAGTTCTCCCCGGTCTGCGGTTGCCAAAATCTGTTCTACGTCAGCCAGCACTTGGGTAATCTGGGCTTTAACGGCAGCTTCATTCAAGGGCGGCAGATCGTCCTCAAAGTCAATCCGCGCCTCCACTTCGGCCAAAATATCCAGGCAGGTTTCGCGCAGTTGACGGATGGGCTGAGCGAGTTTGCCCTGCAATCCTGCCAGCGCCGTTTGCGCGGCTTGGGGCGATCGCGCTCCTACCAAGTCGGCAATGCTTTCCGCCTGAGTCAGGTCAATTCGCCCATTGAGAAACGCCCGCAGGGTAAACTCTCCCGGCTCCGCTAGCCGTGCGCCTTGCTCTAGACATTGCTGTAACACCTGCTGTACCGCCATCATGCCCCCGTGGCAGTGAAATTCCACCACGTCTTCGCGGGTATACGAGCGCGGAGCCAGCATCAGCAACAGCAGCGCTTCGTCAATCACCCGTTGCGTCTGCGGCTCGCAGATACGACCATACAAAATTCGGTGACTCTCCCAAGCTTGATGCCCTGGTGCCTGGAAAAGCGTGCGGGCGATCGCCACCGCCTCAGCCCCCGATAGGCGCACAATTCCGACGCTGCCGATCTGAGGGACAATAGCCGTGGCGATCGCTGCGATCGTTTCACCCTGAACCAACTGGTTATTCAATGCCCACCAACCCCGCTGCCTGCAACGCTGCCCAACTCCGGCTAGAGCACTCCTCTCGCTGCAATTTTGCCACCCGAAGCCACTGGATACCCTTAGGCCCTACTTCTGTAGGGTCTCCACTCAAGTTTGTAGGCCGGGGACTAACTGAGCATTGATAAATAATATTCAGCGCGTGCCATGGATCATCTTTTCGAGGAAAGAAAGACTCAAACACCGTGAGCAGGCGATCGACCTTAAAGTGGACAATGCCTGTTTCTTCTTGTACCTCTCGCGCTAGACCGACCAGCAGTTCTTCATGCGGCTCTAGCCCACCCCCTGGCAAGTCCCAACAATCTGGCTCAGGCAGTGTCATCTGGTGCAGCAATAGCACCGAATCCCCATCGACAAATAGAGCAACAACACTGACTCGAAGACGAACGGAAGGGTTCATGGGGGTTGTGATGCGGCTCTATGCAATCCACTCAGTGCGGCTTTTGAGCGGCTTTTGAGCGGCTTTTGAACAGTTGTAGATTGTTGCCAGTGTCTGGTTTGGGTGGATTCTAGGTTTCGTTTTCGACTTTAGCCTGCCATCAGCTTGGCGATCGCCGGACGTTGGCTACAGCGCTGTAGCCATCCCGCGACATTGAAGAACGGCGTTAAATCGACCTCCATCGTCCCGATCCAGCCGACTAAGCCTTGCAGATGCGTGTCCGCGAGGCTGTAATCGCCGAGCAAGAACGATTTCCCCTCCAGTCCGCTGTCAAGAATTCCGAGACAGACGGCGAGATCTGCCTTTGCCTTCTCCACTGTGCTCGTACTGCGCTGCTCAGGGGGTAACCAGTCTAACGAGTTGGACTGGACTGCTCCTTCATTGTTGGTCGGCAGCGACGCGGACAATCTAGTAGCCGCTTCGGCGAGCGTGACGTTGCTCCAGGCGATCCACTTCATTGCTTCGCCGCGCTTCTGTCCTGGTGCGGGGTAAAGCTTGGCATCCACACCGAAGACCTCGCCGAGGTACATCGTGATCGCAGACGATTCCCAGATTGGCGTTCCCTCATGCACAATCGCAGGGACTCTTCCGTTTGGGTTGATCTTGAGGAAGTCCGGCTTTCTAGTGTCGCCCGCGCTGATGTCGAGCTTCACGCGCTCACATGGCGTGCCAAGCTCTGCAAGAACGGCTTCGGTGAGGTTCGATGTAGACATGGGGGCGTAATAAAACGTTAGGCTCATCGATTTCTCCTAATGTTTGACTGTCAGATATGGATTGAAGCAGATATTGCTCTAGTCGTCTGCGCCGCCTAACAACCGGAGTTGAAGAGTTTTAAAGAGTTAAGGACTGAGCATCATGCTCAATCAGCTTCGACAAATCGCGAAGGAAGGCAGCAGCGTGAGCACCGTAGATAATGCGGTGATCGCTGGTGAGGTTGACTTGCATTTGGGTGCGGACTCCCAACATGCCCTCTGCTGTCGCCACCACTTGAGGGCGAGACGCCCCGATCGCCAAAATAGCACCCTGACCGGGCGGCAAAATTGCATCGAACCGATCAACACCAAACATGCCCAGATTGGAAAGTGTAAAAGTGCCTGAGGAATATTCCACGGGCTGAAGCTGCTTGGCGCGGGCACGTTCTACTAAATCTTTCCAGGTGCGCGACAGGGAATAGATGTCCATTTGATCGGCGTTTTGTAACACAGGCGTGATCAGGCCGCCATCGTCCATTGCTACCGCCACCGCTACGTTAATAGCAGAGTTGTATTGGGTGCCTTGTTCGGTATAGCAGGCGTAGAGGAGCGGGTGCTGTTTGAGGGTGATGGCGACTGCTTTTGCCAGTAACGCCGTCATAGTAACGCCCTTGGACTTAATCTGCTTATAGAGTTTGTCTAGCCCATCGGTAGTAATGGTGTAGCCAACGCGGAAGTCAGGTACTTGAAGGCTGGCCGCCATATTTCGCACCACGGCATTTTGGAGTGTCGTGAGGGGAACGATCTGCCCCGGAGCAGCGGCAACTGCTGGGCTGGAAGCGGCTTTGGGAGTTGCTGGTACTACCGTCGGAGCGACCGGAGTCGGTGGAGCGACCGGAGTCGGCGGAGCCGCCGCAACGGGAACAACCGATGTCACCGCTGGGGTAGAAACCTTGCCTACTGCTGACTCGACATCTTCTGCTACGATCCGTCCGTGAGGGCCACTGCCCTTTAGGGTGGCTAAGTCTACCTTTAAATCTTTTGCCAGCTTCCGCGCACGGGGAGAGACAATTAGGCGATCGCTGCCTGCACCATTAGTAACAGCCGGGGGTTCGACAGCCGCCATGGCGGGTTCGGGGGCAGCGGCAGGTGCTGGAGCGCTAGCGGCAGAGGTGCTGGACGCTTGTTGTTTGGCAGCTTCAATTTCGGCTTCTGTTTCAGCAATCAGGGCGATCGCCTCGCCAACTGGAGCAGTTCCACCTGCCTCTACAACAATGATTGCCAAATAGCCTTCATAAAACGATTCCACATCCATGTCTGCTTTGTCAGACTCTACCACTACAACCGTTTCGCCCTTTTCAACCTTGTCGCCCGGAGACTTTGTCCAAGAGACAATTTTGCCTTCGGTCATGGTGGAACTAAGAGCGGGCATAAAGACTTCGTGAATCATGGAGCGGCTTCCCAAATTGGCGACTAACAAGCATTGCAGCATCCAGAATTGTAGCGTGATCCGAAACCTTAAGGTGTAGGCAATTTCTGTGATACGAGCTGATTCTTCATCCCAGGCGTCAATCCTATGCTTCAAAATGTAAGAGACAAAGCATTTGGAGAACATCATCATGAAAATGCTACACACGATGTTGCGCGTCGGTAATTTGGACGAGTCACTAACGTTTTACTGTGATGTATTGGGCATGACGTTGTTGCGCCGGAAGGACTACCCTGGCGGCGAATTCACACTGGCCTTTGTCGGCTATGGGGATGAGGCCGACCACACTGTCATCGAACTAACCCACAATTGGGGTACCGATGCGTATGAGCTTGGCACGGGTTATGGTCACATTGCCCTCGGCGTTGATGATATTTACGGTATGTGCGCGATGATTCAAGCACGCGGCGGTAAGGTGACGCGAGAACCAGGTCCCATGAAACATGGTTCGACGGTAATTGCCTTTGTGGAAGATCCAGATGGTTACAAGGTAGAGTTAATCCAGCTCAGTAAATCTAGTCTAGAAGCTAGGCCCGAATCGGCTGCTGTTGCCCAGTAACCAGACCGTTTGGGACATTTACTAAGCTGTCCTAAGTGACCAGCGGATTGCGATCGCCCCTAGCTATGCTGTGAGCATTGTCATTCAGAAAACGCTGGAACGTATGAGAAAGGTAGGCGATCGCAATCCGGTTTTGCTGATTCATGGCATTGATGACACCGCCGATGTATTTTCCACAATGGCTCCATACCTGCGGGTAAAAGGCTGGCAAACATACGATCTGGATCTAATTCCTTGCAATGGAGACGTAGGGTTAGATCAGCTCGCTCAGCAAGTTGCTGATTATGTAACCCAAACGTTTCCGGCTCACCAGCCCATTGATTTGGTGGGCTTCAGCATGGGTGGCATCATCAGTCGCTACTACGTTCAGCGGCTAGGTGGCATTGAGCGAGTGCAGCGATTTGTTACCATTTCTTCACCCCATCAGGGCACTTGGACTGCATACCTGCGTCCCAATGTCGGAGCGTCTCAAATGCGCTGGGGTAGCCCGTTTATGAATGCGCTCAATCGTGATGTAGACATTCTGCAAAAGCTGCATTTCACCTCAATTTGGACACCGTTAGATTTGATGATTGTTCCGGCTGAAAGCTCACGGGTTCCAGTCGGGCAAGAGGTGGTTGTAAATGTGCCCGCTCACTCCTGGATGCTGACGCACAATCGCAGTTTGCAGGCGGTTTGTGATGCGTTGGCAACTCCGCTGCCAGTCCGTGCCAAGACCTTGTAGAGGGTCTTGGGCTTACCCTGCATCTCCCACTTGGGCATACTCTGCTTCACCAAAAATAGCGGCGGCATGGCGATAAAACTTGAACTCCAACAAATTGTTAAATGGATCTTCTAAGAAAAACGTGCGGTGCTCTAGCGGCAGTCCCACAAACCGCTCTTTGGGCGATTGGTAGAAGGTCAGCTCGTGCTGCTGCGATCGCCTCAAAATCCTCTCCCAGTCAGCTTCATCGGTAAAAATTAGCCCAAAATGGCGGGGATAAATACTTCGCTGTGGCGTTAGCGCCTCAGGCGACAGGTGCGCCACAATTTGGTGTCCGCCCAGGTTCATAATCACCGAGGTTGCGCTCTCTCGCCCGATCTCGCAGCCTAAACCCTGGGCGTAAAACACTTTTGCCTGGGCAATATCGCTAACTGGGAAAGCAAGATGAAAAATTGCTACGTTCATAGGGGTGGAGAAATCGACTCAAAGACTAGCGATCGCGTTCATGTATCCGCAGATCGCTTGCTCTGAGCGTAGCGCAAGGCCAGTTTTCTGCCTAGTTATGGCAAGATAAGCGTGTGAAGAGTATTCCACTTGATCGGTTCTTAGCGCAACTCCGTACGCCCTATGCTTGATTTTTTATACAATGCCGCCAACCTTTTCGTGCTGCCGTTTTGGGCGCTGATGATTTTGTTGCCCAACTGGGGCGTGACCCGAAAAGTAATGGGGTCTTTTTTGCCCTTTGTAGCATTGGCAGGGTTATATATTTATCTCTTTGCCAGCAGCCTCGATCCCGAAACTGCCCAAGCGTTTAGCAGCACTCAGCTATCCGACATTGCCCGATTGTTCAGTGTAGAAAGAATCGCAGCCACAGGCTGGGTTCACTTTTTAGTCATGGATTTATTCGTGGGACGGTGGATTTATTGGGAGGGGCAAAACACAGGCGTTTGGACGGTTCACTCTCTGGCGCTTAGTCTATTTGCAGGGCCAATGGGCTTGCTATCTCACATCCTTACCCGTTGGGTGAGTCAGCGCTTCTTCCCCGCTGCCGCGGACAAGGCAACTTCTCCGCAGGACGATGTTGCCCAATCGGCTGCTGAATAGCGATCGCCAACAGAATCCACTAGAATCTACAGCGCTTTCTTCGGATGTTAGGGTCAAAACCCGCAGGTATTTCTGCCGCCCCTAAGTAGATGGGCATAATTAAATATAAAACCTTAAAAGTTTGCGCCGCCCGCGCAGCGGGCGGCGCAAACTTTTAGAATCTTGTTTTTATTTAGGTTGAACTACTAACTCACGCTGCCATCAACTCACAGCGTAGGGCTGGTTTTCCCACTGATACACCAGGTAGTGAGCGGCAGAGAGCAGGTCAGAGTGAATTCGGGTGGGTTCAAAATTTTTCAGGTAGGTTTGGCTGCGGATGCCACAGGTGAGCGCTATCGTGGGGATGTCGGTGGCTTGTCCGGCTAAAATGTCAGCTTCGGTATCGCCTACCATC
>Ga0335394_10007561_pt1 | contig 12273 bp, 10 predicted proteins | sample MAT03_FD_205741 | JGI IMG/M metagenome (GOLD analysis project Ga0335394, IMG submission 205741) | Freshwater microbial communities from Lake Fryxell liftoff mats and glacier meltwater in Antarctica - MAT-03 (spades assembly) (version 2) ... | reverse complement strand
GCAGCAAAGATTCAGGAGACACTCCTACCCCGCGACGTGCCCCGAATTCCGGGCACGGAGTTCGCCTGGGTGTACCGGCCCTGCGACGAACTGGCTGGCGATGGCCTGAACGTTATCCCACTCGGCGATGGCAAGGTCGGGCTCTACGTCCTGGATGTCAGCGGCCATGGTGTTGCGGCGGCCCTGCTGTCGGTGACTCTGAGCCGTCTGCTCTCCCCGCCTTCGGAGCCGGCTTCGATTCTGTTTCAGAAGGGAGACGTCGGGGATCGGTTAGATATCACCCCGCCCGCCGAGGTCGCCGCCCGCCTGAACCGACTCTTTCCCTTCGACTCTGCGACCGAGCAGTTCGCGACTCTGGTCTACGGGATCCTGGACACTGTGACCGGGGAGTTTCGCTATGTCTCAGCCGGGCACCCTGGCCCGGTGCATCTGCCCTCCGGTGCCGATCCGGTAATTTTGGAGAGCCAGGGGTTCCCGATCGGAATAGCCGCCGATGCCTTCGAGGAAAGGTCGGTCTGCCTGGGCGCGGGAGATCGCCTGTACCTATATTCCGATGGTGTCCCCGAGGCGATGGACTCCGCCGGTAAACTGTATGGAACCTTCCGGCTTCTGGAAGCGATCGGCCAGGCGCGGTCCCAACAGCTACAGGAGGGTGTTGCTACTCTTCTGGAAGAAATCACGCGATGGCACGGATCCGAGAGACCTCAGGACGATATCTCAATCCTGACAGTCGAGGTCGCGGGCACGCCGAGCTGATAGCGGTCAATAACCCATTCTCCGGCACGTCACTTGCCTGCGGTTTTCCACATTGCTTCAGCATTAATATGCCTGGTGAAGCAATCCTGAGCAGCAAACATATGGTACTTGCAAGATTTTGGCCGAGGCGTTTCAAGATGGATGGCAGCCATATCATAGGCTGTTGATCGATCATCATGGCGGGAAAGCGACCACATCAGTTCCATTCGCCACGGATTCTTTCCGCCATGCCATGAGCCCCGAGAATTCCGCAGCCAGAAAGAGAACTCGTTCACAGGCAATTCGTGATGACGCCGATGACGAGGAGATCAGAAGGATTCCATCGACACCGGCATGTTGTTTGCGTTGCGATATTAGCCGGCGACTGCGACGTGTGTCGTGTTGGAAGCAAAGCCGTGTTGGCTTTGCAAGGGACTGAGTCAAGTCTGTGCGAATGGTTCGTCCCAGCTGAGTGGTAATGGGGTGCGTTAGTAGAAACTTTCTGAGGAGAACGGGTGATGGCTTTAAGGAAAACTGTAGTGAATTCATTTTCGTGGGCAGTGATGGGATTTGCGCTCACCGGCGCAGCCTATGGTCAGGTGGCTGACCCAGGTATCACAGACGGGAGTATCGTAAGAGATGGGCAGATCGAGACAGAGACTGTCACCGAGGCACCAACACCGGCGGTCGACTCGGCTGCAACGGCAGAAGCCAATTTAAAAAACAATGCGAATGCTAATGTTGGCGTGAATGGTTTGAATAATCCCTCAACTGTTGCACAGGCCTCAAATGCGACGACCAATTTGAATCCATTTGGTGCAACATTTGATTCCAATTCAACAGACCGACTCATCATCCAGGATATGCAGGCGAATAGCGCCGCATCGCGTCTCGGCCTTCAGGCTGGGGACAGAATCATCGAATTCAATGGCCAGACTTACACAGATGTCAACCAATTCGATCGGGATCTGGTCCAATTGAGGAATGGCAATACTGATATTCCAATCACTTACGAGCGAAACGGAATGCGCTACACAAAGAGTTTTCGCATGTCATCGCAAAACCCACAACAGACCTACAATGAACCCACCTACGGAAATCAGGGGTTGAATAATCAATCTCACAATTCAGGACAAGTGTCTCATTCAGCCGCTCGACCAATGTACGGAATGGGAGCAAACCCGGGACACGGTGGCGGGGCTGCGGCATATGGAAATAACTCCTATCAGGGTCAAGCCTGTTGCGGTGGACCAGTCCATGAACAGCAGCGCGGCAGTGGACGTCATCACGGCGGTCGTCGTCATCACCGACGATGCTGCCGATAAATTTCGGTTGCTACGGCACGCAAACATTTCGAACGTGCTTCCGGTTGGCGATCAACGAGGTAAGCCGACGTGATGAAATCCTTCGGGGTTTCCGCGTCGGCTCTTTTTCATCAGAGTTTTGCCGGAGAATTGCCGCGAAATCAGGGAACGTGCGGAGAAGAAATTCAGCGAATTGATTGATGACATGCAACCGCTGGTTCGTGGCGAAACTTATTGTTGAGCAGTGTGGAGACGATTACATGAAACTTGAAAATATTCCCAATGCATCGATATCGCCCATGGCAGTGCCGGGAACACAGTCAGCTGAATGGACCGAGCACGAGCATGTCTCGGAGCAAGTGCAACTTGAGGCACAGAAACTCGTCGATCTCGCCGGCAGTTCGGAACTCGCCAGAAATGCGATCAATGTTGCCGATGAACGTCAGGCAGCCATGCCTTCCGAAGATCCCACGCCTGCTTTGCCGACAGCTGTCAATGAACCGGATTCGTTTAAAAAGGCTCTGGAAGACTTTGAAACGTCGCTCGAACGTCCGGTGATCGCCGGCGAATTGATGGACTGGGTGGCCACAGCAGAGCGCGCGCATCAACAACTAGGTCTGTACTTGCGATCGGATGTGCAACTCGCGCATGCCGACTCATACGCTACGATCTTGAGGCAGGATTCAGATCTTTCGAGCCGAGTAGCGGAGTTGCGGGCTACCGATGAACAACTGTTGCACATCGAATTTGACAAGATCGCTCAAAGTCTCAGTCAGCTGCACGACCGCGCTCAGTCATCCGCACAGGACGAACTGAAGGCAGAAATCCTGCGCGTGGAAGTGGTTCGCCAGGGCCTGGCATTTATCATCAGTGCGCGTACCCAGGAAACGGCGATTACGACGTGGTTCAGCGAGGCATTCAATCGAGATTGCGGCACCGGCGAATAACAGCTGACGGAATAAAAGGATCACGATCTGCCTGCATCCTGGTGAGCGACCAGTTGCATGGACACCCACGCGCGGGGCGTTGCCCACGCGGTTCACCGAATGTGCCAGCGTCAACCACGCGCGGAATAAGGAACCCGAATCATGAACGCAAAATCAGAACAATCTACCTCCGTCTGGATGCAGGCGGGAGAGATCCCCGTCCACGCCGCCCTCAATGCGGACGTCGAGACAGATGTTTGCATCGTCGGTGCGGGAATCGCGGGCATAACGACCGCCTACCTGCTGCTCAAGGAGGGGAAATCCGTGATCGTCCTGGACGACGGACCGATCGGGGGTGGACAGACGGCGCGGACAACAGCGCATCTTTCCAACGCAATCGACGATCGATATACTGAGATTGAGAGCTGGCACGGTCAGGACGGAGCGAGACTGGCAGCCGAAAGCCACACGGCGGCGATTGACAAAATTGAAGCAATCGTCAACCGGGAAGGGATCGATTGCGATTTCGAGCGGCTCGATGGATTCCTGTTTTCCCCTGCGGAGACCGGGCCAGAACTGCTGGAGAGCGAATTTCAAGCCGCTCGACGAGCCGGTGTGGAAAATGTAGTACTTGTTCAGACATCGCCGATCTATTCATTCGACACCGGATTGTGTCTTCGATTTCCTCGTCAGGGGCAATTTCATCCTCGGAAGTATCTTGCGGGATTGACGAACGCAATTCGGGCGATGGGAGGACGGATTTTTACTGAGACACGTGCGGAGAAGATTGAATGCGGTCCGCCAGCTCGAGTGACAACTCATCAGAACTTTACGATCACAGCATCGGATGTCGTCGTTGCCACGAATTCACCGTTCAATGACTTCGTCACAATGCATACCAAGCAGGCCCCGTACATGAGTTACGTTCTTGGTTTTCGCGTTCCTTGCGGCACTGTCGCAAGGGCCTTGTTCTGGGACACGGAAGATCCGTATCACTATGTGCGGCTACAGAATCTTCCGGCGGACACTGCAGCTGGTGAACCGCGCGGCGAGTCGCTGACGGAAGAGCTACTGATCGTGGGTGGCGAGGATCACAAAACTGGTCAGGCGAACGACGCAGATGAACGCTATGCGCGCCTGGAGGCATGGACTCGCGAACGTTTCCCAATGGCAGGTGCAAGGTGTTCCCAGTGGTCGGGACAAGTTCTGGAAACGATCGATGGCCTTGCTTACATCGGTCGGAATCCGCTGGACGGCCCCAACATTTTCATCGCAACCGGCGACTCCGGCCAGGGGATGACGCACGGGACAATCGCCGGGATTCTGCTGACCGACTTGATCATGGAACGGGAGAACCCCTGGGCGTCGCTCTACGATCCTGCGCGAAAGACTCTGGGTGCCGCCGAACGATTCGTAAAAGAGAATGTGAATGTGGCCCTTCAGTACGGCGCATGGGTGACCGGCAGCGACGTCCACAGCACGAGGGACATCGTGCCAGGCTCAGGTGCTGTGGTGCGCCGAGGGCTCACGAAAATCGCTGCATATCGCGACGAGACGGGATCGCTGCATGAGTGCTCAGCCGTGTGCCCGCATCTGGGTTGTATCGTTCAATGGAACGCCAATGAAAGTACCTGGGACTGCCCGTGTCATGGCTCCCGATTTGACAAGCAAGGGGCACTCCTGTGTGGACCCGCGAATCGCGACCTTGCTGCATTGGATCCTGTCGTTCTGCCACTGGAATCGCCACTCCTGGCCGGACTTTGAGTCTGTTCGCACGATCTCCGGCAAGGAAGGCGTGTTCGAAAACCTGGCTGCAGACGAAAAGGAAACAACAGTCATCGGACTGTCGTGGTGACCAATGGCGAATTCCAGAAAAGTATCTGACAGCATGGGCGAAGTCTATGTCCCGACGGACGCTCACTTCGGCGCTCAGACACAGCGCGCAGTCGACAACTTCCGAATTTCCGGTATCCGTTTTCCTCGACTTTTCATTCGATCGCTTGGGTTAGTGAAAGCGGCTGCGGCGGAGGTCAATAGAGACCTGAAGTTACTTGAAAATGAGCTGGCCGACGCAATCATCACGGCGGCGAACGAAGTCGCCGCCGGTGATTGGGACGAGGACTTCGTGCTGGATATTTTTCAAACCGGCTCAGGCACCTCGACAAACATGAATGCCAACGAAGTGATCGCCAGTCGTGCGAACGAATTGATCGGTGGAACGAAGGGAGATACCAAACCCATCCGACCCATCGAGGATGTCAATCGATGTCAATCCTCGAATGACGTCATCCCGACGGCAATTCACCTTGCCGCCCTGGATGGAATCGACCATGACCTGTTGCCAGCCATTGAGAAGCTCGCCATGGGACTGGAGACGAAGGCCAGGGAGTTCCACGACGTACTGAAGACCGGTCGCACTCATCTGCAGGACGCGGTTCCCGTTCTGCTGGGCCAGGAATTCTCGGGTTGGGCTTCGCAATTGCGTCATGGCATCGCCAGAATCCTGTCGGTTCGTACTCACCTTCTGGAACTTCCGATCGGCGGCACCGCACTGGGAACTGGTTTGAACGCACATCCTCAGTTTGCAGTCTGCATGATCGGGGTGCTGGCAAGAACGGCAAATCCAGGCGTTCGAAATGCAGACAACCTGTTCGAAGCGATTAGCTCGCGTGACGCGCTGGTTGAAGCATCCGGGGCTCTCAAGTCGCTGGCTGTGAGTCTGATCAAAATCGCCGGCGACATTCGACTGCTCGCGTCCGGACCACGAACGGGAATTGCTGAAATCTCTCTGCCGGAGTTACAGCCCGGCAGTTCCCTCATGCCTGGAAAAGTGAACCCGGTTATGCCCGAGATGATGATCCAGGTTTGCGCGCAGGTGATTGGCAACGATGCGGCAGTGACTTTAGGAGGATTGCTGGGTCAATTGGACCTGAACGCCATGATGCCACTGATGGCTCATAACATTCTGCAGTCCATCTCAATTCTTGCGGCGGCCTGCCGTTCGTTCAACGACAAGTGTGTTTCGCACGGCCCGGCCATGCCGGACAGGCCAGACAACGTCAACGGAATTTCGGCGAACCGAGAACGTTGCCGCATGCTGGTTGAGTCCAGCCTGATGTCAGTGACTGCGTTGGTGCCTCAAATCGGATATCAGAATTCTGCCGATATCGCGTGCGAAGCATTACGAACAGGAAAGACCATCAGAGAGATCGCGCGCGAAAGGCAACTCATCGCGGACGATGAGTTGGATTCCATCCTTGACTTGACCCGCATGACAGGATCGTTGTTGAACAGCAACGACAATGCGGCCGGCACCTGATTTCAACCACTAATTCTGCATTTCAGCAAAATCTCTTATGTCAAAATCTCGCATCGTCCCAACATGGCAAAACGCGATCATCATTCTTTCCGGAACGGTTGTCAGTCTGATCATCGTGATTGGGCTGCAATGGGGACGTCCGGTGCTCATACCCATTGCGCTGGCAATTCTGCTCACCTTTCTGCTGAATCCGGTCGTCAGGAAGCTTCAGCAATACAGACTTGGAAGGATGCCGGCCGTCATGCTCGGTGTTTCTGCGGTTGGCCTTGCGATGGTGTTGATCGGCGGACTGGTCGCGAGACAAGTCACAATTCTCGTCGCTGAATTGCCACAGAACACAGCAAACATCAAGGCCAAGATCACAACACTGCGACAGTTCGGTTCCAGCCGTATGGCGACCGACTTTGAAAAGATGGCCGAGGAAATCGGCGAAGCGACTACTGTACCCACCGCAGAAAAGTTACCTGCAAACGGTGAAACGCAGGATCCGGATCCTGTGGAAAAGGTGGTTGCGTCAACACCAGTCGTGGTGCGGACAGAAACGACGCCTTGGCTGGGGCTGACAGGTTATCTTAGCTCTGCGCTTGAAGCTTTGGCCTCACTTGCATTCTCCCTGATTCTGTTGGTTGTGTTTCTCATCGGCCGCGATGACCTGAGAGATCGTGCGGTAGTCCTCGCGGGACGCGCGCGAGTTGCGGTCACAAGTAAGGCTCTGGAGGATGTCACGGATCGCATCAGCCGATATTTGCTGATGGTGGCCATGCTGAATGGTGGCTTCGGGATTATGCTCGGCCTGGGCTTGTTCGCTTTGCAGGTTCCATACGCATTCGTGTGGGGTTTTCTCGCCGGAGCGCTCCGGTTCATACCATACATCGGCCCATGGATTGCCGCCATCGGTCCGATGGGCATTGCGCTGGCGACGTCCGAGGGCTGGTTTCAGCCACTCGCTGTGTTTGGATTTGTCCTCGTGCTGGAGTTGGTCAGCAACAACATTCTTGAGCCATTAGTTTTTGGCCGCAGCACCGGCGTTTCTGCCACCGCTCTCATCATTTCTGCGGCGTTTTGGGGTTATCTGTGGGGGCCCATCGGCTTGGTACTTTCAGCCCCGATTGCCGTTTGCCTCATGGTGATTGGCAGAAACATCCCGCAACTCGCTTTCTTGAATCTGCTGCTCGGGAGCGAACCAGCGCTCAGTTCTGATATGGGAATCTATCAGCGATTCATGCTGGACGATGAGCAGGAAGCAACCAGACTCATATTGCTGCGACTGAAAGATTCACCGGTCGACGAAGTGTTTGATGAAATGCTGATACCGACCCTCAATTATGCGAAGCGTGACTTCCGGCGGAACCAGTTGTCGGAAGTGGACCACAAGTTGGTTCTCGACGGTGTTCGGACCGTACTGGGCCACACAGCCACGTTTTTTCAGGCGTTGGTGCAACGGAAAGAAGACGATTTGCAGTTGGCGTTGGCCGCAGCAGACGCCCCTGCAACTGCAGAGATCAAGCGTGTGCAGATACTTGTCTGCCCTGCAGCAGACGTATCAGATTCTGTGGCGTTGACAATGCTGCGACAGTCGCTCGGTTCAGTCCAATGGAATATCGAACAGACGGCTGTCGAAACACTCACTTCTGAACTGGTCGCGCGCATCGCGCTGGATCCGCCTGCCATTCTGTGTATCGTCGCACTCCCGCCACGCGGCCTTAGTCACGCACGCTACCTGTGCAAACGGGTTCGCGACTGCTCGCCCCAGTTGCCGATCATTGTTGGTCGCTGGGGCCAAAAGCGGTATGGAAAATTAGAACGTGAGCAACTGGAAGAAGCGGGCGCTAACTTTGTCACAACATCGTTGGCAGAAACGAAGCAGCTCCTGATGTCCCGCTTACCGTTACTCAACCGAGACATATCCGTCGCGACGCCACCCGTTTCTACCGAATCGACCCCCGTCGTCACACTTGCAGGCCATTGAATCTGTATGTTGCAAATCCTGACCTCAACTTTCGGAGTCTTCAAGAGGACACTGTTCGAATGGATCGATCAGGACATCCCCCGGCTCGGCGCTGCGCTTGCCTTTTATGCGCTGTTCTCAATACCTCCTCTCTTCGTGGTTGTGCTGGCAATGGCCGGGTTTTGGTTCGGAGAAGAAGCCGCGCGTCGCGAGTTGTTTGGGCAAGTCACAGATGCAGTTGGCAGCCCCGGCAGTGATGCAATTGCGTCGCTGGTCCATGTTGCTCATGCAGAAAACCCCAGCCCATGGGCTGGGATCCTGGCAGTGACAACATTGCTGATCACAGCGACCGGTGCGTTCGTGGAACTTCAAAGCTCGCTGAATACGATCTGGGGAGTCCGGCGAAAGGCGGGACGCGGAATCCGGAACGTTGTGAAGGATCGCCTGCTTTCGTTTGCCTTGATTTTGTGCATTGGCATGCTGCTGCTCGTTGCATTGATCTTCAGCGAAGGTTTGTCGGCGCTCGACGAATTCATGGGTGGAATCGTACTGACTCAGGAATCGCTCTGGCGCGTATTGAACTTCGTCGTCTCATACGGTGTGCTCACGCTGTTGATCGCAATGATATTCAAATCGCTGCCCGACGTGCGACTGGGGTGGCGAAACGTTCTGACCGGTGCGGTCATGACGGCCCTGCTTTTTAATCTGGGCAAATTCTTGTTTGGTCAGTACTTGCTCAGAATCGACGTGACGTCCGCCTACGGTGCCGCCAGTTCCCTTGTCATTGCCCTGCTGTGGATCTATTACTCAGCGCAAGTTCTGCTGTTCGGAGCAAAGTTCACGCAGGTTTACGCTGACACGAACAGAGCTCATGTCGATCCTGTCCCCGGCGCAGAGGCGGTCATCGTGGAGAAAGTTGTGTCGAAGCACCGCTCGGTTTCACAATGTCAGGGCGTAACGCCTCGCTGAATATCCGGTTTTCCGGCAGGAAAAAGATTGTGTGTGCTGTGGAACCCTTGCAAACTCAGCCCGATCTGCCTTAAATTCGACGGACATTGAACTCTCCGAGCAGATTCGTGGGCGCTTTGAAATGCCGGGAAGAGCAGACCAATGAGCACAGCGATGATCGCAATAGCGACGAGCAATTCAAGCAGCGTCAATCCTCCAGTTAAGTGCCTTGAAACAGGAAGCCGTGCTGCCCGATTCTTGATCAGCGAGAGACATGTACTATGCATTTCCAATCAATGCCCCGCTTCGTTGCTGGGAATTGGCACAGGCATTTTTGTTGAAATGTGGGAGAATTCTTTCTTCATTCAGGAAAGGAATCCTGCATGTCGCGGCATTCGTTGGAAGAATCAGCGGTACAGCTCGCATATCTGCAACGGCATGGCGTCATGCAAAAAGCCCACTCAAAAAAAGCGAATACTGCGCCTGAATCAACTGGAAGCCCGAATCCTCAATCCCAGTGACTAAGCGAGCCGTTGTTTTAGAGTTGGCACATCGGCAGTTTCTGCCGATCGTGCAGCGAGTGGATGACGAATTACACGCAAGCCGTGACCCATGCCGTTCGTATGCGTGCCTGGAGAGCCAAAACATGAGGCATTCGTATGGATGTGACGTCAGGGTATCGTTACAAAACCGTCTCAACGCCGGGGTAACTGAACCCCGGCAGGCCGGTTCTGAACTTTGCGATCTGCCGACGGCGCTATGAATCATCGATGGACGAATCTACTCCGGATTGCCGCGATCCCTGGACTCATGATATTGAGTCTGAGCGGGTGCAAGTACGATCGCTCGTTCATGAACATGGACAGCAATTCCGGGGCTCCGTTCTTCGGACTGCAGCTGGCCGTTGATTCGGGCAGCCGACCGCCAGTGATTGGTGGACGCCCCATGGACGGCGATCGGCCAACCTTGTCTGGCCGACGATATTCTCCGATCCCGGATCTGAGTGAATCAGCCGCTGAATCTCAGCCGACAATTCTGCTCACACGTTCTGCGGCCACGCAGCCCAACGGCTTTGAACGCACTTCCGATGCTCGCGAACTGAAAACCAACGTTCGGTATTCACTGCAGGCACCAACGACCGACAGATCACTTCAGACGCAGGCGATTGATCTCCGACTCTCGGCGTTCTGAAATACTGCACAACTCGAAATCCGAAATCCGAAATCCGCCGACGAGTACTATTGCAAACGCGAAAGACCGCGACCAGAAAAACTGATCGCGGTCTTTGCTTGTTTCAGAATCGACTTGAACTGCGAACGGGGGATACGTTTGCGAATCAGACGAGGATCGAGTCACGTTAAAACGTGCACTCATTCGTGATCCGGGCCTACGCGGTTGGTTTGAGATCTCCGTCGGGGTTACAGAAGCCGATGCTGAAAAACTGCAGCGTCCGAGAACACTTGCAGTCCTGGACAAGTGAATAATCGGCTGCCGAGCGCTCAAGCTGAAGCCCGAAGTTCGCTCTTTCTGACAGAATTCCGAATGGTACAAAAGTAGCTCAGTCGCTCCGCCGACCGAGATTCACAAGCCCAAACATGGTCATGCTTTCACAGCCGGGTTATGGTCAACGCAATCCTGTACTGATTCAATCACTGCACGAACAGTGCTGTTTTGCACTGACTTCCGAACGTTTTTCTTTTCTCCTTGAGTGCCTTGAGCAATCTATCGGTTTCCAAGACGATGAGCGCCCGGAAGGAACTGTTTCGAAGTGAATTCTTTACACGATTGATCCGCCTACATGTCAAAATCCCTGCCTGTCATTGAAATGTCTGCACTCGAGACTCTGCTGAGTCCTTCGTTGGTGATTTTTCGTGATCGATTGCTTGCGAATCTTGATTGTATGCTGGTGATGGCCGGACATCCGAGTCGATTGCGACCGCACTGCAAGACTCACAAGATGGAGCAGATTATTCGACTTTGGGTAGAACAAGGTGTGACGAAACACAAGGCCGCGACGATCGCCGAATGCGAAATGCTGGCTGCTGCCGGTGCTACGGATGTCTTGCTGGCCTATAACCCTGTGGGCCCGAATATTGGTCGCGTCATCGCACTCGCAGCAAAGTTTCCGGCGTGTCATTTTTCAGTCACGACTGACCACCAAAAACCGCTGGAGCTTTTGTCGGCGGCGGCAGCGAAAGCAAAAGTTACCGTTGGAGTTATGCTCGATGTCAACGTGGGAATGAATCGAACGGGAATTCTTGCGAGCGATCCCGTTGCGGTCACTTTGTATGTGCAGGCCTCCAGGTTGCCAGGCCTTCGGGCAGCTGGATTCCATGTTTACGACGGCCATCAACGACAGAAGTCTCTGGATGAACGCAAAGCTGCGGTCGCGGCACAATGGCCCGCAGTTCTCGACCTGCGAAAGAAGTGCGAAGCGGCGGGCGCATCTGTCCCGGCGTTGGCGTGCGGGGGAACTCCGACGTTTCCGTGTTACGCTGAGATGGACCACCCCGGCATCGAACTCTGTCCAGGAACCTGCGTCCTGCATGACACCGGATACGGAACAAGTTTTCCCGATCTCCCGTTTGAGCCTGCCGCTGCGGTCGTGACGCGCGTCATCAGTCGACCTGCAAGCGACCGAATGACACTGGATATTGGCAATAAGGCCGTCGCAGCAGACCCACCGAAAGGAGCCCGGGTGTTCTTTCCGGAATTGCCGGATGCAGTGCAGGACAGTCACAATGAAGAACACATGGGACTCATCACGCCCGACGCCGAACGATATCAACCGGGCGATGTGCTCTTCGCTATCCCGATGCATATTTGTCCGACGAGCGCGCTGTATGACCGCGTCGCCATCATCGACAAGGGGCAGGTTGCCGAATTCTGGGATGTGACCAGTCGAAATCGAAAGATTACAATTTGATCTTTGAGACTCGGCGTTGCCTTATCTCACACATGGTGGCTTGGAAAAGGGGTCAGGAACCAGTAGCGCGGAGCACCCTTTTGGGCCATTTGGCTATTGGTTCCTGACCCCTTTTCCAGGCGATGACCCCTTTTCCAAGCGATTGACAGCGCACCGGGAGTGAGGTG
>Ga0335394_10007559_pt1 | contig 12273 bp, 10 predicted proteins | sample MAT03_FD_205741 | JGI IMG/M metagenome (GOLD analysis project Ga0335394, IMG submission 205741) | Freshwater microbial communities from Lake Fryxell liftoff mats and glacier meltwater in Antarctica - MAT-03 (spades assembly) (version 2) ... | reverse complement strand
ATCAATTCCTTCATCGTCTTGCGCGCAACGTCGGTGTGATACCACTCCGCCGACGCAAGCCCGATCTCGACCGCACGCCGGGAGCTCTCCCCGACCAGGCTGTAGTCCCGCTTGGGCGCTTTTGGCCTGTCGATGTCAGCGGCGCTCATACTGTCCTCCACGATCGCCAACGACCGTCCTTTCGCCCGCAAATCAGCAGACGCTTGCCATATTAGTACCTACCGTGAGATAGGTCCTCAATAGTGTTGATGGAAAATCTATCATTCCTATCAGGGTGTCGAACAGGAGTTGAACCCTTGGCACATCGGCCGACCATCGAGCAGGTTGCGCAGGCTTCGGGTGTCAGCGTCGCCACCGTGGACCGCGTCTTGAACAGGCGAGCCCATGTGCGGCCCAAGACCGCCAAGCGCGTCCACGAAGCCGCCATCGAGGTCGGATACCACGCGTCCGGGCTGATCGGGCGGCGCCTGCTCGAGGAACTGCCGGAATACCGGATGGGTTTCCTGCTCCTCGACACCGGCCAGACATTCTACGATGAATTCGCCAGACAACTGGCGGAGGCGGTTGCCGAAGCTGCCGATTTTCGCGGTGTCTTCATGCTCGACCGCGCCAGCCCGCGCGCGCCCGAGGAGATCGCGCGAAAGCTTACAGCTCTCTCCGAGCGCTGCATGGCCGTGGGGATCGTGGCGCCGGAGCATCCGGCAGTCAGCGCGGCCGTGGCCGGGTGCGCCGAGCGCGGCGTCCAGGTCTTTGCGCTGCTCTCGGACGTCGCGCCCGGTGCGCGCCGGGCCTATGTCGGCGTGCACAATGGCAAGGTCGGCCGCACGGCGGCCTGGATGATCGCCAATGCGGCGCGGGCTCCGGGCAAGGTCGCGCTGTTTGTGGGCAGCCACCGCTTCCATGGCCACGAGGCGCGCGAGATGGGGTTCCGCGCCTTCTTCCGCGAGGAAGCTGCCGGCTTTCAGGTGATCGAGACCCTGGTCAATTTCGAGGATGTGCGGTTCACAAAGGACGCCTTGCTCGATCTCGTGGCGGCGCATCCCGACTTCGTCGGAAGTTATGTCGCTGGCGGCGGTATGGAAGGCGCCGTTGCCGCGATGCACGCCGTTGAGCCATCGCGGCGACCCGTGATGATCTGCAACGAACTCACGCCGCTTTCCGGGGCGGCCCTCGCCGACAAGTCGATCACCATGGTCATCGACACGCCGGTCCGCGCGATCAGCCGCGAAGTGGTGCGCCAGATGGCGCAGAGCCTTTCGGGCAAGCCGGGGCGCATCGCCGACTGCTACCTCCCCTTTGGCATATACCTTCCCGAAAGCGTGTGAGCAGTCGCGTTAAGCCTTGAGGCGATTCTGGTGTTGACTTGGGCGAGCAGACTTCAGCATGGCTGAAACTCACAGGCGTGAGTGCAATTGCTTGCGCCATATGCCGGGGGTTGCGCCGCTCCACCTGCGGAAAGCGTGGACGAACGCGCTTGGCGTGGCGAAATTGAGCGTCACGCCGATTTCGGCGGCCGGCAGCGCGGCGACCGCCAGCAGTTCGCGGGCGACTGACGGTGAATCGCCCGCAACTGTCGGAAGCCGACATCGCGAAGCTTCAGGCGTCACAAGCGTCGGCGACTGACGGCAGTCCCGCGATCAAGACAATGCAGCCCGATCCGCAATAGGCGGCCATGCAGGTGGGCCTGCGCGGTAAAGCAACCGCGCAGGCGTTTATGCAGCGGGCGATCCACCTCCATCCGACAATCAAGCCGTCGATAAACACCAGAGTTGTGAACTGGCAAGCTTGCCACGTCACGACTGAAAGATTCCAAACACAAAGGGAAGATAACAGTGAAAGAAGAACGACGCGGTCAATCAGGATACCTGTTTCGTACAATTTCTGCTGCGGCAATCCTGTTGACCTCTGCTTTCGGCTTGCAGCTTGTGCCTGGCCTTCAAGCCTCCGCGGCTGATGACAAGCCGATGTTCATGTTCGTCCATACGGCCGACGACGTGAAGGCCGACCCCGCCGCCGGCACATTGCGGCTTGTCAACGTCAATCCGCAGACCGTCTACTTCTCCGACCGCCCGGAGCGGATCGCTGGCCACATGACGCTGGGCGACTATCTGAAGGAATGGACCACGGGCAAAGACAATTTCGGCCAGGATCCGCCGAATGCGACGCTTTCCGTCTACGAGGGCGGCACTCAGGAAAATACCCTTGCCATCGTCGAACTGACGGATCCGGTGATCGAGGGAGCAGACCTCATCTACTCGTACAAATCGCTCGGCGGCACGATGCCTACAAGCGGCGGAGCGACCACGCTGTTCATCGATATGATCGGCATCGGCGGCGGGGTTGGGGTCGGCTATCACGGCGTCGGCGTTGGAGTGCGTGGCCCGGGCGCTCTGTAGTTCGGCCGGGAATTGTCCTTGAGTCCTGTGTGACGACAATCGGCCATCGGCCGATTGTCGTCATGGACGCACATGAAGGGGACCGCCCTGCTGCCGGCGATCTCCGAAGCGTCTGGAACATTGGATCGTCACCTGCCGACAGGTCGCCAGTTCGGCATTGCCGGATCAGCGCCCATCTCGGACTGCGTGCAAAATCTCTTCGGTCAGATCGCCGAACAACGACCGGCCGCACACGAGTTGATAGGAATCGCAGCCGCCGTGGAAATTCACCTCGACGAACACCGGCTCTCCGTCCTGACCGACCGCGATATCCCAGGAGACAATATCGAAATGGAAGATCTGCTTGTGTAGGGTTCGCGCAAATTCTTTGACGCTTTCATGGCTGGGCACCGCCATTCGATCCTTGAAACGATACCCCGTCGTGGGATGCTCCGAAAACACCCTGCATTTGATATCGTAGGCCCGATCCATCAACCTGCCATCCTGGTCGATGCCGCACGCCAGACCGCCCGTAGCAAGATTGTCGTTCAAGCTGTCGCCAACACCGAACCGTGCGATCGACATCAGCACGACGATCTCGTCACGCCACCTCAGCGTTACAACCCGTATCGTGTTGACGGATCCAGGATGCACCCTCGCCATGTCTTCGTGCTGGACGATCCTTTCCTGGATGAGAAAGTCGTTTCCGTACATGGTTTCGAGATCGGCGATGGCGCAGCGCTTTCCGCTGACCACGATACCTTTGTCGGCAATCTCCAGCAGCCGGACTCCGGCACCGCCGTCTGTCCGGCTTCCCTTGATTATGAACGCTTCGCCGTCAAATTCCGATAGATATGGCAGCACATCCGGGCGCGGCAGCAGATCGTGCCCCCGGTAGTAGTGGCCATGCATCCGGTGCAGGATCGTGTTTGGCCTGTTTGAGGTCTGCAGGAAAACATCGCTGAGATTCTTGTCCGTGAAGGCCTTCCAAACCGAAAAGTCGTTCAGGAGCGGCACGATTTTGTGGTTCCAGATGTAGCCCGGTATATAGCCGACATCCTGCTTGCCGGTGACTTTCGTAAAAGCCAGGTGCCAGTGGGGAACGACGTCGTGGCCGAAATGCAGCCGCCAAAAGTCTGCGATCTCAGTCCTGTAGGAGGCGAATGCCGGGTCGGACAATTGCGTCTTCGCCTCGGCCAGCATGCTGTCGCGCTTTATGTATCTCCTGATCTTTCGCTTCTCGTTCTGGTCGGCAAACAGCTTTTTCAGACTGGAAGTCACTCCGCCTGGTCCCACCGATTTTGACACGCGAGCCCCTTCTTCCATCCGGCGATTCGATCCTGACACCCGGTATTGATGGGCTCAAGGGGTTTGTAGGGTCGTCGCAGCGATCGAAAGGCGCTCGGCGAACTGCGCTGGTTTCACGAAAGCACGGACATTGCGCGCCGCCCGCCGCCCGTGATAATCAACCCCTGCGCGGGTATGATGTAATGGTAGCTTGTCAGCTTCCCAAGCTGAACGCGAGGGTTCGATTCCCTCTACCCGCTCCAGCTTACGCCACAAGGCTTTGCGAGAGATTTTCGGCCCCGTCGGTAGCCACGGTTTTACAGGCAGTTTTACACTTTTCGTTCGCGAAACGTATCGCTCCGCCCGGCCCACGCGGCGTGGATCATCTCTTCCCTGCCGGAGTTGTACGAATAGATGAACGACGTCCGCTTGCTGCGGCATTGCGGCAGTGCAGCGCTTCTTGAGATCGCCAGCCATGGCGGGATGGTCCGGCCCCAGCCGGTCGCGCAGCGCGGCAAGATCGACAGGCTTGTTGAACCGGCATTCGTCGCAATAGGCCTCGACGCGCGGGCAGCGTCTTGGTCGCGATCATGAGAGCAGGCGTTTGCAGAACGGGTAATTTGTCATCCGTTCCGCACCAGTCTCCGTGATGAGGAACTGATCCTCCAGTTTCACGCCCTGGGCAGCCGCCTCCGCGCCGATATAGCTTTCGACACAAATCACCATGCCGGGTTCGAAGCCCCCTGGGAAGTCGTACTCGTGTCCGGCAAAGGCATGCGGGACATAAGGGTACTCGCCGCACAACCCCAGGCCATGGGCAAGGCAGTAGTACCCCCAGCCACGGTTCTCCGCTGGAACGGGCCAGGCAGCGCGCGCAAATTGTTCGTAGCTGATCCCAGGGGCGAGCAGAGCGGCATTGGTCTGCAACTGTTCATGCGCCCGGGTGTACAAATCGCGTTGCACGGCGCTGGCCTGGACATCACCACACAGAAAGCTGCGGGAGAAGTCGACTGCGTAGCCTTGCCAACCGAGAGCATCGGTATCGAAGCAGACGAGATCTCCTTGCTGCATCAGGCGCGCTCCGGCCTCCTGGAAATAGGGGAAAGTCCTCGGGCCAGACTGAAACAGCCGGGTCGATACATATTCTCCCTCGGTCGCGATCAAATGGCGGTGAAATGTCGCCCAGACTTCGACTTCGCTGACGCCTGGAGCAATCGCTGCCTCAAGATCGGCGGCCGCAGCCTCCACCCGACGCACGGCCTCGCGCATGGTAGCGATTTCGACGGGCGTCTTGATACGCCGAGCTTTGGAGAAAATCTCCGTTGCATCTGACAAATGCAGACGCGCGGCCCGAAGGGCGTCAGTCACGGTTGGGTCGAACCCCTCAACAGCAAGTTCGGAGCCTTCGCCATGAACGCGGCAAAGCGCCGCGATCTCATCCGCAAACCGCCGGGCAGAGGCAAGATATCCTGGTCCGGATAGCGCCGTCACTCCAGGCGCGACTCGGACTTCATCAACGCCGCTCAGCCCTTCGGCCAGATGTTCGCAGCCGGCAAACTCGTACAGAATGGCTGGGCCATCAGCAAATATGAGCACCATGCGGAACGGCCCCATGAGGCTGAACACCGTCATGTTACGGGCGCCGCAGGCGTAGAGTATGTTGATAGGATGAGAGGTCAACAATGCCGGCACGCCTTGCGTGCGCATCATATTTCGGAGCCTTTCGGCACGGCTGGCAACGAGCACATCGCCTGTCTCAATACTTGTGTCAGCTTGCGGCATGCAGTCTTAAGTCACAACCTCAAATCTGGGCCACAGGCGCTGACGAATAACACCTTTGGCATGTCACCTCAGTACCTCCCAACCAATGACGAGACGGTAACTGCAAAGTCGATTTATCCCAAGGGATTTAGCCGGTTTTTCCCAATTGATGGAACTGTCAGACCGTTACCGCTCAATGAGATCGCGTCCTTGAGCGGGGCCTCGGTTTTGCAATCGCATTCTAAGCCATTGATATTCAACGACCGGCAAATGCCCTGCTTTACAGCCAAGACATTGATATCGAAACGATCCGATTCCCGCTACCCGCTCCTGTTTAATTGCAGCGCTATCCGCCGTAGATGTCGAAGTCGAAATACCGCTTTCGAATATCGTCGTAGGTGCCTTCGGCGAGGATCGCATCCAGCGCCGACTGCAGCCGGTCCCTCAGCGCGACATCTTCCAGCCTGACCGCGATGCCGGCTTCGGCTTCCGTGCCGGCGACGTCGCCAATCATGGTGCAGCAGCCGGCGCCGTCCGTCTTCATCCAGTCGATTAGCTGGATCTTGTCCGAGAGAACCGCGTCCAGCCGCCCGTTCGACAGGTCGAGCATGGCCTCCGTCTGGCTGGGATATGGTTTCAGCAGCGCGCCGGCCTCGCCGAAGGTCCCGGCGGCATAGTCCGCCTGCCAGGTCGAGCCCTGCACGCCGAGCGACCTGCCGGCAAGCGCCGTCGCCTCGGTGCTTGCGATGGCGACCTCCCTTCGCGCGACGACCGCCAGCGGCGTGGCGTAATATTTTCGCGTGAACAGGACGTGCTTCCTGCGCTCCTCGGTGATCGTCAGCGACGCCGCGATCACGTCGATCTTGCCGGCCTGCAGCGCCGGGATCAGGCCTTCCCAGTCCACAGCGACGAAGTCGCACTCGACCGTCATGCGCGCGCACAGCGCCTTGGCGATGTCGATGTCGAAGCCGACAAGCTCGCCAGCCGCGGTCAAATTGTTGAAGGGCGGGTAGGCGCCTTCCGTTCCGATGGTCAGCCTCTCCTGCGCGGCGGCGGCGGTGGCAAACAGGCTTGCTGCGGCGCAGGCGGCCGCGCGCAACAGGTGCCGACGATGCATCAGTCCGGCGCCCGGAAATGTTTCGACAGCTTCAGGCCCTGCGCCTGGTAGTTGGAGCCGAGGTCGGTTCCGTAGAGCGCCTTCGGGCGCTTCAGCATGTGTTCATAGACCAGCCGCCCCACGATCTGGCCGTGTTCGAGGATGAAGGGCACCTCGTGGCTGCGCACTTCGAGCACGGCGCGGCTGCCTGTGCCGCCGGCCTGCGAGTGGCCGAAGCCGGGGTCGAAGAAGCCCGCATAGTGGACGCGGAACTCGCCGACCAGGGGATCGTAGGGCGTCATCTCGGCGGCGTAGAGCGGCGGCACGTGCACTGCCTCGTTGCTGACCAGGATGTAGAATTCGTCGGGGTCGAGCACCAGCTCCGGCGCGCCATGGGCGTGCAGCGGCTCCCAGAAGTCGAGCACGTCGTGCGCGGCGCGCCTGTCGACGTCGACAAGTCCGGTATGGTGCTTGCCGCGATAGCCGATCAGGCTGCCTTTTTCGCCGCTGAGGTCGATCGACAGCGCGATGCCGCCGCCCGAAATATTGGGCGGTTCGGTGGCGACCAGCGTCTCGGCGCGATGCAGGATTTCGACCTCTCCTTCCGACAGAAGCGCGTTGCCGGTGCGGAAGCGTATCTGCGACAGGCGCGAGCCTGTGCGCACGACGATCGGGAAGGTGCGCGGGCTGACTTCGAGATAGAGCGGGCCGCTGTAGCCGGCCGGGATCTTGTCGAACTCGCGGCCCTTGTCGGTCATCACGCGGGTGAAGATGTCGAGCCGTCCGGTCGAGCTTTTCGGATTGGCCGAGGCCGAGACGTGGGCAGGCAGGTTCAGGCTTTCGAGCAACGGCACGATGTAGACGCAGCCGGTCTCCAGCACAGCGCCATCGGCGAGGTCGATCTCGTGCAGCTTGAGGCGGTCGAGCTTGTCGCTGACCTTGCTGTTGGGGCCTGGCAAGAAGCTTGCGCGCACGCGCCAGGCCTTCTCGCCGAGCCTGAGGTCGAGGCTGGCCGGCTGGAGCTGGTCGCCGTCGAGCGGTCGCGCCGTCGCCAGCGCGCCCGACTCGAACAGCGCGGCGATATCGATGTCCGGAAGAATGCCGGTCTGGCGCAAGAACGCGTCTCCATGCAGCGCCCCCGGCTGAAAGTCCGCGCCGGCACGCCCATTGGCCCAGTGGTTTAGCAATCGACGTGATTGACGCAAGCGGGGGACGGGTCTAAAGGGCTCTTTATCCCGTGGTGATTTGGCCGGTCGGCTTGCAGCCACGTTAAACAAGTCGCTAAAGGACCGTTGGCCTGCCAAGGCCATATGGACCGGTTGCGATTTTCGCGGCCGGTTTTTTGTTGTTTGGGGCATGTCGATGACGAAGCAGCACACTTGGAAGCCCGCCACGCAGCTCGTGCATTCCGGCACGTTGCGCTCGCAGCACGGCGAGACATCCGAGGCGATCTACCTGACGCAGGGCTATGTCTATGAAACCGCCGAGGCGGCCGAGGCGCGCTTCAAGGGCGAGGAGCCCGGCTTCATCTATTCGCGCTACGCCAACCCGACCGTCGACATGTTCGAGAAGCGCATGTGTGCGCTGGAGGGTGCTGAGGATGCACGCGCCATGGCGTCGGGCATGGCGGCGGTTACCGCGGCGGTCCTGTGCGGCCTGCAGGCCGGCGACCACATCGTCGCCGCCCGCGCTCTGTTCGGCTCGTGTCGCTGGGTGATCGAGACGCTGGCCCCGAGATACGGCATCGAAGCGACGCTGGTCGACGGCACGAAGATCGAAAACTGGGAGAAGGCGGTCCGCAAGAACACCAAGCTGTTCTTCCTCGAAAGCCCGACCAACCCGACGCTCGAGGTGATCGACATCGCGGCGGTTGCCTCGCTTGCCCGCTCCGTCGGCGCGCGGCTGGTGGTGGATAACGTCTTCGCCACGCCGCTGCAGCAGAAGCCGCTTGAGCTCGGCGCGCATGTCGTCGTCTATTCCGCGACCAAGCATATCGACGGGCAGGGACGCTGCCTCGGTGGCGTCGTGCTCTCCGACAAGGAATGGATCGACAAGAACCTGCACGACTACTTCCGCCATACGGGTCCGAGCCTGTCGCCCTTCAATGCATGGACGCTGCTGAAGGGACTGGAGACGCTGCCGGTCAGGGTGCGCCAGCAGACCGAAAGTGCCGCCAGGATCGCCGACTTCCTCGCCGGCCGTCCCGAGATGTCCCGCGTCATCTATCCCGGCCGTGCGGATCACCCGCAGGCGGCACTGGTGAAGAAGCAGATGGCCGGCGGCTCGACCCTGATCTGCATCGACCTCAAGGGCGGCAAGAAGAGCGCCTTCGGCTTCCAGAATGCGCTGGAGATCGTGAAGATCTCCAACAATCTCGGCGACGCCAAGAGCCTGATCACGCATCCGGCGACCACCACGCACAAGAGCCTGACCGACGAGGCGCGCGCCGAACTCGGCATCGGCGGCGGCACGCTCAGGCTCTCGGTCGGGCTGGAGGACGCCGAAGATCTGATCGCCGACATCGGCGAGGCGCTCGACCGGGCGAAATAGGCAAAAATTTCGGAGGTTGCCACATCCGCCGGAATTTCGAATAGTTGCCAGGATCTTTGGCCACAAAGGAGATTCTGACGTGCGCCACGCCTTGCCGATCTTGCTTCTTCTTGCCGCCAACCCGGCTTTCGCGCAGACGATCGACGTCAGCGGCGCCGAGGCATTGACCGGGAACCTCAAGCGCTACATCGGCGCCACCGTTTTCGATCAGGGAGTCGTAAACGTCTCGGTGCAGAGCGACGCCTACAGGATCGACGTCGATTTCAACAAGCTGCTTTCGCTGTTCCCGACGGAAGGGGCGGTGAAACTGGATGTTGCTCCCTATTCGTTCAGCCTGAAGCCCCGCGCCGACGGCACCTGGGACATGTCTGGCGACATGGCGCCTGACGGCAAGATCGAGTTCCAGGTCGAAAACCAGACGCAGAAGACGGAGTGGAAGATCGCGGACGACACCTTCAGCGGCGTCTACGATCCGGCGCTTGCCGGCTTTTCGACCGCCACTGGCAAGAACGGCGCGATATCCATGACGTCGACCGATCCAACGTCGAACACGGAGTTCACCGCGGCATCGGGCAGCTTCGAGATCCAGTCGACCAAGAACCCCACCAGGGGGGTCGACTTCACCGCATTGCAGACCATCGGCACCATGGTGCAGACGATGAGGATCAACTCGCCGGAAATCGGCATGGAGATTCCCATCGTGCTGCGCTCGCCGGAGCTCTCCTACAGCTCGGCCGCGACGGGTCTACAAGCACAGCCGCTTCTCGACCTCCTGGCCTTCGCGGTCGCCAACGCGGACGAAGCAAAGATCAAGGCGGCCCAGTCCGAGTTGAAGACGCTGCTGCGCGCCGTGCTGCCACTGTGGCAGAACCTGACAGGCGCCTATGGCTGGCGCGAACTCTCCGTCGGCACGCCCGTCGGCATCTTCAACACGTCCAACGCGACGATCAAGGTTGTCATGGACGGCGTGCAGCAGGACGGCACGATCAGCTACGGCATCAAGCTCGACGACCTCCTTGTACCGGATGGCCTCCTTCCCAGGTGGAGCACGCCTCTGCTGCCCGAGGACATCGACCTCAATTTCGGCGGCACCGGCATCGATCTCGAGGGCCCGGCGAACATGGCGATCGACGCGCTCGATCTCAACCGCGACCCGCCCATCCCCAAGGAAGTCGGCGACGCCATCACCGCGCGGTTCATCGCCGAACCGCCGAAATTCGTGATCGGCCGCAGCACGATCAGCAACAAGGACACGAGTATTTCCGCAGAGGGCGAGATGACGTTTGGGGGCGGCAAGCCCGCCGCCACGGCGACACTGGAAGCGACCGGCTTCGACAAGGCCATGGAGGCGATCCAGGCCGCGACCGCCACGGCGCCCGAGGCGCAGCAGATGTACCTCGTCGCCGTCGCGGCCAAGGGCTTCGCCAAGTCGCTGCCCGACGGTCGCCTGCAGTGGGTCGTCAACATGACTGCCGACGGCGCCGTGACGGTGAACGGCGCCATGGTGAAGCCCGCCGATCCGCCTGCGCCGCAGTAGGCCGGTCCGCGCTCCCCAGGTCTTACGGGTTGCAGGTTGGGACGTCCTCAGAGCCGACCTCTTGCCAGCGCGGCCTCTGCCGTTCGATAAGCGTGCCTCGGCGGAATGGACCGTGCGCCGGTCCCCGCCCTGAATGATCTGCTTGGGAGGACGATCGTGAAACTTGGAATTCTGACCGCACCTTTTTCTGACACCCCGCTCGACAAGGTCGCCGACTGGGCGGCATCGGAAGGTTTCCAGGCGCTGGAGATCGCCTGCTGGCCGAAATCGTCTGGTCCCACGCGCCGCTATGCCGGCACCAGCCACATCGACGTGGCCTCGATCACCGCTTCGCAAGGCAAGGCCATCGTCTCGAAGCTCAGGAAGAAGGGTCTTGAGGTCTCCGCGCTCGGCTACTATCCAAACCCGCTGCATCCCGACAAGGCGCACCGCAAGGCGGTCATCGATCACCTCAAGAAGGTCATCGCCGGCGCCGGCAGGATGGGCGTCGGTCTGGTCAACACCTTCTGCGGCGGCGACGCCTCGCAGAACGTCGAGGCCAACTGGCAGGAAGCCCGCAAGGTCTGGCCCGACATCATCGCCTTCGCCCGCGACAACGGCGTAAAACTCGCCTTCGAGAACTGCCCGATGATCTTCAGCTATGACGAATGGCCGGGCGGGCACAACATCGCCTACTCGCCCCTCATCTGGCGCCGCATCATCGAGGAGTGGAAAGGCGAGGTCGGCATGAACTACGACCCGTCGCACCTGGTCTGGCAGATGATCGACCAGGGCCGCTTCATCCGCGAATTCGGACCGCACATGTTCCACGTCCATGCCAAGGACCTGATGATCGACCGCGATGGGCTCTACGAGCGCGGCATCATGTCCGAGGGCATAGGCTGGCAAATTCCGCGCATGCCGGGCTTGGGCGAAGTCGACTGGAACGGATTTTTCTCGGGTCTCTACCGCGTCGGCTATGACGGCCCTGTCATCATCGAGCACGAGGATCGCAGGTTCGAGGGCAGCGACGAGGCGGTCAAGCGCGGCTTCCTGCTCGCGCGCGACGTGCTGAAGCCGCTGGTCAAATAGCCGTATCGGCTTGAAGCCGGTCGGGCGACTGCGTATCTGCCAGATCGCCGTGCGTCCTCTCGGACACACAAAGGACGATCTAAATTGTTGATAGAGCATCGGATGATCCGAAAACCGGGGCCACTTTTCGGTCCGATGCTCTTGCCACTGTCCCACTAGGAGAAGACCTTGTCTTCACTCGACCGCTTTCTGGGCGACTCGCCGCTTCGCGTGCTGCTCAAGCTGATCGTCATATCGTTTCTGGTCGGCGTGGTGATGAGCGCCTTCGGCTGGTCGCCGTTCGACGTGCTCTATGGCATCCGCGATTTCTTCGTCGACCTCTGGAACATGGGCTTCAGGGCGATCGACCGCTTCGTCGGCTATTTTGTCCTCGGCGCGGCAATCGTGGTGCCGGCCTTCATCCTGCTCAGGCTCTTCAGCTACCGCCGCTGACGGCGCGGCTGAACCAATGCCCGGCTTTCGCCGTGCCTCCTGACAGCCGGCGGTTGCGCGCGACCCAAAGCTGATGCAGACGGTTCCCGAGAGGGAGCGGATGTGGACCAGACAACTCAGCCGACAGTAAGCCCGTTTTCGGTGACGCACCGCTCGGTGCTGGC
>Ga0335394_10007558_pt1 | contig 12273 bp, 29 predicted proteins | sample MAT03_FD_205741 | JGI IMG/M metagenome (GOLD analysis project Ga0335394, IMG submission 205741) | Freshwater microbial communities from Lake Fryxell liftoff mats and glacier meltwater in Antarctica - MAT-03 (spades assembly) (version 2) ... | reverse complement strand
GGACGCCGCCGCCGTCGTGGGCTGCCTCAACGCGTGGCGCCTCGATAGGGCGCCGCTGGCCTGGGAAAGTGCGCTCGTAGCACCGTGCCGTGCGTGGGCGGTGCATCTGTCGCTTGTGGGCTTCTGGCTGCCTGATGGGCGCCCGCGCCACGACCCGACGGCGAATGAGTGCATCAGCATGGGACAGGCGACGTGGGCGGAGGCGATCAGTGCCTGGCTGGCGAGCCCGCCGCATCTGGCGGTCATCCGCCTGCCGCAGTTCGCGCGCGTGGGCATGGCCGGGCATCAGCGCCCGTCGGACGGCTGGCGCTTCTGGGTGCTGCGGCTGCTTGAAGTTGCCTAGTCGGGAGAAGATGCAATGACACCAACGACCGCCAATCTCACCCTGAGCCTCGCCCGAAGCGGCGGCGCGTCGCTTGGCCTGAGCCTGTCTACCAGGCCAAGCGACGCGCCGCCGCCCTTGGCAGGCAACGGGGTCTGGCTTGACGCCCTGCGCCCTGGCACGCTGTTTCAGGATGCGGCGCGCACGACTCTCGCAGGCGTGGGCGATCCGGTTGGCTCCTGGTTTGACCCGGACGCTGGGTTCGGGGCGACGCAGAGCGGGACGGCGCGGCCTGTGCGGGCGGCGGCAGGGCTCACGTTTGACGGGGTAGACGACTTCCTTGACGCGGCGATTGGGGCGCGGCCACAGCCCGAGACGTTGTACCTGGTACTGCAAGGCACCGGCGATGCAGCGGCGGCGCAGACCATTACGGACAGCGTCGTTACGCTGAATATGGGCAGGCTTTTGACGGCGGATGGGGCGCCCTTTCGCCACCTCACCCTCTTCTCCGGCGCAGCGGCTGAAAACACGGCGCGGGCCTACGGCACGCTGGTGGTGGCGAGTCTCGTCATACATGGCGCGTCGTCTGTGCTGCGCGTTAACGGGGTCGAGGTTGCCGCGAACGCGGGGACGAACACCAGCAGCGGCCTACGCCTCGGCGCAAGCGGCGGCGGCGTTCAGGCGCACTTCGCAGGGCAGATCCGCATGGTGCTGCACTACGCCAGCGCCCACAGCGCCGCCGAACGCCTCGCCGTTGAGACATGGGCAGCAGCGCGCCACGGGGTCACGCTATGATCTCCCGTCGCGCCCTTGATGGAGGCATCTAATGACATTTGAGAGCGACTACGGCGATGAGATCACCGCCCGCGCGGCGTTCACCAACCCCGCTGCAGAGCCGACCAATCCCACCACGGTGCGCTGGCGCCTGCTGTCGCCGAGCGGAGCGGCGCGCCTCATCACGGCCACCGACGCCGCCCACACGCTCGCGTCGCCCGCCACAGGCACGCATACGCTCACGTTCACGCCTGAGGCGCCGGGGCGCTGGGTGGTGCGCTGTGAGGGGCTGGGGGCCGTCCAGCAGGCCGATGAAGAGTCGTTCAGCGTCGTATCGTCGGCCCTGTCCACCGCGAGTATCAGCTAATGCGGCAACGGCGTCACGCCGCAGCGCACCACGGCCACGGCCATCACCGAGGACTAGGCGCAACAAAGCGCCCCTTGTTTCACGTGAAACAAGGGGCGCTGACTAGGCGTTCAGGGGAGGCGTCCCCCGCCTTGCCGATCAAACGGATCGAATGACCAGTCCTCTGTGGCGAGCACATGCAGGACATCGGCAAAGTCTTCGATCTCGGGATACCACGAGGAGATCAGGGCAATGTTTGTATCGCACGCCTGGCACACGACAAACACCGTGCTGTAGCCGGTTCCCTCGCTTGTGCAGCCATTGTTCCAAGACACGTCCCCGCGATCAAGGAAGCGCCCGCACGCCGGGCAGTTTGCCTTGCCTTTGTCTTCTAGCAACATCGCGAGCCGGGCGTCCTCGTTTGCGTCATCGTCCGCAGTATTCATCGTCGTCGTCTCCTCTGTGTTGCCCCAGCCTCCGTAGGCCGGGGGCGCTGATAGGCGGGGCGGAGACCTACGCATGTACCCCGCCGTGCGGCTCCACCACCAGCGTCACCCCGCGGCGCCCCGCCGCCTTCAGCTCCTCCCTGAGCCGCACCGCGTCGGCGAGGGCGCGGCGCACGTCCACAACCTGGCGCATGACGACCATCGTCATGCTGATCTGGCCCACGGCGTCCCGCTCGGCGTCCGTGAGCGGCAGCGCGGCGAGGCGTGCCGCCAGGCTGCGCGCAATGTCCACCCCGTCGTGCCTCCAGCCTACCACCAGCACTAGCTCGTCGCCGTGCTGCGAGCGGTAGAGGTCGCTGCGGCGGAGTGCGGTGGTGAGCAGCGCATTGACCCGCGCCTCGCCGAGCGCGGCGTTGAGCCCCTTGAGCCGGTCAATGTCGGCGTGGATGATGTCCACGGGGGCAAGGCGGGCCAGCGCCGCCCACTGCGGCAGGCGCCAGTGGTACGCCCCCTGACTGCCGACCTCCCACGCGACACAGCGTGCCATCACGCGGGCGCGGGCGGTCTGATACACCAGCAGGGCCACGGCAAGGGCGAGCGAGGCAGTGGTGAGGAGTGTGATGGGCATGATATACTGCTCTCGGGCGAGCCGCCGACGTTCTCGTCGGGCTGGCGGCGACTCGCTGGTAAGGTGGGCTGGGGGCAATCCCCGGCCCGCTTTTTCGTGCGGCGGGTGCTAGGCGTCCTTGTCTTCGGCGGCGAACCGCCGGGCCTGCTCGTCCTCAAATAGCCCAGCTAGCGCTACCAGCGCTAGCTGGGCGCCGCGCAGTTCCTGCATGCTCCACAGGTCGGCGCGCTGGAGCTGCGCGGCGCGGGCCGTGAGGGCGCTGCGCAGCCCCGCCAGCCGTGCCAGCACCAGCGCGGCCTTGTGGGGGCGCCCCGCCCCTGACATCGCGGGGCGCCCTGGCTTCGGGCCGCTGGTGCGCGTGCCTGGCATTAGGCCACCGCCTCGCTGCTCAGGTGGCGCACGTCCTGGTAGTGCGTTGCCACCACGGCGCCGCTCGTGAACCGCACGGTGACGAGCTCGCCCCAGCGATGGGCAACCGTGCTGTGGACGACCTCGACCTCGTGCCGCTCACCCAGATAGTCGATTGCGACCCGCTCACCCGCTTTCAGCTGCTCTGCCTCATTCTGTGTCACCGTCGTTGCTCCTCTAGGGTTGCGCCCGGCCACGCTGGCCGGGGCGCGTCTCGCTTCGTCTTACCAGCCGTAGCCGCGCGGCCCGTCGTTGCCTGCCGCGCTGCGCCCGGCCTCGGCCTTGCCGTCAATGATCAGCTGCATGTTTGCGCGGTTGCTGTCATACAGGCTTGCTACGCCCTGTGCCTGCACTTCGTAGATGTAGCCCTCGGCCTCGACGGCGGAGGCGAACTGATGCGCGTCTGCCATGTTGCCGGTGAATGCTGTGCGGCTGGTGTTCGAGGCGACGTACCGACCGCTTGCCCTGCTCTTGATGATGACCATTGCCCTGCTCCTCTCGGTTGTGCCCGGCCACACTGGCCGGGCGCTTTACAGCTCAACAATAGTCAGACGATCTCCGAGCTGGCCGCGAAGATACGGATAGGTCGGCACGTAGCGGCCATTGACCTTCATCGCAGCGTGGGCAATGTCGTAGGTCGTTGCGTAGACGGTCACGCCCACGACGCGCCACGCCTGCACCACTGCCTCGCACACGTCAAGCGTGTGATGGTTTGCTGCGCGGCGGCTCCAGACAATCGGCGCATCCGTCTCCAGCGTCACAACGGCGCTGCCTGATGCGCGGCGAACCTCGGCGCAAACCTCGCGGGTCGCCTGCGCGTCGGCGTAGAGCTGCGCCCGGTCTGCGCTGTCGGTGACGTACAGGCCGAGAAAGTCGGTGCTTGCGCCACTCAGCACGCCAGCGGTAAGGCCAGAGTTTTTGGTGCCGTGGTATGCCGTGGTCATCGCGTTGGCTCCTTCGTTGTCTGCTGCTCTCTGATTTAGATTATACCGCTATTCCAAATGCCTGTCAAGGGGCAATCTGGCGCACACAAAAGCGCCCCCTGGCTCACGAGGAACCAGGGGGGGGTGCGGTGCGAGACGAGCTAGTCCAGCGGGCGCAAGCGCGTCGTCTTGTGCGTGTACGCCCGGCGCCGCCGGGGCCGCTGGCGCTGCCAGGCGATGACGGGCCGCAGCTCCACCAGCTTCCAGGCGAGCAGCGGCACGAACAGCAGGCCGCTCAGAGGCACGTAGACGGCCATGGCGAGCGTGCCGACGATGAGCAGCGCCGCGAGCACGCGGAAGGCGGGGCGGTCGAGCGGGCCGATGTGCAGGTCGTTCATTGCGGGGTCTCCTGGGCCAGCTGGGCCAACTTGCGGGTCAACGTGCTCCGAGGAATGTCAAGCGCCTGGGCCGCGTCCCGTATTGAGTAGGCACGCGTCCCGATCTGTACCGTCTCGTGGTCCGCCGTGAGCGCGGGGCGGGCCGCCATGCCCTGCCAGTGGCCCACATCGACCCGCAGCTGGGCCAGCTCGTCGTCGCGTTGGGCCAGCAGGCTCGGGACGCGGGCCGCCTCGCGCTCCATGTCCCGCAGCGTGGCCCGCGCGTGGGCCAGCTCGGTACCGGCCTGGTCCAGACTGGCCCGCAGCTCGTCAAGGCGTGGGCCGGTCGGGGCGTGCATCATCCGCATGTAGGCATAGCCCACAAGGGGGAATCCGATATGCAGGATCGCCAGCGGGCCACTATGCGCGCCGTAGTGGGCCACCGCCACCGCCACGCTGAACACGAGGGCCGTAATGGCGGGCACGCGGGCCGCCTGCCAGCCCGCGCCCCGCTCCGCCCACGCAATCGCGCCGACGTACACGAACTCAAACCCGATGCCGCCCATCAGCGCCACCCAGAACGGCGCCCCATCGGCCAGGAGCCACGCGTAGACCGTGAACGCCTGGGGCGTGGCGACGAACAGGAGCGGCAGGTACCGCGCGTCAAGCAGGTCGAGAAACGGCCCCAGGCGCCGCGTCAGTGCGTGTTTCATCGCGTGCGCTCCTCTTCCCACGCGCCCCGCCCGTGGTTCAGGTTGTACAGCAGCCCCGAGACGCCGCTATAAAGGTCTACCGTTGAAGCGATGTCATCCCGCACATGCGTCTCGCCATAGGTAAAGGTTGTCTGCCCGAGCGCGTAGCAGATAACATAGGCGCAGTGCAGCCCGTAAAGCGTCGTGATTTGCGCGAAAAGCGCGTCGTATGAAGTGGTGTCAAGTGTCACAGCTGGCGTGGTCATCGCTCTACCTCTCGTGTTGTCGCCTTGCCTGCAATGTACTCGCTGATGCGCAGCGTGCGCGGCGCGTCGCTGATGCCGAGCCGCTGCTTGGCCGCCTCGACCTCCGCCCCAATGGCGCCGGTGTCGCCCTTGATCAGCCCGCGAATGCCGCCGACGGGCCACCCCGCGCTCACCAACGCCTCTATCAGCGCCGCACGCGTTCTGTCGAGTGCCTTGGCATCGATGGCGTCTGCAAGCGCAAACACCCGGTCTGTCTGCGGTCTGTTTGCCTCGTCTGGCTCCAACGGCGCCTCATCGTAGACATAAGCCGGTGTGACCGTCGTGCGAAAGAGCGGCGGCTTCTCATCCTCGGTGGGCTGCCACTGGTGCGCGAGTGCGCGCTTGCACAGGTAGCCGACGACGACGACCGCCGGGCGCACAACCGCCCAGGCGCGGGCGATGAGCGCGCCGAATGCGGGCACGTCCACGCCGCGCTGGCGCTGGCGCCCCGCCCACACTCCGTAGATCATCGGCGGGGCGCACACCAGCGCCAGTGCCATCACGAGTAGATCAAGCATCACACGCTCCTCATCTTGTCCTAGTCAAGCTTCCATAAGAACTCGGGCAGCCCTGCCACAATGGCGGCCGCAGCGAGCCCCAAGACGCCCTTGATCCACATCGGCCAAATTCCTTGCCAGCCGGTAAACGTGGCAGTGAGGGCCATCGCGCTGCCCATCTGGTCAACGTTGACCAAGATCGCCATGGCGCCCCCGAAGTTAATCACGGTGTCCACCATCAGGAGCGCATAGCTGATCATGGTGCCGCGCCCGCTCCACACGGGCGACTGTCCCGTCGTGAGGACGATCTGAATCGCCAGGGTCAACCCAAACAATGCCTCTGGGGTCCAGTCGGTCATCTGGTCAATGGCGGCATACGTCATGATGCAGCCGATCCCCCAGATGATCGAGGCCGCCACCTTGTTGCCGGGGACGCTGCGGCCTCCGCCACCGCCAAACTCCCGTGATGTCACCGCCATAGCTCACTCCTCTGGTATTCTAGAAGCCTCGCCGCGTCACTCCCGGCGGGCCGGGCCGGGCGTATCAGCGCCCGGCCCCTTCGTCTGCTATGCGTGCGCCGGGGCGTCGGGGGCCGCCTGGTACTCGTAGAAGTGCCAGGCGTAGCCGTTGTCTTGCCGCGCCCCGGCGATGATTGCCACGATTGTCACCGGCCTGTCGAGCAGTGCGGACAGCCAGCAGGCCGCGCCGCGCGCCGTCTGCGTAGTGAGCCCGGCGGCAACGAGGGCGGCGCTGGCCGCTCCGAGGCGTGCGCCGTGCCACTCCGCCAGCCGATCCGTGTACTCGCCCTGCCCGCCTTGCGGCGTGCCGTAGATACACGCGCCCTCGCCCGCAAAGCGCGGGTCGCTGTAGTGCGCATAGGCCAGCGTGGCGTCGGGGTCGGTGGTGTGTCGAAAATACGTGTAGCTCATCGTGTGCCCCTTGCCAGCCCCGCCAGCGCCGCGTCGCAGCGCTGGACGTAGAAGAGGGCGCGGGCCGTCAGGATCTGCCAGCGCTGGCGGGCCGCGTGCGTGCCGGTCTTGTTGAGCAGGGCGCGGAACGCCATTGCGCCGCGCTGCTCCAGCTGCGCGAGCGCGGCGACGGCGCGAGCTCGCCAGAGCGTGAGCTGGCGGCGGCGGGCCACGACGGTGTAGAGGATCACGGCTTCTCCCTATCCGCGTAGAGCGCGAGTCCCAACTCGCGGCACTTGTCCAGCCCCTCGTGTACTGTTGCCACCCCAAGGCCCACCTTGTCACGCGCCGACACGCTGCACCAGCCCGTCTGATGCACATTCATGTGCTGGTCACAGTAAACCCAGGCGCCGACGCCAAACACGGCCTCGTCCTCGGTCAACGGCTTCGCCTCTGGCGCTGGCGCGGCATCGATCAGCGCCGTGGCGATGATGCTCTGGAGCTCGTTACGCCCCGCCCAGGGCGTGCCGTAGAACTCCTCAACGAGACGGGCCGCCTCTTTGTTGGCGCGGGCAACTAGCGGGTTGGTGTTGTCGTTGTAATCAGTCATGGCGTGGACTCCTGTCGTCTAGTCCTCGTCAACCGGCAGGCTCTGAGCGGCCACTGCCAGCTGCGCCAGCGCCAGCGCGCCCTCGCGGCTCACGGCGCCCGCGATGAAGAGACCCCGATGCGCAAAGGTGGCGTCGGCTACGCCCGTGAGGACTGCCAGCGCGTCCCCGTCAAGGCCGCCCCACGCCTCTGGGAGCGCCTTGCGCACGCCGGGGGCGCCGTAGACCGCCGGGACGCCTTGGACGCGCCAGGTGCCCGCGCTCGGGTAGACGACGTAGAGAGCTCTGGGGTTGGCGCACGCCTGCGCCTGCCAGTCGGGGACATACTGGTCAAGAACCGCGATCCCGTCCGTCGCGGCGACAACGGCGGCGCGCACCAGTCCGGCGCCGTCCACCTGGTTCGCAGCGGTGCGCACCACGTTGCGCAGGATGGTGTCGGCGATGCCCAGCGCTGTGTCGAACGCCTGCTCGGGCCGCGACTCGTCGTTGAGCCAGGCGATGACCGACGACACGGACGCGCCGCGCACGCCGTCGATCACCGGCGGCCCGCTCAGGGCGAAGCCGTTGTCGGCAGCATCGATCTGCTGCACCAGGAGCCGGTCAACCGCGTCGGCCACGGCAAACAGCCACCCCATTTCGACGGATGTGTATCCGCCGAGCCCGGCCACCATCTCCGGCCCGTATGCCTTCCACACGAGGCCGAAGGCGGCGTAGGGGATGCCGTTGTCGCGGGCGCCGTTGCCGCCGCGCTGGTGGTGATCGTAGGCGCCACCGCCCACGTCGAGGGCCAGATCGGCGGCGGCGACGCGCTGCGGGTCGCGCGTGCGGTCGAGAGACGCGCCTGGGAACGCCGCGAGCAGCGCGGCGGACGCGAACACGTCATCGGCGTGGAATATCCCGCCGTGGGTTACAAGGGTCTGCATGGTCGTTGCTCCTGTCATCTGTGTTTGCTCTAGAGGCATCCTAGCACGCGCTGAACGGCTTGTCAATAGTAATTTGACTTCCCGATATAAATGGGCTATACTTGCGTGGCGTGGTAGGATAGATTGAGCACGCCGATGCACAGCGAGAGAGCAATGGTGACGATCAGATTGTCCGTACACAAGCTGGTGGCGCGGGAGAATCTACGCCGCGCCGAGGCTGGAGAGAAGCCACTGAGCCAGCGCGAGATTGCGGCCGGCAGCGGCGTATCGCAGTCGGTGATCTCGGTCGTCCTCCGGCGCAAGGCCACGCGGATCGATCTGAGAACGATCAACGGCCTGTGCGATTTCTTTGGCGTAGAGCCGAGCGGGCTTTTTGATTACGCGCCCGATGAACACAATTGAAGCCGCCCGGCGAGAGCCTAAGGTAGAAACGAGCAGCAATGAGCCACTACACACCATTTCACACCATCCAAGACCAGGAGAAGCTTCGCGTGCTAACGGTCAGCATGGAGCGCCACGGATGGCAGGGCGTGCCGCTCGTGGCGGACGGCGAGCAGCTCATCACCGGCGCGCATCGCTACCGCGCCGCGCTTGCGGCGGGCATTGACGCGCAGATTGTGGACATCCGCGCCCTCTATGGCGCGTGGGACGCGCTACACGCCGAGTACGGCTGCCCGACAGCCGACGAGCGTGACTATGTATGCGCTCTGGAGGATTTGCCCGCCGAGCTGCGCGCCGCCTACGGCATTGACGTACACTAGGAGCCCAGCGCCCGTAGCGCGTCCCCCACCGCCCCGCAAGCTCGTCACTTGCGGGGCGGTGGCGTGCCCGTCGTCTCGGGGCACGGCGTCGTCTCCCAGCGCCAGCACTGGCAGGCGCGGCAGTAGCGCTGCCGTTCGCCGCGCCTGTCGCGCCGTTCCGCCATGGCGTGCCAGGCCGAATAGTCGAGCTGAACATAGCCCGGCGGCGTGTGCGTGCACGCATTCGGCCAAACGGGGTTGTCCAGGTTGGGCGGCGGGGTGGCGTCGATGTGGTAGGTCATACTAGGCCGCGCACTTCCAGGGCCGCCAGACAGATCGCGTGCGCGTCGGTTGCGGCGGTGGCGTTGTGGCCGCGCCGTGTGCCGCCGCGCGTAAACTGCGCATGCGTCCACGGCGTCAACTCGGCAACGCCGCGGGGGTTGTGGTGGTGACAGTGCAGTGTGAGCTCGTAATCGTCGGCGCGCAGCTGCTCCACCACGCGCCACGCTGCGGCGATGTCCGCAGAAAAGCGCGGCATGATCGGGTCAATCCACGACCCATCCCACGCTGCGCCTCGTCCCACGATACAGCCCTCCAGGGCGCACACGTTGACCGCCCAGCCCTCGGCGCCCCTTGCATCGCGCACCCACTGCCAACCGAATACCCGCTCGGCGATCAGCTTGTCCAGGGCCGGGCCGGGCTCGTGTCGCTCGTTCATAGCGTCTCCTCTTGTGTAAGCGTGTCGATGTGGCAGGTCATGGCGCGTCGGGGAGCGCTGGGGCATGCACGGCGACAAGCACGGCGACAAGCGCCTTGATCAGCGCGGCCTGCGTGGCGAGCACGCGCTCGGCGGCTACGCGCTCCGCCTGCGTGAGCTCCGCCCCCGCAGCGCATAGCCGCCGGGCGTCTGCCTCTACGGCCCGCCACGCCGCAACCGCCCTGATCACATCCTGGTCAAGCGTGGTGCTCATCCTGTCTCCTCGCTGCCACCCGCCGCCAGGTACGCGGCGGCGGCGGCATACGTTGCCTGCTCGGCCTCAGTCCAGGCGCTCAACGTGGCAAACACGTCAGGGCGTTCGCTGTGGAGGATGTCCGCCGCATACAGCGCCAGCACGGCGCGGATCAGCGTGGCGCGGGCGGCGCGCAGCGCGGCGTCGGCGAGGCGCGGGTCGTCGCCCCAGCGGATTGGGAGGTTGTTCACAACGTTTCCTTTGCCTGCTGCGCTCGAACGTAAACCGTTGTATGCCAGCGCTGGTATGCCGCCTCATTGAGCGGCAGCAGCACGTAGTTTGCGCCGTGCTCTGCGATGTGCAGATAGAGTGCGCGCGTGCTGCACTCCAGTTGCTGCGCACGCGCGGACATCGTCGGATAGACGGCGCGCGGGGTCGTGACGGTGGCGCTCATCGCAGCACTCCTCGCACCGCGTCGGCCATGCGGGCCCGCCGCGCGGCGTCGCGCACGGCGTACTCCGACACGGGCGGCGTTGCGGTGGCGGCGCACCAGCGCAGATACTCCTTGGTCGGGCTGCCGCCGAGGGCCGCGCGCACGTCGGCCCAGCACGCGCCCGCCACGCGCAGCGCATGGATGCGCGGGCCGCGCACGGCATCGGCGGCGGGCGCGGGCCTCGGCGTGGGCGGGCGGCGTGGCGCGCGCAGCGGGCGGGCGGGGCGGGGCGGGGCGAACATGCCCGCCGCGCGCAACGTGGCGGCGACAGGTACGGCGAACAGCGGCGTGCCGTCGCTCCAGGCGGCGCGGGGCACGGCGTCGAACGCGGCAGCGATGAGGGGTGAGCAGCGAGGGGGCTTAGTCATTGGCGAGCTCCTCCACCGTAATCTTCCACGGCGTACAATCGGGGTGCGCCGCCCGACACGCGGCGGCGCTGGCGTAGCCTGGCAGCGTGGCGCAGCCGTCAATGAGGCTGCCAGGCGCCACGACGGCCACGGGGCGCACGATGCGCATATTGAGAGGCACGGGCACGTAGAGCGTCATTGCGTGGCCCTCAGCGCTGCCAGGGCCGCCCACAGCGCGGCACGGGAAGGGCCGTCGTCACTACCATACGAGGCTCGAAAAAGCGAGGCCGTCGTGGCGGCCTCTAGCTCGCGCGCCGCCTCTACGACGGCCAGCAGCGCCGGTAGTGCGTTCGCCACGGCCACGGCGCGCGCGGCGTCCTCCGGGCGCTCGTAGGTGGCGATGGGTGTGTGCGGGTCTGCGGCGCCGCGCGCGTACACCTCGTCGGTGTACGCGGCGCCCGCGCATGGGAGACCGGTGGGGGCAACGTCGCCGGTAAACAGCGGCCCTGGCGTGGCGGCTGAGACCACGCGGCGTAGCTCGTCAAGCATCGTAGGCTCCTTCGTTGTTCGTGGCCGCCCACGCGGGCGGCGCGGCACCCCGGCGGCCTTGAGTGCCTGGGTGATTACAAAGCGGCTAATGAAATACTGCGCACAGATCACCTTCACCGGCGCCCCGGCCACATAGGCGGCCACGATGGCCGCCGCCGTCGTGGGCGTCGTGGCGCGTGAGGCCATTAGGCGGCCATCCGATCCGACGGTTCTGCAAGCCGCTGCAAAGCGTCGCGCATATCAAGGCCATCAATCTCGTTGCCGAGACAGGCCCAGCCGGGCCGCTGTCGGCGCGCAAACAGTTCAAGGTACGGCCCGTCTACCAGGCGCTCAATGCGATCATGGACTTCGGCGGGCTTTGCGCTATGGCGCCCCATCGGCGCCAAGACGGCGGGCGTCTCGTAGGGATTGGACTCCAGTGTGGCAAGCAGCTGGTACACGTCCTTGCGCACGCGGGCCGGGTTGCCGCGCGTGAACAGCAGCACATCCTCGGTGTTGGCACGAGTCCAGTAGCCCATGCCAACGTGGAACGTGAGGCCACGACCCGGCCGCAGCTTGCACCAGCTGAACGCCTTCGTTTTGTATGACCAGCCCCACGCTTCAGCCATGCGCAGCGTTTCAATAAGGAGCGGCTGGCAAAGCCACAGAAAGAGCACCGCGTCATCTGCTGCTACTGCGCTCACCAGCGGGCCAATGCCTGCTAAATCTTCCCAGGTCATCACGTGGTAGTGAGCGGCGGCAGCTCGCGAGTCGATGCCACCGGCCCGCTTGCCCCATGTCTCAAATGGCACTGGCGGATCGGCCAAGATAACCGGGTACCTCATCACTGGCTCCCTCGCTTGCGTTGCCCGCCGCGTGGGCGGCGCGGCGCCCCGGCCTCCCGCACGACCCGGCGGATAACCTCGGTGCCGATATGCCACCGCTGGCATATCGCTGCCAGCGGCGTGTCGTCGGCGTAGGCCCGCGCAATCAGCGCGTCTTGGGCGGGCGTGGTGGCGCGGGCGGCGGGGCGGATGGTCATAGATACTCCTCAGGTC
>Ga0335394_10007553_pt1 | contig 12278 bp, 10 predicted proteins | sample MAT03_FD_205741 | JGI IMG/M metagenome (GOLD analysis project Ga0335394, IMG submission 205741) | Freshwater microbial communities from Lake Fryxell liftoff mats and glacier meltwater in Antarctica - MAT-03 (spades assembly) (version 2) ... | reverse complement strand
GGTAAGCCGACGATGAAGGCGCCGCCCACGAGGACGAGCTTCGGGACGAAGGCCAGGGTCTGTTCCTGGATCTGGGTCACCGACTGGATGATCGACACGACGAGCCCAACGCCGAGGGCGATGAGCAGCATCGGGGCCGCGATCATGAGCGCGGTCATGATCGCCTCGCGTGATAAGTCGATGACGAGTTGGTGGGACATGCGGGGTGGCTCGGGTAGGTAGGGCTTCCGGACACTCGTTAAAGCAGGGGCCGTACCAGAGGTGGTGCGGATCACATACGCGTCTAACGCGTTGTCGTTGTTGCACTTAGGTCAATAAACAAAATCGGTCTATTTGACCGATCTGCTGAATTCGGCAGGAATTGCCGGGTGAATCGGCGGCGAGAGTTGCCGCGGGCGCGAGAACTGCCAACTGCTTAGGAGGCAGGAAGGAGGGCTTCATGATGGAGGGTGCAGAGGGCACATGCGGAAAGGCAGGACCGCGGAAATCCGCCGTCCTGCCCCCTGCATCCTGATACCCTCCGCCCTGCTTCCTAAGCAGTTGGCAGTCGTCCCTACTTGAAGCTCTGCACCAGACTCGTGATGGTCAGTGTCCACCCATCGACCAGCACGAACAGCAACAGTTTGAACGGCAGCGAGATCATCGCTGGTGGCAGCATCATCATGCCCATGCTCATGAGCACCGAGGCGACCACGGCATCGATGATGATGAACGGCAAGTAGATCGCGAAGCCGATCTGAAACGCGGTGCGCAGCTCACTGGCCACGAACGCCGACATGAGCACGTGCAGTGGCACATCGTCCACGGTACCCGGACGCGGCATGCGGCTCATTTCAACGAACGTCTTGAGGTCTGATTCACGGGTTTGCCGCAGCATGAATTCGCGCATCGGCTTCACGCCCGTCTTCATCATTTCGACCTGTCCGATCTTGCCATCGAGCCACGGCGTGACGGCCTCGCGATTCACCTGGGTGAGCGTGGGGGTCATCACGAACCCGGTCAGCAACAGCGCCATGCCGGCGAGCAGGTGCGCCGGAGGTGCGCTTTGCGTGCCCATGGCCTGCTTCAGGAAGTGCAGCACGATCAAAATGCGGGTGAAGCCCGTCATCATGAGCAGCAGCGTGGGGAGCAGCGTGAGCAGTCCCATCATCACGACGACGCCCACGGTGCCGTTCAGTCGCAGGCCACCGGTCTCGCCATCGCCGCCAAGCTTGACATCCATCTGCGGCATCAGGCGCATGATGGCGTCGTCACCAGCGACCGGCGCTGGCGACGCCGCGTTGGCCCGCCCGTTCGCCGATGCGCTAGTATCGCGTGCGGAGTCCACGACCATCTGCGACATCGGACGGCGCGACGCAGCCGCCTGCGCTGTCAGTGCGGCACCGTTGTCGGCACCAGGAGTCGCCCCCAGCCGGGAGTTGCGGCTCTTCGGCTTCGCCGCAGCGGCCGCACTCTGCTTTGCCGCTGCTTCCGCGGCAGCGCCTTTTTGTACGAGGTCCTGCGTCATACTCTGCAACGACGCCGGCAGTGCAAAATCGGGAGCGCCCGGCGCCGTGGGCACCGGAAGCGGTGCGGAACTCGGCGGCACACTCTGCGCGACAGGCTGCGTTGCAGTCTGCGCGCTCAGCGACGTGGCGCCAAGCAGCAACATGGCGGTCGCAAACGTCGCAAGGCGCGCGGCGCCCCCCAGCGAAATACCAAGAATGGCGCGGAAGTCCCGATCGGCTTGCTGTGACGACGGTGGCGTGCCGCTCACTGACATGCGGTTCATCGACGCGGCCATCGCGGCGCGCGGCGCATAGGTCAGCACATCACCACGGCGCGTGGTGGCGGGCGCCGTCAGAAACGCGGGTACTTCACTCGGCTCGGTCGGTGAGAACGGCCGCACGACCACGTGGTCTTCGCGGTCGGCTTGCGATATCGCAGCCTGCACATTCGTCGCGTTGAGCGAGCGGCGGAACATCGCGCCGAACGTGCCCGGGAACGCGGTGCTCATCGCCGTTGGCAGAGCTGTTGGTATCGTGAACGCCGCTGATGCCGCTGCGCTGGAGACCATCGGGACCGGCAACGTGCTGGTGGCGATCACTCGCTGGCGATCGACTTCATCGAGTTCGAACAGCTGACGCACACCGCCTTCGCCAATCGAAAGCGCCATCACCCGTTCTCCGACGCGCACCACCGCGAGCCCCGTTTTCGGACCCAGCGGAATGCGCTGCACGACTTCCAACGGCACACGCGTCTTCGACGCGAGGGCGCCGGCTCCAAAGCGCTTGAGCGCCCAGAGACAGACGGCGCCAAGTCCGAGGACGAAGGCGAGAGCGGCAACAACACCCAGTGCAGCGGTCAGCATGTCAGGACTCAGGCCGCGTTGGCCGAGCTGGAGGCGGCCGGATTGGCCAATACGCGCGTAATGCGCACGCCGAAGTGCTCGCCGAGCACGACCACTTCACCTTCGGCGAAGCGACGGTCCCCGACATAGATGTCGATCGGTTCGCCGGCGAGGCGGTCCAGTTGAATCACGGAGCCACGACCGAGGCGCAGAATTTCCTGCACCGTCATCGAGGTGCGACCCAGTTCGATGGAGACGGGGAGGGTGAGATCCAGGAGCATGCCGATCGGCACCTCCGTGGTACTCATCATTGTCTGTTCGAATTCGGTGAGATGCGGGGCGCGAACGGGGGCCGCGGCGGGCGTCGCCGATTCGTCCATGAGCGACGAGATTGGCTGGCCAGCCGCCTTGGCGGCTTGCGCGCTCGCGACGAGCGCGTCGATTTCGGCGGGATTCATGCGGAGGTCGTCCGTGAGTCTGGGGTCGTGGCGCTGGGTACGGCATCGAGGATGCGCACCGCGAGATTGCCGTTCACGCGGCCGGGATGGCCGATGAAACGCTCCTGCGTGCCGGCGCGCACGATCACACGCGCGTCGGTCGGGATGCCGGTCGGGATGATCGTGCCTTCGGTAATGCCGGCGATGTCGCGCATCGAGAGCTGGAAGTCGGGAAGACGCGCGGTCAGTGGCACCTTCGTGGCGCGCAGCGCGTTTTCGCTGCGCAGCCGTGTCGTCTCGCGTTCCAAATCGCTCGTGGTGAGCGACGCATTGCGCTGCTGACCACTCGACGTGAAGAACTTGTCGAGGACCGAGAAGGGGAGGCAGACGAGCAGCAGGCTGCTCACGTTGCCGGTCGTGAACTCGACGTTCGCCACGAGCACGGGATCTTCGCGGTTGACGACTTGCAGGATTTCGGGCGACGACTCGAAGCCGGTAATGTTGAGGTCCATCGCGACATGGTCCTGCCAGATCTCCTGGAGGAGACCACAGACCTTGTCGGCGACCGACCGAACGGCCATCCGCTCGATGGGGGTAAGCGCACGCGTCAGCGCGCTGCCCGTTCCCTCGCCACCGAACAGGCGATCGATGATGAAGGTGCTCAACTCGGGGCCGACGTCGATGACGCCCTTCTGGCCCGTGCCGGCAATGTCGAAGATGAACGACGAGCAGGGCATCGGCAGCGAGAGCGTGAACTCGCCGAACGAGAACTGTTCGACGCTCTGCAGTCGGACTTCCATCTGTCCGCGTACACGCGAGATCAGCCACGCCTCGAGGCCCTTCACAAGGCGCTCGTACATGGCCTCGAGCGTGCGCAGGCGCTCCTTGGACACGCGGTGCGGACGACGGAAGTCGTACACCTGCACGTCGACCGCCATCGCCGGGGCGGACGACTGACGCACGCCGCCGCCGAGGAGGCGATCGATGTCGTGCTGGCTGAGAGTTTCGGAGCTCATCGTGTGGTCGGCGCGGCGTGACTTACTGAACGACGAACTGCGGGAAGTAGATGCGCTTTACCGTCTTCTTGCCGAACCGCTCGTCCACGGCCTTTATGATCTCGACCTTGAACTGTTCTCGCGCGGCTATGTCGGTGAGCTGCTCGACAGGCTTGGTGCCCAGGGTGGTCAGCACGATGTCGCGGAGCTCGGCGTCGCGGGCCTTGAAGCTTTCGATCGCCGTGGGCGACCCCGCTTCGATCGCTACGGTAAGCAGGAGGTAGCGCGAACCACCGCTGGCGGCAGGATTGAGCACCATGTTGTCGAGCACGTGGATCGCCGCTTCAACGACTGCCCCGTCCTTGCCGCTGTCGGCGGGCGCCCCGTGATCGCCCTCGGCGTCACCGCCGTGCGCGCTATCCGCCGCGGCCACAATCGGCGTGACCTTACCCATCTTCTTGGCGACCATCGGTCCGAGCAACGCGGCCCCGGTACCACCGCCCACCGCCAGACCAACGGCGACCATGCCGATCAGCATCGGGAGCTTTGCTTTGGTGGGCGCGGCGGGTGCGCCTTCTGGAGCCTGCGGGGTTTCGTTGGCCATGGATCGGTTGATCGAGTCTGACAGAGGGACTGCTTCACCATCTCTAAAAGCAGGACCGGGGCCACAGTGGGTTCGGAGTGTCGAGTTTCGAGTAATGTGTTGTGTAGAAACAGGTTACAAGGTTTTACTGGCCAATCGGCGACTAAAAAGTACGATGTACTTTATAGAAAACGTCTGGTCATTTTTTCTTGGCGCGGCACTTTCTGCCGGTCTGCTCACGCCAAAGGCGGAGGATGAGGGCCCGTGCGTGCCCCTATCCTCCGCCTTCTGGCCGTCCGAATCCGGGCGACCCAACCTACCCGGTTACCCGGTTAGCGCTTGATCTGCATCAATTCCTGCAGCATTTCGTCAGAGGTCGAGACGACCTTTCCGTTGGCCTGAAAGCCGCGCTGGGCGATGATCATGTTCGTGAACTCCTGCGCCAGGTCGACATTGGACATCTCGAGGGCGCCGCTGGTGAGCTGCGACTGTGAGCCTTCGAGGGCGAAGCCAAGTACCGCGCCGCCCGAGTTGGCCGACTCCTGGTACATGTTGTCGCCGATGCGGAGCATGCCGCTCGGGTTGTTGAAGTCGGCGAGCACGATCTTGGCCAGCGACGACGTGGTGCCGTTCGTGAAGAAGCCGGTGATCAAGCCGAAGCGGTCGATGCTGAAGTTCTGCAGCGTACCAGCCGTGTAGCCATTCTGGTCGCGGAGTACCGCAGTCGAGGCGGTCGACGCGAACTGCGTGAGGCCGCTCACGCCGCCGCTGAGCTTGAGATTCAGCTGCACCGGATTCGCTCCCGGCACCGCGAAATTGATCGCGGCCGTGATGTTGGTGTTCATGATGCCGGCGCTGTCGAACGTGAACGTGCCACCGTTCTCGCTCGCCGTGGCGGCGGTCGGACTCATGAAGTACGAGATCTTGATCTCGGAGCTCGCCGGCATGCTCGATGTAAAGACCACGTTGGGCGGGGTGAAGGCGTAGTCGGCGGGCGACAGGTACTCGGTGCCTGACGCGCTGTACACCCTCACGTTGGCTGGCAGGATCGAGTACCCGGCTGGTGGCACGGGGAGCGGGATGGGCGGCGGCGTCGGACCGGCACCCGTCTGGAAGTTCTCGACCACTCCCGAGGCGATCGGATCGATCTGCCAATCCCACGTGTTCGGGCCCACCTTCCACATCTGGATCTTGACGTCGCGCTTGGTACCCTGCGAGTCGAACACGGCGATCTGCGATTCCGTCCATGACTTCTCGTTGATCGGCAGCGCGCGCACGAGCGGATCCTGAAAGTTACCCTGGAACACCGAGGCGGACGCGTTCAGATTGCCGGCGAGCACGGCTTCCGTCGTCGGCTTGGCCGACACCTTCTGGCCGAACGGCAGGCGGATGTCCCGGATGCCGTCCTGCAGCACGCCGTTTTCGTAGATGCGACCCTGCACGATGAAGCCGTTCGCCGGCGACACCATCTGACCGTTGGCGTCCACCTGGAAATTGCCGGCGCGCGTGTAGAAGCTCTGGTTGCCCTTTCGCACGACGAAGAACGAGTCGCCCTGAATCGCGACATCCGTGTTCAAGCCGGTCGTTTCGAGATTACCCTGATTGAAAATCTGGTCGATCGAGCCGATCTGCATGCCGAGGCCGATCTGGACCGGGTTGATACCACCCTGGTCTCCAGGCGGACGGCTCGCGCCCTGCAGCAATTGCGCGAAGCCTTCCTTGAACGTCACGCGACCAGCCTTGAAGGCCACCGTGTTCACGTTCGCGATGTTGTTACCGATCACGTCCATGCGCACTTGGTTGTTGCGCAGGCCGGACACACCGGCAAAGAGAGAACGAAGCATCTGTGAAAATCCTCGTGGGTCAGGTCGCGATCAGGCGCGCACTTGTGTGAGCTTGGACATCGGGACGCTGATGGAATCGCCGATGATCAGGATGGGGTTGCCGCTTTCGTACCGCATGCCGGTAATCCGTCCGGCCGTGTACGTCTTCGCTGCTTGCCACAGGCCGCCATCCGTTGCGACCTCGAACTTGTACGTGTACTTCCCGGGCGCGAGCGGCGGCTTCCACTCGTAGTCGCCGAGTTCGAACGACATCTGCCCGCCCGCGACCTTGTCGATAATGGCGGTGCCGACGGTCTCGCCCTTCTCGTTGGTCATCGTGATACGGCCACTTCCCTTCAGCGCGCCGCTGTCCACGACGATCGTGCCTTTGCCGTCCTTATCGACGAAGGTATTGTTGCCGATGGTGACACCGGTCTTACCGACCGTACTCATCGCCATCTGTCCTTCGATGAGCTGCGCCAGTTCATCGGCCCGCTCATTCTGCGTCTTCTCGAGCGATTTGATCGCGTCGGACGTTTCCGCCGCCGACGCGGCCTGTTCCTCCATCGACTTATTCATCGAGATCAGCTGCTCGACGGTAGAGAACTGGGCGAGCTGTGCCGCCATGTCCTTGCCGTCCATCGGATTCAGGGGATCCTGATTCTTGAGCTGGGCCACGAGCATCTTCAGGAACTCGTCCTTGCCCATCGTGCTCGTCTTGGACAAGCCACTGACCTTGGTGGACGGTTCGAGAGCGCCGAGCGGTGGCGTTGCGCCCGTCTTGGTGTCCGTCGTCGCGAAACTCGGCGTTCGCGTGTTCGGATCGAACGCACTGGTAACGTTCCGTGTAGCGGTGATCATCACGTGGTCCCGTTGAAGAGATTCTGCCAGCCGCGCTGCCCCGCCTGTTCGCGCTGCTGATCCCGCGCCGCTTGCTCCTTCTGCTCGCGGCGAGCATCCTGCTGCTTATCCCAGTCGCGGCCAGATGCCCGGTCGCGTTGACTCTGCGACTGGGCACTCTCGCCCGACGTGGTCGGCGTCGCGCCGTTGGCGCGGAGCGCATCGCGCTCGCTGCCGATCGTGCGTGACGCGTCATGTTGTTCCAATTTTGCACCGCCGCTGATGCGCACCGTTTCGGCGTCGAGACCATGACGGCCCAGCGCCTCTTGCAGTTCGCCCGTGCGTAGCTTCATCCGCTCGGCGCTCGACGCATCGGTCGCGATGAACGTGTCAACCACGTTGCCCCGCATGTCGACGGTGATGCGATCTTGCGTGCCGTTCGCGTTTTCAACGTTGAGCGTCATGCGCGATAGCGGACCGGCTGGCGCATCTGCGCGCATGGCCTGGATGTCCGACACGCGCTGTGCCTGCTCGCTGCCCGCTGCCTGTGCAATCGAAGACGCCTTCTCGGTTCCTGCCAGCGGCGTGCTGCCTTGGGCGCTGCCATGCATTGCACCGAAGCCCGACGCGTCGCTCGGAGCCTCCTGCGTGGCGTGTCCGAGCTTCCGTCCTGCGTTGATCGGCTGTCCGTTCTCGTCGCGCGCCCCACGTCCGAACGCGTTGCCTTGCTGTTGGCCATTGGCGCCCGTGTTGACGTTGGCCTGCGCCACATACGCGGCTGCCCCTTCGCCCAACGCGGCCGGGGAATTTCCGGCATCAGCGACGCGTGCGACCCGCGCGACGCCAGCGACAGTCGCGACCTGCGCCACTCCAGACGGTGCACCCGTCGCCGCCGCGGTCGTCGCTGCCGCTGTCGTGGCCGCCGCCGACGACTGGCGCTGAAACGCGGCGGTCACCTTGTCGAGCTGCGGAATCGCGTTGGCCAGCGCGCGCTCGCCATGATTGGCGAGCTCGAGATGTCCCGGGTCCTTCAAGCCGAGTGTGCGAAGCCCTTCTTCTCTGGCGATGCGCTGCAAACGGGCGAAGCCCGGCGCATTTTCCCAGGAACCGTCTACGATCACGTCGACCGCGTCACCACGCGTGTGCGCGGAATCGTGCGTCCAGGTGACGACGGCACCGGGACGCGAACGCCCCTGCTCGTAGAGATGATCCTGACGCTCCTGCGAGCGGGCTGTTTCGACGATCGATACGTCGTGACCATACTCGCCCTTCATCCGATCGATCACGCGCTGCACCCGTGACCGGAGCTCCGGGGCAACGGCATTGAGATCCTTGATCGGTGTGGTCGGGTCGGCCGCCGATGCCGCCACGGCTGCCGCTAACGCTGAGGCGCTGACCGCGGCGGCCGCGCTCGCTGCCGCGCTCGCTGCCGCCGCGGCGGCCGCATTGTCGGCGATTTCGCTTCCGGCAGGCGTGCCAGCCTTCGACAGCAGCGCATCCAGCGCAGCGCGGGCGTCTGCACCACGGACATCGCCGATGGCCATCAACTGTTCGAGCGACGTGCCACCCTTGGTCGCGATACGCGAGAGCACGGCGAGCGCGTTACGCTCGCCCTCGATCTCCTGCGCCGCGCGGGAAATGCCGAGTACGCCGTTCGTGTTGCGCTTCTTTGCGTACGTGGGCAGGTCAACGATATCATCCGAGGAGGACTCGGCGGATGTACGGTCGGTAAAAGTGTTGTCGATCGACGTATTCAGAATGCCGTAGCGCAGCGCTTCGCTCACTTCCTGTGCCGAGCGCACTCCCGTTTCACCGGGAAACGCGCCTTGACCCGTGCGCGTGTCGCCCATCGATTCATCGGACGTCTGCTCAGCGGCCGCTTCGTCGAGCAGCTTGTCCACGAGCGATGCCCCTTCGGCCGGGAGCTGCTGAATCAGATCGGAGCGAACACGCGAGCCGACACCGGCGATGAGCGCCAGCAGCGCGGAGAACTGCGCGTTCGACACGCTGCGCTTCCTCGTACTTTCGGCCGTTGATTCCGTCTCGGAATGCTCGCTGTCCGGGCGTGCGGTGCGCTCGATCCCCCGATCGGCAGCACGCTCCGGGCGCAGGACGGCGGTGGAGACCGCCTTCATCACGTTCATAGCGATCCTCCGGGGGCCTTGGCTCCACCCTTCGTGATGACCGCGGCACGTGCGGCGGACATCGAGGTCAGGATGGCGGCCGCTTGGCGGTCGTTCATCATGCCGAGAATCGCGCGCACATCAGCATCAGTCATCTGGTCGAGCACCTTGACTGCGTCTTTCGCGGCCATTGCCGAGAAAATCTTGGCAAGGCGCTGCTCGGGGAGCGCCGTCTGCATCGCGGCATCACGCGCGCCCTTCACGATGTCGGCGGCAGCGGTGGTGCTCGCCTTCGCGTCGGGCGGTGACTGCGTCTGCGACTTGAGACTGGGCGTCGGAAGCGCGTCGGCGACCTTCCCTGGGGACGCCTTTGATGACCCCGACTTCAGGTCGCGACGTGCAGCATCGAGCATTCGAATGCTATCGGCCGGTGTCAGCGGTGCTGCAGCTTCGTGCGAGCCCGGCACATCCATCCCGTGGGCTGTGCTGTCCGCTGGAGCGCCGGCGTGTGTCGCCGAGTCGGTGGGCGACGCCTCGCCGTGTGTGGAATCCGCATGAGTACTGTCGGCCGGATGTGCCTTGAGACTGTCGGCCAGGTGCGTGGAGTCGGCCGTGTACTTCGACGAGGTCTTCATGTACGAGTACCCCGTGCCGCCACCAAGGCCGGCCAGGAGTCCAATCACGATCGGGATGATCAGCTGCTTCATGAATGCGAACCATCAATAGGGGTATTGCTGCTCGCGGCGTCATCCGCCGCAGTCAGCCCTGCTTTACGCGAGAACTGCGCCAGAGCGACCTCGTCCATGGCGACACGGTCCTTGTGGGCGCTCTCGGCGCGCCAAGTGTCTGTATGACGGGACTTTAGGCGATCGAGCACGCGTCGATCGCGAGCGGCTTCTTCCAGCATCTCCTGCGCTTTCTGCACGTCGTCGTCGGCAAGCTTTGCCGCATCGGCGGCCAAAAGCACCCGTTCATCGAGCGACGCGAGTACGAATCCGAGCTGGTGGAGATGCCCGATGCGCGGACCGCTGTTCGCGGTCGTCGAGATCTGCTGCTTGCTGTGATCGCGCAGGTTGGCGATTTCGTCTTTCGCGCGATGCGCGGCATCCGCGTTGTCACGTGCACTGGCCAAGGCGCGCGCCTTCGCCTTCTCATGCTCCTCGCGCAATTCGAGAACGCGCTGCAACCGGAACTTGAAGCTCACGGGCGTCTCCGCACCGACGACTCGATGGCCTCGGCGATCTGGGCGAGCGCGCTGTAGGTGTCGCCGTACGGCGTGGTCTCGTCGGGGCGCTGCTGCAGGAACTCGAGCACGCGCTGTCGATAGATGACGGCCGCGTCGACGTAGGGATCGCTCCCTTTTTGATAGGCGCCGACCATGATCAGATCTTCCTTTTCGCGATAGGCCGCTTCGAGTCGCAGCATGGCGCTGCCCGCGCGGCGCTGGACCTCGTTGGTGATGGCGTCCTTCACGCGACTCTTCGAGTCGAGCACGTCGATGGCCGGAAAGTGATTCTGCGCCGCGAGACGACGCGTGAGCACGATGTGGCCGTCGAGAATCGAACGCGAGGCGTCGGCTACCGGCTCGTTGAAGTCGTCGCCGTCGACCAGCACGGTGTAGATGCCGGTGATCCCGCCCGTGGTGGCATTGCCAGCGCGCTCGAGGAGGCGCGGCAGGTTGGCGAACACCGAGGGCGGATAGCCCTTCGTCGTGGGGGGCTCGCCGGTCGCGAGTCCGATCTCACGCCACGCCATCGCGACACGGGTGACCGAGTCCACCATGAGCAGCACCTGCTTGCCCTGATCGCGGAAGTACTCGGCGATCGCCGTGGCGACGAGGGCACCGCGGGCGCGCACGAGCGCGGCCTGATCGCCGGTAGCCACGATCACGACGGAGCGAGCGAGTCCTTCTTCACCCAACGAGTTCTCGATGAACTCGCGCACTTCGCGACCACGCTCGCCGAGGAGCGCGATCACGTTCACATCGGCCTGCGCATTGCGCGCGATCATACCGAGCATCGTGGATTTGCCGACGCCGGAGCCCGCGAAGATACCGATACGCTGACCACGGCCGATGGTGAGTAGACCATCGATCGCGCGCACACCCGTTTCCAGCGGACGATCGATCGTGTCGCGCGTGAGGGGATTGGGCGGTTCAGCAGAGAGGGGGACGCGATCCACGGTGTCGAGCTTGCCCTTGCCATCGATCGGATGGCCGAGGCCGTTCAGCACGCGTCCCAGCAATCCGGGACCCACGTCTACGCCGAAGGTGCGACCCAGCGGTTGCACGCTGGCGCCGGCATGCAATCCATCGAGCTCGCCGAGGGGCATGAGTAGCACGCTGCGCTCGTTGAATCCTACGACTTCGGCCAGCACCGACCGCTCACGCGAATGACTGGTGATGCGGCACAGCGAACCAAGTCCCACATCGATGCCGGTGGCTTCGACCACAAGGCCGACCACGCGGGTGACCCGACCGTACGAACCGAAACGCTCGCTGTGGGCGAGTCGGTCCTGCATGGCATCGAGCATCGAGTGATATCCGTCTCCGAACGGCGTAGTGGTGCGCGTGGGCGTCATCACGCCTGCACTCCACCGAGGCTGCGGTACGCGCGCTCCAGCGCCGTATCCACACGGCCGTCGATGATGCGCTCGCGTCCTTCCATCAGGCAGCCGCCGCGCAGGATCGACACATCGCTGATCCAGCGGATCTCGCGACGACCGGCGTCTTCGATCGACGCGCGGCAGGCGATGAGATCTTCCGGGTTGATGCGGATCGTGAGCTCCTGATCGAGCGGATACTGCGCCATCGCGCTCTGCACCACGTCTCGCACGAACGATGGATCGGCATTCACTTCGCGCTGCACGATATGACGCGCCACCATTACGGCCAGCGCCGCAATGTTCTCTTCAGCGTTGCTGACCCAGCGCGCCTCGTGCAGCTGCACGTTGTCGACAGCGTCTGACAGCAGCGCCATCGCGGATGCGATTCCTTCGTCCATGCCGGCGCGGGCCGCGCGTTCGCCATCGGCTCGTCCGCGGCTGTAGGCCGCCGCTTCAGCGCGTGAGCGTTCGACGGAGAGACGGGCCTGGAAGTCTGAGTCCAGGTCGTCTGCCGACGGCGCGGGCGTCCGCGTTTCGGCGGGAG
>Ga0335394_10007549_pt1 | contig 12286 bp, 7 predicted proteins | sample MAT03_FD_205741 | JGI IMG/M metagenome (GOLD analysis project Ga0335394, IMG submission 205741) | Freshwater microbial communities from Lake Fryxell liftoff mats and glacier meltwater in Antarctica - MAT-03 (spades assembly) (version 2) ... | reverse complement strand
GTGCCGTAGTACCCCCGCAACGTTCGCGTGCCCGCGCCGCTCGGCCCACGCCAAGGGCGTCGCCCAGGGCGAATCGTCGGGAAGCCGTACCCGGGCCCCCTGACGCAGCAGGAATTCGACCATGGCGATTCTTCCGAACTTGGCCGCGTGTGCCAACGGGGTGGAACAAACATCTACGTCGCGCGCATGGAGATCGGCGCCGTGCCGCATAATGATCGCGGCGTTATCGACGTCGCCCCGACGGGCGAACTCGTGAAGCGGAGAACTTCCCAGCCATTCCTCCAACTCCCGATGATCGCAATCGCACGCGACCTCGATCAGGGAGTCGTTGACCGCGAGACACCACGGATCCCCGCCCCGTTCGATCAGCAGCGCGGCGATCTCCCGTTGATTCTCCCGCACCGCGAAATACAGGGGTGTTCGGTAGGCAGAGTGGCAACGTGCCAACGATGGATCGCGGTCCAACAACCGTCGAACGTTCTCAAGATCGCCGTCGACGCAGGCGCGGAACAGCTCCCACACCTCGGGCCCACGCCCCGGGGACGCGAGGAGAGGCGTCAGCGAACGGAGTGCGTCGGGTGGCGTCATGCGAATGCCAGGACCTTGTCCAGAGGCCCTACCCAAGCCCCCTTCCACGCGGCCCTCCAGCCCGCCATCAGCCAGGGAATCTCCAGCACCCGGTCCGCTCCCAGTCGATCACGCAACAAGCCAAGATTGGTTTGAGCCGCAAGCCCTGGCCGTCGCGGTTGCATCAGCACCACCGGAGTCGCTGCCCCGGATTCGCCCAACCCTTCCAGCAGCAACAGAACCTGACTGAGGCAACCCAGCCGATTGGCGGTCACCACCACCGGTTTCGCGCCCAGAGCACGAATCAGAGTGCGCGAATCGAAATCCCGACCGAGCGGACTCAGCAATCCCCCCGCGCCCTCCACCAACAGCACCTCGCACCCGTCCCGCGCCCGCTCCACAAACCGGACCACCTCCCGCAGACTCACGCTCCGCCCTTCCCGTTGCGCCGCCACCAGCGGCGTCAGCGCCGACCGAAAATGCCAGGGATTCACGTCGTCGAGGCTCAGGCCGCCTCCCTGCGCTTCGAGCAAAACCCGGGCATCGTCACGCCCGCCCGAGCACAAGGGCTTCAACGCCCGTGCCGTGATGCCCCACTCTCTCCAACGCCGCACCAGCAACGCGGTCAGCAGGGTCTTGCCCACACCCGTGTCGGTTCCCGTCACGAACCAAACAGGCGCCCGGGACGTTGTCATACAGCGTGGTGATGTGGACGGATCCCGGACGGTGCTCTGCCGCACCCCCCCGCGTCCGTAGGTTCCGTGTCGTCGGTGGTGGTCTCGGCCGTCATGGGGCGGCCCACTGGATTGCGACGTCCGCTCTCACGCAATGAGCTTGTGCACGACGTCACCGAAAACGTCGGTCAGCCGAAAATCCCGGCCCTGGAAGCGATAGGTCAGCCTCTCGTGATCAAATCCCAGCAGGTGAAGCAACGTCGCGTGCAGGTCATGAACATGGACCTTGTCCTTCGCCACGTTGAACCCCAGTTCGTCCGTCTCCCCAAGGGTGATGCCCGGCTTTACCCCGCCACCCGCCATCCACATGGTGAACGCGTTCGGATGATGGTCACGGCCATCGCTCCCGCCCTGCACCATTGGCGTACGACCGAACTCCCCCCCCCAAATCACCAGCGTGTCCTCGAGCAACCCGCGTTGCTTCAGGTCGCGAATCAGGGCGGCGCACGCCTGATCGGTGTTGCGGCAGTTCTTCTTGAGATCCTCGACCAGGTTACCGTGCTGATCCCAGGCTTCGTGGAAGATCTGAACAAAACGCACCCCACGTTCCACCAGGCGCCGCGCCAGCAGGCAACAATTCGCAAAGGAGGTCTTGCCGGGTTCCGCGCCGTACATCGCCAAGGTCTCCGGTGATTCCTTCCCCAGATCCATGGCGTCCGGGGCGCTGGTCTGCATGCGGTACGCCATCTCGAACGAACCGATGCGCGTCGCGATCTCCGGATCCCCCACGGTGTCCAGCCGCAACCGGTTCAGCTTGTTGACCGTCTCGATCGTGTCCCGCTGCATCTCGGAATCGACCCCGGCCGGGTTCGAAAGGTAAAGAACCGGATCACCACCCGCCCGGAACTGAACCCCGGAATAGGTCGTGGGCAAAAAGCCTGAGCCCCAGTTCGAATTCCCGCCGCTCGGCCCCTTCGAGCCCGTGCTGAACACCACGTAACCCGGCAGATCCTTCGACTCCGACCCCAGACCGTACAACGTCCACGCCCCGAAACTCGGCCTGCCGAAGATCTGCGAGCCCGTGCTCATCTGAATCTGGCCCGGCGCGTGATTGAAGGCGTCGGTCACCATGCCACGGACGATGGCAATATCGTCCACCACGCCTGCAAGGTGCGGCAGAAGCTCCGAGACCTCGGCACCACATTGCCCGTGCTTCGCAAACTTGAACTTGGGTCCGAGCAGCTTGCTCTGTGGATTGATGAAGGCCGCCCGGTATCCCTTCAGCAACTCCGGTGGAGGAAGGGTTCCATCGAACTGGGTCAGCGCCGGCTTGTTGTCGAACATTTCCAGGTGGCTGGGGGCCCCTGCCATGAACAGGTAGATCACCCGCTTGGCCTTGGGCGCATGATGCGCGCGCCCCGGCAGCACCAATCCCGAGGCCGGCCCGGCCGCCGTCGCCGCATAGCCGTTCTCCTTCAACAATTGACCCAGCGCGATCGCTCCCAACCCGACTCCGCATTGATGGAAGAACCAGCGGCGAGTGACAGCCTGCGGATCCTGTCCCCGGTAAAGATGCGTCTGACAGTTCATGGCTATTCCTTCACGATCGTTTCATCCAGGTTCAACAAGACCCGACCCAGCGCGGTGTAAGCCGCCAATTGCGTCGGGGTCACCCCCGCCGGCAGGTCCTTCGGAACCCCCGGCTTCCCTGTCGCCAACTCCTGCGGATTGATCCAGCCCTCCGCAATCCGCCGACGCTGGCGCTCCAGCAATCCCAGAAGTTCACGACGCTCCACCTCGGTCGGACGTCGGCTCAACACATGTCGAAATGCCACCTCGACCCGCTCCGCATCGATCGTGGCCGGTGTCTCCAAAACTCGTCGAGCCAACGCCTGCGCCGCTTCCATGAACAACACTTCGTTCAACGAGGCCAGCGCCTGCATCGGCGTGTTCGAACGGGTCCGGCGAACGCACGAAAAATCGCCATTCGGCGCGTCGAAGGCCTGCAGCACCGGATACGGCACCGACCGAAACCGGAAGGTGTACAAACCGCGCCGGTACCGACCCGGACCGGTGTCCTCGTTCCAAACCTTCGGCCCATAGCTGGAGGGCGGGCGGAAGAGGAAATCCGGCGCCGGCGGATGGACCGGCGGCCCGCCCACGGTCCGGTTCAAGAGACCGCTCACCGCCAACGCCGTGTCCCGAACCACTTCCGCCTCCACCCGCAGTCTAGGCCCGCGCGCTAACAGCCGATTGTAGGGATCCCGCGACAGCAGTTCCGGAGTTACCCGCGACGCCTGCCGGTAAGCGGCGCTCCCCAGGATCAACCGGTGGACCCGCTTTAAGGACCACGGGGGTCCAAGGCCGCCTCCCGTCTTCACTGTGGGCTCCATCAATTCCACCGCCAGCCAATCGAGCAATTCGGGATGCGACGGTTTCGGCGCCTGGGTTCCCAGGTCCTCCGGCGTCTCCACCAGCCCAATCCCGAAGTACTGCTGCCAGATCCGGTTCACCACCGCCCGCGCCGTGGTCGGCGATCGCCGATCCACCAGCCACCGGGCAAAATCGAGACGGGAAGCTTCAGCCCCCGATTCCAACGGGTGCAGAAACGCCGGCACGCCGGCGTGCACCTCGGGCCCCGGTTTCAGCCAATCCCCCCGCCGCAGCAGACGCGTCGATCGGTCTTCGTCACCCGCCCTCCCGCCTCCGCGCTGAACCAAGGTCAGCGTCGGACTGCCTTCCGGCCAGCGGCTCCAAAGCACGTCGATCTGGTCGTTCACCTCCCGAAACTCGGGTACAAGGGTTCGCCAATAGGCAAACACCGCGGCGGTCTGGAGCGGTGTCCGACGGTCCCCCGGGATGTCCAGAATCTCCCGAACAGCGAGCGGCACCGGATCAGCCACCACGTTCGTCGCCGAGGTCACGCTGATCCGCCACCGGCCCAGGTTGTGGTTCTGGTTGTCGTCGGAGTTGTCCCCACCGTGGTTCTGCTGCAAACCGAAGAGCAACCGGATCCCGCCCGGGAAGTTTATGGGACGCTCAGGCACGAACACCGCCTTGCGGGCGACGTTGCGCCGGCCGGGTCCGGCATCGATGCCCCACGCCGTGTCGCCCTTCCCGTCGATGGCATGCGCCACCGGACCATAGGTGCGCTTGTCGCCGCCGCCGGCGTTGCGGCTGTCGGACTGAAACTCAGGTTCCAGACGTTTCTCGGCATTCTCGAAGTCGGCCGTCGCTCCCACGAACTTCACCACCACCCGGTTGGTGGGTTGGGTCAGGTCCTCGGCAGTGACCTGAAACTCGCTCAGAGCCGCCATGCCGCGGATCGACCGTCCAGGGCCGTTGCACGGGAGGTTCGGATCGGTGAGTTGTTCGAAGCGAAACGCCCCGATGCTGTCCAATCGGTTTGTGCCCTCAAAACGTGCAGTCCATTGTGTGGGCGCATAACTCGCCGCCCGCACCGAACCGTCCGCGAGGTAGTAGAACCGCTCTCCGTTGTCCCCCACGTTGACGTGCTCCACCACCTGCCATTCCGGCTGGTTCGCCCGCATGGACTCCTCCCAGGCCGCCATCCGCGCCTCCCAATCCGGGGTTCGATGCCGAAGCCCGTTCTCCAGATCCCCCATTTCCCGGCGGAGGTTGGCCACCTGCATTTGCTCCCCTGGCGTGTAGGCCACCGTTGAGCCCTCGTGGTCGTTGTTCAGGAAGGCGAACATCCCGTAATACTCCTCCTGAGTCAGGGGATCGAATTTGTGCGTGTGGCACTGGGCGCATTGAATGGTCAAACCCAGGACGCTCTTCCCGATCGCGTCCATCCGGTCGAACATGGCCTCCATCCGAAACTGCTCCGGATCCACCCCGCCTTCTTCGTTCAGCATCGCGTTCCGCAAAAACCCCGTGGCCACTTGCTCGTCCTGGCCCGCCCCAGGAAGGAGATCTCCGGCAATCTGATCGACCACGAATTGGTCATAAGGCAGATCGCGGTTCAAGGCGCCCACCACCCAGTCGCGATACATCCAAATGAACCGGGGCTTATCCTTCTCAAACCCGTCACTGTCCGCATACCGCGCTCCATCCAGCCAGTGCCGCCCCCAGCGCTCACCGTAGTGCGGTGAGGCCAGCAGACGGTCGACCACCCGCTCATAGGCCCCCACAGCAGTATCCGCCAGGAAGGCATCCACCTCCTCCACCGTCGGCGGCAGCCCCACCACATCAAAATGCAGCCGGCGCAGCAAAGTGACCCGATCTGCCTCCGGTGCAGGCTTTAAGCCTTCCTCACGAAGACGCGCACGAATGAAGGCGTCGATCGGGTGAATCTCGCCCAAGGCAGAATCCGCTTCGGCGGGTGGAACGGGCCGTGCCGGCGGCACAAACGCCCAATGCCCCCCCTGACCCGGCGATCCCGACCCCAAAACCGATGAACCAAGGCCGACGACAGCCACCCAAACCGCACCGAGCCTGGTGGCGGCGCAGCCAAGCTTCGTTCTTCGTCCGGGTAACATGGCTGAACTTCTAGCAGTCCATCGACCGGCTGGCTAGACCTCGCCTGACGTGGACAGTCATTCTCTCACGGTTGGAAGGATGAATGGAGCCGATGAGTCCATGAGCCACCACCTCACCCCCTAGCGAAGCCAGAAATGCCGTTTCTGGCTTCGATTTTCGGCAAACGGGACGGAGCAGCGATCGGCATACGGCAGGGTACCCCTCGGAAAGGGTCAAAGTTCAAGTGAGCCCCTAGGGCTGGGGGGCGGCCTCGTCCGCACCTCGAAAATTGATATTGTCGGATGAAATGCCCTTCCGTAGGGTTCCGCCCGATTAATGCACCGTCCGGTGTAGTTTTTCGGCACTTCGCCCCGAGACCGGACGCCGATCTAGGCGAAAACAACCCAATAAATGCACTACTGGAGGAACTCGATTGGCATGAATACCCATCTGCGCACGTCAGCCCTTATTGCGGCTGGCATCGTCAGTGCCGGCTCGGCGGCTTTCGCCGAAGAAGGCAGGATGAGCTCGGTCGAAACCGCCCTGACGTCCACCACGATCAGCGGCTACGTCAGCACCTCGGCGTTCTTCGACCTGCAAGGCAACTCGGGGACGCCCCGGCTTCCGGGTCGCGTGTTCGATGTCCCCGGCAACATGGACAGGATCAATCTCGATGTGGTCAAGCTGACCATCGAGAAGCCCTTGGATGAGGGCGACTGGTCTGCCGGTTACAAGGTCGACCTCCTGTTCGGACCTGACGCGAACATTTTCGGAACGTCTTCGGTTCTCGGATCTGGAAACCAGTCCGACTTCACCATCAAGCAGGCTTACGTCAACCTGCAGACCCCTATCGGCAACGACTTGACCGTCAAGGTCGGCGTGTTCGACACCATCATCGGTTACGAGGTGATGGAGTCGCCCAACAACCCGAACTTCAGCCGGTCCTACGCGTACTACATTGAGCCGTTCCAGCACACCGGTGCCCTGCTCTCCTACGCCCTGACCGACTGGCTGTCGCTCAACGCCGGCATCGCCAACGCATGGGACACCCGCATCAACGCCAACCCTTACTACAAGGGGGAGCCTGAAGAACTCGGAATCCAGACGTTCATGGGCTCCCTGGCCATCACCGTCCCTGAATCAGCTGGCTTCCTCTCCGGAACCACCGTCTATGGCGGTATCGTCTCGGGCCTCGGCAGCCAGCAGGTCCAGGGCTTCGACGCCACCACCGGAGACGCGATCACCGACGGCGGCCGTCGCAATTCGTACTACGCCGGTGCCACCATCCCGACCCCGCTCGAGAATCTCTCGGTCGGCCTCGCGTATGACTATCGCACGAGCGAAGCCTACAATGCCGTCACCGGCAACAACGGTGACCAATGGGCGCAGACCCTCGGCGGTTACTTGTCCTACAAGCTCACGGAGCAGTTGAAGCTGAACCTCCGCGGCGAATGGGCCAAAGGCACCGCGGGCACCTGGGCCGCGACCCCGGGCACGCTCGGACCGCAGGAGAGCGAAGAACTGCTGGGCGTGACCACCACCCTCGATATCAGCATCTGGGCCAACGTTCTGGCCCGTATCGAGTTCCGCTGGGACAACGACCTCGCCAACACCCGGGCGTTCGGTAGCACCGGCATTGACGAAGCGGACAACAACGCTTTCATCCTCGGCGCCAACATCGTCTACAAGTTCTAGTTCTTCCGAATCGCAACCTCACGCGATTCGATCGGCAACCCGAACTTCACCCCTTCAACCTCTTCCGACTCTGGTCGGAAGGGGCTTTTTCTTGCCCGCATCACTCGCTGTCGTCGGACTCTCTCCGCTTCGAACGGATCGCCAGCACCCCACGACGACTGTCCCGCATAAAATCCGTCATCGCCCGCCCCCACTCCGACCGAACCTCCTGAGCCGCAGCTTCCAACGACACCGCCCAGCTCCGACGAGAACGGAAAAGCGCGTGGAAAATGCGGCGGAGCTCGAGTCGCACCTCCGCCGACACCCCGGCACGCCGCAATCCGATCACGTTAAGGCCCGAGATACTGTTGTCTCCACGCGAGATGCAATACGGCGGCAAATCCTTGCTGATGGCCGACCCCCCCTGCATCAGAGCCAGGGAACCCACCCGGACAAACTGGTGAATGAGGCAGTTCCCCGAGATAAACGCCCGGTCTTCCACCACGACGTGCCCTCCCAGCAGCGCCCCGTTCGCGATGATCACGCGCTCCCCAACCCGGCTGTTGTGCCCGATATGCGCCCCCGCCATAAACAAACCCCCGGACTCAATCACCGTGTCCTCAGCCTCGGAGTTCGCCCGGTGAACGGTCACGTGCTCCCGGAACACGTTGTCATTGCCAATCCGAAGTCGCGTCGCGCCGCCCTTGAATTTCAGATCCTGCGGCAGCCCCCCAATCACGCAGCCGGTATGAAACACATTTCGTGCGCCCATCGTGGTATGGCCGGTCAGGTGAACCATGGCCCCCACCTGGCAGCCTTCCCCCAATTCAACGTGTCCGTCGATCACAGCCAGCGGCCCCACCTCGACAGTGGGATGCAGGCGCGCCTCGGGATGCACGACGGCACTCGGATGAATCGGCACACGCGAAGCTTGCCCAAGGCCTCCTGGAATCTCCACCCGCAAACGTCCAGCACGGCAACCCACATCCACATGAACCAGCCGCATCGACTCCATTCCGATCCTTTCTCATTCCGTTCAAGGCGTTTGCAAACCGAGGTCGTCGGACGACACAAACCCGGACCACCGCTTAATAGTGCGTTGTTGCTGTCCTTAAAACTCTCCGGCGAAAAATCAAACAATTGGTTCCCGCGGCGTTGTCATGAACGTCTCCAGGCCGTTACCTAGGTGCCGGAGCGGAGATACGACGGAACATCCCCCCGGGATCCTTACCTCATTCTGCTCACGCGTCGTCACCGGACCCCATTCACTCCACGGCGGTACGATGCGGGAATTCGTGTGGGTCGGCCGCACCCCACGGCGTCGGCCCCGTGGATCGCAACGAAATTGGAACGACATGATGCACTGCAATCGAACCCGACAGAAATTCGGAGCGTCCCTGTTAGTGGCTTCACTCCTCGCTGGAATCCTCTCCGGCAACTCCGCCTCCGCCCAGGTCACCCTGGCCGAGTTCAAGTTTGACGAGGGCTCTGGTATCGTCACCGCGAGCCCCACCAACACGCTAACCGGTACATTGGGGGTTCCCGTCAATCCCGATGCCATTCCCGTCAGCACCACGGACTCACCCTCCGGAGCGGCCACTGATCGCGCCGTCCAACTGCTCAACGGCGCCTACCTGGTCGTCGACGACTCCGTTTCGCCCTTGCTGGGCGTCACCACGGCCTCGGTCACGCTCGAAGGCTGGGTGAAACGCGACAGCACCTCGGTTGCCCAATACGAAGGCATCATGGCCTACGGCGGCTCCTACAAGCTCGGCCTCAATTCGAGCGAAATCATCTTCACGCTCTTCGGCGTGGTCGACATTTCGAGCGGTCACATCCTGCCCTCCGATGAGTGGCATCACGTTGCCGCCGCCTGGGAACCGGGAGTGGGCGTTACCATCTACCTGGATGGCAATCCCAGTTTCGTGGCCGAAACCCGCGCTGCGCGAGCGGTGCTGAACAACTACCTGAATCTCGGCGCCGAACAGCTCGGCACACCGATCACGGGCACCCTTGATCGGCTTCGCGTCCATAGCGGGCTGCTGACACCCGAACAACTCGACAGTGTGGCCACCACCCCCAAGGCCCCACTCGCCAACACCCTGGTGGCCTATGCCTTCAATGAAGCGACGGGGCCGTACCAAAGCGGCGGCGCCACCGCCCGTCCCACCCTCAGCGGTGCCGCCCTCGCGAGCCAGTCCACGGTTCCCGTCTGGGACATTAACTCCCCTACCGGCGGTCCGTCCGACCGCAGCCTGAACTTCACGAGCGGCGGCATGCGCGTCGTGGTCCAGGACCCCAACACGGCGATCCGACTCGACACCGGCGACTTCACCATCCAGGCCTGGATCAAGTTTGGTGCCCAGCCTCTGGCCCGCTCGGTGTTTTTCTTCAACAACGGACCCGGCGCTGCGGTCTCGTTCTCGGTGTCCTCCCGCAAACTCTTCGTCACGACTCTCGGCATTCTCGACCAACCGTCGAACGCCGCGATTCCTGACGACGGCGGCTGGCATCACGTCGCAGTCATCCATGAGACCGGCAAGGAGTTCCGCTTCTACGTCGACGGCATCCTCGGCGATACCATCGCCTACGACCGCGGAGTCCTGATTGATGTGCGCACCGCCACCGAGTTCTTCATCGGCAGCGAACCCACCGGCGGCCTCCCGTACGTCGGCAAGCTCGACCGCCTCATCGTCAGCAAGGGCATCGTGGCCGCCGAGAACCTCGACTTCCGCCCGATCCCTGGCGTGGATCCCAGCGCCCCGACCCTCACCATCCAAACGGTGGTTGAAGTCGCGTGGCCGTCCCTGCCCGCCGGTTACCAGTTCCAATCCACCGCCACGCCCGAGACACCCGCCAGCTGGACGGTCGTCACCGGCGCGCCTACCGCCTCGGAAGGCGTTTACAAGTATTACGCCCCGATCACGGCGCAGAAGATGTTCTACCGGCTGGTCAAGCCGTAGTCGTTCACCGGTCCATCCCGCTTCGGCGGGACTGAATGCCGGGAGTCACCTGATCGATCTCTATTGCGCAAGCCGACGGCCTCAACGCCGTCGGTTTTTTGTTTTCATGGTCACTTCAACTTCAAGGACACCCGCCCCTCCTGGAGTTGAAGAACCATCCCGCGACGTCGCGCCCAAAGGACATCCAGAACCATCGTTTCACCAGCCCTCTTTCGGTTCACACCGCGCCCCACGGTCACGAGATCCGGCGCCGCCTGCCCATCCACCGCCGTCACGATTGCACCACGCGCCAACCCTGCCTTCTCCGCTGAACCACCCCGCTCGACCGACGCCACCCAGAGCCCCGTCAAGGCAGGAATCCGAAGTTGCCGGGCCAGATCGTCCGGTACCCGCTCGAAGGTCGCTCCCAACCGGCGCCGCAGGAAATCCGCATTGAAAACCGACTTCTCCGCCAACAACCGAACCTGCACCTCGCGCCGATTGTCGCCCCGCTGAACGTTCAGCGTCGCCTCGGATTTCGCGGATCCAAGCAGCCGCAGGAATTGAAACTGTGATCTCAATCCCACGCCATCCACCGCGAGGATCTCGTCGCCTGGCTCCAGCCCTGCCGTGTCGGCGGGACTACCTCGTTGAATCTCAGTCACTACCAAGGGGGGCCGGCCTCCGCGGACCGTCGCACCAAACCAGAGCCCGCGGGTCGCCTCGGGCGAACCCATCTGTGCCAGGGCCGCCGCAATACGCTTCACCGGGATGGCAAACCCGATACCCTGCGCCCGCGCCAACACCGCCACGTTCAAGCCGATCAGTTCTCCGCGCAGATTCACCAACGGACCCCCGCTGTTCCCTGGATTGATCGACGCATCCGTCTGCAGCCAGTCCTCGACTTCCATCGTTTCCCCATCCCGCTCCTGCCGGCGTGTCTTGGAGCTCAGAATCCCACGGCTCACCGACCCTCCGAGGCCATACGGATTTCCCAGCGCCAACACGGTCTCCCCCAGCAGCAGATCGTTGTCGGCCGCCAAATCCACCGCCCGGAATTTCTGACCCGATTTCGCCTTCAGTTGCAGGAGCGCGAGATCGTTCGCTTCCGAGACCGAAACCACCTGCGCCTCCAGGGGCTCGGTGGACTCCGCCAGCAGGACTTGCACCCGGCTCGCCTCACGGACGACGTGGAAGTTCGTCAACACCCACCCTTCTTCGTCGATCACGACCCCGGACCCGCTGCTGTAGACGGTGTCGGGAGCCCGGCGCGCATACCCAAAGAACTCGCGTAACATCTGCTCATAGGCATCCGCACGTTCCACCGTCAGAGTTGCGATGTTCACCACCGCCGGCAGCACCCGTTCCACCGCCGACACCGTCGCATCCCGTCTCACATCCCCGGCCGTCGCCCCCCCCGGCGCGGCCGTCGCGCCCTTCACTCCCATTCCAAGAAACCCAACCAGCAGGACCGTTCCCAACCAGCACATGGCCCCCGCCGATCGGAGACCGCCGGCGACGCTCAGGCCACCCTGCCGGGGTGCTCGGAAGTGTGAACGCGACGCGATCCACCTTGCCATCCACCTCGCGTCTGTAGCGGCGGGCGTCCCGCCTGCCGTGGAGCCGGGCGTTTCGCCCGGCGGACACAACGCAGGTTCATCGTCCGTGGGCAGGTCAATTTGGAACAGAGGGCTTCCCATGAAACGTCCATCTCTTCCTCCCTCTCCCTCCGCAGCAAAGCGAAGGTGGGAGAGGGTCGGGGTGAGGGCTCCCCTCCCCGGTTCATGGTCCCAATGCGTGTCCATGCTTTGGAAAACTTGCCTTCCCATGAAACGTCCGTTCGTGCACCAGGCACTGCACGAAGCCGTGCCTGCCCACTTCCATCCCTCGTCCTTCATCATGGTTTCACGCTTCATCGCTGACATCTCCCACAAGCATACGTGCTGC
>Ga0335394_10007548_pt1 | contig 12286 bp, 9 predicted proteins | sample MAT03_FD_205741 | JGI IMG/M metagenome (GOLD analysis project Ga0335394, IMG submission 205741) | Freshwater microbial communities from Lake Fryxell liftoff mats and glacier meltwater in Antarctica - MAT-03 (spades assembly) (version 2) ... | reverse complement strand
CCGAAGTCGATGATCTTTGGGCGGGTCTGTTCTTGACCAAAGTGGAACTCAGCGAGTTCCTGGACTTCGCAAAGTCGAACGCGAGAGAGCCGCACCTGTTCCCGATGCTGGCATTCGCGGCCCACACCGGAGCCAGGCGTTCGGAACTGATCCGGATGCGAGTCGATGACGTGGACTTTGAGGCGGGTTCGGCAGTGATTCGTAAGCGAAAAAAATCGAGAGGCCATCGAACCACCCGACGAGTGCCGATCTCCGGCTTCTTGAAAACCGTTTTGCAAAGCTGGCTCAAGCAACACCCCGGCGGGCAAATGATGTTTTGTTGGAAAAAGGGAGTGGAAGAGCAACTCACGCCCTTGAACCCGATGATGGCCTACGGGCAGTTTCGGCGGCTGGTTCGCGGGTCGAAGTGGGACGTGCTTCGCGGCTGGCACGTACTTCGCCACTCCTTCATCAGCATTTGCGCCGCCGAGAGCGTCGATCAGCGAGTGTTGCAAAGCTGGGTAGGGCACTTGTCGGCTGCGACTCACAAGCGTTACACGCATCTGATTCCGAGCCGGGAGCAGCAGATCATCATCAGCGTGTTTGGTTGATCTTAAATGGGATTATTAAATCTATGCAACTATCTAAATGCTTCTGCGTTTTGAACTTGAGTAATTGGAATCCCTCGTTGTTCCCAATCTCAAGTTCCTTGATTTGCTCTGTAAACTATCGAAAGGCATCGCCTGTCGCTTATAATGCTAACCATCCAGAGAACCCCGAGTTGTACACCCCGCGATTGATTTGGCTTCCGAAGGGGCGATTCTGCAAACAGTTGCCGTTATTCCGTGTGATCGCCAATAATATTTCGACCTAGTTTCGGAAATGTAAAGTAAGACATGACTCGCAGGTCGAAACCATAAAAACAACCCCGCTCCGGCTTTAGCGTCGCGGTGAAAGGCACCCCAGTCCGCACACGGCACACTCCGACGGCGACAGCGTGAATGACAGGCACTCAGATGCTGCACCAGCATTTAGCTACCTTTCTCGACGGTCTTCGCCTTCAGCAGCGTCGGCTGTTTCTCTTGGCCCTTATCAGGCACAACATCGGCCTTTGCGGGCGGAACCTCCGGTTGGGTGACAGCAGGAACCTTCAAATCTTTTGGCTGCGAGCCGCCATCGAATGTCGGTTTTATGATCAGCCAGCCAATAATGGCACCTATCACGGTTACAACTAGACCTATGAGGAGCGTTATCAGGTAGCGGTTGGTAGACCGGCTTTGCTCTGTGGTATAGAATTTCTCGTTCGTATCAGCTTTAAGATCATTAATCTGCTTCTTCAACTCGGACGGAGAAGCCACCTCCCCTTGGATCTTCATGATGTCGTCGGCCGTGATGCTTTTTGGATCCCGTGTTCTGGGCGGGTAGGGCTTTCCCGCCGCCTCATCGAGATCGGCGAACCAAACCAGGAAGACGGGTTGGTCGTAATCGAGAATGATGTCCTGAGCACCGGCGTTGTAGACCGAGAACATCAGGCGGTCGTCGTACCCCGGATCGACGTGAAAGCCCGACACGTTTACGAGCCCACGAAACTTAGTTCCGGCCCGGATCGAAATGAAGCCGATGGCGTTGGTGGGGACGACAACCACTTCGCGGGTTATGAGCAGCCCAAACTGGCCGGGCGGAATGGTCACTGGCGTCTCAGGGGTAACCTTGGTCTTCTTGCCCTCGGAGGTGATGTACGCCTCATCCCCGACGCTGAGTTCGTACGCGCAGTGCTGCACTCGTGTGTCCCTAAACGGTTGGATGAGAGTCCCAGCTTTCGCCAACAATGTTTTGTCGCTCCAGAACGCCACAATCGCCTCCTTTGCAGTGCTGCCTTCGGCTAATCCACGCGGTCCGGCCACTTCTCGACGCGGTCCCTAAAACAGTACTCGCCACATCAAGGGCGGCATCTCCGGTCGTCTAGCTTTAATGTGTCCTTCCTGCGGGGACACGATCAGTCCGCAGGGCTTCAAACAGGTGGATGCACGGATGATCCTTGGTCATGGAATCGACATCGCCGATCTCACGCGAGTGCGGGTTCTCCTCACCCAGATGGAGGAAGACTTTCTACACAGCACGTTCACGGCAACCGAGCGCGAGACCGACAACCTACCCGAAGAGCGGATCCCCTTCTTCGCGGGCCGACTCGCCGCGAAGGAGGCGATTGCAAAAGCGCTCGGCACCGGGTTCACGGGGAACATCGCCATGCGCCAAGTCGAGATCGCCCGGCGGTCCGACGGGAGCCCCGAGGTTTACCTCCACGGCGCGGCCAAAGCGGCGGCGGACAGTCTCGGCGTAGGGCGGTGGCTCATCAGCATCAGCCACACCGAGTCGGTTGCCATAGCGAGCGCCATCGCCGTAACGGCCTGAGCATCACTCGGGCGGCAGGCCGGTGATCGTTCGCTGGTCAAGATCCAAGTTGAGGAAGCCGCCGTGGTTGCGTTCGATGACGCGCCACGCGGCGAGCCCCTGAATGATCGCGTCTTCCCACTCACCGGTGGTACATTTCGCGGATTCCAGTCCGAAAGCCATCCACTTGATCGATCGAAGCATTTCCGAGCTGACACTGGCTTTCCCTTCAAGCCAATTGTACTCCTTCGCGTGACTGAATACGAACAGCGAGATGGCTTCTTCCGCTGCCTTCGCACGGGCTCCATCCTCTACTTCGTCAACCTCCCTACGAGATTTCCGTTTTCTATTCAAAAGCCAACGCGTAACCGGTGACCAGCCCAGCACAGCTGCGAAGGCGTAGTGAAACGTATCGTGGAAGCGGTAGCCGTCTTTCACATACGCGTTATCCGTGAGATGATCACCAAGCTTGCAGTTGTTGATGTAGGCCTGCACAACCGTACGGCTCGGAACTATCATCTCTGTCCTGAGTTCGATGCGGAAGCGGCGGGGAAGTCGTTCGATTTCAGGATAGTCCTGGTCGAACGGCGGTCGCGGCTCCGTCAGCCCACACCTCCGCCCCCAACGCTCGCGACTTTTATGAAGGTTTTGCTGCGCGATTTGATTGAGATCGAAGCCGAGCTTGGTTGCGAGGTCGGCAACATACCACATCACGTCACCAAGCTCTTCGGCGAACCGGTTTCGGTAGAGTTCCGGCGCATCGCCGTCACGGAGTGCCTTCTTGTATTCGCTCTGGAGTTCGCCCACTTCCCCGGCCAGACCGAGAAGTGGTACAAGCAGATCCGAATATTGCCCCTTAGAAAGACAATCAGTCTGGGCTGCGGCTGATTGATATTCACGGAGGTCCATCATTCACCTCTCTTTACAAGGCCAAGCTGATTGTCGGCGACTTTGTCGTTAAGACCCCATTTGGGTGGAAACCAATAATTGATGCGATCCCGGCTTGCCCGAAACTTCTGCTTGATCCTTGTCCGATCGGATACGCCCTTAACGTCAGGATGACTTTCGCGGGCATATTTTCCGACTTCGCAAAACAGGTTCTGGCAATCAATCAATTGCAGTGGCCTACCCCAGAGAGATCGGAATAAAACACCCAGACGTTGGAACTCAGTGTCCTGACGCTGCTGCATGAAGTCGATAACCTCGGCGGGTGTAAGCCCGCCGGTATCCTCAAAACATTTCTTAATACCGTCGAGCGCGCCTGGGCCAGGAACTACGAACTCGGCTTCGCTGAACCTCGTTATCTCGCTGTAGTTGATGTCAGTTATGAACTGGTATGCAAGGAAGTCGCCGATGGACGGGTAGTCAATCAGCATATCGAACCCATCCTGCATTCGGGCGGCTCTCGCGAGCTGCCGGGGCAGTCCGTCCTTCATCATCTTCGCCAGCAACGACAGGTGGTTGCTGTGCTTGCTGGCGTACCCGAACGTACTGGCGGATGGCATAATGTATGCTGCCGAGTAGATCGGCCGGCCAGACGCCATAGCCTTACCTAGCGCCCCGTCATACCGTTTGAAGTCATACTTGGACCAAACTACTGGGCCGCACTCGCTTTCAAGAAGTTCCCACGTCTCGACTTTGTTAAACAACTTAAAGAGCATCGTGCGGAAGAACACTTCCTCGATCGAGTTCGGTAAGTCGTTACGGTAAATCACGTTTCGGATCAGGAACTGACTGACCCGGTCTGCGGCGCGATACGCATTCGTGAATTTAAACTCGGTTAAAATCTCGTCGTCAGTCCAAGGTGGTAGTTCCCCAGCGGCGCGAGCGAAGAAAATTTCTTGGCGTTCGATTGCGAACCGCCAGTATGTATCGTACACGGCGGTTGGCATCATCGGTGCGATGTCGGGGGACGGGGCGTCCGGCCATTCGCGCCTTTTCCCGATTTTAAACAGGTTGGGCGCTTGGTGCTTCTTGGCACGATCCTTAGCCATGTGTGAGCACCACTTCGTCCGTTTTGATTGCGAGGCCAGCGGCGATGCGCACTTCCCGATTCAGAGCGTCCCGCTCCGCACCAGGCACGGGCGACTTGTCCATTTTTTGAACATTCGCAAAGCATGTGAACCGGGTCAGGTTCAACCCAGATTGGCAGGCGATAAAAGCACCTAAGCGGCAAAGCCCAAGCCAGTTTCCGTACGCCTTCACGTACAACTGCTGGGTTGCGTAGAACGCTGTCAATTCGAGGCTGAGGCTCTTGATGTCCGTGTTGAACGCGATGTGCTGCATGCACGGAAAGCTGGGCTGGCCAGAAGTTGTCATGTCGCGCATCGGGTCGAAGGTAGCCGCCTGAAGTTGCATCCGAGCGACTGACCTGCCGGTCTTAACGCTCTTTGTCAACTGGCGGATCAGGTGTTCGACCTGATTTCCACTGGCCTCGCGCATTGCCTTGCCTGCTTCGTACCCGAGGCTCTTGCCAGTTCGGTGATCAATTCCGAATCCGAAGAGCCGTCCGAAATACATCCCGCATCGGTTTTTATTCGGCTCCCACTTCGCGTATGTGCGAAGGTTGAGCATTGACTCGCGATAAAATTCCTTCCGATCACCATCGCACAGTTTCCAAGTACGTTCGGGGAAGATTGTCGTCGCGACTAGATCGACCGGCTGATACCCCTTGTCACAAGCTTTCAGGCACGCATCCAGCGACCGAACCATAGGGTGTTTGATCGAGTCTGGGATGACGATTCCGGACGGGTTACACACAGTCACCGCGAACGGGGAGAGTTCCCGTTTCGGCGTCTTCCACATTTTGCGATAGGCTTTGGCCCACGCAGTCGCGAGATCGTCCTCTTCCCGGCAACCGAAATTCTTGCTACTCATTGTCGCCCTCCTTTCGTTCCAGGTGCCGGCACCAAGCCAGCCCCACGTACTTGTCTGCCATTGCACGGACCGACACCGCCCATTTTCCGTCCTTGCTGTAAGCCCGAACCAGCCCCGGCTTCTGAATGTGGAACAGACGTCCACGGGGCGTCTCTTCGACCGTGGCCACCCGCCTATGTTCCATCTCGGTTCCCGGTGGCATCAGCACCGCCGCCCCGACTTCCGTGTCCACCGCCTTCAGGGTGTGGTGGCGGTCAATGACAGTCAGTTTCGGCTTCGCTTGTGCATCGAGCAATTCCCGTCGGATTGCAGGAAGCTTGGTGTCCAGCAGCGTCTTCCAGACCCGTTCAGGGGGCAGCCGTAAGCCGTAGGCAAGATGCTTGGCCAGAGTTTCGTAACCAACCCCCAGACTGCACGCGACCATGAAGCACTGAACCGGCGTGGCGGTTTCCGCCTTCCACCCCCGGATGGTAAACGCATAACTGACGGCGACACGTGGCATCAGGAGATAGGCCGCGAACGTATTCGCCAGATACTCGTTCGGGTCGAACGGCCGCGGTGCGTTGTCTTCGTCATCCTCACTGTCGGCCAGGAGTTCGTCGAACGTGCAACCATGACCGAATTCGTGATGCCCCAGCTCATGAGCAACGTTGTAGACGCGACGAAATAGCGGCCGCAGGCCGAGCCAAATCTCCGGCCGCGGTTCCCGTAGGTACACGCCCTCCATGCTGATGTCTTGAAACCGCACGACGATCTTCGGTTTGTAGCTCTCTATGCAAAGGTCAAACACGTTCACGGCCGAGGTCATTGGCACGTCGAACCGATCCCGGACTGAAGCAGCCCGCGCCACCGCCTTACGGGCAAGGTCTTCGAGTGACGCAATCATCAGCTTCTCCTCCTTTGCTGCTTGATAGCAGCGAGCGCCGTCATCAACTTGTCCAAGTCCCTTTCATTCAGCTTCTCCAAGTCCCGGAATGCCAATTGCACCCGGTCGTCACGGGGGTCGAGCTTTTCGGCCCTTTCGCCCGCGAGCCAAGACACATCCACCTCGTAAAGCTCGGCGAACTTTGTCAACTCGGTCGCGGTCACCGACCTGTTTCCGGCCTCTATCTCTGAAATTGTCGGCCGGTGCAGGTTCATCTGATCCGCCACTTGACCCTGCGTCAGGCCGGCCATCTTTCGGGCCTCACGCAAGCGGCTGGCAATGATCTGCTTCTTTTCGGTTTGGTCGCTCATCACTTCGCCTCCTTTGGTCCGTACATCCCCAGGAACCGCTTCGACGCTTCCTTCACGGACAGCTTTTTCGACTTGTCCTCGGAAGCAAAAATGTTCACTGGGTCCACTTCATCCGCCAGCGGGCTGCCTAACCGACGAGCAACTCGACGGACAATCGTCGGAGTCACGTCGCTCTGGAATCCCTTCAACCCTCCGTGTGGCACGGTATCCGGTGTGATAGAATCACCATCATCGTGGCCGAAGGCGGTTTGGCATTCCTTCAACACGTCGATCATAGTGGAGATCACCGATTGTTCGGTCATGGATCACCTCCTTAATGTAAGTTAATCTTACCAAACGTAAGATGGTCGGGAAGTCCACTTCGTTCCCGAATTACCAAGTAATTCGCCGAATGCAACGGAACATTTGACTATGTAACGACTTGCGATTGAAAAAATGTTGACGACTACGGCTTGGCCATCCAGTTCTGCATGCGGTTACAGATCCCCTAAGAACGAAGAAAGCAGAATGGAAAGCATTAATGAATTATCAGAAACAACGTCGAATTAAGGTACAGTTTATTACCTAACTAAGCGATGGCGCAAGATAGTCGGTAGCTCGTCGGCGATGTTGTTCTGACCCGTGTTGGCCGGGTTTCTTGTCTACCTACCTACACGGGTTGGCAACGTTGGCGATATTGCTGAATCGACTTATTTGCAAATCGGTTTTATCAACCGAAACGAAAAGTTCTTATTCATTCTGAAGAGTTTAATCGGGCACGTTGACACTCACGAGGCACCGTTGTGAAAATGAATTGGCAGCAGACCTTCGTTGCGGATGCTAGCTAGTGAATTCGTTGTGACTGATGAGCCATTCCGTGTGGGCGCCGCGAGTGTAGCGCTTTTTCGTCGCACGCAAGCGGTCCAGACGGCACCACTCGCGGACGGTTTAATCGGCCTTTCCTAAAACCGCCGCGACTACCGCCGTCGTATACCAACTCCTTCTCCGTGCGTTCCGGGTGGCTTTGTCTCTATTCAGCCCAGACAGCGTCGATTTGCTGAATGCGAGAATACGGTATTGAAAATCGTATGCATTCGGTTTGTAGCTCGTATGTTGTTACATGTTGGGGTCGTGTATTTCATTTGTCTTGGTCTTTTGAGAAATCACACATGTCTTCAATCACGTCGAAGGCCGATCTGGAGCCGCGGAGCGCGGTCGAAATTCTCATCCAGGCATATCAGGAAGGCCGGCCGATCATCCCGTTTCTCGGAGCCGGGGTGTCAGTAGGCACAGGCTTTCCGTCGATGACGGCGATCACGAACTACCTCGCAAAGGTGAGGTACTATATCCGTCACGTCGTGCCTGAGTTCGATGACTTTGGTGGGTCGCCCGAGGCAGACTACCTTCGCTGCGCTGGCTGGCCGGACATCCATCGACTGAACGCTGAGGTATGGGAGTCGGTAAAAGACCACAAGGACGACAAGGACAAAAAGCGAGTGATGCTGGTCTACGAACAGCTACTCGATAAGACCCTTCGTACACTTGAGATCAAGAAAGATGAGGATAAAGACGAATCGGAAGCATTGAAGTTGCTATGTGATTTAGGAATCACCGGAAACCTATCGAAAATCGGTTCCGAATATTGGACGAACCACCCGAACTCACGGCCAGAACTCGCTGCCCAGCATCAGATCCTACAGATGGCGGCGGTCAAGGATGTCAACGCGGCCAAGGCACTGCTACCCGAAGTGTTAAAGGATTCCGTACGGGAATCGGGAACCCAATTCCTCTTCCGCGGAGATTGGTACGACCTGCTGATGTCGCTTACGGCCGGCGACTTCGCGTTGGTCGACCTGCTGTTCCACACCCTCGGCCGCAACCGTCGGCCGGGGTCCACGCACGTATTCCTCGCACAACTCGCCGACTCCCTCCGCGTGCGGCTTTACCTTAGCTTGAACTTCGACCCGTTCCTGGAAGAGGCCCTTTGGGACGAAGGGCACCAGCCGAACGTGATCGAAGTAGCCAAGGATTCCGATCTGCCTAGCCCATCGGCCGTCCGCGACCGATTGACGGTGCTAAAACTGCACGGTGGACCGTACGGCCTCCGCATCGGCGAGCGGATCAACGAGAAAGCCGACCCGAACACACTCCACGGCTCGACCGAGATCATCCCGACGAACGCACTCATACTCGTTATGGGATTCTCGGGCGAGGAGCGACGGATCCGGGAGGTGCTCATCCAGCATTGCAAACAAGCGGGTGGCAGGCCGCCTGCCATGGTTTGGATGAACTTTGGCAAGGTGCTTGATAAGCCCTTAGAGCGTTTCCAGCGGCAAGTAAACGGCATGTCTGGCGGCGACGGACAGGTCGTCGTGCGAAGCTACGACGACCCGGCTCAGTTTCTCCTCCGACTGATCGCCCGCCTTCGCGGAGCCTACCCGAGCGGCATAGCACCATACAGGTGCTTAGCAACGAAGCCAAGCGATGATCAGGCACTTTCCCTCCCACCTGAAAGGCAGGATCACCTGTGGGCGTTCTACCGGAAGTCAGATTGGGAGAAGCCAGAGGACGGCGGAGGGCATTGTGATGCAACCGTTGCGATGGCTCAGTTCTGTGCTGCTAAGAGAAACCATCACATCATTTGGATTGATTGTGAACAGCACCACACCGTCGAGGGTGTGGTGACAGACATCCTCGATACAATTCGGGGGTATGATCCGACATTCGCCCCGCTCCATATGCAGACGACCGAAGAAAAGATGTCGAGTGGCACTGAGTCGCTTCAAAGGCCGGTCGAACGGATCCGCGAGGCGCTGCAGAGGGGCAATTACGTTTTGTGCATCGACTCTCCAGAAGCCATCGGTCGCGCCCAAACGATGAACCACGGCACGCCGACCATGCGTAAGCCAGATTCAGCCAACGAGGACGATGACCAGATCAAGGCTTTCGATATCAAGGTGAAAAGATTCTTTGAATTCCTTAGTCTTTTGTTGGTCAATGAGAAGCGGGGAGACATCGGCGAATCTTACATCGCCATCGCGATGGCTCCCCCCTCGCCTCGCCACAGCCCGGAGGCAGGCAAGACTTACAAGACGTTGGAAACGGTGCAGGAGGTGGTTAAGGGCCTCCGCAAAGAGCTCGAAGTCCTTGATTGGGAAATAAAATCTAAGGAGAGCAACCGCTACCACATAGAGAAACTCAAAGCCGCCAGCAACCCCGTGGCTTCGACCGAGAGCGCGATCCTTCGTACCCGAATAGCCGAACTTCTCAGTATGTTGATAAACGATAGGGTCGTACCGACCAAATCCCATAATGCAACGTGGATGTTGGCCCTCTCAGTGTGCCGCCGCCCCCGGTCCCCGCTGATGCTTCGCGCCCTGTTTGAGCCTTTAGGCGGAAGCGACGGTTCAAGTGCGGCAATTTGGAATTGGACGGCCCTCGGCTTAAATGCCGATGACAAATTCCACCCAGATTTTCCGCAGAAATTCTCAACCGGAGAGCGGACTATAGGAGGCGGACTTCTTTGGCTGCCCCGGCGGAAACGCAACACGATGTATAAGGAATTGACAGAAGAGGCCCATGTTTTCGCCCGCAAGTTGCGCGAGGCCAAATTCCGTCGCCCTTGGAGCCCCGATGACATTGAGGGCGGCCTCGCGACGATGAAATCCCTTTTGGTGTGCGCTATCCTGCACCGCCGGGCCGCCCGGTTCTACTTCTCGGAGGTATACGAGGCCAGCCATGACATAGCAGCTTTTCGCGAATACCTATACCATCGTGTCACGTACCTCCGCTACCTCTGCCGCCTGCTCGGCGTTGCGCTATGGTGGGACTTTCAGCTGGTGTTAAGGCCATCCGGATTCCACTTTCAGAAGGACACCGAGTTACGGGAAACTGTCCGGAAGGCGATCAACAACTATCACGAGATGCATCGCGAGGCAGGTGAAGGTGGCGGCCCGCGCCTCCCGGACCCCGACTTGGCCTGGACGCTGCTCCGGAATGAGTTGCGAGGCATCTGGTTGATTGAACTGAACGCCCTCCGCGCGACCTTGTCGCGGGAGTTCAATGAGGTTCGGCAGCGGCTGTTCGCCGGGACGTGGATTGACACGATCGACCGCATCATTCAACTCGACGCGGACGAAATGTATGATGAAAAGTCGTTTCATACGAGGGACGGCGACAAGGGAGTCCTCCTATGCAAGATGCGGTTAGACGGCCTGCTCAACGAACTTCGCCGCCAGCGGGTCCAGTGCCAGATCGAGATGGCGGACTGGCCAGGCGCGGTGGAGGCCACCAATCAGCGGCTCAAGGAACTCCCGATAAACCACAAAAAAAACCACAATCACAATTTGATGAAGCATGTGCTCAGTATGTTGGGCACGTTCGACGATGTTTTGAAGGGCAAAAAGCCCACAATGCCAGACATGGTAGAAGGCGAGATCTTCAAAGCAGTTAAAGCTATGCTGCCATTGAAGGCCGCTCCGACCCGCACACCCGGCGAGTTCGTTGACGCCTACAACTACGCCCTTGAGGTCTCACGAACGTTCTTGCAGTTGGCCAGGACCGAACACGAATTGGTCACCGGAACCACCGAGAGCAAGGACGCCCGCGAGGCCGCTTGGGAAGCCGCCCGGCGGACGGCCGGCCTATTGAAAAAGTTTCTCGACCAAGTGGAGGCGTTCAACGTTGAGAAGGGCAAAAAGAATGCGATCATCCCGCCTTTTTCCAAAGACATCCTCCTCTTGATGTCCAAGCGGATTGACCAACACCGGCTCGAAGTCGCAGCCGCCCGCGCTCAGCATTTATTGGACGATGCCGAGGCGGAGGACAACTCCACCCTGCGGGTTGAAAAAGTACTCAAAGCCGAGGGATTTGGGCGGTGGCTCGTTGAGCTAGCACGGAAGACCGTGTCCGACGACCTACCGACGTACAACCGCTACCGGGTTAAGTCTCTACGGATCCGCGCGACCGCCCGGCTGAGCGAGGAGACGCCCGACTACGAGCGTATTATTGCCGACATCGAACTCGCCCTGCGGCTCTACCGTGTCGGACGAGTTCCTGGGCCGTTCGAGGCGGTCGCCTGCTACTTGGCCAAGGCCGAGGCGTTTCGTCAATCCTCCACAAAATTGTTTGAATCGTCGACCGCCGCAGCGCGGTCGCGGCTCGATTCGGCGGGAACGGCTCTGCGACGAGCCGCCAGCGCGTTGCAGGAGCGGCCCCGCAACGTCCTGTGGTCGCGGCGTATCAACCGGGCCCGGATCGAGTGGGCCATAACCTCGTGCATGCTCCATGCAAACGAACTCGTCGCCGCTAGGGAACCAGCGGAGACCGACGCAGTTAAGCAAAAATTCGACCGTGACCTGCGATACGGGCTTGATGCTATCCGGGCCGGGCTGGACAACGTGTTGCCAGTGCGTAACGGTGCTGCAAATCAGCTCGCTCCGAAATTGAGGTCGTCTACCCGATACCATTGGAGCCAATTCGTCGCCGAGTGGGAAAAGCTTAAGGTTGTGGCTAACGATTTCTGGGCAAGAGGCGGCCAAGACCGGAAGGGCGATCCTTGGGGAAAGGCGAACATGACGGCACGCCTTGACGACCTTTGGAAAACGAGTGAAAAGGATAAAGCCGACCGGCCGGAGACGCTTTACACATTGTTTTCTAACACTACATCGCAGGATTCGTAACAATGGCCTTGTCTTCTGAGGGAATAGGCACTGTTGACATTTATGCGAGCCAGAGCATGGTGCCGGCGAGCTGGAGCATGGCGAGGAAGTTGCGGGCGGTTTTCTCGTAACGAGTCGCCACGCGTCGGCAGTTCTTGAGCCGA
>Ga0335394_10007547_pt1 | contig 12286 bp, 5 predicted proteins | sample MAT03_FD_205741 | JGI IMG/M metagenome (GOLD analysis project Ga0335394, IMG submission 205741) | Freshwater microbial communities from Lake Fryxell liftoff mats and glacier meltwater in Antarctica - MAT-03 (spades assembly) (version 2) ... | reverse complement strand
CATCTAGAACCGTCGGTGCAGCCTGGTTCGACGATTGGCCCAGTAGTCGATCCGGTACGATCGTCCATTCGAGTGGACTCATCGACGCTATGGCCGTCGACGCCGCAGTCATCGACACGACGACAATCTTAGGGGTTGTTTCATTTACGATCGGACTATTCGAATGAGCGACAAGATTGGCAGATATTGACAGAAAAGGATGCTCAACAGCTGGTTGCCAAGCTCGATACTCCATGAATCGAACGACTTCGGTGTTTGCTAATGAAGCTATTTCATATTCATATTCCAATTCCTTTACCGCAATGGTGTGCGTCGGGATGCTTTCGGACCAAATCGGCCCATCGGATAAGTTGACTCGGTCAACGAGCAGAGATCTAAACACAACTCCATTGATCTGGCTCCCCGCACTGCCTGTAGCAAACTCCACGACGGGTGTTGCAGATGGCCCGATGACCATGATTGGAGCCAGGCCGTGGTACGCGATATCCACCACATCGTTAATGCTTGGTAACTGGCTCTCCAAAAGGATGACCGGTATCTCATCGGTTGGCAAATCGAAAAGAATCGAGTCTGCGCCTTCATTGGCATTGGCATTGAGGATGGCTTGACGAAGTGAACCGGCACCCGAGTCGTTGGTGTTGGTGACGGTGTAGGTAGCGAGGAGGCCGCCGTAGGATAGTTGGAGGTGGAGGCTGAAGGCGCTGAGCGTTTCGATAACGCCTACCCCCTCACCCCCGACCCGTCTCCCCCACGGGGGCGAGGGGGGAAACACACTCATCGCATTGCTCCCCTCGCCCCCAAGTGGGAGAACTGCGAGTTCCGGGGCTGGGGGTGAGGGGGGACCGCCTGCTACATACTCTAAACTCCAGTCACCACCCCGACTCACATCGCCTGTCTTATTCACCGAAGCGGCAACATCGGCGTTGGTAAGCTGCGCGATGCGATCGATGAACGCTTGTCCCTCAGCCCCTGCTGCGACATCGCAACCGTAGATCAGGATGTCGCCGGTATCAATAAGTGCCATTCCCCAGTTTTGGAGTTCAGCCATGTGTTGCTGGATGTTGCCAGCGGTCAACCACGAGCCGCCTAACTGGATCATCCCATCGCTACCGTGCGAGACGATGTGGATCGCACCTAGATCGTTGTACTGCGAGAGAACGCTATTGATCTGATCGAAGCCGTTTTCGGTGCCGTTGAGAACGACGATGTGAAGATTCCGGCTGCTGGCTAACGCATTCGCTTCTAGATCTGCGATGAGAGCTTCGGAATCGTATAAACCTGCTTGGACGAAGGCGATCTCGGTGTGGTATGGGCTTCCAGCCTGGGAATCGATCTCAGCCGGTGCTAGGGCCTGCAACAACTGTGATTCCAACTCAATCAGGCCGTCGTCAAGCCGACTTGCAAGAGCCGTTGTATTAGAAACAGAGTCCGTTGAGTCTTCGGTATCCGGCAACAAGGGATCGTTGCCATGGGTCTCTTCCTGGCCAACACTCGACTCGATTGCGACGGCTGGATCGCTTGTCGTGGCTGGTTCGATTGCAGATGCGGACAGATTTGGTTCGATAGTAGTTTTCGTTGGCGCTCCCAGGTCTAGGATGGCTTGCCAAACGCCTGGGTCGCAGTGGTCCGGACAAGTCTCCATGTCCGACATATCCATGGGTTGCCAACCATCCCCACCCATGAAAAAGGGGGATGCGCTATAAAGAATGCGAGGTTCCAGCTCGACAATATCTACCGCGTTGGGATCCTTTGGATTCTCCAAAGTGGTGAGGCAATGCAGAAAATGCTCCCATCGCTTTCCTATGCCTTTGAGCCATACGGACTGGCGGAATGCAATAACGCCTTCCTTCGCTCGTCGGAAAAGTGGAGATTTCACGCTGGCAGCTTCTTTCAGACCGGTATACAGATCCATGCATTAGCAAGGCACGGAGTTTGTTGCGTAAGCGTTTCCCATGAATTTGAGAAACCTTGGGAGAATGATCGGGCAGGGAGAGCTTTTCGTTCAAGGCAATCTTTTCCGATTGGCAAAGACTCGCAATTGTGTTCCTACTGTATCGAACAGGAGGGACGTTAGGGGTTAGGTTAGGCAAGGTAAGGTGCGTGCTTGCGTTGCTCCTATTTTTTGCTCTAGAATATCGGGGTTTTGATATGCCATATCCTCTTCGATCGATATCTATCCATGAAACGCTTAGTCTTTTTGCTTTCGAGTTTGTGTCTGTTCCTTTCGCCAACGAGCTGTGCGATCGCGCAAGAGAAACCTGCCGCTCCATCGCTGACAACCCAACCCGCCAATGCTTTGCTGGATCTTCCGACCGATATTGATAGGCAAGTTGGCGTGGGACCGCTTCGCCAAGCCGACTGGTTCAAGAATGTTTGGAAGACGAGACGCACGGCGTTTGCAGAATCGAGCAAACAGGATCTTGGCTCCGTTGTTTTGTTCGGCGATTCGATCACGCAGGGTTGGCCGAATCTCGATTCGTACTTTCCGAACCTGAAGATTGCGAATCGAGGAATCAGTGGTGATACCACTCGCGGAATGCTCATTCGATTAGAGCAAGATGTGATCTCGGTGAAGCCGCGCGGAGTCGTGCTCTTGATGGGTACGAACGACTTGGAGGAGGGAGCACTGCCTGAGACCATCGCGAAAAATGTTTCTTCGATCATCCAACAATTGAAACAGCATGATTCAACCTTGCCGATCGTGCTCTGTATGATATTCCCAAGCTCCGAATCCAAGGCTCGACCCACGGCTCAAATTCAAGAGACCAACAAACTTTTAATGAACAGCGTCCGAGGTGACAAGCAGGTGACCGTCCTGGACACGTTTGCGCTATACGCGAACGATGCTGGGGATGCTAAAGCAGAGGAGTTCCCCGATTTGCTTCATCTCAACAAAGTGGGGTACGACAAATGGGCCGCTTCACTCCGACCACTTTTCGCAACCCTTGGTTTTCTCGAGAACGAAGCGGATCGTTTCGAACTGGAACCCGGTTTCGTCAGCCTGTTCAATGGAAAGGATCTCACCGGCTGGGGTTTTCACGCAACTCCGCCCACCCAGCCCAATCCGAAGCCCAATCCCGAGGCGCCTGTTTTCGCAACCGTAGATGAAAAGGTTTCTTTCGAGGGGAAAACCACTTCTTCAGACGGTCGTTACGTAGCCATGAATGGTCGATTGGTTGTCACTACCCCAGCCGAGGGACGACGAATCCAACAACTCTGGACTGCCCAAGAGTTCCCCACCGACTTCGTTCTCAAGTTGGAGTTTCGTGCGACTCCAAACGCCGATAGCGGAGTGTTCATTCGCAAACCACAGCTGCAGTGCCGAGATTTCCCTCTGGCGGGCCCGTACAAGGCGTTGAAAAAATACAAGCCGCAAGACTGGAACGAGATCGTTGTCAAAGTCGCTGGTGGTACAGCCCTTTGCACGTGCAACGGTGAAGTGCTCGAAGCGGAATTCAAGGTGCCAGAAACTGGACCGATTGGATTGGAAGGTGATCGCGGTCAAATGGAGTACCGCCGAATTCGGATCCAAGAGCTGAAATAGCTTTGGGGGCTTCCTGCAGCATTCCCATTTGCAAATATTGGTACTTGCGATCACAATGGGTTTGTTCGTAGCTCTCCCACCTAGCCGCTTCTCTGCGTTCCCCCCTTCATGAAGATCTTTCGCCGTTCGATTGCCTTGTTTGGCCTAGCGATAGTGGTGGGGCTTGCAATGACGGGTTTGTTTTCTGGATGCACCCGTCCAAAACAAACTTCACAAAGCGATGAAAAGGCTGCTGTAGTTGAGGTCTCTGGAACGGTCATCACAGTAGAGCCGTCGATTTGGCCAAGATTGGCAAAGTCTCAAGGTAGCCTAATCGCGGACGAAGTAACCACCGTAGGTGCGAAAGTGCCAGGCCGAATTGTGAGTGTTACCGTCGAGTTGGGGGACGTTGTCGAGCCAGATGCGGTTCTCGTCCAGCTGGATACCCGCGAGTACCAACTGCTTGCAGAACAATCCGATGCGCAATTGTTGCAAGCTAGGTCAGCCGTCGGTCTCAAGCCCGGCGATCCCATCGAGCAATTAAATCCGGACAACGCCCCCCCAGTCCGAGAAGGAAAGGCGGTTTGGGACGAAGCAAAGTTAGCTGTCGAACGCATCCGGCAACTTGCGCGTCGAGATGCTGTCAGCAACGCCGATTTAGAAGTTGCCGAAACCGCCGAACGGGTTGCATCCGCGAGATTTTCTTCGGCGCAAAATGGAGTGCGTGAAAAGATCGCATTGATAGCGGTTCAGATGGCTATTCGTGATCTCGCTTACCAGCGGCTGAGCGATGCGAGTGTGCGTGCCCCATTTCGAGGAGCCATCGAGTCCCGGTTGATCGCGACCGGTTCTTACGTGCAAGCGGGCCAGGCGCTGATGAGCATCGCCAAAACCTCCGTGGTCCGGTTTCGCGGAAGTGTTCCCGAAAGATTTGCCCAGCAGCTTCGCATCGGTCAGCAGATCCAGCTCCAATTTGATCTGAGCGATCAAGAGCGCAATGTCACCATTTCCAGAATCAGCCCAAGCTTGGATCCGACCAGCCGCTCCCTGGTGTTCGAAGCAGATATCGACAACGCCGACGGTACGCTTCGCAGCGGCCTGTTTTCCGAAGGGGTGATCCAACTGGATGCAGAGGCCAGAGCGATCGTTATTCCTGTCTCCGCCATAGTACGTTTCGCTGGCGTGGACAAAGTATGGAAGATCGTGGACGGACAGCTCAAGGAACAAGTCGTATCGGTCGGAAGAGAGCAAGACGATCTCGTGGAGATTCGTACGGGTGTTTTGAATGGCGACCAGTTGTTACTCGACGGTCGTTCTGGAAAGATCGGCCGCTTTCATTCGGTTCCTAGCGTTGCCACAAGTAGTCTCTGAGCCGCTTTGTTTTCAGCTTGGATTCGGGTTTTGGTTGCCCATTTCTGGGGACCTCGGGAGGCGTTCCTCTTCGTTTCTCGTCGAGACCATTATCGGCGCTGGCGATCGTTTGGGTTGAGACGACACTCGTGGGTTTGGAACTCGTTGTGTCACCCCATTGCATCAACCGCCCCCGTGAGGACGTCAGCATCGCCACAGCTGGGCTGGAGTCTCCTTTTTGAAGCGACGAGCGAGCCAAGAATAGTTCCGAGCGAATATCGCGTTGCTCCTCTTCTCGCAAGTATACGCTGGAGAGAAAAACGTCATCAAGCCAAAGACTTCCCGCGCCTCGCGTTTCGAACTGGATGCGAAACAGATTGGCCGTATCGTCTTTCAACAGTCCGACAATCTCTTTGCTCATGTCCACGCAAACGTTCGACCACTTGGCATTTTCAGCCGCCGCAGGAATACGAGCGGCAACGTCCCTCGAGGCGATAGATTCAAAGCGATCGGTTTTCGGGTCCAGTTGCCATAGCGACACCGTAACCTGTGCTGGCACCCGACTCGCCAAAGCTTGGAACGACACGAAAAAGCGGTCGGCACTGACCACTGCAAAAGGATCGCTCTGCAACCATGCGATCGCAGTAGGATTTACGGTGTGAAGCGTCACGGAGGATTGCCCGCGTGACGCTGCGTTAGTATCGATGGATACGGAAGCGTTGGGATCGATCGAAGTCACCCAACCGGGAATGCGTCCTCGGCGCAAGGAAGTGTTCGGTGCCTCAAAACCAGCATTGCTAAGTGTTTGCAGGCTCGGCTGTGGAGTGCTCAATCGCCCGACGGCGTGTTCCAGCGATTGCAAAGAGACATCGAGCGTGTTCAACAATGAAGATTCTTGACTGTACCAATGCAATGGATTAGTCAAGTCCTCTTTCCATTCAATTCTAACGGCTTCACCCGCAGGAATCGCGATGGCCCATTCGTTCGCCTGCGAATCGACTTGCAATGCGTTGGCGGAGTCTGCGTCCGAGAGCGTCCATGTCGAGGCAACGGATCGAACGAATGGAAGCTGGTCCCAAACGATGTGTATGTTCTCGAGTACAGCACCTGAATTCGCGATGAGCAAGCCATGTTTGGACCCCTCGCTTTGCCAGATCCGGACTTTCGATATGGACTGACCATTGTCGCGGTATCGAACCGATCGGACCTGCTGCGAGTAGAACGGTTCGGCTATTCGAATCAACTGGACGAACGAGCTACCAGTTTGGACAACATTTTGATCGATAGCGATATGGACTGGCGTTGGAAAGTTGGCATGCCATTGTATCAAAGTATGATGGCATAGTTCCTTGGGATCACGGGACGGTTGATTCAACTCGAGAGGGACAATGGTTGCGACCTGGTCGGCTAAGACGGAAGAGGAATCGAAGATCGGTTTAGAGATCCAGCGAGGCTTGCGTCTGGAACTGCTCAGCAGATCGGTTACCGAACTGCGGTGCCACTGCTGGAACATGCTGAGCGCCCGTTGGTATATAAACGCGTCGCGTTGGGCTTCATCATGCGGTAGTTTGCCACCGATCGATGCCGCGAAGCCATCGAGAATAGAGAGATTGGTTTCGCTGACAGGAAGACTAATGTCTAAATGCGAGCTCTCATCGATGCGAATTGCAAATCCATGGTAACTAGGATGCGAAGCATAGCGTGTTTCGAACTCGTCGATCGCTGCCGCGATGGCTCTCTGAACCAGGCTGCATAGGGGATTGTAGCGATGATCGTTGGCAGAGCGGCCGGCCAGAGCGCCTCTGCGTTCTTGGAGTAGCTCGGTATCCTCGCTGCGAATCAGCGCTTCTTCTATTTCGCGAATCGGGCTATTCCATTCTAGCATGGGAACGAATTCGATCCCCATTCTCGGCATAGAACGGTACATCAATTCAACGATGTCCTTTTTCATGGGATCGCGACCGTCACGACTAAACGTCCCGGTATCGAAGCGGGCATTGGAGCTGAGTTTCGTTGAGGGGAAGAGGGTCCCTCCCTCCGAGTGTACGGTGAGGGCCAGTTTGCGGAATCCGTTGGCTTGGCAGTAGCTCCCAACGCGGTTTGCGAACTGCAGATACAAATTCCAATCGTCGTACCTCTCCAATGGGTTCTCGGATGCAGTCGAACCATCCAGTCCAAACGTGGACCGAATGTTTGCCGAATGCAATTCTAAAACCGTACCCGATTCCTCTCTCGGATCTCGAGCACTTTCCCTCACCTCGTTGGATTCTCGCCAAACCTCGACTTGGGCTTCGGCGATGGTTAGTTCTTTCACAGAGTGGAGGTTTACGATGTCGAGTGTCGCTGTGCGGGCCGTGGGCCAAAACCAAACTTCGAGAACTTCACGCGGGACGGGGTCCCCACGCGTAGCAAGAGCCCGAACTACGTGCGACGGCGCAATCTCAATGCTTTCCTCTACAAGATAACGATCCCACGTTTTGTCCCCTCGCGATTTCGGCGAAGCGATCATGATGCGGCAAGAAGTATCCTGGTTGGGAGAAGTTAGCAAGACGCGATGTAGCTCTCCAGGGACGAGCCCGCTTAGTTGTGCGGATGCCAACGCCACCGGCGGGATAGACAATCGACCGTTTACAGGGTCGCTGTCCAGAGCTGGATGCGCACCGCGCGCGGTGGATTCAAAACGGCCTATGGTAAATGATTTGCTAAGTTCGAGGAATGGAAAACGTCGCGGTCCCTCCAATTGTCCTAGGAGCTTGTTCGTGAGCGTCTGCAACTCAAAGGATGGGAGAGGAACTCTGGACACGATGCTCCAAGCATGTTGAGCGGCAGACTCAGGCATCGAACGCGATGGGATATTCGTGGTCCAGGGTGAATTGTTGTAGACCACAAACTGAACTGCCCGTTCGACATTGGGCTGACGGTGGATCAAGCCAGGAAGGGTTCTTCGAGGTTCTAGTTTGAAGCGCAGTTCGTACACTCCTTCCTCGCGAGGTGCATTCCAAAGGATGCTATTGGGTTCTCCATTTCCAAATTCGTCCAGCAACTGGGGGCTCGATCGGCGGAGGAGCGTTTGTTCATCTGCCAGACGCACTAATGACGTTTCGCAAACTGCGCTGCTCGATCGCAAAGCCATAGCATAGGGGGTCATTTGCATGTTGAGCGGTTCGTCCGAATTGTAGATCAAATGGCTTCGACTGGTCGCGATTCGCAATCGATCTCCTGGAACGCGGTCGATGGATATTCGGCAGTCATTGACTCCAAGCTCGCGCAGCTCGGGGGAATCGCGTAGTGAGCTTAGCGTCCAAGTGAATTCTTTGGTGAAGGCTTGTGCGGTCGTTGGGTCTTCGATTTGCAAACGAATGGTGATAAGGCTCGTCGATTTTGCCTGAACTCGAACATCGCAACCCCCGAATCGCGTTTCGGGGTCGTTCCATGCAAGCTTTTTCGATTTATCCTTCAGCATAAAACTTGGATCTCCCGGATCGATGCCCAACTGCTGTGTGCAAGCTATCGTTCCCTGGTCCACATCTATCGTGCCGGTATAGCTAGCGTTTTGTGAACCGCCCCAAACAATGCGCAGATTCAGGTCGAGAGGGTAGCCGTCCTCGACCGCGGTCGTGTTTGCCTTTGGGTTTGCAAGGAATCCCAAAGTGTTCGGTATCAGTACGTTACCGGCGATAGAGCTGAGGGTGGCAACGAACAAAACTGTCCGCGCAGCGCGGACGGAGCAACGCGAATCAAGGCGAAAAATCAAAACAATCACAGCTAAAACGACAACAAGCATGCGGCTGAGGATAGCATTTTCGCATGCTCAACGCCTATGGCATTTTGAGGCCTGCGCTGTCACTTAGCCACTTAGGCACTTAGCCACTTAGGCAGGTAGCGTTGCGTTGTGGTAAACCTCTTGAACGTCATCGCAATCGTTCAACATGTTCATGAATTTTTCGAACATCGGCAAGCCGTCTGCAATGATCTCTGTTCGAGACTGAGGGACAAACGCTATCTCATCCATTTCGAATTGAAGTCCCGGAAGGGCATCGAGCAGGGCGCTCCTGGCTTTATAAAACTCGGTCGCGGGTGCGAACAGGGTGACCAGACCATTCTCGCATTCGACATCGCTGACATCGACATCGGCAGCCAGCATTGCTTCGAGGACTTGGTCGCCATTGTCCCCTTTGAAGGAGAATATCGCCAAGTGTTCAAACTGATGAGCGACTGCGCCTGGCGCTCCCATTTTCGAGCCGGTTTTCGTAAAACAATTTCGGACATCTGTAATCGTTCGATTGTTGTTATCTGTCAAACAATCGACGATCACGGAGCAACCGCCGGGCCCGAAGCCTTCGTAACGGGCGTGCACAAAATCCTCACCGCCGCTGCCATTGGCTTTCTCGAGAGCTTTTTCGATCACGTGCGTGGGTACTTGTTCGCGTTTGGCTTTTTCGATCAAAGTTCGCAGCGAGGGGTTCGTAGAGGGGTCAGCCCCGCCATTCTTGGCGACGACGTACAACATTTTTCCATACTTGGAATACACCTTAGATTTCTGGCCCGCAGTCTTGGCCATGGAAGCTTTGCGAACTTCGAAACTTCTGCCCATAGCGAGGATCTCGTTGCGTATTTCGGAATTTTAAGGAGTTGAACTGGGGTTTTCGCTGTTGCCGGAGACCAATTCTAGCTTACGGTCTTCTAGCCCGACTTCCCCAGCAAGATTTTTGCCCTATGAAATGCTTTGTTTTTGAACCTGAGGCGCTACCCCTGGGCTGTTAAAAGACGGGTATTGACACGACTTTGCTTTGCGCAGTTTTGGTTCCAAGCTACGACCCTAAGCGATCGCGACTTCAACATCGCGCAGCGGTTGTTCCAACTCCCCTTCTCCTCGGGACTCGTTGTTCCACACAAGTCACGCGATCGTGTAGCCCGGAGGGTGAAATATCCCTGCCGGTGGCGTGAGCCACCGGACCCATGGCAAAACCAACCGAAAGCCCGGAGGGCGACGCATAAATTGCGGGGTAACCGCTAGTCTTGGCATTTCATCCGCAGCTCCTTTACCAGATTGCGATGTGTCGCCCTCCGGGCTGTTAATTCAGTGCCACATTTCCGAGGGCTGATGCCCTCGGCAGAGATGTTCTGCCCTCCGGGCTGCAAGGCATTCGGCACAGGATCCAAAAAACGTTGACCGGATATGTGCGGTACAACGAGTCCCGAGCAGAAGGGGAGAACCCGAGAACCCGAGGAGAAGGGGAGAAGGGGAGAAGGGAAGAAGGGAAGAAATCTCAAGATTCAACTCGCCGTTTTGCTAGATTACTACCAATCGAACGGAACAAAAATCTCACTTCGAATCCACAATACAGTACTAAATTTTTAACAGCCCAGGCTAACGCTCCCGTGGATGGCTTCGGGTCCGTGACGATGTACAAAGCGATTTACCCAGTCAGGAGGGCGTGTCATTTGGCCTGTTCCTTGTGATGGATTTACGAAAAAATCTTGCTTCACAAAACGAACATCGATCATTCGAACGACCTACGAATGCGATTCACCCCGCGTCGTCTCGGCACGCATCATCAAACGATTGATACGAAATCAACACGCTAAGCTTTATTACTGGCGGAAACATAAACGGTTGCCGCCAAAGAACTAAAATCGAAGAAAAATTTAGTACAGTCGAACTGGTTTAGTTTAGCTTGGCTTAGACTTTCAAAGAGTAAGTCCAGAGCCATTTAGCTCGGCACGGAGTGCCGAGCTAAACCGGTGCTGTTAGGCAAGACCCATGCGCTCTTTGGGGTCCTTGAGGGCGTGCTGCAATCGCGCCAGGGCCTCGGTCTCGATTTGACGAACACGTTCGCGAGTAAGTCCCAACTCGGCACCGATCTCTTTCAGAGTGTGCGGCGGTGTATCATTCAAACCGAACCGCATACGAAGAACGGTGGCTTCTCGCGAGTCCAGCTTTGCAACCAACTCGATGGCTGTCTTCAGAACGTCGTGATCGATCATCACTTCATCAGGACTCTTGATCCGCTCGTCCATGACCATTTCGCCGAGCGACCAACCCGAGTCGGACTGATCGCTTTGGGGAGTGGCGTTGTAGACCTGAATTGCCTTTTTGATGATCGGAAGCTTCTTTTTCGGAAGACCTAGGATCCGGCCGATCTCTTCCTGGGTAGGCATACGTCCTAGTTCTTCGCTCAGCCGCGCAGTGGCTCGACGCCATTTGCTGAGCAGTTCCACCATGTAAGCAGGTATGCGAATCGTCTTGGACGAGTTTATCAACGCCCGCTTGATCGATTGCTTGATCCAATAGCTGGCATAGGTACTAAACCGAGTCCCCATGTCTGGGTCGAATCCCTCGACGGCTCTTAACAGACCTAGATTGCCTTCTTCGATCAAGTCCTGCAGGGCGAGTCCTTTGCCGACGTAGCTGCGAGCGATGTTGACCACGAGTCGAAGATTGGCGCGGACCATGCGATCGCGGGCCTGAACATCACCCAGAGCGATTTGACGAGCCAGCATCTGCTCATCTTCGGCGGTTAACAATTTGGTTTCATTGATCTCGCGGAGATAGGTTTCTAGCGGAGATTGAGGTTGGGCTCCATCCTTGGGACTTTTGCGACGGGATATCAGTTTGAGGTCTTCGTCCTGTGAATCCTCCACATCGTCTAGGTATGGGCTTGAATGAGCCATGAAGTCTCTTTGCACGGAGTGGACAAGTGAATCTGGCGTATGCCGAGAAAGCATACGTCGGAAAGAATACGCGTTCGGTCCCTATCGTCCCGCGAATGCTGGCAAAATAAAGAAATGCCTTCTGGTAGGGGCTCTAGCGATTATTCCTAGAAACGTAAACCCTTTGGCAGAATGGGTTTTCGATGTACAATCCGTACGCCGTGCACGGCCCTCAAGCGGGGAAACTTGCAAACGAGCCGGACGATCCAAACAACCCATCGCACCGACACTGATCCGTGCGGTGCACTCTACCAACATCGGAACCAACCGAACCACCATGATTTCACCATCCCTCGAACCGACCGCCGAACCAACCACACATTCTGTTTGGCAGGAAATGGCGAGCGCCGTTCTCTCGGGACAGCCTATTTCGCGAGAACAGGCTCTGTGGATACTACAATCTGCGGACCAGGAATTGCTCTCCTTGATAGAGAGCGCCTATCGATTGCGGCATCGCTATTTTGGCAAGACGGTCCAGTTGTACTTCCTAATGAATGCGAAAAGTGGACTCTGTCCCGAAGACTGCAACTACTGCAGTCAATCGAAAATCTCGGATGCGGAGATACCCAAGTACAGCATTCTCAGTAGAGACAAATTGCTCGAGGGGGCCAGAATGGCTGCCGAACGCCAAAGCAAAACGTATTGTATCGTGATCAGCGGTCGAGCACCCAATGAACGCGAGATGAAGGCTGTTGAAAC
>Ga0335394_10007543_pt1 | contig 12289 bp, 10 predicted proteins | sample MAT03_FD_205741 | JGI IMG/M metagenome (GOLD analysis project Ga0335394, IMG submission 205741) | Freshwater microbial communities from Lake Fryxell liftoff mats and glacier meltwater in Antarctica - MAT-03 (spades assembly) (version 2) ... | reverse complement strand
AATCGCGTGGGCTTGTCTGATCGGCTGACGCATCGGCCTAGCGAACTGTCGGGTGGTCAGCAGCAACGCGCGGCGATTGCGCGTGCGCTGATCCGTCAGCCGCGTTTGCTGCTCGCCGATGAACCGACCGGCAACCTGGATTCAAAAAGTACCGCCGACGTACTGCGTTTGATTGGCGAGTTGCACGCCGAGGGCCAGACGATCGTATTGGTGACCCATGATGCCGATGTGGCTGCCCACGCGCTGCGCCATGTGCGATTGCGCGATGGGCGTGTCGAGGGAGACGAGCGCCGTGGTTAATTCTCTGCATCCGGTCATCGCAAGTTTGTTTTTGATCGCGACCATGAGCGTCAACGCTGCGCCCTTGTTGTCGGGCGAGGTGTATTCGATCGGCGCGCAAGCATTGCGCACGCCGCCTTCGCAGAACTCGCCGGTGGTATTGCGCAGTTATGTGGCCGATGGGGAACGCGTGCGCAAGGGCGATGTGGTGCTGCGTATCGATGGCGCGGGGGCAGCGACCAGCATTCGTAATTTTCGTTCGCAACTGCTGCAAGCGCTGGCCCGCGCCGATAAAGAAATCGCTGAGTTGGAAGTGCGGGCGATCGATGCCGAGCGCGCCTTGCGCAATGCCGAGCTGGCATTGGCCAAAGCCGGCTTGGATGCCGGCATCCCGGCGCGCTTTTTGTCTGGCTTGGACCATGATCGCTACCAGGGTGAACTGACCCGCACGCGACGCGATTTGGAAGTCAAAACCAGCGAGTGGCAGGCCGCGCTGGCCGCCACCCAGCGTCGCCGCGACGACGGGCGCCTTGAGCAAGGCCAATTGCAAACTCAGATCGATTATTGGCAAACGCAAGTGGATGTCGCCGAATTACGCGCCGAGCGCGATGGCGTGGTCGTTCACGGTTTTGACCCCTGGCGCGGCACCCGCTATGACGAAGGCGCGCAGGCTCATCCGGGTAATCGTGTGGGTGAGATCGTCGACGATGCAGATGCCAGCCAACTCGGCGTGCGCGCCTGGGTGCTGGAGGTCGATCGGGCGGCGCTGAAGGTCGATCAGCCCGCATTCGTGACCTTTGACGCCATTCCTGGCCGCGCGCTGCCGGCGCGCATCAAGGAAATCGCCGGCGCACCGACGAGCAAGGCCGAATGGGGCGAAGGCCGCTATTTTGAGGTGGATATCGCCGTCGAACTGGATGCCAACGCGCGCGCGGTGCTGCGCCCTGGCGCCAGCGCGCGCATCACATTGACCCCAAGTGCAGACGTCGGTGTGGCGCAAAATGCGAAAAGCAAACGCATTGAAGGCGAAATCATTGCGCGTGACGCCAGTCCGATCGCGCCGCCGGAAGTCCCTGATATTTGGATGTTATCGCTGACCCAGTTGGTGCCCGATGGCAGCGCCGTCACCGCTGGGCAAGTGGTCGCCGCGTTTGACGGCAACGAATTAACCCGCCAGTTGAACGAAAAACGCAGCAGTCTCAACGAGAAACAGATGCTGCTGGACAAGATGCAACTAGAACATGCCGAGCGCAGCCGCGCCGAAACGATCGCCACCGCTGAACAACGCGCCAAACTGACCAAAGCGCAACGTAAAGCCGAACAACCGGAAGCCTTATCGGCCGCGAACGACTACAAAAAGCTGGCCGCTGAACGCCGCCTCGCGGAGGTCGAAATGGCGCTGGTAGAGCGCCGCGAGCAGTTGGCCGCCCGCCAGCGCACGGCCGAACGCGCGCAGATTGTGGCGGAAATCGCCGAACTTGAGGCGCAAGTGCAGGAGATCGACGCCGGCATAGGCAAGCTCAACGTCAAAGCGCCGCGCCCCGGCGTGATGTTGCATTTATCCAATAACCAGGGCGAGAAATTCGACATTGGCGATCAGATCTTCCGCGGCCAATCGATCGCGCAAATTCCCGATATGCAACGTCTCGCGGTGCGTTTGCAGGTGCCCGAGCGGCAAGTCGGCGAGGTGCGTTTGGGGCAAAGCGCGCGCATTGAGTTTGATGGGGGTGCGGCGCCAGCGATGCATGGGCGCGTCACGAGCGTAGGCCGCGTGGTGCGCTCGCGCTCGCGGGTGAAACCCGTACCGGTGGTCGATGTGGAAATCGAATTTGATGCCATTCCCGCAGGCGCCGGGCTAAAACCCGGCCAACCGGTGCGCGTAGAACTGCTGCAGGAGAAGTCATCATGAAGCGCCTTGTATTGCTGCTGCCGATACTTGCGCTCGGCGCCTGCGCCGAGGTGGCGGACCTCGCCCCACCGCTGGAACACGTGCAGTCTAAGCCGCTGGAGTTGTCTATCGACACGCTCGGTGAGCTGCGTTCGTCGAAAGCCACCCCGCTGACCGTGCCGGGCAAAAACTGGGCGCAGCGCCAGTTGGTGTGGATGCTGCCGGAAGGCACGCCGGTCAAGGCGGGTCAGGTCATCGCACGTTTTTCGGCGCAACGCAGTGAGGTCGATCTGGCCGAAGCGCGCGTGCAACTGCTGCGCAATACGCTGCTGCGCTCTGCCAAAGAGAGCGAGCTCGACGGTAGTGAGGCACGCATCGGTGCCGAGATGTCGCAAGTGGGCACCGATCTGGCGATCGCTGATCGCTACGCGTCGGCAGAAATGCTGATGATTGCGCGCAACGAGTTATTGGACGCCATCCAAGATCGCGATTTTTTGGGCGAAAAGCGCACATTCCTAGACTGGAAGAAAGATCAAACTGGCGAACGTGGCGCCGCCGAATTGGCCGTATTGGACAGCCAGCGACAAACCCATGCGTTGAACGCCAAGGTGCGCGAAGAGGATTTGAAGGCGCTGGACCTGGTCGCGCCGCACGCCGGTTTGTTGATGTTGACTGCCGATTGGTCTGGCGAAAAGCCGCGCATCGGGTCAATGCTGTGGGCCACGCAAGAACTGGGCAGTCTGCCCGACGAGAGCGCCATGGAAGTGCAGTTCGCGCTGACCCAGCTGGATGCAGCCGGCATCAAGGTGGGCGCGGCGCTGGAATTGACGCCGCTGGGGCGCGCGCAACCCCGCATTGCATCGAGCTTGACCTGGGTGGCTACCGCCGCCCAGCCGATCAGTCGCAATAACCCGATCAAATTCCTGCGCATGAAGGCCACCGTATCGGCGCAGGACATCACCCGCTTAGGTTTAGTACCGGGTCAAACCTTGTCGGTGCGCGTCTACGCACTGCGTGTCGATGACGGCGTGTCGGTGCCGAATATCGCGATTGTCTCCAACGATGGCGCCGCGCGTGTGTTTGTGTGGCAAAACGGTCAGCGCCAAGAACGCAGCGTGCGGCTGGGCGAACGCGGCTTAGCACGCACCCAGGTGCTGGAAGGCCTGACAGCGGGTGATGCGGTGGTGCTCACCCCAACTGCCGGAACTGCGCCATGAAGCATGAAGATGCGGGTCTGGGTCACATTTGGCGCGAGGCGCTGGCCGAGTTGTGGCGGCGCAAGTTACGCACCGGGCTGACGCTGCTCGGGCTGATTTTTGGCGTTGGCGCAATTGTCGCGATGCAGGGTGTAGGCGAGGGTTCGCGACTGGAAGCGCTGGCACTGGTCGAAGAATTGGGCTTGCACAATTTGATCGTACGCGCCAAACCGCAGGATCTCGAATCGCTGCGCGAGATCCGTCTGCGCAGCCTGGGCTTAACCCGCGCCGACGCGCGCGCCGCGCTCGACGTGGTGCCCGGCGCCGAACAAGTGGCCGCGGAAAAAGAAATTCGCACGCATCAGGTGTACGGCATGTTGGCCGGTGGCGACGTGCAGGCCAGCGCGGTCGACCCGGCGTTTTTTGCGCTGTCGAGTCTGAAACTCGCTCAAGGGCGCGCTCTCAGTGAGGACGATGAAACGGCGCTAGCGGCGGTCGCGGTGCTCGGTTATCAGGCCGCAAGCACCCTGTTCGGGGACGTTGATCCCATCGGGCAAGCGGTGAAAATCAACCACGCTTGGTTTGCAGTGGTCGGCGTGCTGGCCGATCGCGATCTCGCCAAGGATCAGTTCGAGGGCGTGCAACTGGGCCTGGAAGCCAATCGCGTTTTTGTGCCCTTGGCGAGTGCGCGCGCGCGTTTGCGTTTTCAGCCGATGGAAGACGAGATTGATCGCTTCTGGCTGCGCTTGGCGGACCCAGAAGGCATTGTGGCAGCGTCCAAAGTGCTCGCCGCCGTGCTCGATCAGCGGCACAGTGGCGTGGACGATTACACTTTGATCGTGCCCGCGCAGTTGTACCGTCAACACCAGCAAACGCAGCGCATTTTTCGCTTTGTGATGGCCGCGATTGCCGGCGTCAGTTTGTTGGTCGGCGGCATCGGCATCATGAACATCATGCTCGCCAACGTGCTGGAACGCCGTCGTGAGATCGGCCTGATGCGCGCTATCGGCGCTAGGCGTCGCGATATTGTCGACCAGTTCTTGCGCGAAACTGCGCTTATCTGCGCGATCGGCGCAGCGCTCGGCCTGCTCTTCGGTGGCGTAATCGCCTACTTGATCGCCGCCCTCGCCGGCTGGCCGGTCGCCTGGGCACCGTTGCCAGTATTGCTGTCCGCCGCCGTGTGCGCCGCCGTCGGTTTGGCCTTCGGCGTTTACCCAGCGCGCCAAGCCGCGCAATTGGACCCCATCGCGGCGCTGCGCAGCGATTGACCTGGTTTGTAGCTGCGCTGCACAGCGATTGACCTGGTTTGTAGCTGCGCTGCACAAAAACCAGGCTGCCCTCGCGCGGTTAAGCTGGTCATACTCCACAGCTCAGTCAAGGAGCGCCGCCATGGCCAAGTCGAAGAAAGTCATCGTCCTCGGGGGTACCGGTTTTGTCGGTCGCTCACTCGTCCACGCGTTGAGCGCTGCGGATCATCGGGTGGATGTGCTCAGTCGCAATCGCGAGTTGCAGCGCGAGTTGGGTGTGTTTCCCGACGTGCGTATCTATTCCACGGATGTCTACGACGTCAACGCACTGACCGAGCGGTTCAAGGGCGCCGATGTGGTGATCAACTTGGTCGGCGTGCTGCAAAACAATGGTTTCGGTGGTGCCGATTTTGAACGCGCGCATGTAACGCTGACCGAGACGGTGATTGCCGCGATGCGCCAGGCTGGCGTGAAGCGCTTGCTACAAATGAGCTCGTTGCGGGCCGGTGAGGGTGATAGCCACTACTTGCGCTCCCGCGGTCAGGCGCAGGAAAAAGTGCGCACCTCCGGCTTGGATTGGACGCTGTTTGCGCCTTCGGTGATTTTTGGGCCCGGCGATGGTCTGTTCTGTCGCTTTGCGCCGCTGCTGAAAATCGCGCCGGTGTTGCCACTCGCCCGCGCCAGCGCCAAATTCCAACCGGTGTATGTTAAAGATGTAGCCGCGGCATTCATCGCCGCATTGGGGCGCGCCGACAGCGTCGGCAAAATCTATCCATTGGTGGGGCCGAAAACCTACACCTTGGCCGAATTGGTGCGATACACCGCCTTGGTGCTCGGCGTGAAGCGTCTGGTGCTGCCATTGCCCAACGTGCTCGGCCGCTTGCAGGGCTTGATTTTCGACCCACTACCGGCCGGATTGAAGCCATTTTCCAGCGACAACTTCAAATCACTGGCCTTAGACAGCGTCAGTGATCGCAATGGTTTGACTGAGCTTGGCATCCAAGCAACACCGCTGGAGCTCATCGTGCCCGATTACATCGGCGCCGGCGATCATCAACGGCAATTGGATAGCTATCGCGGGCAACGCTGAGGCGTGAGCGCAGCTTTGCTGGGGTTGGACAAGTCCAAACCCAGCAAAAGCGGACCGCCGCTTGGTGTTTTCCCGACTAAATCGGATGTGCCTTACTCGCCAGTTGGATTACCGTATTGGCGCCGCGTAAGGTCATTGGCAGTTTGAGCGCACCTTCCAATTTGCCTAGATCAAAGTTCGATTCGCTTTGTTTCTTGGCACACGCCCAGTACAGCTCGCGTTGGTGTATTTCAAAATCGTCGATCGGCGTTTGAAAGGCTTTGAGCGCGCGAATGGCCTGCGCACCGGGTGCTTGGGCGAAAAATGCCACGTTGGCGGCGACGATGCCCGGACGCGCTTGGATCGCGGTGATACGCGCGGCAACGTCTTGCAGTTCGGTTTGCAGCCGCAGAAAGGTGAGCACTTCGAAGCCCAATTCGCGTTGCAGCGCGGTTTCGATGCGTGTTTTGAGCAGCGGTGAATGCGCGTTGGAATCAAACAGTACATTGCCGCTGGCCAAGTACGTGTCAATGGCATGGAAACCCAGTTGCACGAAAACCGCGCGCAACACCTCCATTTTGACGTTGCGACCGCTGACGTTGATGGCGCGTAACAGGGCAATATGACGGGTCATGTGGGGGCCGAAAGGTGGGTGCAGCTGGACTAGGGCGAGCGAACCCGCATAGTCCGGCAAATTGTTGACACTCGTCAACTCTGGCTGGCTCGTACACTCCCGTTGGCATTTGTATTGACAGGCCGCAAGGATGTTCCGATATCGCCAAGGAATGTGGACCGGCTGGGTAGACTTTGTGCTGCCACGCGCTGCGTTTCCAGATAGCGATCATCGGCGTCGCATTGGCGCCAGTTTTTGCCTAGCGTTGGCCGCGATGCAACTGGCCGCCAGCACGCTATTTGCCATCGCCGAGACTATTGCCGGCCATTTCGTCACAGCCGCGGTGATGGCGGTGGGCGCGCTGTTGCCGATTTGGTCGGGGCTGCGTTTGCGTCGCGATGGCAATGTGGCGCGCTGGTCGCAAGTGCTGATCGCCAATATGTTCAGCGTTCTAGGCCTAGTGCTGTTGGGCTCTGGCGGCCATTCACTCGGGGTGTTGATGGCGCTGCCGGCGCTGCTGCTGCTCGGATCGCTGGTTTCCAATGTGCGTCAGGTTCTGTTTTTGGGTGTCCTGGTGATCACGCTTTTGCTGGTCGGCAATCATTTGCGTGCACTGCCCGGCCCGTGGCCGATCAATATCGACACGCAACGGGCGCAAGACTCGCTCAGCCGGGTGCCGGTGATTCTGACGGTGTGCCTGTTGGGCATGGCCTTGTTACTACAACTGCTGCTGAGCCGTATTTTTTCCGATTTGACGCAGATGCGACAACGCGAACAGGCGGCCTTAGAACGTGCGCGATTCGATCAGCAACGGTTTGCCGACTTTGCAGATATTGCGGCCGACTGGTTTTGGGAAACCGATGCCAACTTGCGCCTGAGCTATGTCTCGCCCGGCATCACTGAGCAAACCGGCCTGCGAGCGGATCAGGTATTGGGCCAGCATCCGGTGGCGATCTTGCGAGCGCGACGCGCAGATAGCGCTGAATTGCGTGAGGTCGACGGCAAAATGGCGCGCGGCGAGCCGTTTTTAGACGAAAAAATGGCGTGGCGCGACGCCGCCGGGAAGCTGGCCGTGTTTCGCAATATCGGCCGGCCCATGCACACTGCCGAAGGCCGTTTTCTGGGTTACCGCGGCGCGGCGACCAATATCACCGAAGCTTGGCGTCTGACTCGCGAACTAGAAATACTCGCCAATACCGATCCGCTGACCGGCTTGCTGAATCGGCGCGCATTGGCCCAGGCGCTGGGCGTCGCACTGGCCGGCGTGCGCGATCGCGGTGCCGCATTTTGGTTATTCCAATTAGATTTGGATCATTTTAAAGAGGTCAATGATCGCGCTGGGCACGCGGTCGGCGATCAAATACTCTTGCAGGTGGCGCAACTGCTCCGCGACGCCGGCTTGTCCAGTGATTCTCTGGCGCGCGTCGGTGGCGACGAGTTCTGCGCGCTACTGCGCGAACCTGATCGCGACGCAGTCATCGATCACGCCGAGTTAGTGCAGGCGGGGCTTGCACGTTTTGAAGCGCAATTTGGGCACGCCGTCGGCGCCAGCATCGGCATTGTGCCTTTGCTCGCCAGCTTCGATGAAACGCAAGCCATGCAGGCGGTCGATGCAGCCTGCTACCGCGCCAAACGCGAAGGCCGCGGCAGAATTGTGGCGGAGTAAAGCACGGTGGGGCACGGGACGAACTACGAAACCGCCTCTGCCAGTCTTTGCGCAGCCCGCTCGGTTACGTTCGCCACACGGTCGAACAGCCGCGACGGAAATCCAGACGGCAATCGCGCTCGCAATCGTCCCAAAACAAGCGGGGTTTGTTCGATTATATTGTCGAGTAACGCTACTGCATCGGCTTCCAGGCCCAAGCGGGTGGCCAGTGTCAACCAGTGGCGCCTTTTGATTTCCACCAGCTTGTAGTGCCGATTTTGGCCGTCAATCGCCATTGCTAGGCGCGCCTTGCGCGGGTCGAGTTGCTGGTTGCTGCGGCCCTGGATCGGCCAAGTGGACAGGATGTCGTACAGCGGTGTCAGGCGATATGCGCCGCCAGGCAGCAATTGGATGCTGAAATTCTTGGCGTGGCCGTCGGTGGCGGCCATCAACCAGAACATCACCTGGGCGGTGAAGAAGACGCGCCGATCCTGCTGCGCCTCTTGCGAGCCGCGTAGCACGTCCATGATCCGCGCGATGCCTGGCCCGCCATCCGCTTCGTACTTGAGGTCGGGCGGTACGGCCAGAGCTTGACAGAAATCCTCCTGCGGCAGGCGCTGCCACCAGCGGCCGTCGGGCGCCAGTTGGCGATCGAAGCGCTCAACGATCAGTGCACGCTGATCCTCAAACTGGCCAATCTCGACCTCCGCGACTGGTAGTCCGTATTCGCGCGCCAACTGCATGCAGAGCCATTCCAGGTCTACCGAATCGCGCAAATCCGCCTGCATATTGCCCACCCGGCCCAAAGGCAATTTGAAAATGTGCGTGCTCGGCGTGCTGCCCTGCGGGATGCCCCATCGATTCTGATGTTTGATCAGCGCGGTCTTTTCCTGCGCCCCCGCAATCGACAGCCGAAAGGCATCCGATGGGGTCAATCCGAAGCTCGGACCCAGGGTGGTTTCGCGCAAGATGCGGGCAACGCCGGCTTCGTCGAGCGGCTGCACATTGATATGCCGGGGATCGTCCGGCATTTCGCTGTCGGGGAGCAGTTGGATGGCGCCCGCGCAGTCACGGCCGACCGCCGCCAGCAGATCGAAAGGCGAACGGGAAGGCGTGCGATAGCGTTGCTGCAGTCGCTGCAAAATGTGATCGTTATCGGGCAGCAGATTGGCAAACCACGCTCCCACGGCTGGACCCTGCAGTGGCGTGATCCGGACTGGCCCCGGTGCGCGCGTGAATGGCAGCGACAGCGACAACGGTCGGCCCTGCGGAGCGTTGACCCACGCAGCGTCGTAGCTGAGCCTATCGACACTGCCGCGCCGGCGCTCCCAGGTGCCCACCCGCAGTCCGTTCATCCAGATTGCCAACGCATTCGTCACCCGGGCGGCCATCGGCTACCACTCCGATGTGGATGGCGGCGCCGCAGTCGCGCTGCGGGTCTGCAGTTGCAAGTCCAGATCAAGCAGCAGACACAATCGATGGATGCGGTCGAAGGATGCGCGGCCGGCGTTCTTCTCTAGCCGCGACATCGCCTGTACCGAAACACCCAGCCGTTGGGCAAGGTTTGCCTGCGTCAGCCCAAGCCGTTGCCGCGCCGCTCGAAGCAAAGGCCCCAGTTGCTCCGGCAATCGGATGATGTCACTGCCCATATATCAAGCTGTGAATTGAATATGCAGAAATCATCCTATAGGTTGATAACGTACAAATCAATCTTGGTGTTGAATGACGGATTTGCAGGGCGACCGGACAAGTCCTATCACTCACAAGGGTGTCTCAAGCTGTCTGTCACCCACCCAGGCATGGGATCGGTGCTTGCACACCCCAAGGCACGCTGCAAGACTCCGCGGTCGTTGTCACGAGCATCATCATGTCGATCGCATCATTGCAATGTCCCTTGCCCATCCGCCGCCGCGCCGCGGTAGCGCCGCGTGATTACGCGCGACGTGACCGGGCAATCGAGTCGTTCGAGGCGGGTCAGTATCAAGAATCTATCCGCGAAACATTGGCTTATCTGCTGCCAGACATCCAAATTCCGGATTTGGCCAGCGACGCTTTGTGTTTTGTGCAGGGCTCGGCTCGGGTGCGCATTCATATCGAAGGCGATGAGTTGGTATTGACCACCTCGCTCGCAGCGCTGCGCCCGGACGCCCAATCGACCGCCGCTTTGCGCTTTTTTCTGACGCGTTTGAGCGCGACCGGTCAGTTGTTTCAGCCGCGTCTGCGCGATGGCACGATTCGTTTGGAGTTTCGCGATCGTTTATCGCTGCTGCACCCGCTCAAACTGGCGGAAGTGCTGCAGCGCCTGCCGATGGAATCGGATGCCAACGACGGCTGGTTGGCCGAGCGTTTTGGTGTTGATGCGCCGGATCGCGAAGCGATTGCGCCGCTTGACGATGTCGAGTTCGCACGCGCTTGGTCGATCTGGATCGAACATTGGAACAGCGTCAATGAGCTCATGCTGGAATCCCGGCGCCGGCGCTCGGTGCGGTTTTTGGATGCGCTGGGCTCTTATGCCGCCAATCAAGTGCGTTACACCTTGCCGTTGTTTGGCAGCGTGCGCGCGCGCCTCAACGAGAGCGCCGACGATTACACCGACAAAGACGAAAACCCCAATAAGCGCGACAGCGCCTTGGCCAAGTGCATCAAAGAGATGCGTCAGGTCAGCCAAAAGGAGTTACGCCAGTGTCTGGGGCACTCTAGCTACGCAATCAATCCGCTGCACGAAGGCACACCGTCCTTGTTGACCTCGATGCTCGGCAGCGGCCACCGCATGCAAACCACCGGTGAACTACGCGCCGTCGGGCGGTCCTTGGAAGCGGCGTTGGAACTGATTGCCGATTATTTGTACTTGCTGGCTGACCATTCCTGGCCGGTGGAAGTGGAAACCGCGTTGCGCAGCGGCTTGGATCTGGTCTCTGGCAAACCCTGGCGGGAAGCTGCCGACGTGCTATGGAACCACGCCAACCATACGGCGCGGGTATTTGGCAGTCACGGCGAGCATGATCAAGATCGCGACGACGATAGGTACAACGACAGTGAGCCACGCTATGACAGCTGAAACGGAATTTGCGGCGCAAGCCCATCCGCTAGACGATATTGAGCGCCTCGGCGTCTATCAGGTCTACACCGGTGGTGGCACAGGATCGGGCTTTTTGATCGATGCCACGCACTTGTTGACCAACTGCCACGTGGTACAGCCGTACCCAGAAGTGGCCGTCGAGATGCGCGATAAGAGCCGCATCATCGGTCGTGTACGACGCATTCATCCGCATCGCGATCTGGCCATCGTCGAGTTGTCGCGGGCGGTGGACGGCGAAGTGCTGGTGTTGAGCGATGGCGAACAACTGAAGCCCAAGCAGGCGGTGCATATCCTCGGATTTCCGGTGGGTTTGCCGCTATCGCTGACCGAGGGCGTGATTTCTCACGCGCGACAGTTATTAGACGAACAGTATTTTCTGCAAACCGATGCAGCGATTAATCCGGGTAATTCTGGCGGTCCGATTCTGGACGATCAGCGGCGCATCATCGCGGTCACTACCTGTAAATTAAACACTGCCGATTCAGTCGGTTTTGGTATTCCCATTGCCGATGTGCGCAAGTTTATCGATGAGTTTCGCGCGCAGACGGTGCCCTTTGGTGTGCAATGCCCGGCCTGTGAAGAACTCATCGAACGCGCCGTGCGTTATTGCCCAAGTTGCGGCTCAGATTTAGAAGCCAATCACGATTTTGGTGAATATTTTGAAACACCAGAAGCCCATCCATTGGTGGGCTTTGTGGAAGGTGCGTTATCGAAAGCGAATATTGATCCGGTGTTGGCGCGCCACGGCAGCCAAAACTGGTCATTTCATATTGGCAGCGCACCGATCAAAATTTGGTGTTGTTGTTCGGAGCATTTGAATTTCTCATCGCCGATGGCGCAAACCGGCAGCAAAGGTTTGAGTGAGTTATTTCAGTTTCTACTGTCCGCCGAACATGCGCCATTTACTTTCGATTTGGTCGGCAGCACCGTGCGCTTAAATCTGGTCGTCCATATTTCCGACGTGTTTTTACCGGCCGAACATGCCTATCTCGCCGAGCGCGTGCGGCAGTTTATTCTGAAAGCCGATGTCACTGACGATTTGTTGATTGGCCAATATGGTTGCCAACCAGCACCAGAAACGCAGACTGATCATCTATCAGCCGAGCATGGGTTTTTGATCTGATCCGGCGCCGCATGCGTTCATGTTAAAAAAGGCAGCGGAGCAAGCTCCGCTGCAGGGCGCGTTACTCAAAGCCGTTCGCGAACAAATCGTCGATTGGACTTTGCCCGTCAAAACCGTCTGCAAAGATATTCGGTGAACCGCCGACTACGC
>Ga0335394_10007542_pt1 | contig 12292 bp, 9 predicted proteins | sample MAT03_FD_205741 | JGI IMG/M metagenome (GOLD analysis project Ga0335394, IMG submission 205741) | Freshwater microbial communities from Lake Fryxell liftoff mats and glacier meltwater in Antarctica - MAT-03 (spades assembly) (version 2) ... | reverse complement strand
CGGCAGATGCCAATCCCACAGGCGCGAGATCCAGAAACGCAAAGCGGCAGCCCGCAGCATCGCCGGCATGCTGCGCAACTCGGCAGGATGCAGCGGCCGCACCTGCTGGTACGCCGCCACAAAGGCGCGGGCGCGTGTTTCGTCCAGGTGGCCGCTGTCCAGGTCGGTGCACCAGTCGTTCAGGCACACCGCCACATCAAACAGCAGCTTGTCGGTGCCGGCAAAGTAAAAATCGAAAATGCCACACAGACGATCAACGCCGGCGGTGTCGTCGAACATCACGTTGTCGCGGAACAGATCGGCGTGGATCGGCCCCGTAGGCAACGACTGGCTCATCGATGAGCTGTCGAAGGCCTGCTGAAACTGCAGCTCTTCCTGCAGCAGCGCAGCTTGCTCGGCCGGCAGATGCGGCAGCACCACGGGCGCTGTTTGCAGCCACCACGCCAAACCACGCCGATGCGGCTGATGCAGCGCCGCGCCTGGGCCTGCCAGATGCATGCGGGCCAGCATGGCGCCGACCTGCTCGGCGTGCGAAATGGCAGGCGCCATGCGGTGACTGCCAGGCAGCCGCGTGACCACAGCAGCCGGCTTGCCACACAACTGGTGTGCCAAAGTGCCATCGGCAGCGGCCTGCGGCGTCGGCACCGGGATGCCGCGCAGCGCCAGGTGCTGCATCAGGCCCAGAAAAAACGGCAGCTCTTTTGCCGGCAGCCGCTCAAACAGCGTCAGCACCCATTGGCCACGCGCTGTGGTGGCGTAGTAGTTGGTGTTTTCGATGCCCGATCGGATGCCGTGCAGATCGTTCAGCGGCCCCAGCAGCAGGCTTTGCATCAGGGCGTCAGCTTCTTCGAACCCGACCTCGGTGTACACCGCCATGCCGGCTCAGAACCTGAACAAGGACCAGGCGTGTTGCCCCGTGGCGCCGCGCAACTGTGCGGGGTCGCGCCCGGGGTTGACGATGATCTCGTAGCCCTTGACACCGGCGATCTTGCTTTGCACATGCACCCGCACGGTCTGCCCGCGCACGCGCGTCTCTTCGATGCGCACGGCCTCGTCTTCGATCACCAGCACGGTTTCTGCGGCAGGCGCAGCGCGCGTCGCTGGCGAAGAAGCGGCTGCAGCCGGCGCAGCAGCAGTGGGATCGGCCACTGCAGGCATGGCCAAGCCAAGGATCGGCACGATTGCCAACAGGGCCAGCAGGGCCGGCAGGGCCGGTAGACGTTTGCCGATGGCGGCTGGCAGTAGGGGGCGGTGGGGTCTGCTGAGCATTCGGTCATTCTACGCAGCCGCTCACTCCAGGCTGCTGAACTGGCAGCAGAACAGGCCGTTGAACGAGCCGTTGAACGGGCCGTCGAACGGGCCGCTGAATTCCAGGCAGTTGCAGCCGCTGCGACAAAGCTCGGCAGCTGCGGCTCCGGCTGGCGCCAGAGCCTGCCGCAGTGGCAAGGAGCGAGCCACAATGGACAGATGAGCACCCCTACATTGCTGTTGGTCGACGGCTCCAGCTACCTGTATCGCGCTTACCACGCCATGCCCGATCTGCGCTCGCCCGATGGCTTTCCCACGGGCGCCGTGCACGGCGTGGTGGCCATGATGCAAAGGCTGCGCGCGCAATACCCTGCGCAGCATGCCGCATGTGTCTTCGACGCCAGCGGCCCGACCTTCAGGGACGACTGGTACCCCGAGTACAAGGCCACCCGGGCACCGATGCCAGACGATTTGCGTCAGCAGATCGAACCGATCCTTCAGGCGGTGCGGTTGCTGGGGTGGCCGGTGCTGGTGGTGCCAGGCATCGAGGCCGACGATGCCATCGGCACCCTGGCCCAGGTGGCCGCGCAAGCCGGCCACCGCGTGATCATCTCCACTGGCGACAAGGACTTGGCGCAACTGGTCGGGCCGCAGGTCTCGCTGATCAACACGATGAGCAACGAGCGGCTCGATGAAGCCGGGGTGATGGCCAAGTTTGGGGTGCCGCCCACGCGCATCGTCGACTATCTGTCGCTGATCGGCGACACGGTGGACAATGTGCCCGGGGTCCACAAGGTCGGGCCCAAGACGGCGGTCAAGTGGCTGGCCGAGTACGGCGATCTGGACGGCGTGATCGCTGCAGCGGCTCAGATCAAGGGCGCGGTGGGCGAGAACCTGCGCAACGCGCTGGACTGGTTGCCGACCGGCCGCAAGCTGGTGACCGTGGTGACCGATTGCGACCTGGCGCCTGCTTTGCCGGGCTGGCCGGCGTTGGATGCGTTGACGCTCCTGGAGGTGCAGCGCGAAGGCTTGGCCGACTTCTATCGTCGTTACGGTTTCAAGAGCTGGCTGGCGGCGTTGGAGTCTGAGCCGGGCACTGCAGCAGCGCCCCCCGGTGCTGCTGTGCAGCCGGCGGCTGCGGCCGGGTCTTCTTCATCGGTTCCTGCACTTCTCCCCACCCCTGCAACGCAGGCCAAGCTGCCCCGCGAGTACGAAACCATCACCGACCAAGGCCGATTGGCTTTCTGGCTCGACAAGTTGCAGCAGGCCGATCTGGCCGCCGTCGACACCGAAACCGATTCTCTGGATGCACTGCGGGCCCGCATCGTGGGCATCTCGTTTGCTGTCGAGCCTGGCCGCGCTGCCTATGTGCCTTTGGCCCACAGCGGGCCCGATGTGCCTGAGCAATTGCCGCTGCAGCAGGTGCTGGCTGCGCTGAAGCCCTGGCTGGAAGACCCGACCCAGCTCAAGGTGGGCCAGAACATCAAGTACGACCTGCATGTGTTGCACAACCACGGTATCCACGGCCAGGGTTTTGTTCATGACACGATGTTGCAAAGTTATGTGCTCGAAGCGCACCTGGGCCACAGCCTGGAAAAACTGGCCGAGCGGCACCTGGGGCGGCATGGCTTGAGCTACGAAGATCTGTGTGGCAAGGGCGCGCACCAGATTCCTTTCGCGCAAGTCGAGGTCGGCAAGGCCACCGCGTACTCCGGTGAAGACAGTGAGATGACGCTGCACGTCCATCAGACCCTGTGGCCACGTGTGCAGGCCGACGACAAGCTGCGTTTTGTCTACGCGCAGATCGAGATGCCGGCCTGCCATGTGCTCCGCCGCATCGAGCGCCACGGCGTGCTGATCGATCCGGCACTGCTGGCCAGCCAGAGCCACGCGCTGGCCGAGCGCATGATGGCGCTGGAGAGCCAGGCCTATGAAATCGCCGGCCAGCCCTTCAACCTGGGCTCGCCCAAGCAGATCGGCGAGATCCTGTTTGGCAAGCTGGGCCTGCCGGTGAAGAAAAAGACCGCCTCGGGCGCGCCCAGCACCGACGAGGAAGTGCTGCAGGAACTGGCTGCTGACTATCCGCTGCCGGCGCGCATCCTCGAACACCGCAGCATGGCCAAGCTCAAGGGTACCTACACCGACAAGCTGCCGCTGATGGTCAACCCCGCCACCGGCCGCGTGCACACCCACTACGCGCAGGCCGTGGCGGTGACGGGCCGGCTGGCCAGCAACGACCCCAACCTGCAGAACATCCCCATCCGCACCGCAGAAGGCCGCCGCGTGCGCGAAGCCTTCATTGCGCCACCGGGCCATGTGCTGATGAGTGCGGACTACTCGCAGATCGAGTTGCGCATCATGGCCCACATCAGCGAAGACCCAGCGCTGCTGCGTGCCTTTGAGCAAGGCTTGGATGTGCACCGCGCCACCGCCAGCGAGGTCTTCGGCACGCCGCTGGGTGAAGTGTCGAGCGAACAGCGTCGTTATGCCAAGGTCATCAACTTCGGCCTGATCTACGGCATGGGCGCCTTTGGCCTGGCCTCCAACCTGGGCATCGAGCAAAAGGCTGCCAAGGATTTCATCGACAGATACTTTGCGCGTTTTGCTGGTGTCAAGCGCTACATGGATCAGACCCGACTGTCAGCCAAAGAGTTGGGTTATGTGGAGACAGTTTTCGGGCGTCGCCTGTGGCTGCCCGAGATCAACGGCGGCAACGGCCAGCGCCGCGCCGGAGCCGAGCGTCAGGCCATCAATGCGCCGATGCAAGGCACGGCAGCAGACCTGATCAAGTTGGCGATGGTGGCGGTGCAGCAGGCGCTGGATGCCGAGCAGCGCAGCACCTGCATGGTGATGCAGGTGCATGACGAGCTGGTGCTGGAGGTGCCCGCAGCCGAAGAAGCCTGGGCCCGCGAGGCCATTCCGCGCCTGATGGCCGGTGTGGCGCAGCTGAAGGTGCCGCTGCTGGCTGAAGTGGGCGTGGGTCCGAATTGGGATCAGGCGCATTGACGGGCCGACAGTCCTCTCCACTGAACGCGCCTGTGCGCCACCAATGAGCGCTGCGCGGGGTACGGGTGGGGCACAGTGCAAAATGCAGCTTGAAGATGCGTCTGCGGGCGCCCAGCCACCACATCAAACAAGGGACGGCCCGTGGACCTGAAGGTACCGATCACGCTCACCGACGAACTCAGCGATGAGGTCATTTCCGCCACCGCGCTGCTCAATCTGGCCAGCGGCGAGATTCACCGCATCGAGTACCAGGACTACGACGTCGACGCCCATGGCCTGCCTTGGGAGAGCGAAGACTACGAATTCACCAGCGGCATGCTGTCCAACGCCGGCAAAGACGTCGAATTCAGCGTTCAGGTCAACCGCACCAGCGGCCAGTATTCGGTCTCGGCCAATGAGTTGCTGGAGATCAAGGTGCGCGCTGCTGCGCTGTTTGCGGGCGTTTCGGGCAAAGAGATGGTGGCCACGCTGGACAGCAAACTCGATCAGACATCGCTGCCCGGGGGCAAGCCCAAACGGCCGCTGCACTGAGAGGCTGAGAGTCTTTCGATCATGCCCACTCATCACGCCAAAAGACGCCCGCTCGTCTTTGCAAATGCGCGCCAAAGCCCAAGCTATGGCTGCTTTGCGCCTAGATCGGACGCCTTTTGACGCGTTGCTCGGTCACGCTCGAAAAAGCTCTCAGCCGTAGGATCCGCACGGCTGCTTCAATTCGTGTGGCGTGCACAGCTTGACTGATCTGCGGACCTGCCAAACCGGCCCAGCCCCATCTCCACCAGCCCTTCGGTACGGCGCAGCAGGAACAGCGCATCCAACCCCATGCGCTGCGCCATGGCCAAGCCTTCACCGGGTCCGGCCACCAGCAAGGCCGTGGACCACGCGTCTGCGTGCATGCATCTGCTGGCCAGCACGGTGACCGATGCCACCGCGTTGTTCACAGGTGCGGCGCGGCGCGCGTCCATGGTGTGCGCGAGGCGCGCATCGCCCACTGCCAGACAGCGTCGGTAGTCGCCCGAGGTGGCCACGGCCAGATCCTCCAGTTCGATGACCCCGTGCACGGCGCGACGCCCCGTCTCGGGGCGTTCGAGCGCCACGGCCCAGGGCAAGCCGCTGGCTTGATTGCCCACGGCGCGCAGCTCGCCGTCGAGCGCCGTCAGCGCATGCTGCACGCCGTGCTGCTGCAGCAAGGTGGCCATGCGGTCCACCGCGTAGCCCTTGGCAATGGCGCACAGGTCGAGTTGCAAGGGGGCATGCTTGCGGGCGCGGCCTGCGGGCCGATCCAGCTCCAGGCAATCGTTGGTTGGGCGCAGCGTGGGTTGGCGTGCGGCGCGGATCGCTTCCGCGTCGGGTGTATCGCGCACCGCGCCAAAGCCCCAGGCATCGACCAGGGCTCCTACGCCGGGATCGAACGCGCCCGCGCTGAGGCGGCAGATGTCGAACGCGCAGTCCAGCACCTCCAGCATGGCAACGGGCAGGTCCACCCAAACATCCACCGGCGCCCGGTTCAGGCGCATCAGGTCGCTGTTGGGTTTCCAGGGCGACATCTGGTCGTCGACCTGTTCCACCGCAGCGGCGAGGTCCTGGCGCAGAGCCTTCAAGTCCATGGTGCCATCCAGGTCGAGACTGACGGACCAGCGTGTGCCCATGGTCGGGCCGTGCAGGGTGATGCGCTTGCAGGGCGCAGCAGGTTCAGAAGACATCTTCGGCATACCGCTCTTTGGCTTTGAGCTGCGACACGCTCAACTGCAGCGGCGCGAGCACAACGTCCAACGCCTCGGCCACGCCCTGCGCCATGGCGCGGCCACCGCAGACACGCACGATGGCGCCCTGCGTCACCCAGTCGCGCAGGCGCTCGGCGTCGCGGCGCAGGGCGTCCTGCACGTAGCCGCCGCCGTCGGGCACGCGGGAGAAAACGGTCTGCAAAGTTGCCAGGCGCCCTTCGCCGAGCCAGCGCTGAATCTCGGGGCCGAAGAAGAAATCGCGCGCCGGGTCGCGCCCACCAAAGTACAGGTGCATGGGGCTGTGTCTGTCGTTGCGCCGAATGAACCCCGCCAGCGGCGCCACGCCTGTGCCGGCCCCGATCAGCACCACGGGACGCCGCGTTCGGGGCAACGCAAAACCCGGGTTGGTTCGGATGAAGGCGGCGACAAAGTCCCCCGGCTGCAGGCCCATCAGGTGCGTGGAACACAGGCCGCCGGGCGTCTGGCGCACGCAGATTTCCAGAAACCCGTCTTGCCAGCCCGACGCCAGCGAGTAGAAGCGCGGCACGGCAGAACCCGGCGTCACGATGCCCACGAGATCGCCTGCGTCAAAGTGCGCCAGACCGTGCCCGCGCAGTCGCGCGGCCAGCCCCTGAGCAGGCCACGTAAAGCGCAAGATTGCCGTGGTCTGCCCGCGCTGCCAACCCTTTCCGCCCTTCCCGCCCTTTCCATCAGCACCGGGGTAGTCCTGGCGCACGCTGAGCGTGAGCGCGGTGGTGGTCGGCACACGCGGTACATGCGCCAGCACCAGGCCCTCGCCCAGCGCCTGTGCCAGGGCCTCGCCCCAGCGCGCGAACTGCTGGCCCGATTGCTGGTGGATGCACTCCAGCGGCAGCAGTGCAGGCCAGCCCTGCCCGCGCAGCGTTTTCTCCAGCGCCTGGGCAAAGGCGCAGAAGGCCGGGAACTGCCGGTCGCCAAAGCCCAGCACCGTCACCGGCACGGGCGTGGCCCCGGGGCTGAGCCTGGCGATGATCTCCAGGGCGTGGCTGGCGTGGGCTGGGGCCTGGCCTTCGCCGTAGGTGGCTGCCAGCACAAACACCTGCTGGGTGGCGGCCAGCGTCTGAAACTCCTCCAGGGCGCTGGTGTGCACGCGGTGGCCGCCTTGGCTCAGCGCGTCCTGCAGCGTCTGGGCAAAGCCCCAGGTGCTGCCGCCTTCGCTGGCCACGAAGATCAGCACGTCGGCCTGGGCCAGCGGGCAGTTGCCCGTGATGTGCGGCGCCAGGCGGCGCGCCTGCCACCACATGACCACGCCCGACAGCCAGAACAGCAGCACGCTGGCGCCCACCAGCGCGAGCACCACGGCCCAAAGCCAAGCCCCTTCGCCGGTGTGCAGCACCAAAGCCCAGTCATCAATGCGCTGTGCCAGGGTGGCGTCTTGCCAGGCCAGCGTCTGCCCCGAGTAGCGGTCGATCCAGCCTTGGCCCTGACGGGTGGCGACCTTCCAGGTGTCCTTGGGGTCGGCAGCGGCGGGAAAATTCAGCTTGCGCAAGTCCTGCACAGTGAGGCTTTTCAGCAGGACAAGCTGCGCGCTGGGCAAGGCCATCTGGCCAGTTGGGCCGTTGGCCGCCGATAGCGCTGATAGCGCCGAGAGCCCCGACAGCGCCGATACCGCAGGGACTGCAGAGGCCACGTCTGGCTCGGGCCCAGCGTCCAGCGCCACCAGGCCCAGGGTCGAGGCGCTCATGGTCAGCGCCGTGAGTGAGCTCAGGCACAGCACCGCCAGCACCACCCGGCCCGCGACCACGTGGATGCGCTGCGCCAGCGAGCCCCGCACCCGAGCCGCCAGCCGCTGCCAGCCGCCCATGCGGCGCAGCAGCAGCACCAGGGCAGAGACGCAGATCAAGCCCATGGCCAACGCGGTGCCCGCTGCAACCCAGCGCCCGGCGTCGCCGAGCAGCAGCGAGCGGTGCAGGTTCTTCACCCAGCGCGGCAGCGCCGAGGGTTGCCAGGCGCCCAGCACCCGGCCATCGGCTGGGTCGACATAAGACGCCTGCGGCTGGTCGCCGTCAAAGCTGAACACCACGATGGCACCCGAGGGCAGATGGCGTATTTCCTCCGCGCCTGTGACGGTGCGTGTCACGCGCTCCACCAGCGTGGCCACCGGCAGACCGTCTGGCGCGGCGGGTGCCTGCCACGCCTGCTGCACCGGATCGACCGCCAGGATGGCGCCCGAAATGCCCAGCACCACGGCCAGGGTGCCGATCGTCAGGCCCAGCCAGCGGTGGATGGCCTTCCAGCCCATGCGTCGTGCGCCCTTTACTCGAGTTGGAATGTCAGCGACTGGATGTACTGTTTGCCGGCCTGCGGCTTGCCGGCGTTGGCGGCAGACAGCGGCACGCGGATCTCTAACGGGCTGTCGCGCATGTCTTCTGCGGCGGCGTCGATGCGGATCTCGTAACCCGCGTCGATCAGGGCATCGGCCAGCTCGGCCGTGACCTTGAGCGCGCGACCCGCGCCCACGCTGGCGCCGCTGACGCCGTCCAGGCGCTTGGCGTCACCGGCGGACAAGCGGCTCCAGTCGGACAGATGCTTGTGGTACTTGGCTTTGCCGCCAGCCACCCACAGCGTGCGCACATAGGCACCCTTGGCGTCGGTCAGGTAGGCGGCCAGGTAGGCACCATCGCCGCCGTAGTTCTTGAGCTGGGCGGTCAGCGTGACCTGGCGGCTGTGTGCCAGGGCGGGAAGGGCCAGTGCGCAGGCGGCGGCCAGGAGGGTCAATAGGGGTTTGGACATGGGGATACTCCAGCAGGGTTGGGGTGACGCGATCTGGCCACGCCGCGCGGTGCCAGAGTTGAACAAAGGCGATGGTGTGGCGTCGCCGTCCGGTCACGGTGGTCGGGGTCGCTGCGCGGCGCCTTCGTCATCACGATCGCGTTCCCGGGCACGCTCGCGTTCTTCATGCTTCATCTTCAACACCTTCAGGGTTTCCGGGTCGATCTTGGCCTTGAAGGCGCGGCCTTGGGCGTCGGTGCCGCGAATCTCGTAGCAGCCGTCGTCGATCTTCAGTCGCTGGATCTTCCAGCCCTGGCGCGCCGCCATCTGCCGCACGGCCTCGCGCGACTGCCAGCGTTCCACCGGCGCATCGCAATCGTCATCGGCGCGTGCGGGCAAGGCGGTCAGGCCCAGTGCCGATGCCAGTGCCATCGCCAATGCCTGTGCCAGCAAGTCACGACGCAGGAAGGCGTGATTTTTCACGGTTAGCTCCTGTGAACCCAGTGAGCGCACGACAAACGATTCGCCCTGCAGTCGCACATCCTGCGGCTTGAGACGCTGGCAACTTTGATACCCATCAGGCCGCTCCTTTCTCGTTGAGTGGCATTGTGGAAAACCCACCGTGAACGCATGCTGAAAGGTGCGTTCATCCTCTGTTCATGGCCTAGAAGGCAAAGGTGGGCTGGCCGCTGAGCGACCAGGCGATTTCGCCTTGGCGGATGAGGCAAGCCTTCATAACTTGCGTCCGTGGGTCCCTATCGCGCTGAGGTAGGTTCGCGCCTGCAAAGCACAAAGTGTTGTCAGAAGAACCGGCTTGCGTTTTCATCAGTTTCGCTGCGACGGCTTGAACGCCTTGGGCGGACCGCTGGCACCGAGCACTTTGCCCGCCACCTCGCGGCCATACATCGAATCCTCGGTGGCGTGGAAGTCGTTCCGCGTGCCCTGCACGCTGCCGGTGTAGCGCGGGTCTTGCGGCCGCTCGTGGCTGTTCATGTACAGCGCCACGTCCCACGCCTGCTGCTCGCTCAGCGTGCCGGGCAGGCCGAGCGGCATGTTGGCCTTGACGAATGCAGCGGCGTTGTTGACGCGCCCCATGCCGGCGCCCCAGTTGAACGAGTCTGGTCCCCACAGGGCCGGGAACACGGCAGTGCCGTCTTGCGCGTGCTGGCCTGCGCCGTCTGCGCCGTGGCAGAGCGCGCAATTCTGGGCATAGACCTGCTTGCCGCGGGCGAAGTTCGCCGCTTGCGCCGGCCGCGCCAGCGCCGGGTAGCCGCGACCCGCGATCTTCGGATCGACCGTTGCGCCGGATGCGAGCCAGTACGCGTAACTCTCCAGCGCCACCAGCTCCGGCGCGCCCAGCGGCGGTGCCTTGCCGTTCATGCTGTACTCGAAACAGCCTTGCAAGCGCTGCTGGAAGGTGGTGACGCTCTGGGTCTTGCTGCGGTAGGCGGGATAGCTGACGAATGCGGCCCACATGGGTGACGAATCCGCCAGCCGCCCTGCGTCGAGGTGGCAGCTGACACAGCGCAGGCTGTTGCCCACGTACGCGGGTGCTGCGCGAGGCGTGTCGATGAAAATCTCGCGGCCGCGCCGGATCACGTCACCAAACTCGCCAGCCGGCAACTCGCTCTCAGCTGGCGGCCGGAATGCCGCCTGTGTGCCGGTCGCGGCAGCCGGCGCCGTGAGTTCAGCGCGCGGTGGATCACCTGGGAGATCATTCGCCGCTCGCGAAGCAGATGCCACCTCGTTTGGCGACGTCGAAACCGGCGCAGCCGCCTTGCGCTCGCTGTGGGGCTCACTGCCGAGGCCGTCGAACGCGCCGCCCGCATAGAGGCCGACGCCGATCACCAACGCCGCCAGGGCGGCGCCGAGGTAAGCCCATGGGCGTGTGCTCATCATCGTGAAACTCCAGCAGGCAGCGAGGCAAAGTGGTCGGCAACTGCACTGATCTCGGCGTCGGACAGCTTCTTTGCCACAACGGCCATCAGGCCCATGGGGCCCGGCGGTCGCGCGCCGGTTTTCCATGCCGTCAACTGGTTGGAGAGATAGGCCGCACTCTGCCCGGCCAGTGCCGGGAAGTCCGGGCCCACGCCACGCCCACCTGGGCCGTGACACTGCTCGCACGCCGGCAGCTTGTCGGCCCAGCGGCCGCGGGTGGCCAGGGTTGCGCCGATCCCGGAAGGTGTTGGCGACGCGGCAGTGGCGGATGCAGGCGCCACTGGCAGCGCTGTGGCGGAAGCGGTGGGAGCGGTGGGAACGGTGGGTACAGTGGGTACAGGCAATGCGGCGTAATACGCAGACACTGCAGCGCGGTCAGCCACCGACAAGGCCTTGGCAATCGGCATCATCACCGCGTTGACGCGTGTGCCGTCCGCGAAGGCGTCGAGCTGGCGCTGCAAGTACGGGGCACCCAAAGACGCCAGGCGGGGGAAGCCGGCCTGCGCGAGCCCCTCGCCAGCCGCTCCGTGGCAGGTCTGGCAAGCCAGGGCAGCCCCCATACCGTTCTTTGCGATCGATGCGCCATCGGCATGGCATGTCACGCTCAGCACGGTGCCCAGGGCGAAAGCGAAGCCACGACAGATGGAGATCATGATTCGGCCATTTCAGCGATCCTGATGCCGCTGCATGGTGGCAAATAGGTCGGCGACGGGGCAGCTTGCGGGGACCGGAACCCTATCAACCGGCAGGCTCTCGATGCGCTGGGGGTTCGGGCTTTGCTGACTTCTACCCAGGGGACCAGCGAGCGCGGCGCCGACGGCTACGCCCGCAGTCGCGCCTGCTACCGCGCCGCCACCCGCCAGCACCGATTTGGCCTCGCGCTTGGCTTCCTGGGGCTTCAGCAAAGTCTGCGCCGCGCCACTCGGGTGCTGCGACGGATTGCCGTGGTCTGGGTTTTCCTGCACGGCAAGATCTGCGTCGTCAGCTGAGCTGTCGGGCGGCGGGACGCTCAATAAGTTCGTTTGCTTCACTTGCTTCGACTGGTACCGCTGACGTTGAAAATGTCATCAAACGCGGTTCGTCCAGGTTTGTCTGTGCGACAGCGAACGGATACGGGTCTCACCCGGTAGTGGAGGGCGAGATGCCGGCACGCGGTCTTCAGGTCAGGCGTGCCTTAGAGAAGCCTCTCGACCTTGATGTGCGATCGCTCGCCAAGAAGCAGCGTCACGACGGCCGTCAGTACCAGGATGCCGACGACGAACTGAGTCAGTCGCAGATTGCTGCTGTCAGGCAGCACCGTGATCGGAATGATCATCAGCCAGGCATTCACAGTGGTGTGCAGCACCAGCACCGGGACGACGCTGCCCTGGGTTCGATTGAACAACCACGCGAACAGCACCGATGAGGCGATCACGCTCAGCGCAAACCACCCAAACGGCCACTGGCTCTGGAGGTTGCCCGCGCTGTAGAAAAGCGGCAGATGCCAGACCGCCCAAATCACGCCCAAAACCACACTGGCCACGCGCCAGCCCCAGCGCGCCTGCAAGGCTGGCAAGGCGTATCCGCGCCAGCCGAACTCCTCACCCAGGGGGCCGCCCACCAGGAAGATGAGCAAGACATTCAGCCCC
>Ga0335394_10007539_pt1 | contig 12294 bp, 19 predicted proteins | sample MAT03_FD_205741 | JGI IMG/M metagenome (GOLD analysis project Ga0335394, IMG submission 205741) | Freshwater microbial communities from Lake Fryxell liftoff mats and glacier meltwater in Antarctica - MAT-03 (spades assembly) (version 2) ... | reverse complement strand
TGAAAGTCGAATCTAATTCAAACCTTGCTTCAAACCTTGCGATATAGGCGCTTGGAGACGCGATATACCAGTAACCTGACTGATACGTGATAAAATCGCTAAGAGCGTCTGAGAGGGCTTCTAGGAGCTGACTATCAAAGTTTAGATCTAGGAATTCAAGGTCTTCTAACCCTGGTACTTTGAAGACCTCAGATAGATAACTAATTGCGAATGTTGGTAATACAAATTCTTGCGATCGCGTATCATCGGATAATTCAAAAAGTTTTAGTTCAAAAATTCTTAACTTAGAGCCTTGAACTAGTAACTCGATAAAGTCGGTTTGCGGCTTGATTTCTTTATCCCATGCAACTTTTATGGTGCCAGGGGTAATCACATTTACATCATCAAAAGTTTGGATCGCATAGCTTTTGCCATTCCAAACCACAACAGTTAAGAACGTGTCTTGAGCATCAAATAAACTTAACTTAGTGCTAGGGATAGATTTGAATAATCTTGTAATTGCACTAAATTGAGCCTTAGTCAGGATTATTTGCATTAGTCAATACTTACACCTCTAACAGTAGTTGGCTTATCTCGATTTGCTGGCCTATCCATTGGATTTTGGATCGGGGTTTCGATTCGCTTGAACTTAGTTTTAGGATCTATCAAACTAGTTTGGCCGACTACCAAATATAAAAAGACGCCCGTACTCTCTAGCTTGATATGGTTCACTGTGCAGAAAAATAAACCTTTTCTTTTAGGGATAAGGTATTTACCAGGGACTTCGATGTAGTCTAGATATTTCAAGTCAGAAACTAAAATATATTCCATAGAATTAAACTTGATATGTTGACAAATTTCTAGCTAGAATGAACCCTGGAAAGTGTTTAAGTTTCCAGGGTTAGTGTCAATCAAACCTATACAGGAGATTCCGATTCTGCTTCTGAAAGGTTAGCTTCGTACTCTGCGAACTCCAGCTCATCGGGGTCAACAGGTTCGTAAGTGGCCTGCATGGATGAACCTGCGGCGATCGCCTTGAACTCTTGAGGTTCTACTGGTTCAGAGTCACCATAGAACGAGGCAAAATCAGGCCAGTCAAACGGCTTAGCTTTGCCAAGCTGAATCGTATGCTTAGGATAGTCCGTGCGCTGCAAGCGAGGATTGAATAAGACGAGGTTGATCTTAATCCCCATACCCTGAGGATTAACGTTGGGGTTATACATCTTCTCAATCATCAAAGGGCTAGTAAAAAACTCCCAAGCAACGGCCTTCCCTTTAGGAAAACGAATCTTAGTAGGATTCGTGATAACAAAGTCCTTTGCAGTCCGACTATAGCGCGGCGCGGTTTCAGGGCTAATCTCAACGTCAACCCAATGAATCGTTTCACCATTGTCTAAGGTTTTTGAACCCAGTTCAAACCCAATAACTTGCATCTCAATTAGAGGAAGTGGAACCCCTGGAAACGCATCAAAGAAGGGTAGGGTGATAGATGAGGCCGAGGCTGATAGGGTGTTGCCCGAAGGTGGCTTCATGACCCACTCAGCAATGCTGGTCAGATCATTATCATCTAGATCACTGTAAATCTGCTGATAGTTTGCCTTATCAGGCGCTACCACTTTAGACTTCTCAGATTCCTTCTTGAAACGAATGTTTAGCGCAAAGGATACTTTATAAGTCTTCCCTTCAAACTCTAGAATCTTGGAGATCCTAAAGTACGGAACGTCTGCATTCTCTTGTCTTGATTTTCGAGTCGAAATCCCCAAAGTATTTGACTGAAGGCTTAGCGTAGCGTTCCCTGCCTTTAACTCTCCATTGACCTCTTCAATGGGAAAAACATTGGCATCAACACCTCCACCAAATTTTACAAAAATCTTCTCTCCATCGCCCCAAATCTGCCCGACATAGAATGAAACTGAATCACGGTCATACTGGGCGAAGTTATCAAGGTTAGGTTCATCAGTGAAGCACCGCAGCATTAGGGTTGATGTCAGCTTCTCCTCATCAGTCGTTAGATGATTGATTCCGATGTTAGTCCAACGCTCTTCAAACGTATTCATTGAGGCAGTGGGAAATGACTCTGACCCCATCGTGATCGCGATTAACTCAGCCTTTACCGTAGCTTTGGAAGCAACCATGTTATTTACCGTTAGGTTATTGGGAAAACGTGAAGACTCTAGTGAATCTTAAAAAACCGAAACTTGACTACCCTGGAACATCGCTTGGAAACTGTGATCAAACAGTTCCAAATCTAGCTTAGTGACTCCGCTAGAATTAAAGAGCTTTTCAACACTTTCAAGCTGCAAGACTTGAGACTTTTTGACTCCCATTAATGAAACTATTTTATCATATTCCTGTCGTACTTTATACAACATCGGGTCATGAATTCGTGCCAGGGTTAGCGCGGCCTCTCGCCCTTCTGCATTGGTTAACAGTGGAGCTTCTAGCTGCAAACGATGATTGAAAGAACAATTCTTTAGCCAGTTCTTATCAGCTGAGATTTCCAGGGTTATGAATGCTTCTAGCTCTCTTACTTGAGGGAAGAGCATTTCAAATTCACCCTGGATATCAATTAAGCTTGATCTCGCTTTAATCAGCACTACCACGATATCTGTGTGAGTTAGAATCATTTGATTTCCGTAACAACTGAATCAGTCTCGGGTTCGATGTCTTCAACTTCAACCATCCAATGTTCCATCAACGGGTTAGACTTGTTAAGATCCTTTACCCAAGCTTCAACGCATTCCTTATCTGCTGTTGGCGGGTATGCTCCTAGTGTTCCGTTTTCTAGTCTCCAAGTTAACTGCCACATGAGATTTTTAGGTATCAAGTTTGCTCGTCATGCCATGATCTTAGCTTTTATAGTCGAATCTGTCAACAGATTTCTAGTGAATCTTTACCCTATTTAGATTCGGTTGCAATCTTCATCCCATAACGAGATTGCAGTGTTCAACCAACCAGAAAACATCTCGGGATTGTTTAAGGCATAGGCTGAGAACGATCTTAACTGAGAATCCCCAGACGTCAAATCCCACAGATCCTTACCCCAAATAATTGCGTCATCCTTATACTTTGGGATTATCCCTTTTCCTGAACATGCCAATTGATAAATCAATTCAGCCCCAGCTAACATTACAGCGCTATTGGCAAAGGCAAGGCTAGATACTGCCATCTTATGAACTATAGATTGATGCAATCGCCATTCTTCAGTAGTAACGCCTATTGCTGCGGCTTTGATCTGCAAATCATGTATAGCACTCGCTTTTTGATTAAACGCGATCGCGTTCAGCCAAGAATGAGAGGATAAATTCGTAGAAATGCCTTTCGTAGATTCATTGGCAAACCCCCATATTTCAGAGAACTTAAGCCTCATTGCATCTAACTCAGATCGATCCATCTAAATATCCTCTCTTGATTTCATCTTTCCTTTTCTAGACTGGCGTAGCGTTCTGACACGGAGAGCCGTTTTGATGACCTCCCCAGGGGTTCGTTTGAAGCACTTAGAGCATATACCCCTGGAACGCGATTCATTGCTCTTGAGCCTTCTACCATCGATAGAGCAAACAGGGTTAGGAATTCCCTGTTTGAGTCTCTGCCGATATTCCTTTTTTGTGTCTCTAGTCATTTGGATTTTGATTAACTGAGTTGGCTCAAAGCAAACATGCCACAAAATCCCATTTTTGCCGCATCTCGAACATCTAAAAGAATCTGAATATTTCTCTTTTTTGCCTTCGATTCTTTACCAAGTCTTTCAATCCCCTTGATTGTCCAGTCGAGATTCGCAACTTCTTTTACTAGCGACTCATCCCATCCACACGCGATTGCAGCTTTTTGAGCCTGAACTAAACTTAAACCATGAATCTTGGTTGCTCTTTTAACTTGATTGACGTTTAGATTTTTCATGAACTTGTTCTCCTTTGCGTATATCCCTACTGTACGACACTTGCGGCATGTTTGACCCGATAACCAAACGAACAATACAGAATCTTTACAAAAGACCCTGTATTGTATTTTTCTAAATTACTTTCGAGTCTGGACTGGCATAATCAATGAACTATGTTCACCAAAGATTACAGGCGATTTGCCGGTATTTACTCTCATCCTCACCAATTTAGTCTTATGGTTCTGTAAAGTCTCCTTAACATACTTGAGCTGGAATGCTACCGCAAAGCCCTCAGCAAGTTTTATCGGAGCAATGGTGATAGTTGCTGCGAGTTCTGGGTATGAACCATCAGAGTCTTTTGGGATGAGCTGTGATGGAGTATCACCAGGGTTAATGATGAACTGAACCATCGCGGTGTCCATCATGTTAAGATGGGTTAGGATTTGCTGACGGTCTAGATCCACCTCGTAATTAAACTGCCTAGGGATAAGCTGAGAGATATTTGGGTATTGTCCAGGGGTTAGCGGCATTGAAACCTTAAAACCCTTGGTTTGAATCTGCAAGAATCCTTCATATTGGACTTCAATAAAGGAAAGTTTTATCTTTTCAGACTGAAGTTTCTTTAGGTTTGCGATCGCTTTTGTTAAGGGAATCTTTGGGGTCACAAATTCAAAATTCTCGACAGGGTAGACCCCTGGAAGACTCGCCATGACTAAGCGATGCCCATCAGTAGCACCTGCACTGATCTCGCTATTTGAACAGCTCAGCACGATCCCACACAAAACCGTCTTAGTAGGTTCGTTTGAGGTTGCGTAGCTAACAGTTTCAATCAAATCTACAAACGGACTACAGGCGAAGCTGATCGAAGTCGTAGGCTCAAGATCTTGAATGAATTCGTAGGCTTCAGGGTCAATTGACCCTAAGTTAAATACCAATTCTCCGACAGTGATTTTGAGGGTGTGATTAGATTCATTTGATTCGATAGTCAGCAGATTCTCTTTTTTACCTTTCAAGCACTCTAGAACTTTTTTTGCTGGGATTGCAAATGTGCCAGGGTTATCCGACTCAATGAATCTTCCTGAGGCTTCAAAGGTGAAATATTCGCGGCAATGAGTCGCCGCCATTTTGTATTTTCCCCAATCATCTACATCTATGAATACGTATTCATAAAAAGGATTTGCTTTAAGCTTGATAGCTTTAGCGATATCTTCCAACTGAGCTTTGAAAGATTTTAGATTGACAACAACTCGCATAATTATCCTAAGGTTGAAAGCAGGCTCGATTCTTGAGTATCGACTTGAAAGCATCGGTATTTTAGAGTTCCATCATTTTCAAGACCCTGGATAGCCTCTAGAACCGTATCTCCTAGGGATTCTTTCGTACCGATGCTGGCTACCCATTGCCCATCGCGGCGCTGGACTTTGATTGTGAAGTGAGGTTTTTGCATGATTAAACTAGTTCCTTAATCTGTTCTATGGTCTTAGACAGCGCGACGATCGCCTTAAAATCCGAGATGAAAGTATTAATAATCTCGCGGTAGTCTTGACCTTTTTGATCCAGGGATTCACCGACCGGGATCAGATCAGCATTTACTCCGATCTTAATTAAGCAATCGTCTAAGTTGTCACCTAAATCAATTCTTGTAATCTGGACTTTGATGTATTCGGAATCCATGAAGCTCCTTTGTTTGAATTAGTGGGCAGATTTCAGCTAAGGATTAGGTGAAATAAATGCCTAACTTTCGGGCTGCGCTCAAGATCAGATCTGCTTTTGATCGATCTCCGATTGGGCTTGTGTTTTGAATGTAGTAGTACGTCTGAAGAGCCGTGATCAAAACTTCCAATTCTTCTGGGTTTAATGTCGTTTCGATATTGATAGGATCTGGCATGATTTTGAATCTCTCGGATTTGTTAGTGATGGCTGAATAAGCTTCTAACAATTCCGCTGCATGTGTTTTCGCACAGGCTAAACGAAACCTTGCAAGTGACAGTGAACTCAGGATATCCTTAGACGATTCACGGAGATCTCGATGGGTAAGATCTCCTTGTCCTAGTCTTTTGACATCTTGGCTAATCTGGTTTAGTTTTAGTTCCATCCCTGTGATCTGATTTGTCAGATTATCTACCAGCTCACTTGACGCTTTCATTTCTAGAGTCAATCGAATCAGCTTTTCAGCTTCGTTTTTTTCCACTTGGTTCTCCTGAGTTAAGGCGCGGTATGAGAATTCTAATGAGATGTGAAATCTCCCTTTTCGGTCTCTTTGTCAAGCTGGTTTATCAGGAGTTCCATAGTTGCGGTCTGACTTGTCAGAATGGCTAAACGTAAATCTGACGCTTCCTTTTCTCGCGTTAGTCGAATTATCTTTTCGGCATTGGTTTCGGCCACTTGGTTCTCCTGAGTTAAGGTGAGGTATGAAAGGTAGATGCCCTGATAGTTTCTAGCTATCGGTTAGCGCATCTATCTCAGATTGTGTCTGCTGGAGTTCACCAAACAGTCGATCCCGTTCTGACTGCAATTCCAATAGTTCCGCTTCTAGTTCTTGTTCAGTTGTTGCCACTTGGTTTTCCTAAATATTTAACTCAACTACAAACACCCTAACGCCTATTTGCGAATCTGTCAACAGATTTATCAAAAATTAAACTAAGGGTGCCTGATTTCCATTAATTTGATTGGCATAAGCGATCGCCCCTGATTTTGTTTGGAAGTCCAGATTGACCTTAAATAAATAAGGCTGTAGTCTTTCCAGGGTTACCTTTGCAGGTTCCCAAGTTATTAATCTGAAGCCTGAAAGTTTGCCATTCTTGTCTTGCGTTTCATTGATTTTGTACGGCATGATTAAGCCTGTTTTTAGTGTCCGCTATGTCTATTTTGGTATAGCAATTGAAAAGCTAGTAAGGGAACTTTGATGTGTTTTAGATGAAGTTTAATACCCTGCTCTAAGGCTCTACCAGGGTGAATGCAGCATCACAAGGATACTTGGCAATCACCACGATGTAGTCATCGCCTAGAGCCGTCTGTGAGTCACTGTCGGTATCTTTTCGGGCGTCCTTACCAAACCAAGTGACATGAATTAGGCAAAGCCAAACCCCATCGATATTTTCTCTAAAACGATTGTAGTCATAGGCGCTATTGAATTCAGCTTGCGAAATATCAACCCAGATGTTCTGTAGTGCCAGGGGTGAGACGTTTCTAAGCTCATCAGGAGGCCATTGACCTGTTAGTGTGTGGTATTCAGCCAAAGGGCTTCTAAATGACCCTGCGATGCTTTGCGCCTTGGCAACCCTGGCACTGTCTAAAGTATTTCGATAATACGGATAAGCGATCGCCGCTAGTATTCCAGCAATGGCGATCGCTATCAGTAGTTCGATTAATGTCAGACCTGAATTAGAACGGGGCATTGCGAAAAGTTCAGTTTAAGGCTATTTCTTGATTTTCAAAATATTGCACCGATACAATATGTTCAGGATCTACGAGTGTTGATGCAAAATGATGGGGATTTGAAAATACAAAAAGCGTCGGATTTAAATATCGAATAGGTTTGGCTTTCATAAAGGCATAAGCGATTTCATTTAATGTAGATTCTCCGATGTAGCCTCCAACATTCAAAATCAATACTTCATCCGCTAGATCAATTTTCCGAAAATGTAATGAGTCGAGGGCTGTTTTTGTTTCTTCAGTAATAGGATAGTCTTTTCTATTGTGCATAAAGAATCCAACGGATAAAACAATATTGCCAAGTAAAGTTTCTTCTTCATTAGCTTTAGCAAAAGCCTGAGAATATTTAGTGCTGCCACAAAGACAAACAATCTTAGGTCTAGCGTGAGTCTTATAAGGACTAAGCTTTGACATTAACTGAATGTAATCAAAATTTGAGCTAGTCATTTTTCATCCTTTGTTTTTCCGTTGTCTTCACATTATTGGTAGATGCCCAATGCACCTTTCGATGCTTCACCGCTATTTCGTCTTGAGACAAGGGCGATCGCTCATACTCAAGGATTAATTCATCCAAATTAAATGGCACAACCCCGCTGCCTTGTATGATGTGCCAAAAATTCCAGTCTCCATAAGGAGGGGAGACATACCAGCCTTTCCTTGATATCCAGAAGGCAATACAGGGATCTATAGAAGACCCATCAAGGGGATTGTTCATGATTTTCCTCCCCAATCCCCACAGGTATCGCCTTCTACTCCGGTAGGGTGAATGGCACAGATTAACTTGTTACCTCCATAGGATTGCCCGTGATAGTTGATGCAACCTACGCATGAAACTGGCTTAGTGGGTGTTAGCTGGTGATAGCGATCTACAGCAGCACAACGTGATGGAGAAAAGCCGCTATAACTAAACCCAGAACCCCTAGAGGCTATGGGAACACTGTCACGTTCATTAATAAACTCAGCCGTGCGATCCGCAGCCTCAATACGTGCTTGGCAAAAACCTCTAGAACCCCTGGAAAGTCTAGGAACCCTGGATAGCTCGTCTGATCTTAGTTCGTCAATTGACAAGACTATCAGGACATTACCATTGATAAGAATGGTAGATCCCTCATGAGTTACTTGACTCAGGATGTCGAGGGCATCCGCATTAGGGGTTGCGTGCATGACTTGACCTTCCGAATTCACTACTACAGCGCGCCCACTTTCCAGGGGTTCTCCAGCTACTAAAGTTACGTGATCCGAGTCTGTGGTCGTCTCAGTCTCAAAATTTTCCTTAGCCGTATTCAAATTTTCCGATTCAGTGATGTCTTCCATTTTTCAGTATCCTTTAGTTTCAAGATTAAAATGCGATCGCGTGTCAGGCTTCAGTTTCGATACCCTGAACCTTCTCTTGAGCCGAAATCCATATCTCTAACATCTGGCGTAGAGCATGGGATCTTCCCATGTTGAATTGGGTTCTTACAAATCGTTCATACAAAGCTTTTGGCACTTTGAATGTTATTGTGATGAGTTTTTCGTTATTTGGATCTAATTTTTTATTTGCCATCCTGATTTCCTGATTAAATTTGCTTGATGGCTTAGTCACCTCGCCAGGGTGCCCTATGCTAGCTGATGCAATAGCCGCTCTACTAGCACGGTTTTAGCCCCTGTGGGCTTCAGGCCGTAGTTGCGACACGCCTGCACTAAATCAGCTTTAGTCCAGCTTAAACTCGGTAGGGGAGCTGCTGAGGGGACTGAATCAAGCGGTGATTCGATTGCCTCAATGATGGGCGCTGGGTCGGTATCAAATTGCTGATTCAGGTCATCTGAGATTTGGGCATAAACTTCATTAAGCTGCGCTTCGATATCTTCGATAGTGGGAGTTAGATCCGGTGCTGTGACGGCCTGCATCCGTGAAATTTGGATGTGCTCAGCATCCATGCTCCAATCTGATTCGTTCAGTAGCCAGTGAATGAAAACGCAAAGGTGAATCACTGAGTTGGCGGCATTGAGAGCTGCCTGTAGGGTGCGAGGGGTCATTCTGTGGGCATCCCAGACGCGGCGTGCTGCGCGGCCTGCATGGAAGGTGTAGGTGGATGCGATGTGGATGTAGCGAGCGGTGAGCGATAGTGACATTTTACAAATCCTTTGAGTGGGGTGATGTGGTTAGCCTTGTGGTGAGTGGCTGCTTCACTCCTAAAGACTAACATCAACCTTAAGCAAAGTCAAGTAAAGGTAATACTTTTGATTGTGAAGTCTATGTGTTCTAAAGGTTTTGATTGATGTCGGGGCGCGACTCCCGTATGTGCGCTGGGATATTAGTGGATGGTGGTTAGATCTGTTGTCCACACTCGGCAGGTTATGACAGCGTTAACTCCGTTGTGCGCTGCTTGATGGTTGTGATGAAAAAACCAGCAGCTACCCAATCGTTTCTCGCCTTTTAGGGATAAGGCTTCGATCGGGATGGATTGATAGGGTGAGCCGGAAAAACTCATCGAACCATCACCTAGATACCAAGATCCGTCGTCTGAGGTCTGAATCTTTTTATCAAACCAAACATGGGAGATTCGGCGTTTAATGCCGTCTGCAAACTCTAAGAAGTCTCCGGTCTTGGGAGTTTTGTGAGAGGCAAAGGCGGAGGCTCGGAGGCTCAAGATCTCCATGTCTCTCGCGTCTAGATGTGGGTTGTCGTTCTGCAATGTGACCATCCTGTTTTTGATTGCAGGGGCTATAATCCCGGCATTGATTTGCTTCACTCCTAAAGAATAGCATCAACCTTAAGCAAAGTCAAGTAAAGGTAATACTTTTGAGGGTAAAGATTCTGTGAAGGTTATTGATCTATATATCTACTCATTATCAGGGGAGTCAAAAAGCGATCGCCACTGATTCTCTTCAAGATCTTGAGATGCAATTCCCCAATCAAATATGCGCTCTACGGCTAGCACTGATAGTTCCAGGGATAGATCCCACGATGCGGCCTCGACTTTAGCCATTGGGGTGTTTGGCTCAAAATTCGCCGCTGCCAAGGTGCGATACACATCAAAGGGTGCTAGCAGTATATGAATCAGCTCATGCCGTAATGAATGCAGGATCTCTGCCTCAGTTCTGTGCTTTCCATGGTCAATATTTATCACAGCTTTTTGCTGAGGATATTGGCGATCGCAAGTTGAGAGAATTTTAGAATCTGCAATAGGTTCGTAAGTAACTGTGATGACCCAAAATTGTACGCCAAGCAACTTTGTTAACTTTGGCATCTCACGCTTTACGATGTAACTGCACTGGCTCCTGTCCATTACTGTGATCCGAGTTGAGATATTTTCTAGAACTGAAAAGGCAACACCTTTAATAATCTGAAACGCTATGACTGTAAGAGTCTTAGGAATATCTAAAAAATAAAGGCAACGTTTTCTTAAGAAGGCATTAAAGATTTTTAGGGGATAGACTGCCGCGATGTAAGTCTGAACCCTCAGATAAACTCTGAGGGTTCAGACTAAATATTGATTTACTCCAAACCCCAAGCCGCGCCGCGATTGGATTCTACAAGCACAGATACATTTGGATGCCCACCGCCGATCGCCGCTGCGTAATGAAACCTTGCGACTTGAGCCAGTTTTCGAGTGAGGTAGTACCGATCTTGCTGGAAATGCTCAATTCCTAAATCAACACTCTTTGAAAGATGCTTAGTGCAAAAATCTACATTGATACTCAGTTCTACAAACTCCGGTGCAAAGGCTAGCAAGTCAGTTAGGTTTTCATCCGGAAATACAAACTCTACAAATGGCAGATTGATAAAATGTAGGTTATCAAAGGTGCGTACGTGCTCAAGCTTATGGCATTGAAGAAAACTGGTGAGTCGCACTCGGTGCTGTTTGGCAACCTCAGTGAGATGTTGAGTGAGTTTTTCAAGCTTTTCTAGATAGATCAAATTCAGATCTAAAGTGTCCATTTCCATATCCAGAGTATCTGCCTGGATTCGAGTCACCTGCTCAGTGATGGCATCTAGGATAGATTTATGCGCCAGGGGCTTAGTCTGAGGTAGGGACTGCTGAGGCTGAGGTAGAGGTGTGGACTGAGGCTGAGGGAGGGACTGAGAGTAACCCTTTAATGACTGTACCCATGTGCGAATGCCCATAGCCGCAAATACGCCAACGCACTGCCGAGCTTGTTCAGTGCAACGTTTACCTGCATCAAAAGCATAGTATTCGAGAACTACTGCAAGAGCTAAATCAGAGATACTGACACCCGCTGAATGCTGAAACCCTCTCGCTGTAAGCTTCTTAGAAAGTGCTGAAGGAACAAAGGCGACATTCTCTTTAGAAGGAATTAAAAAATGTTTTGAAAGGGTCTGGACTCTGACGCCTGCGAGTCTAGCTACGCCGCGCATACTAATCGAACCTTTACCCTCAGCATCGAGAGTCATTTCATCATTGATCTGAGACGTGATTTCAGTTAGAGTAGACATTAAGTCTGAATCCTTGTGTATGAAGGGTTTGGGTTAGCCGCTTTTAAGTATTTAGAGTACTTGAGAGCGGCGTTTTAGTGGAAATTGGGCTGAAATATCGAATCTGCCTTCCTTAATTATAGAGGATTTACGTCTACCAGGGATAGGCATTTCTCTATTTTTTCGCCCTCACAATTAAAAGGTAAAAATTAAACCTTCTACTGTGGTTGTAAGATGCGACCATAAGTGAGCATCGTGTTATTCTCACTTACTTTCGTATAACATCACCACAGTATAAGGCAGGGAAGAAAAGAAGTCAATACCCCTGGAGCAAATTCTTACCCACTAAGGCTCTTAGCGAATACTGCAATTATGTTATAACTAAGCATCCATTATGTTACACTTGAAAAACACTTATTTAATAAATCCACCCATGTCTAGAACAACGCTTTATGGATCGCCCAAAAGGTCGGTTACGCTGTCGGTGACACCCGAGGCGATCGCCGCTTGGGATAGAATCTGTCAAGACCTCGGAATAGCCTCTAGAAGTCAATTTTTAGAAGACCTAGGCAGAGAATTG
>Ga0335394_10007537_pt1 | contig 12295 bp, 17 predicted proteins | sample MAT03_FD_205741 | JGI IMG/M metagenome (GOLD analysis project Ga0335394, IMG submission 205741) | Freshwater microbial communities from Lake Fryxell liftoff mats and glacier meltwater in Antarctica - MAT-03 (spades assembly) (version 2) ... | reverse complement strand
ATCGTCCCGAAACGGCTTCAAATACGCCGAAAACGCCGGTCCCAACGCAGAAATTTGTTCGCCCGTCATCGGATTCCCTCCTCGCTTGAACTCATCCTGAAGTAGTATAGCTGCGCTGTAGTGTTAGCTACATCGAAATTGCTAATGCCTGACACTACGCCAGCCGGGTCGCCCAGCATTTTTGGGAAAGTGTATTCGAGTCACTTTACAAACTCCTGAACCGATACCTGTTGTGATGGAAGAGGATGACTTTCACACCTCGTAGAAGGTACTTGTACTATCAAGGAAATGACATGAGCGACCGAGTAGTTGTATCCGTACACGTTCCGATCCATTTCTGCTTCCTGGCCGGGCGTGTCGGCCCGACAAGTGAGCAAGCTCGCCTCCTGCGGCCTACGGAAGTGTACTACGGGCCTTTTGATGGGCTAACGACCCAGATGCCGAACATGGTGGACTGGTCGCATTCACGGGTGGAACTATCGCCGCTCATTCCCTGGCTGGGCAGCCCGGATGAGTCCGGGATTTTCAGAACTTCCTGCTGGATGTGGCAGTAAAGGTAGGGCGGCGGCATGAAAGACATACAGATGACTGACCGCCGATAGCGGGAGCAAGAATGGCACTTTTTCTTTTAACTGGAGAGGACAATGAGACGCGCAAGGCAATCACAACAGCTTCATGGTTATCTATCGGAGTGTGAGCTACCATTCTTGGGTCTTGGAGTGAGCCAAGAAGTGGAACTGTATACCGGTGAGCGATTTGAGATGCTCTTCTGGCAGTGCGAATGCACTGAGAACGTCCACCAAACGGGAGTCGCCGTCTGGGATACCTCAGCCGGTGTCTTTCCAGGGGGACATCCTCCTGATTTGGAAATGGGGTTCAGGCTGCCGCCCGATGGCTTGCATGGCAAAACCCTCTCGAAGTGGGCGAAAGAACTTCACGTCTACCTTGAGGAGTATATGCAGGGCGAATCCTACCTCGGCGAATGTAATGACAAGCATCGTAAATGTGATGAAATCACAGCGCAGATGATGTATGAGGTGGAAACGGGATTTAGAATGCCGAATGCAAAATACTCTCAAGAAGACTTCGACGCATTCAAGAGAGTATTCACAGGCCGTCAGCCTGATCCTCAAGGAAAACAACCAGAACACAATGACCCGCGAACCGGATAAAACGTGTTTTGCCTCGCAGAATACGAGGTCACGCATTTCATGACCTTCCCCAGGCGTGGTTTCCGAGACACCTCGACGCGGAGCGTGTAGAGGCGAGAACCACTGACCTAGGGGGCATGACAATGGGCTGGTTGTCTGGATGGCACAATCGAGGTGATCTCGTTCGTCACCTGAAGGAAGGCACGCCCCGCACGTTTCGGCCAGTGGACGAATGGAATAAGCGGCCCGACTGGTACGAACACAGGATTCTGGCCGCTTGCTTGATCGGCAACAACATATGGACCGTGAATTCGCCGAGACGCCGGAAAGCCTGATCATCGAGCGAAGAGAGTCAGTGTTCATCGTCCTGTTCCTTCTGAGGAAATTCCCCGGCGGAACCTGGGGCTACAAGGACATCGAGGAAAGCATGGGGCCGTGCGAGGTCAACTGTCCGCTTGCTTATCTCGAAATGGCCCCAGACCCTGATGGCGAGTACGGCCAGGATTGGCGTGAGCGTGTCCGCCAGCATCATGCCCGTGTAGGAGTGAAACTTCACGCCGGGGATCGAGTGAGGCTGAGAAGCAGCAGCGTGAAGGAAGTCGTCATCACATCGGTGCGGCCTTTGCGTGGCGGCGACGACAACGGACGAACGTGGCGCATCCCCCGCAAGATGTTGGACGGCAAAGTTGAGCCGGCCATCGTCTGATTTACGAGCCGGACGACGCTGCGGCGTGTGGAATTTCAATCAAGCTTCGACCTTCAACCGCTTCTGGGCCAAGGCTGCGTACTGGCCGTTGAGTTCTATTCCGAGAAATTTTCGTCCTGTGCGAGCCGCTGCCACGCAGGTCGATCCGCTGCCTGCCATTGGATCGAGAATCATCGCGTTCGGCAGCGTGTAGTTTTCGATAATCGCCTCCAGCACGTCCACGGGCCGGGGACAGGGGTGTTGACTAGCGAGCTTGTTGCTGAGGTGCGCCTTCCAATCGGCCACAAAGAAGTCGAGCGGTTCCTTCCTGCCATAGGGATACATCGGTCGTGGCCCTGGCTTCCATTTGAACACGACTGGTTCCCAGCCGTAGCTGCGACCGTCCCGTTGGCGGACCTCGTCCTTGCAGGCGGCGAAGATCCGAATGTCGGTGCCGAACCACTGCCAGAAGTATGGGAGGTAGACGTGCGACTGCCAGCAGGCCCATAAGCCTCCGGGCCTCAGAACCCGCATCGTTTCCTTGTAGATCGGCTCGAACCATGCCCAGTAAGCATCGGGGTCGCTGTTTCGTCCCCGCTTCTCGTCGTGTTCGTAGTTCATGCCCCACGGCGGGTCGAAGATCACGGCATCCACCGACTTGCTGGCGATCTTCGGCAGCAACACCCGGCAATCACCGCAAACGATGGTGTTCTCTTCGAGAGCAGATCCGGTCGGGACGGCTTCATGCTCGTCCATCAACCGAGCGACTCGAAGCTGCTGGAAGAACTTGTTGACCTTCCCTGTTTCGTCCATCCGTTCCTTGAATTTGCCGAAGCGTTCAGGATCTTCCTCGGCGGCGGCCACGATGGCCTCGACCTTTTCGAGAGTGACCCCGGAGACGCCGACGCAGCGGGCGATAATGTCGCGCGTCTTTCCTTTGGGGCCGTCGTCGGGCAAAGTTTGCCCCACGGTGCCGTTCAGGCCGGACAGTTTGCGTGCTTTAGCCTTGGCCTCGATCACGGGTCGAAGCTTACGGGCGATGGCGGCAACTTCGGAGAGTGCGAAGTTCTTCCGGCAGGCGTTCTCAGCGAACTCGCCTTCGACAACTTGCTCCAAGTCAACGACTCGAACAGGAATCGTCCTCCAACCCAGTTTTTTGCAGGCCGTCAGGCGACGGAAGCCGGCGATTAGCTTATGGTCAGGTGTGATGACGATGGGCTGGAGAAGACCGGGGCCGTCACGGATGCTCTCAGCCAAGGTGTCGATGTCGCCGAGTTCCTTGCGAAACCGTTTTCCCACCTTAATTGAGGAGATCGGCAGTTCGGTGATGGGTGTCATGGAATGGCCCCACTCTCGTAAAGTTCCAGCGGCAGGCCATCCGGGTCAGCGAAGAACGTGAACCGCTTGCCGGTGAACTCGTCCACTCTGATCTTCTCGACAACGACGCCTTGGCTTTCGAGTTCCTTGACGGCTTGCTCGATGTCCGCAACCTCGAAGGCGAGGTGCCGCAGTCCGCACGCCTCGGGGTAACTCAATCGCTTCGGCGGATTCGGGAACGAGAACAACTCGATCTGCGTGTTGTCCGGCAGCCGCAGGTCTAGCTTATGCGAGTCCCGTTCCTTGCGGTACACCTCGGAAACGATCCGAAAGCCAAGGATGTTAGCGTAGAAGTGCTTCGACTTCTGGTACTCTGAGCAGATGATGGCAACGTGATGTGTCCGCAAGATGTTCATTCATTTCCCCAAGTCACTGGTGCCAGCCGCCAACGCCTTCATCAACGGGCAGGCTTCAGGAATCGCATCACCCCGCCGATACCGTTCCAGCAAGTCATGGGATCGCCGGGCCAGCATTCGCCGAACCTCTCGTCGCTTGCCCTTGATCCTGGGGATCACCATGCCGTCGTAGCCAGTCGTCTGATGCCTCATCCAGGCGATCACGGCAGCCTCGGCCCGCTGCTCGACCGGGATTCTTTTCGTTCGGGCGACGGTGCCGCTGCTTACCGGCGTGGCGTGGTCTGTCACGGCCCGAGCCATCCGCTGGGCGAGATCAGCGTAATTTCCATGAAAGGCCAGGAACGTCACGACCGCCCCGTGGAAGTCTTCGACATACTCGGCCTGGGCCTTGTCACGGCGTCGGGCATCGGCCTCTTTCTTCTTTGCGAAGCCCTCTGTAGCTCGCTCGGATTCGAGGTCGTCACGAATGCGTTCGATGGTCGCCACCGCCGCCCACACACCCCGTGAGAAGATCTTCCTGCCCTTCTTCTCCTGTACGACCCAGTGGTCGCCAGCGGCCTTCACTCTGCGCGTCAAGGCGGCGTCACCGGGAGGGAGGAGAATCCAGCCTTCCGGTGCGGTCAGGACTCTGCCATCGGCGGCACGGGCGGTGATCGGCGTGGGGCCTGGGGTAAAGATGTTGCTCATGTTTCTTCAGCTTCCTTGCCACCACAGTTTCCGAAGATTCGGCTGGCCGCCCACCCAACTCTTGCTGCCGAGCAACTGGCCGCTTTTGTCGTAATAGGCCCGCAGACTCAGTACATCGACGTGCTTCCAAGTCGTCAGCGCCTCACCGCTGCCGGTCTTGAAATCCTTCGGCTCCAACGAGATGGTTTGCGCGTTCTTGCCGCCGTCGAGTTTCACGACAGCCACGAACTCTTGCGACTTGCCCCGGTAGGACCGGAAGAAGTTCTCCGTCAGCACGATCACCAGTTCGTTCGGCTTCTCGGCCTGCACTTCGAGGGTGAGCCGCTGGCCTACTTGTCCTTCCCACTTCGGATCGGCCAGTTTGCGAGTCGAATACTCCTAGTGATGGGGATTGCGGGCCTCCAACAAGTACCAGTTCTGCCAGCCGTTCGAGAAGTCGTCAACCAGCGAGGAGGTCTTATCCGTGGCCTTCACTTTCGCACGCTTCAACGCATCAGGAGCGACCGTGTGCATCATGGAACTGATCGAATACTGCTCAGTAGGGAGAGCGAACGGTTCCGACTCCCCCTTCTTCAAAGGGTAGACGACGTTGGCCAAGGCGAAGAGGGGCTGTTCGACAGATAGGATCGGCAGCTTGGCGGTCCAAGTGCTTCCCGACTTCTTGGACTCGGCTGATCGCCAGAACCTCGCCCTCGGATCGGGATCGACCGAATAGTAAATGCAAACCTCGGCCACCGCCTGCGAGGAATCGGGAGTGACCAGCAATTCAGGAACGTGGTCTTCGGTGGCGAGGATTAGTTTCGTGTCCGGCGTCTTCGGGAAGTTGAAACCCCCCTTGAGGTGCTGGTCGAACCAGAGCGGCCTTGTTACGGCGAACTCCGGGGTGAAGCGGTGGTTCATGTGCGGGGTGAAGGAGTACCGGACGTTCTTGTGCGGGACCAACTCGCCCGTGCGGTAAGTGTCGTCCATGATCCCGTGGAAGTCGTTCGTCGCCCCCAACCACAGGAGCGGCGATTTGATGTGCGGCGCATACGACTCGAAACCGAGGGTCGCGTTGAACAGTTTCACGTCGCCGTTCGGCGGCAACTTCTTCTCTTGCGGCAACAGCGGCCAGGGTTCGTAACGGAAGCCCGATCCACCCACCGAAGGGGCAGCGGCCTTGACCCGGCTGTCAGTGCCGGCGACGTAGACGGTTAGGTTGCCCCCCATCGAGTGGCCGTAAACGCCGAGGCGGTCGGCATTGACTTCCGGCTGCTGTTCCAGAAAGGTCAGCCCGCGTCTGGACCCAAGTGTGAGCAAATACCAGTTGTTGTTGCGGGGAGAATCGAACGGATCGAGGTACTTTTCGCCGGGCTTGAGATTGGCATATCCCGGCACGTTCTTCTGCGTAGGATCGACGGCCCCCCAGTCTGTGTTCGGGTCGCCGTCTTTAACGTTCTCCATGTCCCGACCGCCCCAATTGATCGAAAAGCAGGCGTAGCCACGCTTGGCATAAAACTCGACTTCGTTCAGGAAGGCCCGCTGGCCACCGCCGTGGATGTGCAGCAGGCCGGGCAACTTCTTCGCACCTTTGGGGTAGGCGAAGAAGCCCGCCATTCGCGCCGGTTTGCCCTTGAAGGTGCCGATGTGGTAGGTGACGTAGCGATAAACGATGCCGTCCTTCTCCCACTCCCTCACGATCTTGGCATCGAGGGCATCTTTCCGAGGATCGAAGTCAGCCCACAGTTCTTTGACCGTGCTGGGGGCTTTCGGCTCATCAGCGAAGAGGACGGTGGCAGGTAGTAAGCAGACGGTGCCGATCAGGATGTTCCAAACGCAACACTTCATGCTTCGTCCCCTCCATACCGCACGCCCAGCCACACGGTTGGTTCGTCCGGCGTCGTCCAATCGACCCGGTGCTTTTTGAATGCCGGGATGTTGATGAAGTCGCCCACCTTCATCTCGACCGTGCCATCCTCGAACTGCAACCTCGCCGCTCCCTTTATCACGATCACCCACTCATGCTGAGGTTGGTCGTACCAGAAGTCTGGTGCTGAGGCATGGCCGTGGGAGATGATTCGTTCGATACGCAGGTCGTCGGCTCGTATGAGCGTCTGCACGACTTCTTTGGGCAAGTGTTGCGGGAGGTCATCGAAGATGTTTTTGATACTCTCGCCGACCTTCTCACTGCTCGACCCCAAGGGTTGAAAACGAGGCACTTCCAGCCCATCCACCTTCACCGTCTCGGAGAACATCTGCTTGGGACGCACCCACAGGCCGTGATCGCCGTACTCCTGCCGGTAGACGACGTGTTCTTCCAACGTCTCGCTGTGCCGGGCCGTGCCGACGACGGTGTACTCGTTGCCCTTGTAGTGGCGATAGCGACCGGGTGTGATGTCATTCATGGCCGGACTTCCCAATTGCCTTTGCCTTCTTCTCGAACAACTCAAGCCAACCCATCGTCAGTGCATCCGAGATCGTCTTGGAACTGCGTAAGTCCTCCGGCGTCTTGCCCCAATAGAAGCCGATCCAGCCAGCGGCGTGCTTCTTCGACGCCTCGATGAATTCGTCAAGTTCCTTGGGTGTGCAGGCTAGGGGAAATGTCTCCTCGATCACGACTGGCTTGCCGACCACAAACCCTTCCAGTGTGTCCAAGTCATCCTTCAACTTTCCCGTCTTTGGGTACAGATGGACGCTGATGAAATCGAGATCATCGGCGATCTTCGCCGGGACGAATCCTGATGTCAGGCCAGGGCGATCCAGGCTCCAGTCTACGAGGCCAACCGTAATCAAGTGGCGATTGTCCCTCTTCCGAATGGCGGCGGTTAAGTGACGCACCCAAAGACGGGCGATGTCGGGCCGGGGTCGATCTTGTTGGTCGAGGGTGATGAACTGAACGAAGTGCTTGCCGCCGAAAGGTGGCCCTAGCCAATCTCCGTCTTTTCTTTTACCACCTGGGACAACCGGCTCGTTCATCAAGTCGTAGCAGAAGATGGCGGGACTCTTGGCACATCGCCCCGCCACTGCTTCCCAGAAGCGGGCCTGCACGTCCCACCGCTCCTTCTCGGCCAACTTGTCGTACCAGCCCGGCACGTCCTTTTTGTGGTAGCAGCCCAGGCCGGTCAGATCGAGGTAAAGTCGTTCCCTCTCGGCCAGGACGATGAGTTTGGTGAGCCGATCCAGTGACTTCTCATTGGGCTTGTCCGCTGCGTCCATAAACTTGCCGAGTTGCAGGTGGATGCGAACGATGTTTGCTCCCAGCTTCTTCATCTGGCCGAAATGGGCCTCAACCTTGTCCCACTCCCTGTCCCAATAGTCTTCGATGAGCCTGCCATCGGTATCATGGTCGTAATTGAAGCCCCAGGGGATGAACGGGCGTTTGGAAGGTTCCAGGGCGAATCCCTTTTTGTCCTTGGAGACGACAACCCATTGCATGTCGTCAGCCCGTGGGGGTTCTTGTGCAACCGCCAACGATGCGGACACAATCAACGCCATCAGCATGAACGCCGTCCGATTCATTTCAGTTCTCCGATCTTCCCCTCAAGAAACCCGGCCAGATTCTCGGCGTCATCTGTGCCGATTCGCAAAGTCCCGCTGTTCTTGAAGCGGACGACCACACAATCCCGGCCCCACAAGTTCCACACCCAGCTGCCACGAATACTCATGTGAATTCCCCAGCCGTCGAGCAGCAACGTCCGACCGATTTCGACCTTCTCGATGTCGGTGTATCGTACGCTCCTACGGAATAGCGGGATCGGGCCGAAGCGGATCGCCAGCACATCGCCCAGGTCCACGACCGTCAGGTGGTGGAACGAAGCTGCGAGGACAAGCATCAGCAGACCGATGGGCGGGAACAGCCATTGAATCGGCGGTGCGTCTTGGACGAAGCAGCCCAACGCAAGGAACACGACCGCAAGTGCGTAGAGCAGCAAGCAGAGCGGGGCTTTCTGCGTGTGGGAGTATTCCGGTGGTTTTCCGTCTGCGAATCCCTGCATTGGTAATTCATCCCCCATGCACTTTCGCCACGATCTTGTCCATCTCGGCGGCGGTGAAGGCCCGCACAGTCGTCGTGTGGACGTTGCCCATCGCTCCCAGGTGCAGAATGGCAGCCGCCGCCGTTTCGTCATCTGGGGCTTCCAAGATGAGGAGGCCGTCGTGGTCGCCCAGCGTCCAGTAGATGTCCTTGACCTTCGCACCCAGCTTCTTCGCCTCAGCCTTGAAGATCGCCGCCCGCTTGGTCGTGTGGTCGATGTCCTTGATGCCCTGCTGCGAGAACTTGATGTTCGTGATGAAAGCTGCCATGCGTCAGTTCCCTTTTCGAGAGAGTGTGTTTCAGGTCAGCTACGATCCATCGCCAGTGTTTACGAACTACTTCTTCGGTTTCTTCGAGTTCGAGGGAAGCTTCCCCTTCTTCTTCGCCACGAACTCCGAATCGTCGCCGCCGTGGAAGAAGATCATACCATGCAGTTCGTCGCCCTTCACGACGGCCCAGCCTCGGCCCTGCGCCGGGTCCATTTCGTCATTGCCGTCCCAGGTCCATTCGACGGCTGGCTCGCCGTCCCGTGTGGTCGGCTTGCAGTCCATTTGCCCGTGGACGTACCCAAAGTGGAACTCGCCGCCGTTGTCGGTGAACTCGACGTAGCCTTCTTCCTCTTCGTCAATGAAGTCCTGCTCCCAAGCGCTCATCGAGACGATTCGCCAGCGGCCAGCGAAGGCGTTCGGCTTCGGTTTTGATTTCGCCATCGCTCTACTCCAGTTCCTTCATCAATTCAGCCTGTCGCCTTTCAATGGCTTTCAAACGAGTTGTGAGTTTACTGGTTTCCTTGTTCAGGTCGGCCAATTCCTTTTGGAGCTTCTTCTTGTTCAAGTGATCCAGCCCGCTCTTGTGTCGAACGAGGGATTCGACTTCGTGCCGCAGTAGCCGATACCACGGGTTGCCGTGCATGTTGCTTTCTCGAAATTGCAACTTGCCGGCTCGGATGGCTGCGATGATCTCATCCTGAGTCAAACCGAACTCCTGGCGAGCGGACTTGTCGCTCAGAGTGGCCCCTTTTCGTGACCACATCAAATCGCGGTCGTCCATGTTTCGTTTCTCCGCAAGGCACTGTCGTGAATCCACTCTCCCGCCCCGTTCTCTTTCTTGGCCATCCGTCACTCTCCTTACTGCCGATCTGCCGGGATGTACGGGATCAATCCCTTCTTGAAGGCGATCTCCTGTACCTCCCTCGGAGCGTGGCGCACGTCCACCATGAAACCGTTGACCTGAAGCGTCCACACCATCGGGTTGTCTTGCAGGCGGCTCGGCAAGCTCCAGTTCGGGTCAAGCTGGTGAATCCCCAGCATCTTGCGGATTGCCGCCAGCTTCGCCGCCCCGTTGCTCGGGCTGGTGCCGAGATAGTGGTCGATGTCGGTGGATCGCATGTATGGCGTCTGGCTCTTGTCGTGCAAGAAGTTGACGCCGCCGATGGCCCGAACGATGCCGCTTGTCCAGGCATTCGGACTGCCGTGGAGCAAGGGCGATGGGCGTTTCCGGCCAAGCTTCTCGGCCAGCTTGCGGCAAAGCACCGCATAGTCTTCGTTCAGATGCTCTTTGCAGAACTGGTCGATCAGGCCGATGATGACGTGAAGAACCCCGTCCTTTTCCTCTCTCGACGGCGGCTTCGGAGCCGGCCTGAGTTTCGCCGGCTTCGGAGGCAACGGCTCCTTCAGCATCGGCAGCGACGTGACGATCCCGTGGCGTGCCTTGGAATCCTTGAAGCTCTCGTTCAAACCTCGCCGGATGCCTGCTCCGAACGAAATGCTGTAACTGGACATCAAGCCGTCGAAAACGATCCTGTCTTTGAACGGCAGCAGGACCGTCTGCGTCAGGACTGGCAGGTAAGGCCCGATCAGTTCCTCGAAGGGTTGCGAAAGGGCCAGGACGCCGTAGGCGGTGGCAGGGTCCGAGGCCGAAAGAAACACCGTGTACTTCTTCAGTTCACGGAAGACGTAGAACCTCCCGTGAACGAGATGCCGCCAAGAACTCACGATGGTGAGTTCGTCTTCCGAAAAGTGGGCCGGGTTTTCATCGAGAAAGGACTCGATCAGGTCGGTGTGGGAGAGGAAGGCATCGCGGACTTTGAGCCGGACTTGTGGCGATAGGGCCGCGAACTCTTCTGGCGTGGCGAGCTTTTCAGGAAGCACCTTGAGCCGATGGTTCACGAAGAACATGAGCGTCCGGTGCAGCCTGAAGAACAGTTCGACATCCTGGGGTTCGAGTAGCATGGGTCCACCAGTCCTGATTCGAGGCAAATGCCGTTCTCACTCCGTATGAACCTTGGCGAGAATCGTGTCCATCTCTGAGGCGGTGAAGGCCCGCACCGTCGTCGTGTGGACGTTGCCCATCGCCCCCAGATGCAGCAGAAGCGTGGTGGCCGTTTCGTCGTCTGCGGCCTCAAAGATCAGCACGCCGTCGTGGTCGCCCAAGGTCCAGTAGATGTCCTTCACCTTGACGCCCATCTTCTTGCCAGCCGCTTTGAGTGCAGCCGCACGCTTGGTCGTGTGGTCGATGTCCTTGATGCCTTGCTGGGTGAACTTGATGTTCGTGATGAAAGTCGCCATTGGTCAGTCTCCTTGAGAAGGGTGTGGATTACTTTAACTTTCTCATCGCCTTCGTTGCCTTCTTCGCATCGAATGCCTCGGGATCGAACGGCCCCCGCCACTCCAGCATTTCGTCATGCTGCTCATGTTCAGGGTCGGCAACGGCATCGAGGTAATCGGCGTAGCCGGGAGGCCCACCGCAGTCCTCGGGTGGGCAACCACGTTCCCCTTAGAGGCACAGCGGGTATTTCACCTTCGGTTCGAGAGGCGGGAACCCCTCGAACAAGATCTCATGCCGCCAGCCTTCGCCGAAGTCGTACTCATAGATCCACCGGCATCGCTTGGCTGACTTCGGCAGCAACTTGCTGAGGAGAACGTCGGTTTCGTCCTCGAAGTCCATGTCGAAATCGTCGCCGTCCGGGGCCGGCTGGCTGTACTGCACGCCGTTGGGCAGCCGTAGAATTCGACGTGTTCACGGTAGATGGGCATTTTCCCTCGATATGCCGGAAACGTCTCTCGAAAGAGCCGGCACAAGCGATCCACCTCGTCACTGGAAGAGGTGGCACCGTATTGCTTCCAGAACCGATCAAACACTTTCGGCTGCTCGGATCGAAGGCGCAGCAAAGGCAAACGTCCCGACCAACGCCCACCGAAGCTGAAGTAATCGCAGTGACCAGAGAACCGGCGCTGGTTGTCGAAGCCCTCTTCCGTCAGGTATTCGCAGACCTTCTTTCTGGCCTGCAAACTGTTGCGGGCCTGGGATCGAGGCAGACAGACGTAGAGGACAGAGTGCATGGTGCGTCAGCCTTTCTTCGACTGCAACAGGCCGTAGCAGCCGTTACAGAGCAACTTGGACCAGTCGCCCGCCTGGACGGCAACCAGCTTGGCCTTCTTCATCTCCTGACAACGGACGCACTGGAATTCGTGCAGTTTTTCCAAGCGAAACAGTTGCAGGTCGTCCTCCTTGGGGTACTCCTTGGCGATGTTCTCTGGCGGCGACATGGGTTTCTTTCCTTCTTTTTGGACAATGGCCTCTGTTGATGGCAAAACGCCGCTCATCTTTCCACGGATCGCCTTGAGCCTTCGGAGCAGTGCCACGACATGCCCGTTCTCGAACATCGCTGCCAGATGCCCTTCGCAGAAGCGATCTTTCCGAGAATGTGTAGTGAGTAACTTCTGGATCGTCGTCTCGTCGGCCTTTTCGATCTTCTTCGGCGAGTTCACGAACTCCTCGGTGGACTCCTGCCACTCGGTCCAGTCGAACGCAGGCGTCACCCAACCGTTGTCGTAAAGGGCTTGGTGAAACTCCATGACGACATCATCGAAGTTGAACCACGGGAACTGGCCCTCGGGCATCTTCCATGTCCCAGCCGAGAAACCCACCGCCTCGAAGCGGTCGAGGAACGGTAGAATGGCGTCGATCTGCTTGGCGGTGATCGGCTCCAGCCCTTCGGATTTCTGCAACTTGTGCATTACCGACC
>Ga0335394_10007536_pt1 | contig 12297 bp, 8 predicted proteins | sample MAT03_FD_205741 | JGI IMG/M metagenome (GOLD analysis project Ga0335394, IMG submission 205741) | Freshwater microbial communities from Lake Fryxell liftoff mats and glacier meltwater in Antarctica - MAT-03 (spades assembly) (version 2) ... | reverse complement strand
GGCGGTCGAGGACGCCGACTACATCAAGTTTCATGGCGAGCAGACTGGTTACCTCGGGATGTTCGAGTGCCCGGACGACCATGAGATCGCGCAGGCGCTGGTCGACAAGGCGAAGGGTTGGCTGCGGGCGCGGGGCATGACCGGGATGATCGGTCCGTTCGAGCTCTCGACCAATTATATCTCGGGTGTGTTGGTCGATGGCTTCGAGCGCGACCCCGGCATCAACATGCCGTATAACCCGCCGTACTACGATCGCCTGTTGACCGAGTGCGGGATGGGCAAGGCCAAGGACCTGCTGCACTGGGAGCTCGACCCGCAGAAGCCCACGCCGGAGCGCATCGTCCGGGTCGCCGAGAAGATGGCGGTGCGCAGCGGGGTGAAGCTGCGCAAGATGAGATTCGACGACTGGGACGCCGAGGTGCTGCGCACGCTCGAGGTGTACAACGACGCGTGGGAGAAGAACTGGGGCTTCGTGCCGATCGGCACGAAGGAGTACCTGCACATCTCCAAGGACCTGAAGATGGTCCTGCACCCGGACTTCGCGTTGATCGCCGAGGTCGACGGTAAACCAGCCGCGTTCGTGTTGACGATCCAAAACGTCAACCCGGTGATGAAGCAGCTCGACGGCAAGCTGTTCCCCTTCGGCATCTTTCGCCTGCTGTGGGACCTGAAGGTCAAGAAGACGATCAAGGCCGGCCGGCTGATCCTGCTCGGGATCAAGGCGCAGTATCGCGGCCAGGGTATCGACTCAATGCTGTTCCTGGCGACCCACCGCGCGGGCGCGGAGCAAGGCTGGACGTCCGGCGAGATCGGCTGGACCCTGGAGGACAACTTCAAGGTCAATAGCGCCATCAAGAGCATGGGCGGCTATCAGGTCGCAACCTATCGCGTGTACGAGACCTCGCTGTGATCGCGGCGGCGCGTGGCGTGGTGGGCACCGGCGAGGTTGCCTCGCGCGCCAAGTCTGGTATGAGGGCCGCGGCCGATCGGGAGCATCATGACGAGCAATAATACGAGCAATACGAGCAATACGAGCAACGCCCAACACAGCTATGATAACGTCCTGGCCAAGATCTTCGAGTACCTCGAGGAGCACACGAGCGAACGCCCGGCGGTGCCGGTCACGGCCCGGTCGCGGCTGATCCACGACCTCGGGCTGGACTCGCTGCAGAGCTTCGAGATGGTCTCGGACCTCGAGGATTCGCTCGGCGTCACGATCCCGCTGGACCTGTTTCAGAACGTCGAGACCCTCGAGGACGTCGCCCGCGCGGTGGTGCGGGTCATTGGCGGCGACGGCGGCGATGTCAGCGGAGGCGGGCAACTCCCATGACCGCGCCCTCGACGCTCACCTCGGCGCTGGCTGCCGTCGCGCACCGCGAGACGACCGGCTACAGCCACCTGTTCCACGAGAAGGAGCCGGCGCGCTTCGTGTCCTACGCGGCGCTGTGGCGTCGGGCGCAGCGCAGCGCGGCGGCGATGCAGGCGATCGGTGTACGTCGTGGCGACCGGGTCGGTCTGATCTTGCCGGACTCATCGGAGTTCATCGACTGCATCTTCGGAGCGATGCTCGCCGGGGCGATCGCGGTCCCGATCTACCCGCCGATGAACCTCGGGCAGTTCGACGCGTACCTCGCCAACTCGACCCACATCCTCCGGCAGGCCGGCTGCAGCGTGGTCATCACCGACGACAAGGTCAGGCTGATCCTCGGCAAGCTGATGGCCAGCGTGCCGGGCCTGCGGGCGATCGAGTCGTACGCGAACCTGCTCGCGGGGGTGCCCGAGGGGGCCGAGCCGAGCGGCGTGGTCGTGCGACCCGACGACATCGCGTTCTTGCAGTTCACGTCCGGCAGCACCTCGCGGCCCAAGGGCGTGACGCTGACGCACGCGAACCTGATGGCCAACATCGCGGCGATCGGCGGGGCCGCGGGCCTCCAGATCTCGCGCGAGTCGAGCGGCGTCAGTTGGCTGCCGCTCTATCACGACATGGGCCTGATCGGCTTCGTGTTCACGCCGATCGTGTTCGACACGAAGGGGATCCTGTTCATCTCGCCGCTGATGTTCCTCAAGCGGCCGGCGGTGTGGCTGCGCCAGTTGTCCGCGCAAAAGGCGTCGATCACCTTCGCGCCGAACTTCGCGTACGGCCTGTGTACGACGCGGGTCAAGGACAGCGAGCTCGACGGCGTCGACCTGTCGCATCTACAAGTGGCCGGCTGCGGCGCCGAGCCGATCCAGTACGGGACCCTGCGCGCCTTCGCGGACCGCTACGCGCCCTACGGGTTTCGCAGCACCGCGTTCTTGCCGTGCTACGGGATGGCCGAGCACAGCCTGGCGATCACCTTCGTCGGGATCCAGGCGGACCTCAAGGCCGACCGGGTCGACGCCGCGGCGCTCGCGGGCCGGGACGCCACACCGGCACATGACGGGGCGCCTGCGGTCGACGTGGTCAACTGCGGCCGCGCCTTTCCGGAGCACGCGCTGCGCATCGTCGACGACGCGGGCGAGGTGGTTGACGAGCGCGTCGTCGGGCAGATCGAGCTCAAGGGGCCGAGCGTGATGCAGGGCTACTGGAACGACCCGGAGCGCACGACCGAGGCGTTCCACGACGGCTGGCTGCGCACCGGAGACCTCGGCTACCTGGTCGACGGCGAGCTGCACGTGTGCGGTCGCAGCAAGGACCTCATCATCCTGCACGGCCGCAACTACCACCCACAGGACATCGAGTGGCAGGCCTCGCAGGTCGAGGGGGTCCGCTGCGGCAACGTGATCGCGTTCGGCTTGCATCACCCGGATCTCGGGCGCGAGTACGTGGTGGTCGCGGCCGAGGTCCGTCAGGTCGGCGAGGCCGAGGACGCGACCGAAGCGGCCTTACGCCGCGAGATCGAGACGCGCGTGCTCGAGGCGCTCGCGCTCAAGATCGATGAGGTCGTGTTGCTGGCGCCCGGCAGCCTGCCCAAGACCTCGAGCGGCAAGCTGCAGCGCAGCAAGGGGGCCGAGATGTACGCGCGCGGCGAGCTCGGCAAGGGCGTCGGACCGGCGGGCAAGCTCGGCCTGCTCAAGCACCTCGCCGCGTCGCGCTGGAGATTCATCAAGGCCGCGCTCGGCGGCCGCGAGTCCTGAGCGCGGGTCGGTCGAGCTGACGCTCGCGGATGCCAGCGACGCGACGATGCCCGGAGGGTCGAAGACCCGCCGGGCATCAGATTTTAAGCGACTGCGCCGAGCGGGCGCGTGGGCCTATTGATCGACCGGGAGACCGCTGGGGACGGTCGCGGGGATCAGGTGGTTCATGTCGCGCTCGGCGTCGTCGGTGAGCGAGTAGAGGAACGCGACCAGGTCGGGCACGTCGCCTGGCTTGATGTGGACGGTGCTCATCAGCGGGTCGACGCCGCTGGCGAGGATCGCCTGGGTCGTGCCGAGCACGACGTTGTCCGGGGCCACCAGGCCATCGACCTGCGAGATGTCGTAGTTGAGCAGCGCCTGGGTCGGGTTGATGTAGTGGAGGATCTGGTCCTCCAGCTCGGTGTATTGACCGAGGCGGCCGTACGGCGCCGTCAGCTCGATGCCGCGGAGCGGCGGGGTGCGCCAGGAGTACTTGTCGGCGGCGCTGTGGCTGTTGCGCTCGCGGCCGAAGTCGTCGAGGCCGCCGGGGCCGTCGCCGAAGGGCACAGTGCCGCCGGGCCCGAACATCGGGGTCAGGGTCTTGTGGAACTTCAGGTCGGTGAGGTTGTTGCCGCTGTGGCAGGCGACGCAGTTGCCCTTCTTGGAGTCGAAGAAGGTCATCGCGCCGCGCAAGGCGGACTTGCTGATGGCGTTGTCGTCGCCGGCGACGAAGCGGTCCCAGGGGCTGTCGTCGAAGGCGAAGGCTGCGTATTCATAGGAGCCGATGGCGACGCCGACCTCGGTGATGCCGATCTGGGCCCAGGGCGTGTTCGGGAACGCGGCGGTGAACAGGGCCTGATACTGCGGGATGGCCTTGATGCGGACCATGTAGGCGCCCCAGATGCACGCGAGGTCGAAGGGCGTGCAGTCGCCGACCTCGTTGTTGTCGTTGGGATCGGGGAAGCCGAGCATCTCCTGCCCGGTGGCGATCGGCAGGATCGCCTGGGTGTTGACGACGTCGAAGCCCAGGAGCTGCTGGACCGGGTACGGGATGAATCCGGTCCCGAGGCCGAGCGGGCTGACGAGGCCGTCGATGAGCTCGACCTTGCCGTCGATCGTCAGGTTGCCGGGCAGCAAGTGCAGGTTGAAGAGCGGCTGGGTGTGGCGGCCGCCCATCATGCCGCCGGTGCGCGTCGGGCCGATGCCGGTGCCGTGGATGCCGATGTTGAGCGCCCGGCCGTCGGCAGACGCGTGCTGCGGGGCGTGGCAGGTGGCGCAGGCGACGTCTCGCGTACCGCTGAGGATCTTGTCGAAGAAGAGGGCCTCGCCGAGCTCGAACATCTCCGGGGTCACGCTGGGCGGCGCGGCGATCGGGGTGATGTGATTCGCGGCCAGCGCGGCGCGCAGCTTCTTGACCTGGCCAGGCGGCAGCTTGTTGGTCTTGCGAGCAGTGACCTCGCTGTCGGCGCTGCCGTCAGGCTCCGGCGTATCACAGGCGGTTAAGCCCAGACCGGCCGTCGCAACCAAAGAGAGAACTAACCCACGCATCTTCACCGTACCGATTTTCATACCCACTCCTGTCGTCACTCGCATAACCCAGCGGATAGTGACGGCTCGCACCTTAACGGATCACGAGAATCGTGGTCAAGGCTGAAGATCGTGTAGGCCGCAGCCTACACGATATAGGTCTCAGGTCCGAAGCTCGAAGTGGAACTCGTCGGCGACCTCGTCCATCGCGCGCGCGTAGCCCTCGCTGTCGAGCGCGGCCTGTAGCTCCGGCGACAGCGGCAGGACCATCGGGGTCGGCAGGTATTCGCAGGGCTGGCCGCTGCGGCGGTCGATGACGCGCCTGGCCTGCAACGCCTCGGTCGTTGCTGACAGCGTCAGGCCGCCGAGCGCCTCTCGCAGGGCCCGCAGGCGGGCGCCGTCGCGGGGTGAGACGAAGCGGAGCCGTCGCTGCCACTGCAAGGCCAGGTGAAACTGCGAGGGGGTGACGAGCAGGCCGGCGAGGCCGACGCGCTCGCAGGCGACGACCAGCAATGCGACCATTTCGTCGAACAGGCCGAGGCCGGGTCGCTGCTGTCCGGGCAGGCGCGGGCGCTGCTCGCCGAAGGTCTCGCGCGGGTTTTGCAGGAGCAGCCAGTCGACGGACAGCAGCTCGAAGCCGGGCACGACGCGGCGCTCGCGATGCACCACGAGCTCGACGAGTCGCTCGCTGCGGACGGCATCACTAAATATGGTGATCGTCTGGCGGCTGGGGTCGTCGAAGTCGCACACGAGGGTCGGCTGCTTGAAGCCCTTGCCGCGCAGGCGACCGAGGAAGCCGTGACGCTCGAGCGCCAATTCGAGGCCCTGACGCGAGTAGTAGCCGAGCAGCCGCGACTCCTGGGCGCCGTGGCCGGGCATGACGTCCTCCAAGGTGAGGCCGAGGTCGTCGGCGCTGCGGCCGGTCAGCTCCTCTTCATTCAATAGCTTGGCGAGGTGACGCGCGCGCATGAGCGTCAGTTCGTCGTTGGCCGGCGGGCGAAACCCGTGGTGTCCGCTTTGCAGCCACGCGAAGCTGCGCGCGTAGTATCGCCAGGCGCGGTGTCCGTAGCCGCCGGCGAGGGTGACGACGACGGCGGCGTCGGGGGCGAGGTGGCGCAGCAGCTCGAACACGGCCTCGTCGCGGGTTTGCAGGGTCGATTCGGACAGCGACCAGTCGCCGAAGGGGTCATCGGCGGCCCCGTCGACGCCGGCGAGGAAGTACACGAGCTTCGGGCGAAACTGGCGCAGCGCGACGCTGACGTGGGTGCGCACCGCGTCGAGGTAGGTGGTGTCATCGACGGCGTCGCCGAGGGCGACGCGGGTCGACTCGACGGCGGGCGCGGTGTCCCAGTCGCGGTTGTGGATCGAGAGGGTATGGACGCTGGTGTCGGCGGCGAAGATCGTGCGGGTGCCGTCGCCGTCGTGCATGTCGAGGTCGATGACGAGGACCTTGCCGTGGAAGCCGAGCGCCCGCTGCTCGGCGATCGCCACCGCGACGTCGTTGAACACGCAGAACCCACGACCGACGGCCGCGCGCGCGTGGTGAAAACCACCGCCGAGGTTGATCGCCAGGTCGCCGGTCGACAGCGCGATGTCCGTCGCCAGCATCGTGCCGCCCGTCATGCTCCGCTGGAGATCGAGGATGCGCTGGGTGTCGCGGTCACTCACCGGCATGCCGACGATGCCCGCCATGGTCTCGGCGGTCTGCGCCGACTCGATGTACGCGTCAGCGTGGACCCGCAAGATCGCGTGGTACGAGGCCAGCGGCGGCTGGCGGATGTGCTCGCGGCGTAGCAGACCCTCGCCGGCCAGCGCCGTCAATACGCGCTCGCCGCGGACCTCGTCGAACGGCATGCCCGGCCACGCGAACTGATACTGCGGACCGTATACGAAGCGGGCCGGCTGCGGCAGCCAGCGCGCGAACACCTGGTTGGCGCGTCGGCGCAGGTCACGGAGAAACTTGGGCTCGTGGTCCATAGCGAGCCGTAGTGGTTGCATGTCCCGACGCCGCGGCCAAGGGCCCGGAGGGAGGTGATAGGATGGGCCGTGCTCCCGGACGCCTGGAACATCTGGATCGACCGCGGCGGGACCTTTACGGATTGCGTCGGACGGGAGCCCGCCACCGGACGCCTGCGGGCGGTCAAGCTGCTGTCTGGCGACCGCGCGCCGCTGCTCGGCATTCGCCGCCTGATGGGCCTGGCCGACGACGCGCCGGTGCCCCCGTGCCACGTGCGCATGGGCACGACGATCGCCACCAACGCGCTGCTCGAGCGCCGCGGGGCGCCGTGCGGACTGGTGATCACGCGGGGCTTCGCCGACCTGCTGGCGATCGGGGATCAGACCCGGCCCGACCTGTTCGCCCTGGCGATCGCGCCGCGCGAGCTGCTGCATACCCGCGTGCTCGAGGTCGATGCCCGCCAGGACGCCACCGGCGCGGTGCTGCTGCGGCCAGAGGTGGCCGCGCTGGCGGGTGGGCTCGCCGAGCTGCGCGCGTCGGGCCTGCGCAGCCTCGCGGTCGCGCTGTTGCATGCGCACCGCGACGGCGTGCTCGAGCGCGAGGTCGGCGAGCTGGCGAGGGCGGCGGGCTTCGAGCACGTGACGCTCTCACACGAGGTGGCCGGGGCGCAGGGCCTGCTGGCGCGCGCCGAGACGGCGGTGGTCGACGCCTATCTGACGCCGCTGCTGCGCGACTACATCGCGCTGCTGCGGTCGGAGCTGCCTGGCAGCGAGCTTCAGGTCATGCAGTCGAGCGGCGACCTGACGCCTGCGGACCGGTTTCGCGGGCGCGACGCGGTGCTCTCGGGCCCGGCGGGCGGCGTGGTGGCGATCGCCGCGGTGGCGCGCGAGCTGGGCCTCGCGCAGGTGATCGGCTTCGACATGGGCGGCACCTCGACGGACGTCACGCGCTTCGCCGGTCGCTTCGAGCGCCGTCACGAGGCCGAGGTCGCGGGCGTGCGCGTGCGGACGCCGATGCTGGCGATCCACACGGTCGCGGCCGGCGGTGGTTCGGTGTGTCGCGTCGACGGCGGACGCCTCACCGTCGGACCCGACAGCGCCGGCGCCGACCCGGGCCCGCTGTGTTACGGGCGGACGAACGCGGGGCAGTTGACGATCACCGACGTGAACCTCGTGCTCGGTCGCCTCGGCGGCGCCCGCTTCCCGTTCACGCTGCATGCCGCGCCGGCGAACGCCGCGCTGGTCGAGCTGGCGGAGCAGCTCGCGGCGACGGGCATCGTGCGCGCGCCGATGCAGGTCGCCGAGGGGCTGCGCCGGGTCGCCGACGAGCACATGGCGGCTGCGATCCGCGAGGTCTCGCTGCGCCGCGGCCACGACGTCCGTGACCACGCGATGATCGTGTTCGGCGGCGCCGGGGGCCAGCACGCCTGCGCCGTCGCACGCCTGCTCGGCGTGCGTACGCTGGTGTTTCATCCGCTGGCCGGCGTGCTCTCGGCGTATGGCATGGGCGCGGCGCGGGTCGGCTGGCACGGCGAGGCCGACGCGGGCCAGGTCCCGCTCGACGACGCGGCGCTGGCCAGCCTGGAGGACCGCTTCGTGGCGCTCGAGGCCCGCGGCCGCGCGGCGCTGGCCGAGGACGCGGCCGGCTCGCGCTTCACGGCGCTGCGCAGCGTCGACCTGAGATATCGCGGGACCCACACGGCGCAGACCCTCGCGCTGGGCGACGCGTCGGGGTTGGCGGCGGAGTTGGTGGGGGCGTTCACGGCGGAGCACCGGCAGGTGTTCGGCTACGCGCGCGAGGACCACCCGATCGAGCTGGTCGGCGTACGGGTCGAGCTGCGCGAGCTCGGTGAGGGTACAAAGGGACATGTCCAAAGGGACATGTCCCCGGGGACATGCGAGCCGACCCGCGCCCAACTGTGGCTGGGTGACGGGTGGCAGACCGTGCCGGTGTGGCCGCGCGAGGGGCTGCGGCCCGGCCAGCGCCTGCACGGCCCGGCGATCGTGGCCGAGGACACCGCGACGATCGTGCTCGAGCCCGGGTTCGTCGCGGAGCTTGAGGGCGGCTGCCTGGTCGCCCGCGATCTTCAGGGGGCAGCCGCCGCACCCGGGCCCGCCGATGCGCGCGACCCGGTGCTGCGCGAGGTGCTGTCGCAGCGCATTACGGCGATCGCACAGCAGATGGGGGTCGTCTTGCAGCGCACGGCGCTGTCGACCAACATCCGCGAGCGCCTCGACTTCTCGTGCGCCGTGTTCGACGCGCGCGGCGACCTGGTGACCAACGCGCCGTACATCCCTGTACACCTCGGCGCCATGCCGGAGTCGATCCGCGGGGTGCTGGCTGTCCATCCGTGGCCGCCGGCCGGGGCCGTCTATGTCACCAACGACCCGGCGGCCGGCGGCTCGCACCTGCCCGACATCACGGTGATCTCGCCGGTACACGACGAGTCGGGCGCGCTGCGGTTCTTCGTCGCCAGCCGGGGACACCACGCGGACGTCGGCGGCGTCGCGCCGGGCTCGATGCCGCCGCACGCGACGACGTTGGCGGAGGAGGGCGTGGTGTTCCGCGCGCTGCAGGTCGTCCGTGACGGCCGCTTCGACCGCGATGCGGTGCTGTCGGTGTTGCAGGGTGGTCCCTGGCCGGCGCGACGACCCGCGGAGAACCTCGCCGACCTCGAGGCGCAGATCGCGGCCAACCAGGCCGGCACGCGCCTGTTGCACGAGCTCTGCGGGCACTACGGCGCCGAGCTGATCTGCGCGGCGATGCAGGCGATCCAGGACGACGCCGCCGACGCGGTCGCGGCGGCGATCGATCGCCTGCCTCCGGGTGACCACGTGTTCGCCGACGCGATGGACGACGGCGCCGCGATCGTGGTCAAGATCTCGCGCGTGGGTGTACGGCTGCACGTCGACTTCACCGGCACCGCGGCGCAAGACCCCGGCAACCTCAATGCGCCGCGGGCGGTCACGGTGTCGGCGCTGTTGTATGTGCTGCGTCTGCTCGCCGGGCGCACGATGCCGCTCAACTCCGGCTGCCTGCGTGCGGTCGACCTGACGGTCCCGCCGGGCTTGCTGTCCCCGGGGCCAGGTGCCGCGGTGGCGGCGGGCAACGTCGAGACCTCGCAGCGGGTGGTCGACGTGCTGCTCGGCGCGCTCGGGCTGGCGGCCGCGAGTCAGGGCACGATGAACAACCTGACCTTCGGCGACGCGAGCTTCGGCTACTACGAGACCCTCGGCGGCGGCGCCGGTGCATGTGCGGGCCACGCGGGTCGCAGCGGCGTACACACGCACATGACCAACACGAGGATCACCGACCCGGAGGTGCTCGAGGCGCGCTTCCCGGTGCGGCTGTGGTGCTTCGCGCTGCGTCGGGGTTCGGGCGGCGCGGGGCGCTGGCCGGGCGGCGACGGGCTCGTGCGCGAGCTCGAGTTCCTGCGCCCGCTGCATGTGGCGATCCTCTCGCAGCGCAGGTTGCTTGCGCCCTTCGGGCTCGCGGGGGGCGGCCCAGGGGCGGTCGGACGCACGTGGCTCGATCGCCAGTTGCTGCCCGGACGGGTGGCCGTGGAGGTGGTCGCCGGCCAGCGTCTGCGCATCGAGACCCCGGGCGGGGGCGGCCATGGGGTCGAGGTGGGCAGCGGTGAAGTCCCGGCCACGGGCTCAGGCACGGGCGCACTGGGGGTTTTGCGTGCTGCGCCGCGCTGAGTTACGGTGCGGGCCTCCATGCTCGAAGCACTGATCCCCTACATCCGGCCGCCCGAGAAGCTGATCGCCGACCTGCCGGTCATCGGACCGCTCAAGCTTCAGTTCTTCGGCCCGCTGGTCGCGGCTGGCGTGATCCTCGGGTACCACCGCTGCCTGCACTACGCGAAGCGCAAGGACATCGATGAGTTCCTCGCGCGCGACCTGATGTTCTGGGTGCTGGTGACCGGCTTCGTCATCTCGCACTGGGTGTCGGTGCTGTTCTATTTCCCGGAGGATGTCGCCGCCAACCCGCTCGTGCTCATCATGATCTGGAACGGCCTGTCGAGCGTCGGCGGGTTCTTCGGCGCGATGGTCGGGTTCTTCTGGTACCTGCGCAAGCATAAGCAGCCGTACCTCGTGTACTTAGACATGCTCTGCTACGGGCTCCTGGTCGGCTTCACGATGGGGCGCCTCGGCTGCTCGCTGGTCCACGATCACCCCGGCAGCATCGTCGACCCCAACTTCCTGCTGGCGGTCGGTCCGTGGCCCGACGGCCAGTATCGGCTCGACCTCGGTCTGCTCGAGTTCATGTATCTCGTGCCGATCGTGCTTTACGTCCACCTCGCATACGACTGGATGAAGGCCCGGCCCGGCCGCCTGATCGGCATGGTGGCGATCCTCTATGGACCCTACCGGTTCTTCCTCGACACCATGCGTGACAAGGACGCCCGCTACCTCGGCCTGACCACCGCGCACTACGCCTCGATGGTGATCCTCGCGCTCGGCATTTACCTGGTGTTCATCCGCAAGCCCAAGCCGGAGGACTTCGCCTGGGCCAAGGACAGCGAACGCATCGCCAACGAGCTGGCCGCCAAGACCAAGGACCCCGCCGCCAAGGCGGACTGACGCGCCAGCGCTCGCGCTGCTGGCGGCCTGCCCCGGCAACGGCAACACGGATTCGCTGACGGCCACGGACACGACGGTCGGCGCGAGCACCACCGCGGACGCGACCAGCCCGACGAGCGAGCCGACCACCACTGGCGCGACCAACACGGCCGGCACGACCACGGGCGGTACGAGCGCGGGCACCGTCGCGGAGACCGGCACCGCCACCACGATGGAGACGACCGCGAGCACCGCGAGCACCGCGACGACCACGACCGCGGCGACGGCGACCGATCGTCTTTCATCAGATCGACTGCTGCGGCAGCCAGGCGGCCTGGGGCGTCAACGCTGAGGTCAGCAAGGCGTTCGCCGAGGCCGAGGCCGTGTGCGTGATGCAGTACCCGCAGTGCGACTGCCCGAACCAGGCGACGATCGCCGACGACGGCAACAGCTCCGCCGACCCGGCGCTGATCGAGGTCCAGTGCAACGACGGCCAGTGCTTCACCGTGGTGCCCTGAGTCGATCTGCGCGCCGCGCCTTGTTGAAGCCGGGCCGGTCTGTCAACGTGTCGCGAGCATGGTGAGCCCGGCAGATCCCCCACGTCCCTCCCTGTCCGAACGGATGAAGGGGATCTTCGCCGAGTACGGCCCCCTCGCGCTCGTCCTCTACCTGACCATCTTCGCGATCACGCTCGCCGGCTTCGCCGTGGCGATCTCGTTCGGCGTCGAGACGGACTCCGCGGCCGGCAGCGCCGGCACACTCGCCGCCGCCTGGCTCGCCACCAAGCTGACCCAGCCGCTGCGCATCCTCGCCACCCTCGCGCTCACTCCCCTGGTCGCCGCCGGACTCAAGCGCCTGCGACCCGCCAAGCCCGACGCTCAGGGCTGAGCCGGCGCCTTCGCCTTCGCAGGGCGGTGCGCCTTCGCCTTCGCGGGGCCTGGCGGCTTCGGGGCGGCGAGCGCGGCCCGGCGGGCCAGACCGTGCTTGGTCAGGCCGCACACGAACAGCTCCATGCGGTTGCTCGGCAGTTGGGTCGCCATGACCTCGAGCATACCCATGGAGCTGACGCTCTTGAGGAAGCGCGGGGTGTGGTGGACGGCCTTCCAGTCGTCGAGCTTGAGCGTCAGCAGCACGCCCATCAGGGCCGGGCGC
>Ga0335394_10007527_pt1 | contig 12303 bp, 9 predicted proteins | sample MAT03_FD_205741 | JGI IMG/M metagenome (GOLD analysis project Ga0335394, IMG submission 205741) | Freshwater microbial communities from Lake Fryxell liftoff mats and glacier meltwater in Antarctica - MAT-03 (spades assembly) (version 2) ... | reverse complement strand
TTCCCGCCTTCGAGATGATGATCGAGCAGACGCGCGAGCCGCTCCCCCACATCGTGGAGATCATCGCCCGCCTCCGCCGCGAGACTGCCGCCCCCGCGGCCCCCCCCCCCCCCCCCCCCCCGCCCGCCGACCGCCGAGCCGGCGCCGCAGCGGGTGCTCATCGTGGACGACCAGCCCGACATCCGCCGGCTGTGCCGGATGGTGCTCGCGGCCGACGGACTGGTCTGCGAGGAGGTCGGCACCGGCCCGGCCGCCGTCGCCGCGGCGGCGCGCCGCAACTACGACCTGGTGCTGCTCGACTGCGACCTGCCGGGCTGCTCCGGCGAGGACGTGCTGCGGAGCCTGCGGCACAACCCGCCGGCGCCGAACCTCAAGGTGGTGATGTTCTCCGGCAACGCCAGCGGCGACGACCTGTCGCGGAGCATGCTGGCCGGGGCCGACGACTTCATCACCAAGCCGTTCAGCACGGTGCAGCTGCGGGCGCGGGTGAAGGCGGCGCTGCGGCTGAAGGCGGCGCAGGACCGGTCCGACCGCCTCAACCGCAGCCTGCTGGCGATGACCGCCGAACTCGAGGACGCGGTCGCGGTGCGCGACGGCGAGCTGACCCACGCCCGCGGCGGGCTGGTGCTGGCGCTGGCGAAGCTGGTCGAGCACCGGTCGAAGGAGACGGGCGCGCACCTGATGCGGCTGCGCCGCTACGCCCGCGTCCTGGCCGAGGCCGCGGCCGAGCTGCCGGCGTTCGCGCCGCTCGTCGACCCGGTGTTCGTCCGCAACCTGGAGGACGCCGCCCCGCTGCACGACATCGGCAAGGCGGCGCTGCCCGACGGCATCCTGAACAAGCCCGGCCCGCTCACGGCCGAGGAGCGGGCGCGGATGGAGACGCACACCACGATCGGCGCCGCGACGCTCCAGGCCGTGGCCGACGAGCACCCGTTCGCGCTCGGCTTCCTGCAGACGGCCGTGGACATCGCCCGCAGCCACCACGAGCGGTGGGACGGGAAGGGCTACCCGGACCGGCTGTCGGCCGAGACGATCCCGCTGGGGGCGCGCATCCTGGCGGTGTGCGACGTGTACGACGCCCTGCGGGCGCGGCGCGTGTACAAGGACGGCAAGACGCACGCGGACGCGGTGCGGATGATCGTGAAGGAATCGCCGGGGCACTTCGACCCGGCGCTGCTGACGGCGTTCGTGAGATGCGCCGACGAACTCGACCGGGTGTTCGAGGAGGTGGGGGAGTAGGCTCGGGGCTTCGCCGCTCGCGGCGGTGCAAGGCGCGCCTTGCACCGCCGCGAGCGGCGGACCTTAGCGCGCCGGACGCAGCCGGCGCACCCCGCCCGCCGCCACGTCCGTGAACGTCTCCGTCGCGCCGCCCGGCCAGCGGACCGTCACCCGCTCCGCCACCTCCGACCGACCGAGCCCCACCGTCAGCACGCCCTCCGACTGGCTCAGGTAGCCGCGCGCCGGCGTCGCGTAGAAGCGTCGGTCGCCCACCGTCACCTCGCTGCCGGGCGGCACGTCGAGCCGCAGCGATCGGTTCGCGCCGTCGTCGTTCCGCAGCAGCCGGGCCGGACCGCCGTTCGCCACCAGCACCACGTCCAGGTCGCCGTCGCCGTCGTAGTCCAGCACGGCGCAGCCGCGGCCGACCAGCGGGCGGAACAGGTCCGGGCCGACGCGCGCGGCGGTCACCGGCTCGAACGTGTCGCCGGCGTTCCAGAACAGCTGCGCCGCCTGCGGGTGCGTCTCGCCGGGCCGGGCCGCCGCGATGTCGGGTTCGAGGTGGCCGTTGCACGTCAGCAGGTCGGGCCGGCCGTCGAGGTCCACGTCGAGGAACAGCGCCCCGAACTTCATCGGCGCCCGGCTCGGCCCCGCGAGTCCGAGGCGCGGCGCCAGGTCGGCGAACCGCCCGGGTGCGCCCGACACGAACAGCGTGTTCGGCTCGTTCGTGAAGTTGGCGACCACGACCGCCAGCCGCTCGGCGTCGAGGTACGCGGAATCAACCCCCATGCCGCCGCGCGGCCGGCCGTCGGCGTAGGCCAACCCCGCCGGCATCGCCGCTTCCTCGAAGCGCGCGCCGACGTTGCGGAAGTAGAGGTTCCGCGTCGTGTCGCAGGCGACGATCAGGTCGGGTCGGCCGTCGCGGTCCGGGTCGCAGACGGTGACGCCGAGCGCCTTGCCGGCCGGCTTCCCGCCGTCGCGGACGTGGACGCCGGCGGCTTCGGACACGTCGGCGAAGCGGCCGTCGCCGAGGTTGCGGTAGAGGACGTTGTCGGCGGCGGGGAACTGCGTCGGCGGCACGTAGGCGCGGCCGCCGCCGGGGAGTTCGGCCTTCACGCCGAGGTCCGCGGCCGGGCTCCACGTCAGGTAGCGGCACACGAACAGGTCGGGCCGGCCGTCGCCGTCGTAGTCGAGGAACGCCGCCGACGACGGGAAGGGGATCGGCCCCGCGTGCGTGTCGAAGGGCGTCGGCAGCTCGGCGCCGCCGGCGACGTTCGCGGTCGCGGTGATGTCGATGAAGCGCTTCCCGCCGTCGTTGCGGAACAGCCGGCTGGCGCCGACCGCGGCGACGAACAGGTCGGTGAAGCCGTCGCCGTCCACGTCCGCGGCGGCGGCTCCCATGCCGTACAGCGACACGTCGAGGCCGACGGCGGCGGTCACGTCTTCGAAGGTGTTGTTGTTGACGTTGCGGTAGAGCGCCTGCGTGGGGAGCGGGCCGGGCTCGCCGGGCCACGGGCGGCCGTTCGGGAAGAACAGGTCGGGCCGGCCGTCGTTGTCGTAGTCGAGAACGACGACGCCGCCGCCCATCGTTTCGGGGAGGAACTTGCGCGGCGTGGCGCCGTTCGCGTGCGTGAAGCGGAGGTACGACGCGGCGGTCACGTCGGTGAAGCGGACGCGCGGCGGGCTGGAATCAATCGTGAGGGTGCACGTCGGCCGGCGGGTGACGAGGTAGACGCCGGCAGCGAGCGCGACGACGGCGACGGTGAGGACGATGGGACGGCGCATTGCCGTGTAGTGTACACGGCTCGGGGCTTCGCCGCTCGCGGCGGTGCAGCGCGCGCTGCACCGCCGCGAGCGGCGAAACCCCCGTTACCGGTCGAGCGGCAGCCGCGCCGCCTCCGTCGCCCGGTCGAAGAACGACGCGTTGCAGACGTGGTGCACCAGCTCCGCGACCTCGAAGTCGGTGAACTCCTTCCGCAGCGCCTCCACGTCGGTGTCGGTCACGGTCGCCGGCGCGGCGCTCAGCTTCCGCGCGAACGCCAGCGCCCGCCGCTCATTCTCCGGCAGCGCCGCCGCGTCGGTGTCGAGCCCGAAAATCTGGTCGTCGGTGAGGTCGGCCGCCTTCAGCCGGTCGCGGGCCACGGCCAGCGCGTACCACGCGCGGTCGTCGCGCGCCGCCGCCCACGCCACCGCCGCCTTCAGCCGCGGCGACAGCTTCCCGGCCTCCATCCCCGCCTTCAGCCCCGCGGCGCGGCCCTTCGTACTGTTCGGGAACACCGCCAGCATCTTCGCCCAGTTCGGCGCGGCCCCGTCGTAGCCGTAGACCTTCGCGTCCGCGGCGACCGGCAGGCGCGGCGTGCGGGCGGCGGCCCACGCCGCTTCGACCGCGGCGCGGGCCTCGAGCTTCGGGCGGGCCGGCCACGCGGGGGCGCTGGCCTTCACGCACTTCTCCGGCAGCGCCGCCACCTGCGACACGAAGTCGGCGTACTTCGGCGACGCCGGCGTGCCGAACGACGCCGTCTTCTTCCCCTCATTGGCGAAGAAGTCGCCGCCGGCCTCGCCGGGGATGTTCAGGCCGTCCGTCCAGCGGTTCATGGCGTTGAACCCGGCCACGGCCAGCACGATCTCGCTGCACTGGTTCGCGGTGAAGTGCTTCTTCAACTCCGCGAAGTCGTCGTCGGTGACGGCGTGCGGCGCGACGGTGAGCTTGCGGGTGAAGCGGACGGCGGCGCGGAGGTTCGGAACGAGCGCGTCCCAGTCGCCGTCGAGGGCGGCGATCTCGTCGTCGGTGAGGCCGGCGGCGGAGAGCTTGTACTCCTGGTGGCCGAGGCAGTAGTAGCAGTTGTTGACGCGCGACACGACCCAGAACAGCCGCGTCTTGAACGTGTTGTCGAGGGTGGCGGTCTCGTCGGGGGCGCCGCCGCGGCCGCCGAGGCCGAAGTCGCGGAACTCGGCCGGCAGGTAGTAGGCGCGGAACCGGCCGTTGTTCACCTTGGCGAGCGGGCCGTCGCCCTCGCCCGGCGGGAACGGGATGCGCGGGCGGGCGGTCTTGTGCGCCTCCATCGCGGCCTTCACTTCGGTGCGCGTGGCCGGCACCGGCTTCGGCTCCGGCGACGGCGCGGGTTGCGATACGAGCAGCGCGGCGAGCGCGAGGGCGTTCATGGCAGCCTCAGAGGACAGAGGACAGAGGACAGAGGGCAGAAGACAGACCAGTCGGCTGGTTTCTGTCTTCTGCCCTCTGTCCTCTGGATTTCTGGGTCAGTAGTCCCCGACGACCTCGTTCCCGTTGCGGGTGCCGAGCGCGCGCCAGGTGCTGATCGCGATCGCGTCGCGCACGAACCGCACGCTGCCGTCGCACAGCACGACGTTCACCCCGCCGGTGTGGTTGCTGTTGGCGCTGGTGGCGATGCGGCTCGGCGGGTACATGCACGACCGGCCGTTCGGCGGCGCGACGTGCCAGTAGCTCGTCGTCGAGTGGTACCCGTACAGCCACGGGCCGCCGACGTTCGAGAAGCCCTGCTTCGTCAGGTCGTTCGGGTCCACCGCGTTGCACATCGTCACCGCCTCGTCGGCCGTCGCCGGGTACGTGCCGGGGGCGAACGTGTCCTTCTTCGCGCTCGCCTGCGTCTGGCTGTAGTCGCCGCTGACGTGCTCGCTGAACGCCGCCGTGTTGCTCGTCCCGTCGGTGATGTCCGCGAACCGGTACGGGTTGTTGCAGAAGAACGGCCCGTTGTTCGGCGGCAGCGCGGCGTTCGCGCCGCTCGCGTCGCTGGCGCCCTGCCACATCGCCACGATGGTGCCCTCGTTGCCGCGGTAGCTGTTCGGGGCGATGTCGGCCGGCACCGCCGAGGTGTCGTCCGACGGGCACACGAAGGTCTTGATGCGGGTGCCCTTGGCGGCGGTGTTGTTGGCGTGGTTCCACGCGAAGTTGAAGTCGATGAGCCGCTTGGCGTTCTCCTGCTCGACGAACGGCAGCACCTGGGCCAGCGACGAGAACGACTTGGTGTTCGACGGCGAGCGCCCCTGCGGCAGGCCGCCGTAGGTGTCGTGGTAGGCGTGGGCGGCGAGGCCGATCTGCTTCAGGTTGTTCTGGCAGCTCATGCGGGCGGCGGCCTCGCGGACCTTCTGCACGGCCGGGAGGAGCAGCCCGATCAGGATGGCGATGATGGCGATGACGACCAGCAGCTCGATGAGCGTGAATGCATTGCGACGGAGAGACACGGGACCACCTCGGTCGGGGAGTGACGGCGCACCCCGCGCGGCGACGCGCGGAGTGAACCGGGGTACGGAATGACGCCACGACGGCCGCGGCGCGGACCTTCTGCGCGGGTGCGCAGCGGTGGCGCCGCGGGTGGGGTCAGACCGACCGGGGTGGGTGGAACGGGACGTAGGAGACGTGGACAGCGCGGCCCGCGGGGAGCTCGGCGACGTGGCCGAACATCGGGGCCGGGTCGGCGGGCGCGGCCGCGTCGGCCGGCCGGTCCTTCGGCGCCGGGTTCGGACTCGTCGGCGGCGCCAGCGGCGCCGACGGCGGCGCCTCGCGGGCCGAGCAGTTCGGCCCCTGGCACGGCTCGCCGGGCGGCGTCGGTTCGTGCGTGACGGGTCGGCCGTCGATGACGAGGTAGTCGCCGCAGCCGGCCTCGGCGCGCCCCGCGGGGCCGAACAGCCCCGCGGCCAACAGCAGCGCTGCGGCGACGGGGCGGACCGGCAGTCGGGAGAGGGCACGAGTCATCGCACGCAACCGGACGGGAAACTGGGTACGAATTTACCACAATTCCGGGTCGTGTCAAGTAGTTGCGCGGCGAGCCGACCGCCGTGAGGCGGCGGGTGAGTCCCGCGTCACCCGCCGCCTCACGGCGGTCGGCTCGCCGCGCACCTCGCCACCCCCGCTTGACAGCCCCCCGCCGCCCCGGCGACACTGGTAGCCGACTCGCACCCGCCCCGCGTCACTTCAGCCCTCCCCCTGAAGAGGCTCTCCCGTGCCCACCCGCACCCTCGTCATCGACGGCACCGACCTGCAACACTTCCTCCTCGCGGTCGAAGCCGGCACCGTCCGCGTCGGCGACGGCCCCGCGCACACCGCCGGCCTCATCCGCGACCTCCGCGTCGTCCGCGTCCGCTGCGAGGTCGAGTTCGAGGACGACCGCAACGGCGAAGTCCCCGTGGACGAACCCGGCGTGCTCGTGAAGCGCGCCCTCGGGCCGGGCACCAGCCTCCGCGTCGGCAGTTCCAGCCTGTCGATGGCCGGCACGGCGCAGGTGGCGGCGCTCACCCAGGACACGGAAGTCGCCCCGGCGCTGCCGGCGGCCGGCCCGCGCCGCCTCAAGGTGATCGACGGCGGCGACCAGGGGCACGCCTTCCGACTGCCGGACGCCGGCACCGTGACCGTCGGGAAGACCGGCGGGTCGGCCGACATCGGCCTCCACGACCTGTACGTGTCGCGCGTCCACTGCTCGCTCGACGTGTCGCCGGCCGGCGTCGTCGTCACCCACGTCGAGGGCGTGGCCGGGACGCTGATCGACGGCAAGCGGGTGAACGGCACGCAGGAGTTGAGGCGCGGCGGCGTGCTGCGCGTCGGCAACTCGCACCTGCGGCTCGAACTCGCCGCCGCCGACGAGCCGCCGCCGGCCGACGAGGGCTCGAAGGTTCACCGGGCGGCGAAGCCGCCGGCGGCGAAGCCGGAGCCGCCGGCGGCGGACGCGCCGGTGGTGGGCCACTACAAGCTCGGCCGGTCGCTCGGCCGCGGCTTCACCGGCGAGGTGTTCGAGGCGACGCACGACGGCACGGGTCAGGTGGCGGCGCTGAAGCTGTTGGCGGCGGAGTTCCCGGCGGCGCCGGCGGAGCTGGAGGCGTTCGCCCGCGAGTTGAAGGCGGCGCAGGTGGTGAAGCACCCGAACCTGATCGCCCTGTACGGCGCCGGGCGGACGCCGGCCGGGTGTTGGGTGGCGCGGGAGTACGTGTCGGGCGAGTCGGCGGCGGCGGTGGTGGCGCGGGTGGCGGCGGGCGAGAAGCCGAGCTGGACGCGGGCGGCGCGGGTGGCGGTTCATCTGGCGCGGGCGCTGGACGCGCTGCACCGTCACCACGTTGTTCACGGCAACATCACGCCGGCGAACGTGCTGCTGCGGGCCGACGACCACACCACGAAGCTGACGGACCTGCGGCTGGCGCAGGCCTTGGCGGGGAGCCGGTTGCACGCGCGGGTGGGGGCGGCGAAGTTGTTGGCGGAGTTGCCGTACGCGGCGCCGGAGCAGTCGGACCCGGGGGCGTTCGTGGACGCGTCGGCGGACCTGTACGCGGTGGGGGCGGTGGCGTACGCACTGATTCTGGGTCGTCCGCCGGTGGCGGGGAAGTCGGTGGCGGAGATCGCGGCGAACGCGCACGCCGGCCGGGTGACGCGGCCGGGGTTGTCGTACAAGAAGGTGCCGGCGGCGTTCGACGCGGTGGTGATGAAGCTGCTGGCGTGCCACCAGGAGGACCGCTACTCGAGCGCGGCGGCGCTGCTGGCGGACCTGGCGCCGGTCGCCGAGGCGCACGACATCAAGGTAGGGTGAGTTGGGATGTGACCCGGCGCCGAGTCGAGGTCCGGGGTGAACAGGTGCAAGCCAGCCCAAGGACATGACTACTGACGCCGAGCAGATGACCCGAACGACACACGCATCGGAGAACGTCCGTGCCGATTACGAAACAGGATACGATGGAGTTGAATCAGTGCCATAGTGACTGGTCCGAGAAGTACAGCGGCCTGAAAGAGGACTACTTCGCCTGCCTGTACCTGGCGAACAAATTCCGCTGCTCGGTGCCCGCCTTGGCCCCACGGGTCGCGTTCGGCGGGAACGATTTCGGGCTGGACGCTTACCACATCGACCCCGCATCCAAGAACCTGTACCTGTACCAGTTCAAGTGGTCCGAGAACCACAACCTCTTCAAAGACTCGCTCGACCGGCTAGCCAAGGACGGGATGCATCGCATCTTCGGCAACCCGCTGGCCGACCCGACTGCCAACGAGTTGCTGAACACCCTCCGGGCCGAACTGCACGAGTACCGGTCGGCCATCAAGCACGTACTGGTCCACTTCGTCTTCAAGGGCGACCTCGACGCCGCCGAGGAGAGCGAGGGGCTCCGCAACAGGCGGGAGACGCTTGAGGGCAAGGCCCACTTGGTCCACACCTACTTTGGCGACACGAGCATCGACGTGACCGTGGAGTTCGTGTCTGACCGGCGGCGACCACCGGTGCCCAAGCCGGTCGAGACGTTCAAGATCGCCTACGCCCAGCCGGCCTCCGTCGAAGTGCCGGGCGAGGGCAAGCTGATGTACGTCGGGTTCGTCCCGCTCATGGATCTGGTCGGCATCCACCGGAGCCTGGGCCTCCGGTTCCTTGACCGCAACATTCGATTCGGGCTGTCGTTCGACAACGCCCCGAACGTGCGAATACGTGAGGCTCTGGCGGACATCGTGCTCAGGCAGAAGGTGCGGCCCGAGGTGTTTGCCTTCAACCACAACGGGGTCACGCTCGCCGCGGAGGAACTGACCTTCGAAGGTGGGGACGCGGTCATCAAGGTGCCCCGGCTGCTGAACGGGGCGCAGACCGTCACGAGCGTGGACAAGTTCCTGGCCGACAACGAAGGGAACCCGGCCCTGGTTTCTAACGCCGCCCTGTTGGGGGCGGTCAAGGTGCTGGCGAAGATCGTCGTGGACGATCCGTCAGGGGTGTTCGTGACCAATGTAACCATCTGCAACAACAGGCAGAACCCGGTAGAGCCGTGGAACCTGCGGGCGAACGACCGCATTCAGTGCGACCTGCAAGACAAGCTGCGGGAGGATGCGCGAGTGTTCTATTCCAGACACGAGAATGCTTTCCAGAATCACTCCCTCGAACACCTGGACGAGATGGGGGTGGACGCTGCGAGGGACATTCGCATCCGCCCGCTGGCCCAAACATTCCTGGCCTTGCAGGGAGAGATCACGCGGATGTCGAAGCTGCCCGACGTGTTCGAGAACCAGAAGTGGTACGAGGACACATTCCGGGAGAGCTACCTCCAGTGTGATGCCCGGAAGATTGTGGTCGCATACAAGGTGCATCTGGTCCTGCGTGACCCTCTCCAGCGACTCGAGGAGCGGTCGAGCCAGAAGTTGGCCCACGCCGTCGGGCGGGCACGCAACTTGGTCTGGGCACTACTCATCCAGGGTGTCCTCAACGACACGAGGCTGTCCGTGGTGTTAGATGACTACGGCACCAGTTTGAAGAAGGAGGCGTCCTTCCGCGAATACTTGCGGAACCTGGCGTCGAGCAAGCTTTACCCAATCCTCAGGGACGTGCTCGGACGGGATGAGTACAAGGAGCGGCTGGAGAACGAGCGGTACGACTTCTTGCGGACCAAGGACTTGTTCAACCATTGCAAGGACGCGGCGGCCGAGAAGTTCGGCTGGGTCAAGAAGTCACTGTAATCGCCGCTACGATTCGATTCCGCGGATCCGAGACCAAGTGCGTCATTAGGCGCAGCTGAATTCCAAACCACGTTCACATGATGGGGCATTCACTACGATGAAACCTTGCCCGGCGGCCCGTTCGACAAGTCGTGCCGAGTCTTCGAGGCACGACGCGGGCGCCCGTCGGCAACGGGGCGGAACCAACGAGCGCGGCGAGCCGACCGCCGTGAGGCGGCGGGTGACGTTCCCATCACCCGCCGCCTCACGGCGGTCGGCTCGCCGCGTAAAGCGTTCTTCTGTCAGCGGTTCTGTTCAACAACGTGGATCGAACCGCGATCGTTCTGGCGGCGTGACATGTTTCCGCGACCCGGTGGGGGGCGCGGCGGAAACAATAATCTCGGCCCGAATGGGCCGCGCGACTTGACAGGGGACGAACCAGCGGAGCGGGAGGGATTCGAACCCTCGATACGGGGAAACCGTATACGGCATTTCCAGTGCCGCCTCTTCAACCACTCGAGCACCGCTCCGACGCCCGGACACGTCCTGATCCGGGCGGGTTCGTCGGAACGGAGATCATGCTAGCGGCCGCCGCCGGGCCGGGCAACCACACGCTCCGCCGGGTGCACCACCCCGCCCGTCGGCTTGTCCACCCCCTCCGCCACCTCGTCCGACACCACCGTCGTCGCCGACGCCCGCCGCCGCGTGCCGCCGCCGCCGTCGGCCCGCTCCACCGACACCACGTAGCCGTTGCGCCACGTCACCTTCACGTCGTTGCGGCCGTCGTTCACCTCCATCGAGCCGTCCGAGTCGTCGTCGAAGTCGCCGCCGGTCGAGCCGTGCCACCGCGGCATATTGCTGGCGGCGTCCAGCAGCCGGGCCGCCTTCGAGATGTGCATCCCCGGCTTCACCCGCTCCACCGACGCCGTCTGTTGCGCCTCCTGCTCCTCCCGCGCCTCCTGCTTGAAGTAGAAGCGCACCCCCGCGATGGTGACGGTGACGACCGCGGCGCCGATGGCCTTCACGAGCAGCCAGTTGATGCCGCTGCCGCCGGCGGCGCGCTTGCGGCGGCCGAACTCGTCCTCGGCGCTGGTGGCGAGCCCCTTGATCGGCGCGGCGGCCTTGCCGGCCGGCGGCAGGAAGGTGAACTTCAGCGCCGCGGAGCAGTCGGGGCACGCGGCGGGGGCGTTGTCGGCGGAGTAGAACCCGCACCCTTCGCACAGCTTGGGCATGACTCGTTCCCGGGGTGGGTGGGACACCGGGACTGTAGTTCACGAACCCCGGTGCGGTCGCGCCGGTCGCACGAACTGTGACGGCGCGGGAATCCGGTTGAGGGCAGGCTAGAATTCCCCCCATGCGGCGGATCGACCTCGACCACAACGCCACCACGCCGACGCGCCCCGAGGTGTGGGACGCCGTGCGTGCCGCGCCGGACGGCAACCCGTCCAGCGCCCACGCCGCCGGTCGCGCCGCCCGCCGCGCGCTGGACGACGCCCGCGAGCGCGTCGCCGCCGCGCTCGGCTGCGAACCCGACGAGGTCACCTTCACCGGCGGCGCCACCGAGGCCAACAACCTTGCCGTGTTCGGCCTCGCGGGAAGCGGCCCCGTCCTCGCGTCGCCGCTGGAGCACCCGTGCGTCGCCGAGCCGCTGAGGCGCCTCGGCGCCGTCGAATGGCTCCCCGTCACACCCGCGGGAATCGTGGAAGTGCCGGCGCCGCGGGCCGACGTGCGCTTCGCCGCCGTCATGCTCGCCAACCACGAGACCGGTGCCGTGCAACCCGTCCGCGCGGTCGTGGACGCACTGCCGGGCGTGCCGGTCCTCACCGACGCGGCACAGGCGGTCGGCAAGATGGCGGTGAACGTCCGCGCGCTGGGCGTCGCGGCGCTCACCGCGTCCGGCCACAAGTTCGGCGGGCCGAAGGGCGTCGGCCTCCTCGTCCTGCGCCGCGGCACGCCGTTCACGCCGACCGTGTTCGGCGGCCATCAGCAGGGCGGGCGGCGGCCCGGCACCGAACCCGTGCCGCTAGCCGTCGGCCTGGCCGTGGCGCTGGAACTGGCCGTCCGCGAGCTCGACGAGCGCCGCGCCGGGTGGGAAGCGCTTCGGCAGCGCTTCGCGGAACAGCTTCTCGCCGCCGGGCCGATCGTCGTCAACTCGCCCCCCAACGGCCTCGCCAACACGCTGAACGTCTCCTTCCCAGGCGCCCGCGCCGACCTCCTCCTGACCGCCCTCGACCTCGCCGGCGTCGCCTGTGCGGCGGGGGCGGCGTGCGCCAGCGGCTCGCTGCTGCCCAGCCCCGTGCTGCGGGCGATGGGACTGCCCGACGACGTGGTGCGGTCTGCCGTGCGGTTCAGCTTCGGCCGCGACACCGACTTTGCCGATATTGACGAGGTTGCGGGTCGCATCGGTCAGGCGGTCCGCCGACTCCGCGGGGCGTCGCTCGGACGGGAACACTTGGTTGCGGCCGAAGGGGGGACCCCGTCCCGCAAGCATTAGAGTTCCGCCGCAATAGTGGCGGGGCGGTTCGGCCCCGACCCGGACCCCGGTTCAGGCAACCGCTCGGGCATCGACCGACGGGTTCGCCAACTCGGCCGCTCGGGCGTCGATCAGTCGGTTGACCAGCCCGGCCACCGCCCGCACCCGGACCTCGTGCTTCTTCCGCCCG